>Ga0247727_10002600_pt1 | contig 40975 bp, 64 predicted proteins | sample WisWelCaveWW1625_FD_202498 | JGI IMG/M metagenome (GOLD analysis project Ga0247727, IMG submission 202498) | Biofilm microbial communities from Wishing Well Cave, Virginia, United States - WW16-25 | ecosystem: Environmental > Aquatic > Deep subsurface > Groundwater > Cave microbial mat | place... | reverse complement strand
CCGACAGCTATCGCGTGTTGGCGGTCATCAAAGCGTTTCCTGTCATCGCCCCCCGTTCCCGGGGTATCGACACCAACGGCTACCGTGGCTAATTCTTGAACGCACCTGTTGTCGCCCCCCGTTTCCGGGGTATCGACACCGTCCACGGCCTGGCTATCCGCTGCGACCGCCCTGTTGTCGCCCCCCGTTTCCGGGGTATCGACACCGATCATCGACGACACGCCAGCGGGCACTGACCTGTTGTCGCCCCCCGTTTCCGGGGTATCGACACCCGATGACTCCTTAACCCCATGAATTCGAGGATTGATTCGCGCTTTGGGCGCGGCCGAAACCGCGTCCTCGGCGCCGGCCGGACATCGGCCGTGGTCTGGATTAGACTCCCATGTAACCTCCGCAAACGTGTCGATCAGATCGAAGTTGATCCGACCGGCGTCCTGGCCGGCCACTCGGCGCGGCGACATCTTGACCACGATAGAAAGCCACCACGCACTCTGACGCCAAAGCAGTTCACCGATCCTGAGTTCCGCCGGTACGCCAGGCAATCGCCCGCGCGTCTCCATGGTACCGATGCCTCGCACCCATAGGCGCGGGTTCTTATACCTATCCTCGCCGTCCAGGCGCCAGCAATCGCGGTGCCGCTTGAACGGGATCGAGGGATAGTCCTCGGATCGCTGGAACTTCGGGAACCCGCTGGCGGCGCCGGCCCCGCCCTTGGCGCGACAGAAAAATGCCTTGTAGGCGCGGTCGAGCCGCTGCGCTGTTGCGGCCATCATCGATGATGACAGCGCAGCCCATTCCGGCATTTCATGGCGCAGCGCGGTCAGCTCCTTGCATTGGTCGTAATAGGTGAGGGTCTTCCGCCGCCGCTGGTACGCCTCGATTCGCTGCTGTAGCAGCGCATTGTACAAGCTCGCGCACATCCGCCGCACGCGATCCAGCTCGGCCTTCTGGTCGGCCGATGGATACACCTTGTAGGTGTAGCGGCGGATGACGGAATCGGCCATCGCTTTTCAAGCTCCGGGGCGCGTTTGTTGCCGGCCGTGCCGCGTCGTTCAGAATGGAATATCGTCGACAAGATCGTCCGGCATGGCTGGCGGCGGCTCCTCACCATGGTGCTCGCCGCTGACGATCGGTTTCGGCCGCAACGCCTCCTGATACTCCGGAGACATTGCGATGATTTTCTTCAATCCGTCCGTCAGCATGTTGTAGACGGTCGGGTCGAATGCGTCGAGGTCGAAGAAGATCGATGTATTGGCGGGTTGGCCAACCTTCATTGACTTGGGTAGCTTGCTGATGGCGGCGATGTTGGCATACGTCTTGCCCATCTTCTCGACATGGATAATGTTGAGTAGGCAACCGGCGCCCAGTATCTTGCTTATCTGGAAGCCGGTGGGTCCGAAGTCCATGTCCTTAAACGGAACACCGCGCCAGCTTTCAAGCGCCTTGCGTAACGCGGCCTTCACATGCATCGACCAAGTGTAGCGCTGATGGATCGTGAAAGGATCACCGGTCTCCATCAATTCATCCGGCAGCTCCCACGATATCAGGATTTTGCGCTGAAACTTGATCGCGCCCTGGAATTCGCTTTGCTGTGTGCCGAGGTCCACGATCCGGTAGCAGATTGCGGCGTGGGAACCGGCCGGGGGTGGAATAAAATCGCCGCCGGCGCTTGGTTGGGGCAACGTGTTCGGCATCCTAGTATACTCTCTCCTTGAAGGGGACGGGACCATTGGGGTTATCCTCGTATCTTTCACAGGCCCCCACCTGGTTTCGGTGCCGGCAGTAGTCGTGTGGCGGATCGGCGACGGTTTCGCCTGTCACGGCGTTGAACCTGGCGGCTCGCGGGAACGCGAGACATCGCCATCGATACCACTTCTCGGACCAACCGGTAACGTGACGACAGTAAGCGCAGATGGTTGGAGTACGACGTCCAGGTAGTCGCGTGCTTCCGTGAGCGACGTCCACATCGCTGAGGTGAGTGGGGGATCGTGATTCATCATCGTCCGGCAGATGTGTCTGCATAGGTGCAATATCCTGTCGGCCTGCGCCTCACGCACGGCGATGAGTTCGGCTTTACTCACAGCCTCCTCGGCTCATCCTCGCGCGGGTCGCGCCGCGCGTGTCGCCACCAGCGCGGTGTACCATAGTACTCAGCACGGCACATGGCACACAGATTGGTTTCCAGATCACAGTCGGACTCCAAATAATTGGAGCAGTCGGCGCATTGGCGGAGCGAGTCGTTCATGCTGGCGCATTCTTCTTACCAGTCGGGCGCGCCAGGAAAAAGCGCTGTCGGTTCGCGGGATCGGGAACAACGGACATCGTTTCGAACCCGAGCTTCTCGCCAAGCCGCGCCCACGCACGATTGGCATTCTCCTGTGGCGACGCACACATCGGGGTTCCGCCGCTCAGAAACATGACCGGCGTCGGTTTGCACGCGGCCAGCAGCGCGGCCAAGTCTTCCTCAGTCATCTCGAATTCGATTCGGTCGTTCATGCGTTCTTTCTCCTCTTTGTCCAGGGGCCTCCGCGTACCAGGCGCGGCTTGTAGTGGCCCCGCGGCTGGTCCGGCTGGATCATAACGACAGCTCCGGCCTTTCGATCGCCAACGTTGCCGGCCACACGCGGGCCGGCGGGTACTTGCTCACGACAGCCCCATCCCGTAGCCGAGCAATAGCCATCCGTACAGCACCGCGAACAGCGCCAGCAGTGCGAGGAATTCGAGGACTGCGCTCATTCCGCCACCTGTGCCGCCGCGCGGTCAAGTACGACGTCCATCAAGTTGATATCCATCTCGCCGACAACATCCCTGAGCCGCGTCAGTTCAGCTATCAGCACCGCCCGCACCGGGTCTGCCGACAGGATGACGCGGGCGCGGCGGAGGAATCCGTATTCAGGATCTATGGCCAAGCACGGATTGGGGCCCGGGCAGTCACAGATGTCAGCCGGTGCGTGCGCGTCGCGGCACAGTGCGCGAGCGACGGCGGCGAGGTCGGAGTTGATGTCGTCGCTCATACGTAAGCGTCCGTCAGCAGCCGCGCGGCGGCAATGCGTTCTTCCGCCTCGGCTTCGCGGCGCCGTGTCAGATCGGCGGTCGCGGCTCGTTCGGCGTCGATCTGGTCCAGCAAGATGCGGGCTGTGCCGCATTTGCGATCAAGCGATTCCTCCGCTGCCTTCAGTTCGCGGAGCGCATGTCGCATGATTTTCTTTTTCAGACCGACGCGCGCCTGCGCGATCTCGCGCTCGGTCAGTGCGCACAGGATTTCGCGAAGGGTGGTTTCTAGAGGGGCGACCATGTCAGTCACCTGTCAGTATCCCCGCGATGAATTCGGCGCGGGATAGTATCTGGCCGTCCGACAGACGCACCGCGTTCCAATCGCCGTCCACCGTCTCACGAACGCGGATGCGATAGCCCTTCCAGCGGCGGCGTGCATCGGCCACAGCCCCGGTTGGCGTCTGGCCCCAGCCATCGCAGGTCGAATGTTCAACGTCACCGTCGCCGCTCGGTTCCATACAGGCGACCGGCCAGCGGCGCAGGCAGCCGTGACGGTCGGCAGCGGCGTCGGCAAGGGATCGGATGGGGTGGGTCAGGTATCGGCTGGTCATACTGTTACGGCCTTGATGATTCTTCCTCCACTGGCGACGCCATAGGCAGTGCCCGCTTCGATGCCGCCCTCGCCGACGTAGCCCACCGCGAGCCGATAGCGCTTCGTCTTTTCATCCCACCGTTTAATTATGATGGTGCCGCGGTCGCCGGCGGTCGCGGTGCCGCCATGGCCGGCGGTCGCGGTGCCGCGGTCGCCGGCGGTGGCGTTGCCGCCATGGCCGGCGGTCGCATTGCCGCCCTCGCCGGCGGTCGCGGTGCTGAATATGTGGGGCTTCCCGGCAGCGCCGAGCGCCCGGATGCGGTCGATCGCGTCCGTGCGGTTGCCGACGAAGATGACGGTGGCAGATTTGGTCTTGCTCTTGCCGCCGCCGTCGGAGGTGATTTCGACGACCTCGTCATCGGTGCCGATCACGAGCCAGGTCGCGCCATCGTTGAGGTCGCAAGTGCTGACGTTGCCGCAGCCCCAGGGCAGGAAGTGAAGCCCCCCGCCGCAGCGATCGGCGGGGTCCCAGTCCGTAGCCTCGACGCGGGCGTCAACGACGAGAGGCCAGACGAAGCCCCTGTAGCTGGTGCCGTCACGGTTGACGGTTCGAAGACCGTACATCTTGAATGTCATTGGGACCTCCGCAGTTTCAATTCCAAGGGCAGGACGGTGTTCGCGGGGGGATGACGCGAACGCCGTCCCGTCTCCTGGCATTGCCGACAGTTCGAGGCCGTCGGCGGCGCCCGCCGCCTGTCAGAAGGAGACCCCGGCAGGCGACAATGGCACGTTGCCATAGGGGCAATCTGCTGTCAACAACTATTTTGCCCCTTTGGCAATTATTTTCTTGACGCCGGGTCGCCGTTGCGGCAATGAGCGGGGCATGAAGCTCGCCGTATATCTAGCCCAGGCCGACCTGACGGATCGCGCATTTGCGAAACGACTCGGCGTCTCGACCGCCTTCGTACACCGGCTGAAGGCCGGGCGGCGCTTGCCCAGTCTGTCGGTGCTGCGGCGAATCACCGATCTGACGCGCGGCAATGTGCGGGCAGAAGATTTCGATCAGGCATCAAGATGATGCTGTGCCGCGCCATTCCGTCCGACTGGCAGTGCATCGTCGCGGCGCTCGCCGCCAACCGATCCGAGGCCGTTCCTCCTGCCGTCGCGCCGTCCGACGGAGCACACCAAGAGCCGCTCATTGATCGACCGGCCTCGGCACTCGTCATAGAGTCGCAAGCGGCTCAAGACGGCGACTTTCTTTCGAGCGAGGAGGCGCGGCGCGACAGCTACTTGTCTTGGCTGGTTGCCGTCGAAGAAATGAGGAAAAGTGACGCGATATGGAAGTCTTCAAGAACGCTTTAGCGCGAAATGGATGCCAGAACCGAATAGTGGGTGCCATCTACGGATGGGATCGTGATCGAACATGGCGGTATCTTTGATGCTCGCGATCTCCGAACTGGCGCGGCACTGATGCGCACGGGCGCCGATCGCGCCAGACATCCGGTCTTGGCCCGGCTGATACGGCGACTCGAACGTTCGGGCAGTGTTGCCGATGCGGTGGCGGTGATCGCGGAACTAGAGCGCACGCGAGACATGCGAGACATGCGATTGCTCGCGCTCAGGTGCCGCGCTGCTGTCGGCCAGCTCGATTATGACGGGGCAATGGAATTACGGTTGCTGGAAGACAAGTATCGGATGGAACGGCTTTCGTCGCTGGGTGGTACGTCTCCGGGCGACGGAACGGCGGCGGGCGCCGGGCCAGCCCGCAACTCTCCCTGTCAAACTCCGGCCGTCGCGGCTGCCGACGATGGCGAAGCGCCGGCCGGCTTTGTGGATCGCTTAGTCGGCGGCGGCGGCGTGGAAAGCAGACACCCGCAAGGTATCGGAGACGGAGGCCAAACCGTCGAAGCCTGTTATGGCCCGATGAAGTGGTCATCCTGGAAAGATGATAGCCGGCGTAGCGTCCGGCCCGCCGCCGACTAAGCGATCAGAAGAGCCGCGATGAAGCGCAAGACGGGATACTACTGGGTTAGGTGCTATCGATCCTGGTCCGTCCTTTGGTGGAATGGGACACGATGGGATTGGGGCCAGACGCCATTGATGAGCGCCGCATAGTGCGACAGGCCCGAAAGGCATCACGATGACGCCAGCCGTCAAGCGCCAGATCGCCGCCGCCGCGCGGGCAGTACCGTGGTCTGCCGCATCTCGACGGCTGGAACGCACGGGCAGCAGGGCAGACGCTCTGGCGGTGATCGCCGTGATCGGGCGCAGGCGCCCGCCGCGCCGCGCCGATGTCGAAGCGCAACTGCAACGGGCGGTCGCCGAATACCTGGACGTCGCCCTGCCGGCCGATGCGGTCTGGACGGCGATCGGGCACGGCGGGGGCGGCAAGACCCGCGGCGCCATCTTGAAGGGCATGGGCGTAAAGGCCGGCATGCCGGACATCATGATCATCTGGCGGGGCCAAGTGATCTTCATCGAACTGAAAGCCGGGCGCGGCGGCCTGTCGCGGGCGCAGAAGGCGTTTCATGATCGGCTCTATCTCGCCGGCGCCTCGATCACGGTCTGCCGGTGTCTGAGCGATGTGCACGTGTTCCTAGGGACACGCGGCGTGCCGCTGCGGGCGCGGGTCGCGGTATGACGCGGGAATAATGTCATGAGAGATGCCCCCACATATTCCTTGGTCCGGCGCCGCGGCTGCGGCGGGACTTTTCCGATGATGATGGGGCGTGCGCCTTGGCTGCGATGATGCGGTCCAAATGGGCTGAGGTCGGCGGCATTGTCGAGACCCAGATCGTCCCGCTCAGGACAGACAGACGGGATGCTGCGCGGTTCTCCATCCAGTCCGATCTGTGGAACGGGATGCCGCGGCGATGGCAACAAGAGTGATCCGCGGCGACGTGCGGGACGTGCTGCCGACGCTGGCGGCGGAGTCGGTGCAGTGCGTGATCACTTCTCCGCCCTATTTTGGGCTCAGGGATTACGGGACTGCACAGTGGGAAGGCGGCGACGCGGCCTGTTCGCACGCCGCGCCTGACGATGCCGGCCGAACCCGCAATCACAGCAACAGCAAGACGCATCCCGGCCGATGGGCCGGCGATTGTTACCGTTGTGGCGCCACGCGTATCGACCGGCAGATCGGTCTTGAGGCGACGGCTGAGGAGCACATTGCCGTCCTGGTTGATGTCTTCCGCGAGGTGAAGCGAATCCTTCGCCATGATGGCGTGCTGTGGCTCAATTATGGCGATACCTATGCCTCCACGGCCAACGGCCGCAGTGCCGCAGACACCAAAGCCGCCGGCAACGACGACCGGACATTCAGGGATAAGCCCTTCTCGACGGCGGGGGCCTTCGGCGCCAAGCCCAAGGATCTGCTGATGATGCCGGCGCGTGTGGCGATGGCGCTGCAAGCAGACGGCTGGTATCTGCGGGCGATGCTGCCCTGGGTCAAGCGCTCGGCGATGCCTGAAAGTGCCAAGGACCGGCCCACGTCGGCGGTGGAGCATGTATTCCTTCTGACGAAGTCAGCGCGATATTTCTACGATCATGTCGCGGTGAGATCGCCGCTGGCGACCGCATCGGTGGCGCGGATCTCGCAGGCGAGCTTCGACACGCAGACCGGCGGGCCGAAGGATCCGCACAGCGGCAACCGATCGGCGCGCAATGCCCTGGAAAACCTGGCGCGGCGCAAGCCGGCCGGCTGGGACACGGCACCCGGCGCGCATGACACGGTTCGGCACAACCGGCCGGACAAGCAGCGCGGCCATGCCAGCCCGCATGCCGGCTTCAACGATCGCTGGGATCGCATGGGCCGCAAGGAGCAGCAGGCTGACGGCCGCAACTTCCGGAACAGCGATCTGTTCTACCAGTCGCTCGAAGCGCCGTTCGGGCTGATCTCAGATGCCGATGGCGAGCCGCTGGCGCTGGATGTGCCGCCGCAGCCCTTTCCCGGCGCCCATTTCGCCACGTTTCCGGAGCGGCTTGTCGAGCCGCTGATTCTGGCCGGCACATCGGCCAAGGGCGCCTGCGCCAAGTGCGGGGCGCCGTGGCGGCGGGAGACTAGAACGACTCGCACCCGCGACGGGGAACCGTTGCAGGGCAGCTGGCATGGCAGCAGCACGGACGGGACGCCGCAACGCATCGGCGCGACCGGAGTCGGCCATTGGCGAGATATCTCCGAGACAATCACGCTCGGCTGGCGGCCGTCGTGCGAGTGCGGCGCCGGCGTGCGGCCATGCGTCTGTCTCGATCCCTTCGGCGGGAGCGGCACGGTTGGCCTGGTCGCCGATCGGCTCGGGCGGGACGCGATCCTGGTCGAGTTGAGCGACGATTACGCGAACATGGCCGAGTCCAGGATTACCGCCGACGCGCCGCTGCTCGCATGACGCGGGTCGAGCGCTTCCCCGGCGTCGAGCTGCATCTCGGCGACTGCCGCGACATCCTGCCCGGCCGCGCCGGCATCGACGCGGTTGCGCTTGACGCGGTTATGACGGATCGTCTATCATCGCCGGATGAACAAGCAGCAAGCAGGAAACATCCGACGAAGGCAGCAGTCGGCGGCTCTGTGGATGTCCCGGAAGTCGGAGATTGTCCGGCTGTATCATGCGGAGCGCTGGTCACAGGAGCGCGTCGCAACACACTACGGCGTGACACAAGCGGCGTTGCAAAAAGCCTTGCGACGCTTGGGAATAGCGTCCCGATCACGAAGTCGTTGCGGCGCGGAGAACGGCCGCTACAGACATGGGATGGCGAGCCCGCTGTATCGCCGCTTGGTGAGCAAGACGGCCTGCATCAAATGCTCGGCAACCGCGAGCCTCTGCGTGCACCACAAGAACGAAGATCATTGCGACAACCGGCCGGAGAATCTAGAGGTGTTGTGCATGGGCTGTCACAGCCGAATGCACAAAAGCGCGTGGTGGCGCTCTCGAAAAGTTGGCCAGGGCGACCTGCTGCGGCCGGCCGTTCCGGCTGCCGAGACGGCGGCTCAAGCGGCGCTTGAACTGCCGCCGCCGGAATAGCGTCGGCGGGCCTCGGCTTCGGCCGCGCCGGCGTGATTGATCAAGACGACGTGCCGTCGGTTGATCGGCGTGCGGCCGTGTTCCCAGTTGCGATATTGCGAGGTGGAGATGCAGACCTCGCGGGCGGCGCGCTCCTGCGTCCAGCCGAGGGCGTGGCGCCAGGACTTCAGTTCGTCGGGGGTCATTTCAGAACTCCTTCACTGCGTGGGCGACGATGGCCCTGGCCCGTTGCAAAGCGTAGCGCGCGCCGTGTTCGACCTTGTTGTTTGCGGCGCACGCGTCAACAAAATGGTGTTGTAGAACGCTGATGATTTCCTCGAGTGCTGCCAACAGTTCGTCCCGCTGGCGGCGGCACTCCTTCAATTGATCAATGGTGACGTTCATGGCAGTCCTCCTCGGGTTGCTCACGTGGGCGGGAGCGCAGCCCCGCCCTGGAAAGCAGCCGTGATGAACGGGCACCAAATTGTGGCGGCTGAGCACTACGCTCGATATCCGTGCTCGATATCCGTCAAAACTCGGTCCAAATCAGTGATCGATTCCGCCCTCCATCCATGCGCGGCCCCGAGGCCGGCCCGGCGGCCGTTGCCGTTCAAAACAACCTGCCATGAACCGTCGACCGGCACGATCTCGCCGACCTTTTGCACGCCGCGAAAAATCGTCCGCGTCGATCGGGCTATGGATATTCTCATGATCAGTCCTCCTTCGTTGATACCCTCAATATGTCATTTTCCGATATCGGTTTGTAGCACTATCTTCGCATACCAGGCATGCACCGGACGCCTGGGTCTGAGTCAGACCCAGGCGGTGCAGCGCGATCTGGAATGTGGCTGCGGTCATGCGAGTTCAGTACGACGTCCGACCCTGGCGACGGCCGGAGTCCATGACGAGTCGCTTGTAAGCGTCGTAACCGCCGACGGGCGGCAGCACGATCCGCCGATCCCAGTCCGGCCGATTGCAGCCGGCCGGCCGGCTGCTACGGTGTTCCAGCATCCGCTGCGGATCGTCGCGCTTGATCCGCGCGACCTCTTCGTCGACGGTCGTCTGGTCGTCCAGGCCGGGATCCGTCAGCTTCTCCGCCCAGTCCGCGCGGCAGTGACCGTGCGGGCGGGTCGCCATGTGGTCGGCCAAGCGCTCCGGCGCGTGCTCCGCCCAAACCTTCGGCCGGCGGGCGTCGGCCGCGATCTTGGCCAACGTCTCGCTGATACGCGCGGCGGCCCGGCGGGCTTCATCGGCCGTCTCGACGCATTGGCCAGTCGAGGAGCCCCACCGCGTGTAGGCCCAGATCACCGCGTCGGCGGTGCGGCGGCGAGGCAACGCCGCGATAAATGCGTCGAGATCGTCGAAGACGCGCGAGGGGCGGCCGCTCGAATAGGTGAATTCGTAATGCATGTGGAGTCCTCCTTTGGGTTGCTCAGGCCGCGAGCGCGGCCAGGTCGTTGTCGCTCCATTTCTTGAAGCCGGCGGCCGTCGTCCACGGATCGGCCGGGTTGTCCACCCCGCGGACGTGCTGGACGTCGAGATCGACGCCGGCCTTCTTGGCGGCGAATGCCAGAAACTTCGCCTTGCCGCCGGTCTTGCCGTTCCAGTCGGGCTTGAGCGCTTCATTGGCCCAACAGAGCCATTCCGCGTCCACCATCAAGGTAAGGCGCAGCGAGTCGGCGCCGATTGCTTCCTTGATCTTGCCGGCAAGCCAGACGGCCTTCTTCGCCGCAGCCATTTCGCCGCTCGACTGTTCGCCGTCGAATTCGCGATCGTTGTCGAAAAAGCGGCCGTACCAAAGCGGCTTGCCGTCGCGGTCGCAGATCGCGAAGCGCGAATGCGACGCGTTGGCGTCGGAATACAAGGTCAGCGACATCGTAGAGTCCTCCATTGAGTTACGGCGGCAGGCGTCCATCCCAGCCTCAAGCTGCGGATCGTCGCGCCGGTCGTACCAGGCGCTGCGCACACGAGGTAATGTCATTGAAGTCTCTCCGTCTGTTGCTGACTCGAAGGTACGCGTTATCGGCGCCGATGACCAGCACTTTCTTCGCATACCTGACCCGCGTCGGGCGCATGGCTCAATGTTTTACGTGAAACATTTCTCAGGACTTTCCTGTTGACGCCGGCGCCCGGCTGTGCATGATGGCGTGGCCGTCCCGACGGGGCCGGCACCCGCTCTGAGGGGTCGGCGCGGCCGGACTCGACGCCGGCCCGCCGGCCCTCAATGTCCAAGCGAAAGGCGCGGCCGGACTGCAAGCCGGCCCGCCGATCCTTGGAATCCTGCCGCGCTGTAGCGGCGACTTGCAGAGGACAAGGGATGGACTGGTATCCCAGGTACCCGGAGTTGTATGCCGCCGACACACTGCACCTGTCGGCTGAGCAGGACGGCATCTACGGGCGGTTGATCGATTGGTACATGATCAATCGGCGTCCGCCGCCGGACAACGACCAGGCGCTAGCTGCAATTGCCCGGATCGGACTCGATCAATGGCTTGCCAACGCCACCGTGATCCGAGCGTTTTTCAAGCGTCGAAACGGGCACCTCCACCTCAAGCGTTGCGACATCGAATTGGACCGCCAGGACAGGCGACTTTCAACTTTTTCAGAAAAAGGCAAAAAAGGCGCGGAAATGCGCTGGAAAAACAATAAACAAAAACAAGGGCCTGATAGCCAAGGCTATAGCCAACCGATGCCTGGGCTACTGCAAGAGGACAGAAGAGGAGAGAAGAAAGAGGAGTCTCTCAAGGACTCACCAGGAGATCTGCATCCGCGCGAGGCGGAAAAAGCACCGTCCTGGAAGCCGGTCTACGAACGCCTCGAAGCCATCATCAACTCCGGCGTCCCACTCTCGCCGGGATCGATCATCGCCGGCTGGCTCGCCAACGGCGCCGACCCCGAGTTGGATATCTACCCCACCGTCGCCACCCTCGCCACCAAAGCCGGCTCGCCTCACAATCTCCGCTACTTCGATCGCGCCATCCGCCAGGCCGTCGCCGATCGCACGGCACCAGCCCGAAAAGCCAACGGCCACGATCCCGCAGCGGAAGGCCCAATGGACCGCGCGGTAGCCGCGTTCCATGCGGCCGTGGTCGAGTTCTCAGCGCCCTTGCCGCCAACCCCAAAGGCAATCCGGAAATGAACCCCACCGCCGAATCCCTGCAAGCCATCGATATCATCGTCGCCGAAATGCGCGTGCTCTGGCCGCCGCCCAAGAGCGTCAAGACCGACGCCGACGCCGCCATCTACCTGAAAGCCTGGACCCAAGCCGTCCTCGATGAAACCATTGATCCAACAGCAATCGCCGATGCCTGGCGCAATCTCAAACGGCTGCACCAGTTCCCGTGCTGGCCAACTCCAGGCGAACTCTGCAAGCTGATCCGCGACACCAAGCGCGACCAAGGCAGCCGATCCCCGCCAAGCCGCACGCTCACGCCACCGGATTACATCAACGAACGCTGGACACCCGAACAGTGGCAACGGCACCTCGCATCCATGCGCGCCGCCCACGATGCCCTCGCCGCCGGCACGACCATCATGATCCCCGTCCTCCAGCTCGGCGAGGCGATGATGGGGCGCCAGGAACGCATCGTGAAAGGAGCACTGCCGTGACCGCTCGCTACCCCGACTCGATCGTCCTGACGTTCGCGCAACTTGTTCACGTCGGCCTAAGTACCACCGCGGCCGCGACCCAGCTCGGTATCCCCGCAACAACCGCCCCCCGAATGCGCGCCCGCGCCGTCGCCGCCGGTTGGCTGACCGACCGCCACGGCAAACACGCGGCCCCGCTACCCGGTCTCCTGACAACCTGCCCACCCACCACCCTCGCTCGCATTATGGCACCCGCGGCTCGTCGCCTATCTTCGGACCATCGCGCCAGCCGCGCGCGATACGCCATAATAGCCGCCATGTACTACGATGGCGTCACCCCACGCGAGATCGCCGATGCTTTCGGCATCGGCGCCACGAGGGTGAGCCAAATCCTGCGACAGAAAAAGCGCCAATCAGCCCCCCGTCGCCGCCAACCCCTCGCCCCAGACCCCGGCGGTTGCCGTTTCATCCGCAACGACTGCAGCCAACCCGGCTGGGCCGCCTGGTGTGGGAACCCTCTCACCGGTCGCTCCTACTGCGCAGCACACCAAGCGATCTGTTACGTCGCTGGAACAGTCGCCGCTACCTGATCTAGGATGGCCCCACACGCACGGCGGCACTCTCTCCGCTAACCCCCCCGCCGGAAAGACCCACCGTGCGCGTAGGCCCCCTCCTTGCGCCCTGACGGGCCGGCGCTCAGCCGTGCTTGACGAGCGGCCCCATCAGATAACAAATCTCCTCCATGCGACGCCGCCGCCGCTCCTGCCGCCCGCCCGCAGCCAGGACCGTCGTGCTCGATCCCGGCACGCCAGAGACCGCCGCGCGAGCCGCCCGTTGGCCCTGGGCCGACGCCCCCGACGCCGATCGCTACAGCTCCGCCGCACAGGAAATCCGACTCGCGTTCTCCATCCTGTCTGCCGGCCTGTTCGCGCGAGGCGCCGACCCCACGCGGGTCAACGGACTCGTGGGCGCCGACAGTGCAGGCCAGCACGCCGCCGTAATCCGTTATCAGGTGTGGCGAAGGAAGCTGGTGCCCCGCCGCGCACTTGGCGATATCCTGGACGTGCTCGGCAATGGCGTTTACGCGCCGGCTTGGCAACCGATTCTCTGCCGCGGCCTCGAGCTCTATCTCGCGCTGTTCCCAAGCCCGCTTGACAAGCGGCCGGAATCGGATTAGGCGGCAGGGCAACACTCGGATTCCCGCGCCCGGAACCGTGAAAAATCGGCAAGTAAGAAGCATGGACTGGGCCGCACTCGATCGCCGCATCGGCATCGCCGCGCCGGCCCCTGAGGTCGAACCGCCTACGCCCCTCGGCGGCTTGGTCTGGCGACCGGCGCTCCGCAACAGAAAGGCAATTCGTTATCTCACGATCCGATCGTTCGGCGCCACAACGCGGCGGCTGGATATCGCCGCGTTCAAGGCTGAGAAGCAGCAGCAGACGATCGCGGTAATCGATGCTGCGGCGGCGGAAGTCGCGCAGGTGGTCGCCGCGCTGTTTGGCGGTTTCGTCGGCTGGTGAGCGACGGCGATCGCTTGCGGCCACTCCCGCCGGCCGGATTGCTGGGGCAAACGGCTGGCGAAATCGGCGGCAAGCCAGATCGGCATTCCGTTCGTCCAGGTATTCGCCGATCGGTTCGTGTCCGGATCTAGTCACCCGAAGGAATTCGCGCGGTTGCCGCCGCTGCAATGGGACCAGACGCCGACGTCGCCGCTGTTGCTGATCGATGATCTGGCTACGAGCGGCTGGCACTTGGAGGAGGCCGCCACCATGATCCGATCGGCCGGGCAAGCATGCGTCCCGGTCGCGTGGATCGGAGGGACTATCGGATCTCAACCGGCTTTCCGGCCTTGATCGCCCGGCGGATCGTGTCCTCTGTGCCGCCCTTCCGGTCCGCGGCCGGGAACGCAATGACCCGGGCACAGTCATCAACGATACGTTGATTGCGTTCGTGATAGCGACGAGCGGCTTCGCCGCGGCACCGGACGCCCGTCGGGTCGGGAATATGAATAGCCACCGGCATGTCGAGCGCGACAGCTGCCGCCGCCGCCCATCGATCGGGACCGCGACAGGCGCCGGACACGATGACGGTATCGGCCGGCAGGCCGGCGACGCAATCGACGACCGATTGTCGGTCTCGGCGGCGGCGGCTGCCGACAATGGCGACACGCATGGGTGAAAGATATGGCAGTGGGCGGCAAAAGAGAAGGAGCGGGACGCAAACCGGCGCGGATTGACCCGGCTCTGCTGCGCAATCTGGCGGGCATCGGCGCGACCTGGATCGAGATAGAGGCCGTAATGGGTGTCTGCGAGGACTCGATCCGCAACCGCATGAAGGTAGACAAAGGGCTTGCGCGGCAGTACCGCGAAGGGCGCGGCGAAGGCGCCGTGACTCTCCGTCGGTTGCAGTGGCACCAAGCGGAGGCCGGCAATCCGACGATGCTGATTTGGCTCGGCAAGCAATTGCTTGGTCAACGCGACAATCTCGACCAGAAGCTTTCGGGCAACGTCTCGATCACCGTCGAAAGCGGAGTGCCGCGCAGTGTTGGACGGCCAGACGACGATCCGAGTTAGCACCGGCTACACGCACCGCGTTCAATTCGAGCGGCTGCACCGGCGCCCGACGCGCTGGTTTGTGTGCGTTGCGCATCGGCGCGCCGGTAAGACGGTGGCCTGTGTCAACGACCTGATCGATGCCGCCCTGCGCTGCAAGGAGTCGCGGCCGCGGTTCGGGTACATCGCACCGTTCTTCCGCCAGGCGAAGGATGTTGCCTGGGCCTATCTCCGGCAGTACGCGGGTCCGGTCCCCGGCGTCGAGTTCAACGAGGCTGAGCTGCGCTGCGACCTTCCGAACGGCGCCCGCGTGCGCCTGTACGGCGCCGACAACTACGACGCCATGCGCGGCCTCTACTTCGACGGCGTGGTGCTCGACGAATTCGGCGACATGGACCCGCGGGCCTGGACCTCGGTCATTCGTCCCTGCCTGACCGATCGCGCCGGTTGGGCCATCTTCATCGGCACGCCGCGCGGCAGGAATGAATTCGCGGCCATCTATCGGCGTGCGCTGACCGATCCGGAGTGGGGGCACCTGAAGCTCCGCGCCAGTACCACCGGCCTGGTGCCGGCGGAGGAATTGGAGGCCTTGCGGCGCGATCTGTCGGAGGAAGAGTACGCCGCCGAATTCGAGTGCAGCTTCGACGCTCCGGTCGTCGGCTCCTATTACGGCAAGCTGATTACGGCGGCGGAGGCCGACAGCCGCGTGTGCCGTGTGCCATACGATCCGGCAACGGCGGTCACAGCGGCGTGGGACCTCGGCATCGGCGACGATACCGCCATCTGGTTTGCCCAGCAGGTCGGCCAGGAGGTGCATCTGCTCGATTACTACGAGAGCCGCGGCGTCGGCTTGGATCACTACGTCGGCGTGATCAATGGCAAGCCGTGGCGCGTGGCGGAGCACATTCTTCCGCACGATGGCGACGCGCGGGAACTCGGCAGTGGCAAGACGCGGGTCGAGACGCTGACGGGCCTGGGCGTGCACAATGTCCGCATCCTGGCGCAGCAGCGGATCGAGGACGGCATCAATGCGGCGCGTAATCTGATCCCGCGGTGTTGGTGGGATGCGGACAAATGCGCAGTGGGCATTGAGGCGCTGCGTATGTATCGCCGCGACTTCGACGAAAAGAAAAAGGTATTCCGAGACACGCCGCTGCACGATTGGTCGAGTCATGCCGCCGATGCCTTCCGCTACCTCGCGCTGGGGCTCCGCAAGGTCGAAATCATGGCACCGATCGAATACGGCAGTTCCAAATGGATACTCTAGGAGCAAGTTCATGTCCGACAAACCGGCCCCCGCCATCCTGGATCTGACCACCGTCGGCGCGCTCAAGGCTACGCTGAAGCAGTGCAGCGACGCCAAGCCGTTGCGGATCGTCGCGGGCGGATCGCGCGTCACGCACGCCGTCGTCGAGGCGACAAGCGGCGAGCTGTATGTGGCGTGCGTATCGCTGCCGGCGGCGGACTGATCCACCGCCATGGCCAAGATGACCGAACGCGAATTGTCGGCCCTCGTGGCGGCCGAACAATCGTCGGCGCTCGGCTACCTCTCGTCGCAGCTCACAATCGATCGCGAACGGGCAATGGACTACTACCTCGGCGAGCCGCTAGGCAACGAGCAGAAGGATCGTTCGCGGGTCGTCATGACCGAGGTCGCCGACACGATCGAGTGGATACTGCCGGCGCTGCTGAAAATCTTCACCGCCGGCGAGGAAACGGTGCGCTTCGAGCCGCAGGAGCCGGGCGATGAAGAGGCTGCGAAGCAGGCGACCGAGTATGTGAATTTCATTTTTAATCGCGACAATCCCGGCTTCATCATCCTGCATTCGATGTTTAAGGATGCGCTGTTGCAGAAGAACGGCATCGGCAAGGTCTGGTGGGATGACGCCGAGAAGACCGAAACCAGGCGGCTTCCCGGACTGGACGCCAATTCCTATGCGCTGGCGGCGGCGGAGGCGGAGGCGGATGATTGGGAAGCGGACCAAGAGGACGGCGATGATGGTGACGTGACGCTGGTCGCGACGCGCCAGGTCAAGCGCGGGCGCGTCAAGGTCGAACCGGTGCCGCCGGAGGAGTTCCTGATCAGCCGAGACGCAAAGACGATCGCCGACGCCGCCTACGTGGCGCATCGCACGCCGCGGACGCGCTCCTCGCTCGTAGCGGACGGCTTTCGCAAGTCCGTGGTGGACGGCCTCGCCGCCGATGACAGCCTTTTCGACACCGGCGAGCGACGCGCCCGGCTACAGGGCATCGAAGATGTCGGGCTGGAAAACATCGAGTCGGAAAGCGCGAACAAGGCGATGCAGACCGTCATGCTGACGGAGAGCTACATTCAGGTCGATTGGGACGGCGATGGCATCGCCGAAATGCGTCGCGTCGTTCATGCCGGCAAGGGCTGCACGATCCTGGAAAACGAGGCCTGGCAGGGGCCGCGGCCGTTCGTCAGCTTGACGCCGATCCTGATGCCGCACCGGTTCTACGGCCGCTCGATCGCCGACCTGGTCATGGATTTGCAGGAGATCAAGTCCACGGTCCTGCGGCAGATACTCGACAACCTCTATCTGTCGAACAACGTGCGCTACGCCGTGTCCGACGCAGTCAATCTCGATGATATGCTGGTGTCGCGGCCCGGCGGTCTGGTGCGGCTCAAGCACGGTGCGTTGCCCGGCACCGGCCACGTGATGCCGCTGGTGACGCCGGCCGTCGTCAATCAGGCGTTCCCGATGATGGAATATCTTGATACTGTTCGTGAGAATCGGACCGGAGTCACGCGCTACAATCAGGGGATCGACGCGAACTCCCTGAACAAGACGGCGAGCGGCATCTCGCAGATCATGAGTGCGGCGCAGCAGCGGATCGAGCTGATCGCCCGCGTCTTCGCCGAAACCGGCGTCAAGGACCTGTTCGCGCTGATCCTCTACCTGGTTCGCACGCATCAGGACGAGCCGCGGCAGATACGGCTCCGCAACACATTCGTCGCAATGGAACCGGCGACATGGCCGGCGGATTTCGATCTTACCGTGTCGGTCGGTCTCGGCACTGGCAACCGCGATCTTATGGCGGCGCATCTGACGCAGATCGGGCAGCTTCAATTGCAGGCCGTCCAGCTTCAGGGTGGCGCCAACGGGCCGCTTGTCACGTTGGACAACCTCTACAACACGGGCAATGCAATGGCGCACGCGCTGGGCTTCAAGGAAGAAGGGAAGTTCTTCACTGATCCGGCGCAGGCGCAGCCGCAAGAGCCGTCGCCGCCCGATCCGGCTGTCGTCAAGGCAGAGACGGACGCCAAGCTCAAGGCGGCCGAACTTCAGGTGCAAATGAAGACCGACGGCGAGCGGCTGCAATTCGATCGCGAGAAGGCGAGCGCCGAACTGGCATTGAAGCAGAAGGAATTGGGACTGAATGCCGCCATGGGGATACGCAAGCAGCAGGACGACATGAGCTTCGCCAAGCAGAAGCACGGCGAAGAGCTGGGCTTCAAGCGGGAGGCGTTGGCCCGTGACGCGGCGACGCGCGAACTGGTTGCGACCTCCAAGGGGCCGGTGATGGCGCTCGACGGCAAGACCGGCCGACTCAGCGATGTATCGGAGTATCGGGACTCCATCGGGCAGTTGGTCAATGTGGTCGATAAGCTGGGGACGATGATGTTGCAGTGCACGACGCAGCAGGCAGAGTCGAACGCCGCGCTCGTGGCTGCAGTGACCAAGCAGAAAACGGCGACGGTGACCAAGCGGGATGCGGCGACCGGCCGCGTCCAGGAAATCACCCTGTCCACCATCGGCCCGACGCAAGGGAACGCCTGATGACAGCCCCATTCCCACCTGAAGCCGTCGCCGGCACCGCTGTCGATCCCGCCGAAAGCGAGGCCAGCAATTTATTCGCACAATATGCGTGGCTGGCGCGGTTGAGCGACGAGATGACTGCCGACCCGGACCTCAACCTCAAGCGTGTCATGCAGCTCGTACTCCACGCGCGAAAGTTTCGGCAGTGGCATCAGGCGCTCCAAGCGCGCGGCGCCGGCGTCGCGGATCGCATTGCAGCCGTGTTCGCCCTCAAGAAATGCGAATGGCCGACGAAGGCGGCGATGTCGGCGGAGCTCGCCACGATCAACACGGACGCGAACAGTCTTGCCGATTGGATCGAATTGAACGCGCCGGGATACAAGCAGGGTTTTGCGACCGTGAAAGTCGCGGCGATGGACGCCGAGGGGGCGCCAGTCCTGACGGACGAGGCGATGACGACGGCGAAGCCCGCTGCGGCGGCAGTGCAGCTGACCGCCTTGCGCGCGCTGTTCGGGCCGACTCCCGCGTAGGGGGCTTCTCGTGGCCATCTCGTTGGTCGGCACCAGCACCGGCGGGCCGACGCTCAACGACGTCACGATTACGTTGCCGGCCGGCATCGCCCAGAACGATGTCGTCTATGCCGCCGGAATGACAGGTACGATTGCCGATCAAGACGTGACGGAGTCCAGTGGGACCTACACGGAGCTTGCCGACCTTTATTCCAACGACACCAACGACACGAACCTTGGAGTCTATCGCAAGGTCCAGGGGGCGACGCCGGACAGCAGCGTGACGATTGATGCGGGCACCAATAACATCGGTGTCGCATTGACGCTCCGGGGCGTGAATACCACCACACCTGAAGATGCCACGACCACTACTGCGACGGCACCTAATAACGGGACGCCGGACCCGCCTTCGATCGTGACCGCAACCGCGAACGCTTGGGTGCTTCCTTTCGCCGCTTCGTCAGAGGGCGATGCGGTAACGAACCCGCCGACCAACTACACCAACCTCGTGGATATCCAAGACGGTCCTAGAAACGTCATGGCGTCCAGCCGGGAGATCGCATCGCCTGGTACCGAGGATCCTGGGGCGTACGACGATATTGCCGGGCAAACGTCGGACAGTTGGAGCGCAGCGACCGTCGCGGTGCGGCCGGCGCCCGCCGTCATCATGCCTCCGCCACCGACGATCATCAATCAAGCCGTGCAGCGTGCGGCTTTCTGGTAGGAGTAGAGTCCATGGACGCGGTCTACATGACCCGGAACACGGTCTTTGCTGCCACCCCCGGCGCCAAGACGGTGTTGAAACTGATCACGCCGACGGCGTTCTTCATCAAAGTGCACGAGATCGGCGTGTCCATGGACGGCGTGAGTGCCTCGGCTGTGCCCGCGACGTTCGAGTGGGGCACCTCGGACGAAACCACACCCGGGACAGGCAGCGGCACCGCCGTAACAACGCAGATCAAGGGACGCGCGCAGGCGAACGGCCTGACGGTCGGACAGAACTTCTCCGCCGAAGGCACGGCCTACTCGATTCATAGCGGCGTCTTCGTGCCGCAGTTTATGGGCATCTTCGTGCGCCAGAACCCCCTCGCCCTCGAGGAAGAATCACCCGGCTCGGATGCGGCGGACTCCTTCCTGCTGCGGATCAACGTCACTGCCAACGTCAACGTCCTCGCCTATATCAAGTGGTCCAGAGGCTAGATCATGGCGCAGCTCGGCCGCGCCCAGCCATTCCCGGTCAAGTACGGGCATAGAATAGGCTCCTATGCCGAAATCAGCGGCACGATCACCGCGAACGTCACTGAATCCGATATCGTTGCCGGCGGCAAGACCATCATCATTACCCTGATCGCCGATGAGTGGGTGGCGGCGGGCGCGTCGTTCGATGCCCAGCGCCAGAACATCATCAACGGTCTCGACAGCGCCCAAGCCGAGGCGACGGGCTGGAACGCCGTCGTGCGCGATACCGAGCCCGTCACCTCGGTCGTGCGTACTTCGAATACGGTCGTCACCATTACATTGGTAGCACACGCGACCTACGATATCACGGCGCAGGAGACGATCACAGTGACGGTGCCGGGCAGCGCTCTGATCGGCGCCGTCGAGGTCGTCGCCACGCCGACCTTTACGGTGGATCAGTTCACCGTCGGGCAACCGTATAGGAAGCGCGTCGGCGGTGTGCCCTTTGTGGCACATCAGGCGGGAGTCTGGTAAATGGCCGCGACGGACGCAAGGCCGGTCCCGCGGAAGAACATCGCCTATCGCGTGAGCTTTCCGATCCTAGACGCCGATGGAGATTTGGTTACGGGAGCCGCCGCGCTGGACAGCGAGGTATCGATCGATGGAGCCGCCTTCGCCGATGCGACTTCCGAAGCGACGGAGATCGCGACCGCAAGCGGCGTTTATTTCCTCGATCTGACCGCCGCCGAGATGAACGGCGATACAATTGCCGTCATCGTCAAGACGTCCACGGCCGGCGCCAAGACGACGACCATCGTCATGTATCCGGAGGAGGTGGGCGATTACCGCGCCGACGTGGTGCGGTGGAACGGTTCGGCCGTTGCCACGCCGACGGTCGCCGGTGTGCCGGAAGTCGATGTCACTCATTGGATCGGCACGGCGGCGGCGACGCCGACCGTGGCCGGCGTGCCCGAAGTGGACGTGACGCACTTCAACGGCACCGCCGGCACGTTCGCGGCCGGCCGGCCCGAGGTCAACACCAGCCACGTCGGCGGCACGTTGCAGACCGCCGGCGATATCATCGGCGATACCAACGATATTCAGGCGCGATTGCCGGCGGCGCTGGTCGGCGGCCGGATCGACGCTTCGGTCGGAGCCGTAGCCGCCAACGCCATAACCGCCGCAGCCATCGCTACGGGCGCCATCGACGCCGATGCTTTGGCGGCCGACGCCGGCACGGAAATCGCCGCGGCCGTCTGGAACGAGGATGCAACCGCCCACCAGACCCTCGGCACCTTCGGCCAGGCGATCGGCGATCCTGTCGCCGATGCCACGACGATTTACCAGTCGGTCGTAACCGATGCGGCAGGGGTCAACGTAGCGGCGGACATCGTCGCCGTGAAGGCGGACACCGCCGCGATCCTGGTCGATACCGGAACGACGCTGGATGGCCGCATCCCGGCGGCGCTTGTCGGCGGGCGCATGGATGCGTCGGTTGGCGCGGTCGCCGCGAATGCGATCACGGCGGCGGGAATAGCGGATGGGGCCATTGATGCGGCCACCTTCGCGGCCGGGGCCATCGATGCCGCCGCCATTGCCGCCAACGCCATCGGCGCCTCGGAACTGGCGGCGGATGCGGCGAACGAAATAGCCGACGCCATCCTGGCGCGGCAAATGACCGAGGCCTATGCGGCGGACGGCGTCGCGCCGACGGTGGGGGAAATGCAGTTCATGCTCTGGGCTGCGCTCGCCGAATTCGCCATCAGCAGCACCACGATCACGGCGAAAAAGCTGGACGGCACGACAGCGGCGATGACGTTCACGCTCGACAATGCGATCAACCCGACCAGCCGGACGCGAGCGACATGATCGATGGCGATCGCCAACATCATCGCCAAGGGTATCGGCTTCAGTCCCGGCAGTGTCAAGTTCATCCCGACGCATGGGTTTGGCGGCGGCGCGGCGGCGACCATCACCGTTGCCGCCGAATACGGTATTGCTCCGGAACCGAAACGGCGGCGCCGGACACTGGTGACGATGCCGGACGGTCGAACGGTTGAGCCGCGCGACGAATACGACCTGCGGCGGCTACTGGCCGAATTGCAGCTCGCCGATGAAGAGCCGGTTACACCGCCGCCGAAGACGGCCAAGGCCAAGCGGGCCGCGACGGCGCACCGGCGCGACGTGATCGCCGCTCAGGCGGCAGAGATACCGGATGAATGGGTTGATGCCGTCGGGCGGCTGGCGGCCGAAGCGGATGGCGCGGCGCTCGCTTGGCAGCGGCTTGCCGAATTGTGGCGCAGCCAAGCGGCTGCGGCAGCGGCCGAAACCGATAATGAGGAGACGATCATGATCTTGCTCGCAGTACTGGCATGATGACCGCACAGGAACGGCGCGCCCGTGCCAATGCGGCCCGGCGCATCCTCGACGATCCGCTGGTGGCTGAAACCTTCAGCGCGCTGGAACGCGAATACCTCAAGCGCTGGGTCGAAAGCGGCTTCGCCGACCGCGACGGTCGCGAGGAATTGCATCGCTACGTCCATGTGCTCCGGCAATTCCGGGCGCAATTCGAGGCCATGGTTGCCGACGGCGACGTGGTCGAGCATCAGGCCGCACAGCGGCCGGTCATCTAGAGGACTTCATGGAACAGACTGTCACGGGCGGCACCGTCCAGGATGCCGCCGACGCAATCAGTGCGACAATCGCGAAGGCGCGGGCCGCACAGCCCGGCGCCAGGGAAGCCGCGCCGGCTACGGCGCGCCCCGGACAGGACACCGACGCGGGCGGCGACGCCGACGCATCGGATGACGACACGGCACCGGACGATGCGGCTGAAGAGCCTTCCATCGATCCGCCTGCCGGATGGACGGCGGCTGATCAGGAATGGTTCGTAACCCTTCCTCCCGAGCGCCAGGAGCGTATTCACAAGCGGGAGCGGGAACTGCGGATCACCGAGTCGCGCCGTGAGAACGAACATCGAGAGCGGCTGTCCGCCTATGAGATGGCGCAGACCGCCATGCAATCCGAACGCGAGCAATACGCTCAGCGTCTCCACCTGCACGCGTCGGACCTCGAGCGGTCGTTTGCCGCAAAGGGGTACGACAAGCTTTCGTCGACCGACGTGGCCGCTCTCGGCCAGGCCGATCCGGTGAAGGCAGCCGATTACGCCGCGCACCACGTCGCCATCCAAGGGATGCGCGCCCAACAGTACGAGCTTGCGCAGAAGCAGGCCGCCGACTGGCAGGCGCACATTCGCATGGAGCAAGGCAAGGCGCACAAACGCATGGTCGAAATCGCCCCTGATATGTTCGGCAAGCCGGAAACGGCGCGCAAGACCTATCACGCCATCGGCGAATACCTGACCGGCGAACAGTACGGACTTGCCATCGAACGGGTGCAGGCCATCAGCGAATGGCAGCAGCTCGACATCGTGAGAAAGGCCATGCTGTACGACCGCGCCCAGGCGGCGAAAGCGAAGGCGGAGAAGGCGGCCCCGAAGCCGGCGGCCCAGAAGCTGCTACGGCCCGGCGCTGCGCAGACCAGCGGAGATCGCGAAGGTGTTGCCGCGGCAGACGCAACCCTGCGCAAGACCGGCACCGTCGACGCGGCGGCAGCCGCCATCGCCGCCCGCATGAAAGCGGCCGGCCAACGGGACCGCTTGCGCACCAGATAGGACACTCTTCCAATGGCACAGCTCGCCAACACCTACAGCACCTACGATATCATCGGCATCTTCGACGACCTCGAAGATGTTGTTTACAACATCGATCCGACGGACACGCCGCTTTTCAGCATGGCGGCGCGCATGAAGGCCAAGCAGACCTTCCATGAATGGCTCACCGATACGCTGGCGGCGGCCGTCGCCACCAACGCCAACATCGAAGGCGACGAAGCGACAGCGGATGCGCAGATCATCGCCGTCCGCGTCGGGAACTACACGCAGATCCCGGACAAGGTCGTCGTCATATCCGGCACCGCGGAAGCCACCGACTCGGCCGCCGATGTGGCCAGCCTCAGCTATCAAATGGCCAAGCGCGGCAAGGAGTTGAAGCGTGATATCGAGTCGGAAATCTCGCAGAACAAGGCCAGTGTCGCCGGCAACGATACCACGGCGCGGCAGTCCGCGTCCTTCGAGTCGTGGATCGTCACCAACGACAATCGCGGTTCCGGCGGCGTACAGGGCGGCTTCAGCGCCGGCATCGTCGCGGCGCCCACGGACGGCACGCAACGGGTGTTTACGGAAACGATCATGAAAGACGTGATCAAGCTCGCATGGACGGCGGGCGGCGATCCGCGCCACATCATCCTCGGGCCGTTCAACAAGCAGGCGGCGTCCGGCTTCACCGGCAACGCCACGCGCTTTGATCGCAGCGAAGATCGTAAGGTCGTCGCCACGACCGACGTATACGTCTCCGATTTCGGCACGCACAACATCGAGGCCAGCCGATTCAGTCGTGACCGTTCGGGGCTGTTCATCGATCCGGACTATATCGGCATGGCTTGGCTGCGACCGATTCAGACGGCACCGCTCGCCAGAACCGGCGATCACGAGCGCCGGCAGATGCTCGCCGAATACACGCTCGTCATCAAGAACGAGGCGGCGCACGGCATCGCGGCCGACCTGACCACCAGCTAGGCGTGAATGCCTGCTGATAACCCGCGGGCGGGGCTACGGTCCCGCCCGTTTCATTTGGAGATTGTTCAATGCCACCCGATCCCAAGCCTTCCGCGACGGTCGAAATGGAAATCACCAAGACCTGCTTCGTGTCTGAAGCATCCGTACCATACTTGCCGAGGCGGGCGGACAACAACACGCCGCGCAAGCTCGACAAGGGCAAGGTCTACATCTTGACCAAGGAAGATGCGCGGGCCGTCCACAAGGCCGGCCTCGGCCGCAAGCCCTGGAACGAAGCCGAGGATAATCCGGCCCCATGACCGCTGTCGGCTCCTACAACGGCGCCATTCCCGGCGGCGCGACAATCTCGCGGGGCGCGACGCGGCGGGTCTTTGTCGTCAACGATTTCGGCGAGAAGACATTCCGCATCGTCACGGCGCAGGACTGTTCCGCCATCGTCGAACGCAACAAACGGCTGCAAGCCGCCGGCAACGGCTACACACCCTCTCGCGATCTACGCTGGGCCGCATCCGTGCCGAACATCTTCATCGAACAGTGGATGAAGGAAACCGGCGTCAACTGCTATTCAAAGGAATTCGGCGATATCCTTCGGCGCAAGCTGAACGACCCCGACTTCCGCCATTTCCGCACCGCACTCTGGCAATTTTGAAAGGAATGCCGACATGGGCGTGAATCTCAAGCAGTTTCCCGATGGCTCACTGGGAATGGAAGGCAAGGACTTCGGCGAGGCCGCCACGGCGTATGTCGATTGCCGCTACGATCCGAACACTCTCGATCAGACGAATTTCGTGGCTCCGCGCCAGATGCGCGTCGTCTCGATCGTCGGCCGGGTCGAGGTCGCCGGCACCGACGCCGGCGCCGTCACTGCCGCCGTCAAGAAGGTGGCATCGGGCACCGACATTGCCGCCGGTACGGTGTTGCACAGCGGCACCATGAACCTCAAGGGCACCGTCGACACCAATCAGACGCTGACGCTTTCGACCACATCGGCCGATCTCGATATCCCGTCCGGGACGGCAATCGGCGTCGACATCACCGGCGTCATGACGGCGGCACGCGGCGTCATCACCGTCGGCCTGCGATACGCGTGAGGTGATCCATGGCCGCGAAATTCTTCAAGCAGGCGGACGCCAATCACGAGGTGATCGTCCTCGGGTCGGCCGCCCGAACCGTGACGCTGAACAGTCCGGATCAGGAAAACCCGGCCTGCCGCGGCGTCCGGCTCTATCTGGATGTGACGGCGGCATCAGGGACCACGCCCACGCTGGACGTGAAGGTCCAGACGAAGGACCCGGCCTCCGGAACCTACGCCGATCTGCCGGGTGCTGTGTTCACGCAGAAAACGGCCGTGTCGTTCGATGATCTGACGATCTATCCGGGCATCGCCGAAACGGCCAACGAGACCGTCAGCGACGCCCTATCGGCGACGTGGCGCCTGGTGGCGACGATCGGCGGCGGCACGCCATCCTTCACCTTCAGCGTCGGCGCAGCGTACATCCGATAGGTGCGCCATGGCCTTGACCACTTATGCCGAGCTGCAAACGGCCATCGCCAATTGGCTCGGCAGGCCCGGCGATACCGTCGTCACCGACAATGATGATGATTGGATTACGCTGGCCGAACAGCGCATCTACTACGGTTCCGGCGAGCCGGGCGATCCGATCCACTCGCCGGCCGTGCGGTGTCGTCTCATGGAGACGGCGGCCGACATCGCCATCGATGCGCAAGAAGAAAGCTTGCCCGCGGGGTGGCTCGGGGCGCGGCGCGTCTACATCAATACCGATCCGATCAAGGCGCTGCAGTTCATGCCGCCGACGGATTTCTGGAATCGCTGGCTTGGCAGCGTATCGGGCGAACCCGACGCCTTCACGATCGAGGGCGATAGTATCTTTTTCGGCCCGACGCCGGACGGTGCCTACACCGTCAAGACCCGCTTCTGGACGAAGTTCTCCGCCTTGTCCGGCGCCGTCAACGCGCTGTTCACGGCGGCGCCGAATCTCTGGCTCTACGGATCGCTGATCGAGGCCGCGATCTACGGTGTTGCGCCGCGCGGCATGTCGCCCGATCAGGCGACGGCGCACTGGTGCCGGCTGCTGCGGGCGACCGCGCAGGGACTCAATGCAGCCGACCAGATCGACAGGTTCGGCGGCGCGCCGCTGGTCGTGAGGCCATCGTGATCCCGTTCGGCGAATACCTGCCCGACCTGCCGCCATTCATGAACCCGGGCGCGCTTGAGGCGCTCAACGTGATCCCCGGCGCCGGCGGCTATCGGCCGCTGGCGGCATTTTCCAGCGTCACATCGGCGCTGACGGCGCGCTCTCAGGGCGCGGCGACGTTCCGCAACCTCGCGGGAACCATCTTCAATTTCGCCGGCGATGCCACGAAGCTCTACAAGCTCGACTCGACCGGCCTCGTCTGGGATGACGTATCGCGCGCCGTCGGCGGCGTTTATGCGACCGGCTCGGATGGCCGGTGGGTCTTTACGCAGCACGGCAACAGTGCCTTCGCGTCGAACGGGGTCGATGCGTTGCAAGAATTCACGATGGGAACGGATACCCTATTCGCCTTGGCGGTCGGCTCGCCGCCGATTTCCACCTTTCTCGCGACCATCAAGGACTTCCTGTTTCTCGGGCGCGTGGCGAGTGCGAACAACCGGGTGCAGTGGTCCGGCTACAACGATCCAACGACTTTCACGGTATCGCAGACGACGCAGGCCGATCAGCAGGATTTCGCCGACGGCGGCTATGTCATGGGCATGATCGGCGGCGAAAGCGGCCTGGTATTCCGGCGCAACGCCATTGCGCGTGCGATCTACATCGGCCCGCCGCCCATCTTTCAGTTCGACGAAATCAGCAAAACCATCGGCTGCATGGCGGAGGGAAGCATCGCATCCTACGAACAGGATTGCTTTTTCCTCAGCGACAGCGGCTTTCAGCAGATTCTCGGGCAGACGCAGATTGTCCCGATCGGGTCGGAGAAGATCGACAGGTATTTCCTCAACGATCTCGATCAATCCTATCTGCACCGGATCACATCGGCCATCTCGCCGCAGGACAAGCTTTACGTGGTCGGGTATGCGGGCGCCGGCAACAGCGGCGGCACGCCGAACCGGCTGCTGCTGTATCACTGGCCGACGGGGCGCTGGTCTCGCGCTGAGATCGATCACGAAATCATCTACGCCGCCGCATCACAGTCGGGCTACACGCTCGACGGGTTGGATGCCGTTAACGCATCGATTGATGCCCTTGCCTACAGCCTGGACTCGCCGATCTGGTCAGGCACCGGGCGCTACCTGCTCAGCGGGTTCGCCACGACGCACAAGAGCGGATTCTTCAACGGCGCTAACATGGCGGCAACCGTTGACACCGCAGAGGCGCAACTGTTCACGGGACAACGGGCGATGGTGTCGGGCTTGCGTCCCCTGGTCGACGGATCGTCGGCCACGATCACAGTCACCCCGATCACGCGCAATCGCCACCATGATGTGCCGGTGACGGGGGCGGCGGCGGCCATGCAGTCAGACGGCTTCGTGCCGCTCCGGTTCAATGCGCGCTATGCACGGGCGCGCATCGCCGTGGCCGCCGGCGGCACCTGGATTACGATCCAGGGAGTCGACGACATCGAAGCCGAGCCGGCGGGGTTCCGGTAGCTCATAGGAGTGATTGCCATGCCGCTGAAAAAGGGAAAATCCAAGGCCGCCATATCGGCGAACATCCGGACGGAGATCGCCGCCGGGAAGCCGCAACGCCAAGCCGTGGCCATCGCCATGCGCAGCGCCGGCAAGCCGCGCAAGAAAAGCCGGGGCCAATGATCCCGGCGCATCTTGATCGCCGCGGAATACTTCCGATCCTGCTTGCCCGCTGGCCCTTGCTGGCCAGGGCGACCAGCGACGACGCGACGGCGTTCCTCAATCGGCAGACCGGCCTCGACGTGGCGCCGGATGTGCCGAACTCGACCGCCTTTGATCGCTGGCGCGCCGCGTTGGCGGCGCAGGGCATGGTCGGCGTCTGGACGGAGACACCCGGCGAGAAAGTGGCACGGCAGGCGCGGGGCGATGCGATCAAGATCGCCGCCGATCGTGGCGATACGGAACTGCCGCCGTGACTGCGCAGACCGGGTTTCCCGGCGCACCGCCGCCGGGCCGCGGCATCGACGGCCTCAATCAATGGGCGCACAAGGCTTGGGTGGTCATCAATCGCATACTGGCCGGCAAGCTCAACTGCATCGGCTCCGTCACGCTCACGGCCAATGCGGCGACGACGACGCTGACCGATGTGCGGATCGGCGGCGATAGCGTGGTACTGCTGCAAGCGATTACCGCCAACGCGGCGGCGGCACTGGCAACGACCTGGTTTGCCGCGCCCGGCGATGGGACTGTGGTCATAAACCATGCGAACAACGCGCAAGCGGACAAGACGTTCAATTATGCGGTGATAGGATGAGCGAGATTCAGACGACCGATTGGGATGAAACCGCCGCCAGCAACAATCAGGCCGCGCCGAACGGGGCGCCCGAGGGCATGGCGCCGTCGGGAGTCAACGACACGATCCGCGAGCTGATGGCGCAAATCAAGCGGTTTCACAACCGCATCCACGGCCGCACCGATGCGGGCGCCATCCTGTCATCGGCGGGGTCTGGCGCTACGCGGACACTGACGTTCGACACGGCGCCGGCGACGTTGTTCACCGGCTTGATTGTCAGTTTCAAGGCCAATTCGGATTTCGATGCCAATTCGACGCTCAACGTCAACGCGTTGGGCGCAAAGAACATTCAGAAGGCGACGACCAGCGGGATCGTCAACATCATCGCCGGTGACATCGAGCTGAATCAGCACGTCCTGCTCAAGTATGACGGCACGCTCGACAAGTGGCTGATGATGTCGCCGACGGCGACGGCGGAAAGCAGCACGGGCACCGTCACCAGCGTTGCGACGGCCGGCATCGCAACCGGCGGGCCGATCACGACTACGGGCACCGTCACGGTCAGCGTCACGGCACAGATGGCGGAGACGGCGCCGGCAACCGGCGACGAAGCCCTAATTTACGACGTGTCGGCCGCCGCGCATCGCAAGATGACGCTAGCGAACCTGTTCACGATCCTAAACGCGCTGACCGAAGATACGGCGCCGGACCCCGATGCGGATTATGTTCTCACCTACGATACGTCTGCCGCAGCGGCAAGGAAGGCGCTGCCATACCGCCTCGGCTCGCTGGCCTTCCTCACCAGCGGCACGGCTAGCGCGAGCGCGACGCTCGATTTCGTTCTGACAAGCTATATCGCCGCCGGCTGGCTTGATTTCTTGTTTGTCCTGGATCACGTTCTGCCGGCGACGGATGGCGTCGACTTGTACATGCGGACCAGCACCGATGGCGGCTCGACGTTCGATGCCGGGGCCAACGCTTATGTCTACATGCAAGCGGACGGGCGCACGGAGACCGGCACAGTGGTCGGCGCGACCGGCAATAGCGCCACATTCATCGCGCTCAACGATACGGGCATTGGCATCGGCAACGTGGCGAATGAAGGTTGGTCGGGCGAGGTCAAGATCATCAACCCGGTCGGTACGGGGCATCTACGGGCATTGTGGCGCGGCATCTATCAATCGGCGGCCAGTGTTTACGCCGGCCCGCTCGGCATGGCAGCGCGCGATGCGGCAGGCGATGTTGATGCTGTGCGGTTTCTCATGTCCAGCGGCAACATCGCGTCCGGCACAATTCGCATGTATGGGATCAAATAAGATGAACCTCACCAGAGTCGTCAACGGCGTTACAGTCGCAATGACGCCGCAAGAAACGGCCGCGATCGAAGCGGAGTGGGCGGTCAACGCGGCCCGGCCGCCGGTAGTGCCGCGCAAGAGCGAGGTGCAGGTGCTCCGCGCGGCGCTGATTGCCAAGGGCGTGCTGACCGACGACGACCTGCAACCGGCCGCGAGGAGATCACCATGATGATGCCAGGATTGACAGAATTCGGCTTCCCGCAGCAACGCGCGGCTGCACCGGGGATGGCCGGCTTCAGGTTGGCAGGCGAGCCGCCACAACAGCTGTTAGACTTCTGGCAAGGCATGTCGCCGGACATGCGCGCGCAACTGATGGCCATCATGCGCCTGCGCAAGCGCTTCCCGAACATGGCAATGCCGGGCGAGTCGTGGGAACGGCCGTTTGGGGGCAATTACGGCGACTCGCGCGGCCGGCCGGGCGGCTTTGGGGGCCTCGGGGGCCTCGGGAGCATGGCAGGGAGCTATGGCGGCGGGACCGGGCGCACGGCCAGCGGCAATCCCAACAGCCTGAGCGGCGGCGGACTGTACTGAAAGCGAGTGCGGACGATGCCTTTCGGCCGCTCCTCAATGGCCCAGTTTCGGCCGCGGCCAAACAGCATGGCCGGCTTCGCACCGGGTCCGGCGACGATGCGGCCGCCGGCCGAAGAGCCCAGCCAATGGGCGCGATTGCCCAGCTTTCTGCTGAATGAATTCCCCGGCCTGCTGGCGGCGAAGGTACGCGGCACGGACTTTACCGAGACGTTTCAACCATCGATGGAAGCGTTTGGCCGCCTGCCAGCAATGTACGAAGGGTTGAACAACTTCGCGCGCGAGAATTTCTCGCTTGATGCGCTCAGTACGCCAGAGGGGTCGCTTAATGCCGCAATGATGGCGATGACCGGCGGCCTTGGCGGGATCGCGCGCGGCGGAATGGCGCTGGGGAGCGGGATGCTCCGGCGCAGTCCGCCAAAGGCCATTCGTCTCGCTCTGCAATCATCGCAGATCCCGATGACGAAGGTGCTACGCAATCCAACAAATACGGCGCGCGACGCGCTCTATGATGGGAGTAAATACAAGGCGCTGCGCATGTTCACTGACGGGGACACGGGCGACGTGTATTTTTGGGATGCGAACGATGCCACGCATCATTATGTGGCGCAACTGCTCGGCATCGAGCGTCCACGCTTCCCGAACGATCTTGGGTTGTGGACAAAAGATTAGGACAACAATCTACGCAGATCGTTTTCGGCCGCTGCAAGCGCGCGCTCGGCGTTCGTCAGCCGGTTGGCGGCGTGGGCGGGATCGTTGCCGGGTATGAGATTGCCCAGTTCGATGCCGCGGCGGGCGCCGCGAAGGAGCCCCTTCCTGAGTTCGACCACGGCCCGAGCTTCGGCGATTTGATCCATTGCTGCCATGCCGTATCTTGTAGCACATCGGCGAGAAACCGTCAATGTCAATCATCGTCTTCCGGTGCGTCCAGCGCGATGACCTGCCGGTCCGGTGGCCCGAGGCAGCGGAGGTCTTGGCGCCAGCCATCGCCCTTTGGCGGAACCGGCACACCCCGGCTTCGTTGCTGGCAGCGCTGATCGATCAGCAGCTGCAGCTCTGGGTCGCCATTCTTCGACAAGCTCAGGGTGAGGATGGCCGGATCATCGCCGCCGCAGTAACGCAAGTCCAAGATTGGCCTGGCGGCGCCAAGGAGTGCGCCGTCGTCTTGGCAGCCGGCGAGGGTCACGATCTGTGGCCAGAATGGATGGCGGACGTGAAGGCCTGGGCCGCCGGCGAAGACTGCGATTTGGTGACGGCCATCGGTCGGCCGGGTTGGCAGCGCGTGTTGGCCCCCGCCGGGTTCGTTCACGATGGCGTCGCGCTAGCGTGTTCTCTAGGAGGTTAGAAATGCCCGGATCTGGCAGTCAATCAACCACCACGAGCACCGCGCCGTGGTCCGGAATGCGGCCCTATCTTGTCGGGCGCGAGGCGAGGGGCAGAAGGCCGGCGATCACTGGCATCATGCCCGAAGCCGAGCGGCTCTATAATCTGGGGCCTGATCAGTATTTCCCCGATCCGACGGTCGCCGGCTTTTCGCCGGATCAGCTCGCGGCGCAAGCCGCCATCCGGGCGCGCGCGACCGGGGGCTCGCCGCTCAATCGGTCGGCGGCCGAGTACGTGCAGCGTACGCTGGGCGGCGGCTACACCGACGCCTACCTGGCCGGAACTGGCGGCGAAAACCTCTTCAACTCGCTCGATGCCCGCCTTCGGCCGGCAACGGCGGCGCAATTCGCCCTGGCCGGCCGCGGCGGGTCGCCAGCGCACGCGCGCGCCTACGCCGAAGGTATGACCAACGCATGGGCGCCATACGCCACGCAACTGTACGGTCAGGAGCGGGGCTTGCAACAGAACGCGGTACCGCTCGCGATGCAGCTCGCTGGGCAGGACTACATCGATGCGTCGGCCCTGGCCGGCATCGGCGGACAGCAGCAGGCGCAAAGCCAGGCCGAAATTGACGCGGCGAAGGCGCGGTTCGATTTCGGCCAGACTGCCGACGATGAAGCGTTGCGGCGCTACGCCGCGATGATCCAGGGGATGCCGTACGCCACGCAGACGCAGACCTCGTCGGGGCCGGGGACGTTGCAGACAATCCTCGGGGCCGGCCTCGGACTCGGCGGCATTCTGGCGACACCATGGACGGGGTCGATCGGGGCGGGCATGGCAGGGTGGTTCTGATGACCCTTCGTCACCTTGAGCCCTGGGCCGCATTCGGTATTGATCCGCGGCTGTTGCGCCGTACCGGCCTCAGTCAGGGCCTGCTCAACGCCGGTATCGGCCTGCTGACGGGCCGTAACTGGCAGCAAGGGCTCGGGCTCGGCCTGGCGGGATTCCAGCGCGGCCAGCAGGATGCCCTCGCCGATGCCATGCGGCAAGCGACCTTCGGCTTCTCGGTCGAGGAAATGAAACGACGCGAAGCCGAGGCGGCTCGCGAAGCCGAACGGTTTGAACTCGACAAGGCCGCTACCGCGCGCGATCAAAGCGTGGCGGACAAGCTTCTAGCCCAGTTTGGCGGCGGTGGGGCGGTCGGCGGCTCAACCGCACTCACGGCGCCCCCTAGTGGCCCTGGCGGGGCTATCCGGGCGGAATCCTTGGCGCCGATGGGCGGCTTTGATCGCGCCCTGCGGTTTGTCCTGGGCCAAGAAGGCGGCTACGTCGCCAATGATGCCGGCGCCGGCCCGACCAACTTCGGCATCAACTCGCGAGCGAACCCGGATGTCGACGTCGCCAATCTGACGCCGCAGAAGGCGGCGGCCATCTACAAGACCCGTTATTGGGATGCCATCGGCGGCGACAGCCTGCCGTCAGATTTGGCGCTGGTCGCTTTCGACACGGCCGTCAATCAAGGCGTCGGCGTTGCCAAGCAGTTCCTTAGCCAATCCGGCGGCGATATCGGCAAGTTCTTGGAGCTGCGGCAGAGCGCTTACGAGCGCCTTGGGCAGAATCCTGAATTGGCCGATGCCCTGCCGACATGGACGCGGCGAATGGGCGAGTTGTCAACGGAAGTAGCCGGCGACGGGTCCGCCACAGCACCGGTGGCGGCCCCGGGCGCGCCGTTGGACCTGCCGGAGGGACGGCGGTTGGCGCTGCAAGTGGCGCTGATGCGCGGCGATCTGGCCGGAGCACAGCAGATATTGGCAGGCGCCGGGCCGCCGGCGGCGCCGGAAACGCATGGCAATCTCGAATGGGACAGCCGCGCCGGGGCATGGCGACCAATCCAGGGATATCAGCCGGTGTCGCCCCTGACCGGCTTGCGGGTAGACGAAAACGGCAACGTCACGCTCAGTCGCGCCGGGACCACGGACGTCGAAAAGCGGCGCATCAATGCCGGCGAGGCGATGACCCGGCTGACCAACATCGAAGCTGCATACAAGCCGGAATATCAGACCTACGGTTCGGCCATGGCCGCCGGCTGGTCGTCTCTGAAAGCCAAGGCCGGCGTCGATCTCGACCCGCCGCAGAAACAGTTCCTGATAGATTTCGTTCAATACAAGCGCCGGTCGATCGAAAATCTGAACCTGACCATCAAGGAACTGACCGGTGCCGCGATGACTGAGGCCGAGGCCAACCGCATCCGGATGACGATGCCCGACCCCGGCACCGGGCTATTCGATGGCGACGATCCGGTCACGTTCAAGGCCAACCTCGACGATGCGCTGGCAACGACGAAGATGGCCATTGCCCGCTACAATTACATGCTGACTCGCGGGCTGGACACGACGGCTCCGGATGTGTCGCTCGACCAAATGACGGGAATCATGAACGCGCGCGGCGATGAAATCGAGGCGGAGATGCGGGAAGCCAATCCGAATGCCGATCCCGACATGATCGCGGCGGAGGTGGACGCGCAACTCGCAACGGAGTTCGGACTGCAATGACCGATTGGGCATCGCGACTCTTCGGATCGACAGCGGCTCCGGCCGGGCCGGCGGTCCCGGTCAAGCCGCCGGAACAGACGGAATTCGACCTGCCGGAATTCCAAGCAATGTTGCCCTCGGCCTACGAGTTGGCGCCGGCGCTTCCGTCATTCCTGGGCGGCAGGCCGCGCAAGGGACCAAAGGACGAGTTTCAGGTCGATCCCAAGCAACTCAGCACACTCACGAACATCATCGCCATCGCGCAGGACGACAAGCAGCTCCTCGACGTGATTTCCAAGACGCTCCCGAACGCGCGTATCGTGACCGACAAGTTCGGCAATGTCATCGTCGAGCAGGGCCGCTTGCGGGCCTATCTAAATATGCCGGGCTGGTCGGGTCAGGACACGGCCCGCGCGGCAACGATGGTGACGGCGGGAACACTCGGCGCCATGGGTGGCGGCGCAATAGCGCCCGGCGCCGGACTACTGGCCCGTATGGGGTTATCAGCGGCCGGCGTTGGCGGCGCCAGTGCGGTGCAAGACCTTGCCGCAGCCTCCATGGGCGCGAAAAAACTGCTTGATCCCGGCCGCATCGTCACGTCCGCAGCTTTTGGAGCCGGCGGAGAAGTCATCGGCGCCGGCCTGGCGGGCATCTATCGCGCTATCGTGAAGCGCGATAAATTGTACGATGCCGCTCGCGGCGCATTGACCGCTGCCGGCCGGGAGGCGCTGCGCAAGCTCGGCGTTGCCGCCACCGAGATAACCGATGATCTGGCGCGGCAGTTCGCGCAAGAGGCGAAAACGGCGCTCAAGCCGATGGAAGCATTTCGATCCGCCGAAGCCCGTTCATTGCCGTCCCCGGTGCAGTTGACGCGTGGGCAGGTGACGAACCGCGAACCGCGACTCCGTTCGGAGCAACTCATGCGCGAGGGGGCAATGGGTGAGGGGGCGTCGAGCGTCATGCACGGCGCCCGCGCGACGCAACAAAACCAATTGCGCGGCAACGTCGCAGCGATCGGCGAACGGCTTGCCGGCGGGCCGACCGGTATCGGCGAAGCCGGCCCCGTCGTTCAATCGGGCCTGGTCGGACAGCGACAAGCGGCGAAGCGGCATGTGGACACTCTCTATGAAGCGGCGCGCGCTTCTGCGGCCGAACTGCCGAAATCGTCGGTACTGGCGGGTTCGCGGGCGATCCGGGCGGCAGTCGAGGAAACCCATGAACTGACCGGCCTTGCCCGCACCAATGCACTACTTGACAGCTTCGACAAGATCATTGCGGAATCAGGCACAGATATTGTTGCGCCGGTCCATATCCGCGCCCTGTTTGGCTGGCGCAAGCAGGCCAATGAAGCGATGCGGGGCAACGCCGCCAACGAAGAGGGGGTCGCGCTCCGCACGGCAATCGGAGCCTACGACAAATGGATACGCGGCGTCGTCAATGATGATCTCTTGCGCGGCGATCAAGCAGCCTTGTCCGCTTGGCGTGAAGCGATCGACGAATATCGGCAGTACGCGGGCCAATTCAAGGGCGGCGACTTGATCGAAGCGTTGACGACGAAGGCCTCGCGTTCTGGCACAATGCAGCTCAAGGTTGATCCTGCCGATGCCAGCAATTACATTTTCGGGGCCAGTCAATCCGGCTGGATTCCAAAGGCCAATCTGACTCGTGATTTGGAGCGAATGCGCGAACTGCTCGGGGCTGAAAGTCAGGCTTGGAAGGCCCTCAAGGCAGAGGCATTCCTTCGCGTCGCGCGTGCCGGCGAGGGCGCCATGGAAGGCGGTACGCGACTGTTTTCGGGCGGCAATTTTCAACAGGCATGGGGTCGCCTGCAGATGAACCATGCGCCGATCGTGAAGCTGCTGTTTAACGATCAGGAGAGGGCGTTGATTCGACAGTTCGCAAGTGTTGCCGTCGCCGCGACGAACATCCCGCGCTATTCGACGGTGGCCAGCGGGTCGGTCCTGATTCAGGGCTTGTCGAAGGCGCTTGGCGCCCGCTTTCTGGCGTACATGGCGACATCGCCCTTGCTCAAAACCATCATGGGACCGGTCGCGAGCGTGAAGGCGCTCAATGCGACAATGGGGGTGGCAAGACAGAAACCGCCATCGTTGATCGGCACCGGTGGAGCTCTCGGCCAGTTGTATCAGCAGCAACGAACCGAACGATGATCAATCCGGCAAGTTACGCCAACGCGCATCTTTGGTCATGCGCTTGATCAGGTCGGCCTTGGCGCTCTTACGGCCGGCCACCCAGAAACCGTAGTCCAGCCGAACAATGAGACCGACCAGAGCGGCGCCGGCGGCGACGCCGAAGACAAAGCCTGTGCCGCCGAACTCGACACCGGCAACATAGACACCCAGTATAACGGCCATGCAAATGGCGAAGAGCAGATGCCGCCCGATCATTGCCAGATAATGGCGCCTCTTCAGGATCACGCAAGGAGCAGTTAATGACGATGATCTGGTGGTGTCCCTTGATTGCCATCGCGACTATGGCCTTGCTCGGACACAGCGCAGCGGCACAAGTTACGTGCGGCAGCTATGCTCAGGGGGCGGCCGAGCTCACGACGCGCTACCGCGAGTCGCGGGTTGCGGTCGGCGTCCAGAAAGGTGATCTGATCGAACTGTGGACAAGTCAAGATGGCGCAACATGGACGCTCCTGCTGCGCATGGCCAACGACCAGGCCTGCATTATCGGCGCAGGCGAGAGTTGGCAGGTGATCCCGCCGGCGGATACCAAGACATGAGGATCGCGATCCTGGCGCTGCTGCTGGCCGCCGCGCCGGCGATGGCGCATGAGCACGGACAACCTTGGTACAACGGTCTCCGCAACGAGCTCGATCAAGCATGTTGCGACAACACCCACTGTCGCGAGATCGGTGCCGATGACTGGCGGCGGGAGGGCGAGGGCTTCAAGGTCCGTTACGGCGGGACGTGGTGGCCACTCGCGTCTTACGCCAACGTCGGCTTCGTGGCGCCGGACGGCCATGTGCACGCGTGCAAATACCCGCACGAGTCCTTCGTCCGCTGCATCGTCTGGCCGGGGGCGTTCTGAGATGGCGGTCATCGGCAACGGCATCGGCAAGTCCTTCGACGGCTGGGTCCGGACCATCCTGCTCGGCTTCAGCATCGGTGCGGCCTGGTACACGATCAAGGGTGACATCGCCCTGGTCGCTCAGGAATTGCAGTCTCTCACCGGCGCCAACGGGCGGATCGAGGCCATTGAGCTGCGATTGCACCATCAGAGCGAAGCGCTCGATGCCGTCATCGGGCGCCAGTTGGCGCGGCTGGCGGTCTTTGATAAGATGATCGTGACGGTTGAGAAGCACAACGAACGCATTCACTCAATTGAGAGTCTTTTCGCCCGGTTCATCGAGACGGTCGAGAAGCACGAGCAGCGTATCCACTCAATGGAGATGCGGCCGCAGGAGCGGAGCGCGCGGTGACCGACAGGCACTGTTTCGAGGTCGAGAATGCCGACGACGGCACGATCCTACTGCGCGTCATGCTGACGGGCGGCGGGATCACGGAATTCTTCTTCACCCATCGGCAGGCCCGCACGCTATACGACGATATCGGCGCCGCGCTTGTCGGCGGCGCGAAAAGCGCTACGCTTGTCGGCGGGTGACGTGACATGGGCAAGGTGATCCCGTTCCGGTCTATCGACCATTTTGTTGCCGTCAGCAAAATGGTCCCCTGTCCGCTGGTCGCCTCAGTGCCGATGCCGGTGCTCAAGGTCTTTCCCGTTGTCGAGCGCACAGAGTACGATATGCTGCCATCTGACTGTGAGCCATCATGAAACGACAGGACTTCAGCTACTGGATGGACGGCGAGGAATGGAACATCACCATTCCAGCTAAGGACGAGGCCGATGGTCGGCGGCGCCTGTCAACGGCCGCCATAGGCAGCTACAACGGCGTCTTGATCGCGCGGGTGCCGGCGTTCCACGGCTGTGATTGGATTGTAGCCCTACTCTGTCGCGTCCGGAATTTTCTGGCGCGGCGAACTTAACGGAGCCCTGATGAACCGCACCAACAAGGCCGTGACGATCGGCATCGGGACGGGCATTTCGACCTATATCGGAACGCTCGTGCATTACATCATCGAGAGCATGACCGGCGACCTGCCGACCGACGTGGACGGCGCGATCGTCGGCCTGACGGTCGCCGTCGCCGGCTTTCTTCTGTACCGTCTGCTGCCGCGCGGGGAACTGTCGTGATCAACCCCTTCCGCTACGCCTGGCCGACCGCGTTCGCCATCGTCGCGCTGTCGGGGTGCTCGCTAATTCCCGGCTATGAGCTGGCCAAGACGGCCGGGGTCGGCGTGATGTTGCAGACGATCGAGGAGCGCAAGCAGGCGAACGATTTTCAAGCCGTCGTGACGTTCGACTTGCTCTGCGACTTGGCCGGCGGCGCGGTCGGGCGCGTCGGCACCGACCAGCAGAAACGGGACTTTGTTCGCGATTGTCTCGGCATCGACGTGCCCGATGGTGACTTCGCATCGGAACTCAGGAACGTCGTAACGTTGATGAGCACGCTCAAGGAACTGCAAGGAACAACGCCGTGAGCGAAAGAAGAAATGCCTTCAAGCCCGGTTTTTATTGGGTCCAGTGTGGGGGTGAGAAGTTGATCTTTCGATGCCGCGAAGACGGCGCTTGGAGCATTCCCGGTTCAGCGGATACGAACACGGGCGCGAATTTCCAGTCGATTTTCGGCGCCATCAAGGAGCCGCAAAAGTGAACCCGATGTCTGCCCGACATGACGATCGAACCGCCGCGCCCGCGAAATGGTGACGGATGCACTGATTGAAGATCAGAAGCGTGGCAGGGAATGGTCGGATCAGATGCGCCGCGACCGCATCAGGGAATCGTTGCGACTCGATATTCAGCACACGATTGTTGTCGGAACAATCGGCGGACTCGGCGGTTTGGGCGGCGGGATGAGCGGCGTATGCTTCGGGCCTTGATCAACGCTTAGTCGAACAAGTCTCGATCCGCACAGCCGGCGCGCCGTCGTGCTTTCAGCCCGGCCCCGCCTGCGCGGCAGGTGTTGGTCTAGGACTCGCACAGTCTACCCGGTTACGGGCAGTTCGGCCAATACATCCGGGTTGTCAATCCGGGCCATGCGGATCAGGAATCCGATCTTCATGGCCTGCACGGCGACGTGGCCGGCGTTGACGATGACGGCGGCGGCATCAAGGCCGATGGTGTCGGCCCTGATATCATTGATCACGTCGATCATGGCGGTGCACACCATCGTCATGTGCTCCAATTCGGCGACTTCATCGGTTGGCGTGGCTGACATCGTGCTTTGCCTTTCTCACGGTTTTAGCCGCCGCCACGATGGCAGCGGGGACGTCGGTCTTGTGGACCGCAGCATCGATCAGCGTGAGCCGGCATCCCGCCTCGGCGGCCTTGTATTCCAGCATCGCGATTGCCATCGCCGGCGCCTGGTCGAGAATGCGGCGATTGACCTTCGCCTTGAACACCACTTCGGCGCCGGGGTCGTTAGGCGTGCCGTGCGCCGTCGCGGTCGCCGCCTTGATCGAACGCGGCTTCACGACGGTGAGATCGGCCGCCCTGGCAACGATTCGCGTGGTCCAGTTGTGAAGCCGCCAATTGCGGCGCGCGGCATCCCTGGCCTCGTGCATCGCCTTGGCGGCTCGGTGCTGGCGATAGCGGTACGAGCCGCGTACGCAGCGTGCCATCGCCTGCTGATGGGTGCCGACAGCTATCGCGTGTTGGCGGTCATCAAAGCGTTTCCTGTCATCGCCCCCCGTTCCCGGGGTATCGACACCAACGGCTACCGTGGCTAATTCTTGAACGCACCTGTTGTCGCCCCCCGTTTCCGCGGTATCGACACCTGCAGCCTTCACATAGCAGACCGCGATTTTCCTGTTGTCGCCCCCCGTTTCCGGGGTATCGACACCGTCCACGGCCTGGCTATCCGCTGCGACCGCCCTGTTGTCGCCCCCCGTTTCCGGGGTATCG
>Ga0247727_10002599_pt1 | contig 40994 bp, 30 predicted proteins | sample WisWelCaveWW1625_FD_202498 | JGI IMG/M metagenome (GOLD analysis project Ga0247727, IMG submission 202498) | Biofilm microbial communities from Wishing Well Cave, Virginia, United States - WW16-25 | ecosystem: Environmental > Aquatic > Deep subsurface > Groundwater > Cave microbial mat | place... | reverse complement strand
TGACCAGGAACCGGGTCCCGTCCCTGGAGATGTCGTAGCGCCAGCCGCCGCGGACCGCGCCGTGGAACTGCAAGAGCGTCCGGCTGGCACCCGGCTCGAAGCCTGCCGGGGACCGCTTCACCTCGACGGCGACCAGGCGGTTCTCGCGATTGAAATAAAACAGTTCCCGGCCGTCCCGGCTCCAGCGCGGCTCCGCACCGCCGCCCTGGGAGACCTGCCACTTGGCGCCCGTGGGCGGAAAGGCGATGACGTAGATCTCCTCCCGGCCCGATTCTCCCGAGAGGTAGGCGACGAAGCGGCCGTCGGGGGAAAACTGGCCCGACCCCTCGGACGTCGGACCGCCGGCCAGCACGATCGGCTGGCGGTCCCCTTCGACCGGCACCGCGAAGAGATTGAAGGCCCCCTGGGCGTCGGCGGCGGAATAGAGCACGTGACGCCCGTCCGGGGATGCCGATTCCGGGCCCAGGTTGTACTCGCTCGTCGCCAGCGTGCCCTCGGAACCCGTGCCGTCGGCGGCCCGTGACGACAGGCTGTATCTCTCCTTTTCACGTGAGTTCAGGGAGTTCATGTACACGCTCCGTCCGTCCGACGACCAGGCGCAGGTGAAGTGGTCGACGTCGTCGACCGTCAGGCGGCGCCGCAGCCCGCTCGCGAGGTCGACGATCCAGATGTCGGAGGTGCCTCGGTCCGGATTGACGATCGCCATGGCGGCGCTCGAGCCATCGGGGGAGATCATCGGCACGCCGCCGAAGGCGTAGTCGGCGGGCTCTCCCACCGGCTCCAGGAGCCGGCCGTCCCGCGCCATCCAGCGCAGCTGGCTCTTCGTCTGGACCTTGCCGCTCATGTGGACGAGAACGCCGTTTTGCGAGGCCGAGAACACACCCCGGCTGAAGCGCTCGTCCATCAGCACGTCGGCGGCGACCGTGGCGGCCGGCCCCCGCACCTCGAGGCGCGAGAAATCGAACGGCTGCGCCATGAGGACGCCCTGGTGGACGTAGAGCACGTGCCCGGAGGCAGAGGCGGCGTTCGAGGCCACGGCCGCGACCTTCACGTGGCGGGGTGATTCGAGATCGCCCACGCGGATCTCGGGCTCATGGCCGGCGCCCGCGCCCGCCCGGCGCATGAGATACAGAAAACGGCGCCCATCGGGAAGAAAGGACGGATAACGGTGCGTGGTCTCGTTGCCCGCCGCATCGAGGACGGTAACAGCCGACGGGGGTCCTCCCTCCGCGGAAACCCGGTGGACCCCGGTTTGCGAATCGGGAGTGTAGAGGACCACCCCGTTCGCGCTCCAGGTGCCGCCGCGCGGGTCGGGGGCGCTGGCCAGCGTCAGGACGGGGCCGCCCGCGACGCTCACGCGCTTCAGCTTCCCTTCGGCGAAGAAGCCGACGGAGCGGCCATCCGGTGAGAAGAACGGGCCCTGTGCCCCCTCGGTCCCCTCGAGCGGCCGCGCGTCGTCGCCGGCCAGCAACCGCACCCAGAGCCGGTCGGGCCCCTCGCCGTTGCGGGCACAGTAGACCACGCGCGATCCGTCGGGGGCGATCGCGAGCGGCAGCGGGTTGGTGTGGATGGAGGAGAACTGCGCCCCCTGTGGCGCCAGGATCGAGGCCTGCAGGGCCGTGGGGGCAGGGGATTCTTTGAAGAGCAGCAACGCTCCGAGGGTCGCGGCCGCCGCCATGGCAGCGGCCGCGACGCCCCAGGCGATCCGGCGGCCACGCACCGCCCCGCCGCTCACTGTGGCTGCGGCGAATGCCGGAGAGGACCCGGCGAGCTGTCCTCCGGGCTGCGTCCCTGACTGTGAGCCGCCCTCGCCGAGCCACTGGAGCTGCAGCTTGAGATCGTGCGCCGTCTGGATCCGATCCTCCGGATCCTTCGCGAGGCAGGCGCGCACCAGCCGCTCCAGGCCGGGCGGGCTCAGGGGTGCCAATTCGGCCATCGGCCGTGGCTCGTCCCGCAGAATGGACGAGATGAGCGACGCCTGGCTCGTCCCCTCGAAGGCCCGCCGGCCGGTCGCCGCCTCGTACAGCGTCGCCGCCAGCGCCCACAGGTCCGAGCGCGCGTCCGCCTCCTTCCCCTCGAGCTGCTCCGGCGCCATGTACTGGCAGGTGCCGACCAGGGTCCCCTCGGCGGTGAGCGCCTCCGTTCTCGTGGCGAGATGCGTCGTTCCCGCCGGGCCGCCGCCGGCGGCGGCCACGCGGGCCAGCCCGAAATCGAGGAGCTTGGCGCCGGAGCGCGTGAGCATGACGTTCCCGGGCTTCAGGTCGCGATGGACCAGGCCCGATCGGTGGGCCCGGTCGAGGGCGTCGGCGAGCTGGGCCCCGACCTTCAGGACTTCGGCGGGCGGCAGCGGACCGCGCTGCAGCCTGTGGGCGAGCGTCTCGCCCTCGATCAGCTCCATCACGAGGTAGTCGGTCCCCTCCTGCGAGCCGATGTCATAGAGCGCGCAGATGTGGGGATGGCTGAGGTTCGAGACCACCCGGGCCTCGCGCTCGAAGCGGGCGCGCCGGGCCGCATCCCCCGCCATCCCGGCCGGCAGCACCTTGATCGCCACCTCGCGCCCGAGTCGCGTGTCGCGGGCCCGATACACCTCGCCCATCCCCCCGGCCCCGAGGGGACCGACGATTTCGTACGGACCGAGCCTGGCGGTGGGTTCGAGGGTCACGTCCTGCCTCCTCCTAAGGGCCTGTCCGTCGAAGCACGGCGCCCGGTCGGCGCCCGGTGGCCCGGCCCTGATCGTAGACGATCTCGCCGGCCACCCACACAGTCCGGATCCCCTCCGACAAGGCGTGCGGTTCGCGCGTCGTGGCCCGATCGATGATGGTTGCCGGGTCGAGGAGCACGAGATCGGCCGCCGTCCCGGCCTGCACCACGCCGCGATCGTCAAATCCCATGTGCCCCGCCGCGAGAGAGGTCATCTTGCGAATCGTCTCCTCCAGGGGCAGGATCCGGCGCTCGCGAACGTAACGCCCGAGGACGCGCGGGTAGGCGCCGAAACCGCGCGGATGCTCTCCGTCCAGACCGCCGTCGGTGCACAGGTTCATGTGCGGCCAGGCCATCAGCCTCTCGAGGTCTTCTTCGGTCATGCTGGTGCCGATGACGCTCTCCCCCCCGTCCCCCTGCCCCAGGCGGCGCGTCTCGGCCATGCGGATGAGGTCGATGAGCGTACGGGCCGTGCCGCTTTTGCGCAGCAGGGCGATCTCGGCCAGCGTCTTCCCCGCGTAGGACGGCTCCGGGTCGAACTGCGTCAGGAGAAGGCCCTCGGCGGGTGCGATCTCGCGCACCACGCGCTCGGCTTCCTCAAGGTCCTCGAAGTCGCGCTCCGGGAACAGGACGGTCAGGCTCGACTGCCAGTACAGGTACGGGTAGAGGTCGCCCGTGATGTCGATCCCCTCGGCGCGGGCGGCATCCAGGCGCGCCAGGAGCCGGTCGGACTGGCCCCAGAGGCTGCGCATCGCCAGCTTCGTGTGCGAGATCTGCACCGGAAGCCGCGCCTCGCGGCCGATGGCGACGATCTCCTCGACCGCCTCCCAGAAACGGCGGTCCTCGCTGCGGATGTGGCTGATGTAGCGGCCGCCCCGCGCCGCCGCCACGCGCGCCAGCGCCACCACCTCCTCCGGGTCGGAGTAGATGCCCGGGTCGTACTCCAGGCCGGTGGCAAGGCCCAGAGCCCCCGCCTTCATCTCCTGCTCCAGCAGACGGCGCATCCGCCGCACCTCCCGCCGGGTCGCGGCGCGGCGATAGTCGTCGCCCATGACACGATGCCGGATGGTGCCGTGGCCGGCATACGACGCCACGTTCACCGCGACCGGCTGGCGCCCCAGGCGCGCGAAGAAGTCGTCCAGAGGGAAGGTGGATTCGCCATCCTGTCCCACGACCACCGTCGTGATTCCCTGGCTGACGGCCGCGAGGGCACCGGGATGGTCGAAAAGGTCGCCGTCGGCGTGACTGTGGGTATCGATGAATCCTGGCGCGAGCACAAGCCCTCCGGCGTCGATTACCTCCTCGCCCGGTGACGGGTCGAGCTCGCCGACCGCGGTGATGCGGTGGCCCTCGATCCGCACGTCGGCGCGGCGGGCCGGAGCTCCCGTGCCGTCCACGAGGTTGACGTTGACGATGAACGTGCCGCTGCGGCGCGTCGCCGATGGCCCCGGCTCGCCGGCCCACGCGCGCACGGCCACCACCGGGTCGGCTCCCAGGAGGATCACGGCGGCGATCAGGAGGACGGCGCGCGGTCGGCGCGCCTGACGACGGCACTGCATCCGGCCCTCTCAGCCGGGTGGAATGGGCGATTCCCGGCGGGAAGCGATCCTATGCCAGGTTGCGGGGGAAGCGGACGACGTTGGGGGCCGCGGAGCGGGCGCTCTTGCGGGCGCGCTTATTGTGGATCTGGTTGAGCGTGGCGCGGGTCATGAGGTCTTCGAGCGACTCCCCGTCGAGAGGATAGATGGCGACCCCTGCCGACAGGCCGGCGCGCGCCGTCCGGCCGTTCTCGTCGAGCCGCAGCGCGAACGCGTCGACCGCCTGCTGCAGCCGCTCGGCGAGGATCGAAGCGGCGGCGAAGCCGCTGCCCGGCAGGAGCGCGGCGTACTCGTCCTCCGCCAGGCGCACCAGCACGTCGCGCTCGCGCAGATGGCTCTTCAGCACGCGGCCGATCTCCATCAGGAGACGGTCGCCGGCCGCCGGGCCGAGGCGGTCGTTGACCGCCTTGAAGTCGTCGAGATCCATCTCGATCAGGGCGAAGGGGTGTCCCGACTGCTGGCTGCGAATCGTCTCCTGCTCGAACACCTGATGGAGGTAGCGCGCGCTCGGCAGGTGGGTCACGGCGTCGGAGAGATCCGACTCCCGGCCGGGCGTGGGAAGGCGGCCGTTGCCGACGGCTCCGGCCGCGAGACGCGCGACGATCTCCATGAGGCGCACGTGCTCCTCGAGGCAGGGGGCCGCCGCCGGGAAGTAGAGAGTGATCACGCCCGGGACCTCGTCCGCGTGGCACAACGGGAAGGCTGCGACCGTCGAATAGCCCCCCAGATCGATTCCCGCACCGTCCAGATCGGGCCCGGCGCCGCCGGAGAAACGGGTGCACCGTTGCGCCGCGGCCGAACCGGTGACTCCCTCGCCTTTGCGCACGCGGCGGCCGCGGAGGGCGGCGGCGTTCGCCCCGGCCACGAAGCCTGCCTGGAGCTCCTCGCCACCCGGCTGCGACAGGTAGACGACGCAGGTGCGAAACGGGACCAGCTGCGCCATCCGGCTCACCACGAGGTCGAGGACATCGGTGAGGCACAGCGAGGCCCCCAGTGTCTGGGCGATCTCGTACAGGGCATACACCTCGCGCTGCGCGGCGTTGGCGTCGGGCTCGCCACCGGCCGCCGGGAGGGTGGCGTGACGCGCCCGCGGCGCGGCGGGTGGCGGCTGGGGCGCGCGGGGCGCGGCCGGTTCGGCGTGCGCCGCCCCCGGCGGGGGGCTCTCCGCCCCGGGCGCGGCGAGGATTTCCTCGAGATGGGCACGCAGGACACGCACGACCTCGGGGTCGAACTGGATCCCGGACCAGGATTCGATCAGGGTCGCCGCCTCGCCGGGGGACAATCGGCCCCGGTAGGCGCGGTCGGAGATCAATGCCTCGAAGGCGTCGGCCACCGCCAGGATGCGCGCGCCGCCGGGGATCGCCTCGCCCCGCAGCCCTTCGGGGTATCCCGATCCGTCCCAGTGCTCGTGGTGGTGGCGGATGATCGCCAAGACCGGCTCCGGGAGCCCGGCGGGAGCCAGGAAGGCGACACCCACGACCGGGTGGGTGCGCACTTTCTGGATCTCGCTTTCGGACAGACGGCCCGGCTTGGAGAGAAGGTGATCGGGGATTGCCAGCTTGCCGACGTCGTGCAGCATGGCGGCGATCCGGAGAATCTGCTGTTCGGGGGCCGGCACCCCCATCCGCCGGGCCAGCACCAGGGCATAGGCCTGCACACGTCGCGTGTGCCCCTGCCGCTGCGGATCGCGGGAATCGATCGCGAGGGCCAGGGCTTCGAGGCTTGAGAGGAGCTGTTTCAGCATCCGCATGAGTCACCGCTGGCGAAGAGGGTTGAGCCGGCCCCGCGGGGAGGACACGGGGCCGGCTCGTCGCAGGCGGGGCCTGCGTGTCGGCTCGCTATCGCGCTCTTCGGTCTGGTCCCTCCTTGAAAAGGCCCCTTCACCACCTGAACCGGCGCAGCCCCCAGATGAGGCTGCCATCGCCGATGAACCACCGCCGGTAGCCCCAGATGAGCCCCGAGGCGTCGAGGGTGAAGAAGGTGTCCGGCATCAGATCGGTCTGCCAGGCGGCGGCCGGGCCGTCAAGGAGCCCTTGCCAGGAATCTCCCTGGCCCACGGCCACCAGGCCGTCGGAGAAAGTCCCCTCCACCCAGGGGACATCGGCGCTGAAGACGCCCCGGCGGATCCCCCAGATCAGCCCCTGCGCATAGGCTTCCTGATCGGGATCGAGCGCCGCGAACCCGAGGGCGAGACCACGGCCCCAGATGAGCCCCTGGCTCCAGGCCACCCGCTCGCCCGCGATCAGGTTCTCGGGCAGGACCTGCGAGGCACCGGTGGGCAGGGATTCCTCCGCTATCAGGACGCGGGCCAGCCGCACCGCCCCTTCGATGTTGACGAGCCCGGCCCCCTGCTCGAACAGATCGTTGCCGTCCAGCACCTGGGCGCTGTACATCAGGAGCGCCTTCACCTGTTTGGGCGCCAGGCCGGGATTGACCTGGAGCATCAGGGCCGCGGCGCCCGCTACGACCGGGGCCGACATTGAAGTGCCGCTCAGGAGCATGTAGGGACCGCGGTGGCCCCCCCTGGTGTCGACATGCAGCTCGGGGTAGGTCTGGACGATCAGGTTGTCCGGCCGCTCCAGCGAGATGAGGCGGACGCCCGGAGCGACCAGGTCGGGCTTTGGCAGCCCGTCGTGGACCGTCTCCCCGGTTTCCGGATTGACGCGCTGCGCCCAGGTCGGGCCGCGCGACGACCACGGCGCGACGGCGTCGTCCGAGCGCGCGTCGGTGCCGCGCGTGTCGGAGGCCCCGACGGTGATGGCCGACGGGGAGATGCCGGGCGAGGTGATGCCGCCGTAGAGCCGGCGACCTTCCGCGTCCAGCCCGAAGTTTCCGGCGGCGGCGACCACTACGATCCCCGCTCTTTCGGCGCGCTCCACCGCGCGGCAGAGCGGGTCGTCCCGGTAGGAGTCGACCGGCGGCGCCGCCAGCGACAGGTTCAGGACCCGCAGTTGGAGCGCGTTCCGGTTGACGATCGCCCAGTCGATGGCGGCGATGACCCGGCTCAGCGTGCCGCGGCCCTGATCGTCGAGGACGCGCAGGTCGATCAGGCTGGAGCCGGGGGCGATGCCGGAGAAGTCCCTTCCATCGGCGCTGAAGCTCGAGCCGTCGCCGGCGATGATGCCGGCAACGTGCGTTCCGTGGCCGAACGGGTCGATGGCGCCCGTGTCGCCGGTGAAGTCGACCCGCAACAGGACGCGCCGCCTGCCGCCGTCGCGCAGGTCGAAGTGATCGAGGTCGATCCCGGAGTCGACCACGCCGATGGTGATGCCGGACCCGTCGAAATCGTCGGTGCGCTGCCCGGACTTACCTGGCACCACCGGCATCTGGACGAGATTGGCTCCGGTCGTCGTTTGCAGATGACTTGCGACCCCGATGACGGGTCGGTCGGGCGCGACGAACTCGACACCCTCGATCCTGACCAGTTCGTCCAGGAGCCCGATCGGCACATCGAGCGACATCTGGTCGAGGGAACGGTAGGTCGCCTGAACGACGCCACCCAGGGCCGAGACTTCCCGGACGACCCTGCCGGCGCGGCCCCGGGTGAGATTCACGACAACCTGGACCCGCTGATCGCGATCGACACAGGCCTGGGCGGCCTTTAAGTCGGAAGAGAGACGGCCCTTCCTGGGTCCCCCCTTCGGCCCCGCGCCCACGAGGCAGGTGCCGAGCAGGAGCCCCAAAACCGCACTGGTCAGGCGTTTCATTGCGACCGGTACATCGCAACCGCCGTACCAGTCGCCCCTTGACAGATCACTCCGTGGGACGCGACGCTAGATCTCAATGATGGCGCTCATCTTAGAGCGTTTCCGAAGGGATCCGAGGGTGGAAATGGGCGGTGTTCAGATCCGGCTCCGCCCCAGCGCCATGCGGAATCCGCTCACGGCCCCTTCCACCGGCATTACGGTTCCCCCCCCAGCAGACACACAACCCGTTTATTCGTAATACGTTATGGATGTGGCCATGCGATGGGCACGGAAACGCGCCGCGAGGTGGTTTGGTGAGCACTGTGACGGTCCGCCGACACCCCGGCTCCTTGACCTGCCGGAGCCAGGCCAGTAATATGCCCGTTATCCCCCTCGGGCCCGCGCCTCCGGGGCAGACGACAGCCGATGGAAATAGCCTGGTTCAAGAAGATCCGAAAGCCAAAGCAGGCGGTGGAGCACCGGCGCATCCAGGTGCCCGAGGGCCTCTGGGTCAAGTGCAACTCCTGCAAGGAGATCATCTACAAAAAGGAGGTCCTGAGGAACGCGAATGTCTGCCCGAAGTGCGGGTACCACTTCCGCATCTCGGCACGCGAGCGGCTGTCGTCGCTGTTCGACGAAGGACGCTACCAGGAGGTCGACAACGACATCTACTCCATCGACCCCCTGAAGTTCCGGGACACCAAGCCCTACAAGGACCGCCTCAGGGAGTACCGGGAGAAGACCGGGCTCAGTGACGCCCTGATCAACGCCCGCGGCACCCTCGGCGGGATGCCGGTCATGATGGCGATCATGGAATACGGCTTCATGGGCGGTTCGATGGGATCCGCGGTCGGCGAGAAGGTCACCCGGGCCATCGAGCGGGCCATGGAGGAGCGTATCCCTCTCGTGATCATCTCCTGCTCGGGCGGGGCCCGGATGCAGGAGGGGGCGCTGTCGCTGATGCAGATGGCCAAGATCTCGGCCGCGCTCGGCAGGCTCCACGAGGCCCGGCTCCCGTTCATCTCGGTCCTGACCGATCCCACGACCGGGGGCGTGACCGCCTCCTACGCCATGCTGGGTGACCTCAACATCGCGGAGCCCAAGGCGCTCATCGGCTTCGCCGGCCCTCGCGTCATCGAGCAGACGATTCGCGAGACGCTGCCGGAGGGCTTTCAACGCTCGGAGTTCCTCCTCGAGCACGGCATGCTCGACTTCATCGTCGAGCGCCGGCAGATGCGCGACGTGCTGACCCAGTGCCTGCGCATCCTTTACAACAGCGATCTCCTGGCGGCAGGCCTGCGGCGGACCGGCGGGCCCGCCGATGCCGTCGGCAAGGTCGAGACCGAGCCGCATGCCCCGGCCTTGGAACCCCCTCGACGCACCGTGCCCTTCCCGACACCGATCGCCGCCCGAAAGCACCACCCCCCAGAAATCCACTAAATCGGGGATGTGGGTCGCCGGCCGGCTGGATCGCCTCCCGCTGGGCCGGTTCCACTACCGCCTGCTGCTCTTGAGCGGGCTCGGTTGGCTGTTCGACTCGATGGACACGGGTCTGGTGTCGTTCGTCCTCGCCCGGCTGAAAGGAGAGTGGCACCTGACGTCCCACCAGGTCGCCTTCGCGGGCAGCATGGGGTTGTTCGGGATGTTCCTGGGCGGCGCCTGCGCCGGGGCGCTGGCCGACCGGTTCGGCCGGAAGGCGGTGTTCCAGTGGACCCTGCTGCTGTTCAGCCTGGCGACCGGGTTGTGCGGGCTGGCCTGGAGCTTCACGACTCTCGTCGTCCTGCGGCTTCTAGTCGGCTTCGGGCTGGGGGGCGAGCTGCCGGTGGCCGCCGCGCTGGTGAGCGAGTTCGCCCCCGCGCGGCACCGGGGACGCCTGGTCGTCCTCCTGGAGTCGTTCTGGGCCTTCGGCTGGGTCGCCGCCGCAATCATCGCCGACGTCATGGCCGGATATGCCGAGGCGCGCGGTGCCACCTTCCCGTGGAGATGGGCCTTCTTCATCGGCGCGCTGCCGGCGTTCTATGTCTTCGTCCTGCGGCGAGCGCTGCCGGAGTCGCCTCGCTACCTCATGGCCCGCGGCGAGACACGCCAGGCCGAGGAGGTCGTGCGCCTGGTCGAGGCGGGATCGGGCGTCTCTCCCGGGGCGGCGCTCACGCCGGAGCCGGCCGAGCCTCCGGCCCGGCTGGGCGACCTGTTCGGACCCCGCCTGAGACGGCGGACGGCGATGCTCTGGACGCTCTGGTTCGCCATGGCATTCTCCTACTACGGTATCTTCATCTGGCTGCCGACGCTCCTGGTCGGACGGGGCTATCCCGAGGTTCAGTCGTTCCGCTTCACGCTCTACATCACGCTCGCCCAGATCCCCGGGTACTTCGCCGCCGCGTGGCTGGTGGAAAAGGTGGGGCGCCGGGCGACCCTCGTTCCGTTCATGATCCTGTGCGCCGCCGCCTCGTGGCGGTTCGGCGGCGCCTCGAGCCCGCGCGATCTCGTTCTCTGGGGGTGCCTCGTGTCGTTCTTCAACCTCGGCGCGTGGGGAGTCATCTACGGGTACACGCCGGAGCTCTACCCGACGCGCTTGCGTGGCACCGGCACCGGCTCGGCCGCCGCCTTCGGCCGGATCGGCGGTATTCTGGCGCCGCTCGCCGTCGGCTGGCTCCTGGCCGCGGGAGGCACGGAGACGTCCGGCGCGCCCTCCGGCGACACGGGCTTCTCCGCCGTCTTCACCCTCTTCGCCGCGGTGCTCGTGGCGGGCGCCACCGCCGTACTTCTGCTCGGCGAGGAGACCAGCGGCCGGACGCTCGAGGAGATTTCCGGATGATGGTCACACCGGCCGGGTCTCTCCGATGACTTACGACGAGGCGATCGCCTGGCTCGAGTCCCTCGAGTCGCTCGGCATCCAGCCCGGGCTGGAGAGGATCACCGCGCTTCTGGCCCGCCTCGGGAACCCGCAGCGGGACTTCCCCTCCGTGCTCGTCGCCGGGACCAACGGCAAGGGATCGGTCGCCGCGTTCCTGGCCTCGATCCTGCGCGAGGCCGGGTGGGTCGCGGGCGTCTACACCTCGCCCCACCTGGTCCGCTTCGAGGAGCGCATCCGCATCGGCGGGGACCCGCTCCCTGCCGCCGACCTGGCGGCCCTGACGCGCGATGTGGCCGGCGGCGTCGAGGCGCACCGGAGGGGCGGCGGCGACCCGCCGACCTACTTCGAGGCGACGACGGCGCTCGCCTTCGTTCACTTCAGCCGCCGGCGCGTCCCGATCGCCGTGCTCGAAGTGGGCATGGGAGGGCGTTACGACGCCACGAACGTCGTGACGCCCCTGGCCTGCGTCATCACGCCCGTGTCGCTCGACCACACCCGCTGGCTGGGCAGGACCGTCGCCGAGATCGCGTTCCAGAAGGCGGGCATCTTGAAACCGGGCGTCCCGGCGGCCGTGTCGAGACAGGAGCCGGCGGCCCTGGAGGTGATCCGCGGCGAGGCGGCCCGCGTCGAAGCGCCGCTCCTCGAGACGGCCGAGTGCGACGTGACGCGTGGTGGATCATTCGATCCGCCCCGCTTCTCGCTGCGCACGCTCTCGGGAGCGAGTTATACCGATCTCGCTCCGTCGCTGCGCGGCGACCACCAGATCGAGAACGCCACCCTCGCTGTGCTCGTGGCCGAGAGCCTGCGCCGGCACGGCTTCTCCGGGATCGACGCGGATGCTGTGGCGCGTGGCCTGCGGACCGCCGTCTGGCCCGGGCGTCTCGAGCTGCTTCCCGCGCCCGCGGGAAGCCACGGCCCCGACCTCCTCCTCGACGGAGCGCACAACCCCGCCGGCTGCGCCATCCTCGCGGCCTACGTGTCGCAATACCAGGCGCGGCGGCCGCGGCGCGTGCTCCTGTTCGCCGCGATGAAGGACAAGCCCGCGGCCGAGATGCTCGGCATCTTGAAGCCGGTCGTTGACGAAGCGATCGTGACCTCGCTGCCGGTGGCCCGGGGAACTTTGCCCGCCGATCTTCTGCGGCTGGCGTCTGCGATGGGGCTCCTTGCAACCGGCGAGGCCGACCCGGGCCGGGCCCTCGAGCGGGCCTCGCGGCGAGCGGGGCCGGGCGGCCTTCTCGTCGTGAGCGGCTCGCTCTATCTGGTCGGCGACATCATGAATCGCCTGGGTCGGCGATAATCATGTCTTCGCCCCGGTTCCTGGAGACCCCGATGAAAAAACTCGTGCTCGCACTGGTCGTCGGTGCCACCGCCGTCGCCGGTAGTGCGGCCTGGGCCGACGACAAGACGGCGAAGAGCGACTTCGAAGCGCTCCTGGCCGACGCCTGGGAGATTGACCTCGCCGAGAATCCGCTCTTCGCCACGATGACCGGCGATCACCGCTTCGATGACCGCCTGCCGTCGATGACGATGGCCGACCTCGAGCGGCGGGCGGCCGCCGTCCGGTCCCAGCTGGCGCGTCTCGGGACGATCGACAGGGCCTCCCTGCCGCCGGCTGACCGCGTCAGCTACGACATGTTCGGCCGCGGGCTGCGCGACGATCTTGCCCGCGACACCTTCCGCTCCTGGCGGACCCCGCTGACGAGCGACAGCGGCTTCCACACCGGGATCTCCCGTCTCGCGCAGGAGGTGCCGCTCGCGACCGTGAAAGATTACGAGAACTACATCGCCCGCCTGCGCGCCGTGCCCTCGTACTTCGAGCAGTACGTGGCGTTCCTGCGCGAGGGACTGCGCACCGGGTTCACCATTCCGCGCGTCACGCTCCTGGGCTACGACGCCACGATGCGCGCTCACGTGGTGGCGGCTCCGGAGAAAAGCGTCTTCTGGAAGCCGTTCGAGACCTTCCCCGCGGGTGTCCCGGCCGAAGCACACGCGAGGCTCCGCGCCGCTGGGAGGGATGCGATCGCCACGGCCGTGGTGCCGGCCTACCGCTCGCTTCTCGACTTCTTCACCGAGGAATACCAGCCTGGAGCGCGCGCCACGATCGGGGCCTCGGAGCTCCCGGAAGGGAAGGCGTACTACGCGTGGCTGATCAGGTATTACACGACCGTGGACACGACGCCGGACGAGGTGCATCGGATCGGTCTCGCCGAGACGGAGCGCATCCGGCGCGAGATGGACGAGGTGGTCCGCAAGGTCGGCTTCAAGGGCTCGTTCGCGGAGTTCCTGGAGTTCCTCAGGAAGGACCCGCGCTTCTACGCCACCACACCCGACGCGCTGCTGAAGCAGGCGGCCTGGATCGCCAAGCGGATGGACGGGAAGCTGCCGTCGCTCTTCGGCCGCCTGCCCCGCCAGCCCTATGGCGTCGAGCCCGTGCCGGACGATCTCGCCCCTAAGTACACCAGCGGCCGCTACGTCGGCGCGCCCAGAGACGGCACGCGCGCCGGTACCTATTGGGTGAACACCCACGCCCTCGAGAGCCGTCCGCTCTATGCGCTCGAGGCGCTGACGCTGCACGAGGCGGTTCCCGGTCATCATCTACAAGTCGCCCTCGCCAGGGAGCTCGAGGGCCTGCCCGCCTTCCGCCGTTACAGCTACGTGGACGCATTCGGCGAGGGTTGGGGGCTTTACTCCGAAAGGCTCGGGCTCGAAGCGGGCTTCTACGCGGATCCCTACAGCGACTTCGGGCGGCTCACGTACGAGATGTGGCGGGCCTGCCGGCTCGTGGTCGACACCGGGATCCACGCGATGGGCTGGACGAGACAGCGGGCGATCGACTTCATGGCCGGGCGGACCGCCCTCTCGCATCACGAAATCACGAACGAGATCGATCGCTACATCTCCTGGCCCGGCCAGGCGCTCGCCTACAAGATGGGCGAGCTCAAGATCCGCGAGCTGCGCGCGCGCGCCGAGCAGAGTCTCGGCACGCGCTTCGACGTGCGCGCCTTCCACGACGCCGTGCTCGCCAACGGCGCCGTGCCGCTCGACGTGCTGGAGCGCCAGATCGACGAGTTCATCGCGGCGCGGAAGTGACGGGAGCGGCAGATGATGGTCGCGCGGCCGGCGGCGGCGCCTGGCGGAAGCCTTCGCGCTCCATCCGGCCCCAGGTCTTCCGTCGCCAGAGGTAGTCCCAGAACGCCTTGACTTTGAACAGCGACAGGAGCTGGCGGAAGCCGAAGTTCTCGAACACGCCGGCCAGGACCAGCATCGCCAGGTGCTGCCAGCCGGGGTAGCGACGGAAGGAGATCTCCTCCAAAAGCACCGCCGAGATCGACAGGAAGATGCCGAAGAAGATGGAGAAGATCAGGAACAGCAGGAAGAAGTCGAGGTTCAGCAGGCCCAGGATCCAGGCCAGCAGGACGGTGACGTAGCCCAGGATCTCGACGAACGGTCCGAACAGCTCGAACAAAACGAAGTAGGGCATCGCCACCCAGCCGATGACGCCGTACCTGGGGTTGAACATCATCCGCCGGTGCCGCCACAGGCTCTGCACCAGCCCGCGGTGCCAGCGGTTGCGCTGGCGCGCCAGGACGCGGAACTTGGACGGCACCTCCGTCCAGCAGACCGGGTCGGGCACGAAGACGATGCGGTAGCGGCGCTTCTGCCGGCGGAGGCTCTCGTGCAGCTTGAGCACCAGCTCCAGATCCTCGGTCTGGGACCAGCGGTCGTAGCCGCCGACCGCGATCACCTCCGACTTGCGGTACAGCCCGAAGGCGCCGGAGATGATCAGGAGCGACCGCAGGCTGCTCCAGCCGATGCGGCCCGACAGGAACGCGCGCAGGTACTCGACCACCTGGTAGATCGGCAGCATCCGGCGCGGCAGGCCAATCTCGACCACCCGCCCGTCGCGCACCTTGCAGCCGTTGGCGATGCGCACGATGCCGCCCGCCGCCACCATCTCGTCGGGGTGCTCCATGAACGGCTTGACCACGCGCAGAAGCGCGTTGTCTTCGATGATCGAGTCCGCGTCCACCGAGCAGTAGAGCGGGTAGCGCGACACGTTGATGCCGGTGTTGAGCGCGTCCGCCTTGCCGCCCCGCACCTTGTCGACCACCAACAGGTTCCGGATCTCGAGCGAGGCATAGATGCCCCGCACATCCCCCGTCGGCAGGGTGCGCCGGTAGATGCGGTCGGTGAGCTTCAGTTCGAATGTCTTCACGACCTTCTGGAGCGTGTCGTCGGCCGATCCGTCGTTGACGACGATCACCTCGAACTGCCCGTAGTTGATGCTCAGGAGCGACCGGATGGTCTCGACGATGGTGCGCGACTCGTTGTGGGCCGGCACGATGACGGAGATGGGCCAGGTCATCTCCGAGCGCAGGATCTGCTCGTAGTCCGAGAAGAAGGTCCGCCGGACGTAGCGCACGACCTCGTACAGCGACACCAGGAAGAGGATGATGTAGAAGGCGTTGAGCGTCCCGAAGTAGTACAGGACCACGTCGTTGAAGGTCAGGACGAACTGGCCCAGGAACTCCCGCGGCGTCACGAGGCGCCTTCCGGCACGCGCTTCAGGATGCCCAGCAGGGCCTTGCGCACGCTTGCCTGGGTGTGCTCCACCGCCTGCTGCGACAGGTGGTCGATCCGCTGCAAGGCGATCACCTTGCGGATGAACTGGACGGCGGCCTCGCGGCGGGCCGTTTCCGGCGACCCCAGGTCGGAGACGTACTCGTCGATGATGCCCCCCTCCTGGAGCTGCGAGACGGCCTGGTGCCGCGCGTAGATGTCCGCCGCGTCGAGGCTCTTGACGAGCGCCTCGCGCCCGGGCGGTCCCAGGACCCGCAGGGCGTCACCGGCATTCGAGCGCGCCCACCATTCGCGGTCTCCCAGAAGGGCCGCGATCGGCGGGATTGCCTTCCGGGCATCCATGCGGCCGAGCGCCTTGGCCGCCTGGGCGCGCACCGCCCAGTGGCCGTCCTTGAGCGCGCCGATCAGATCATCGGTGAAGAGCGGGTCGGCGATCAGCCCCATGGCGTGCGCCGCCCGGGCCCGGGCGTCGTCGTTCGGGTCCTTGAGCGCCTTCCGCAGCAGCGACGCGGCCCGCGGCGTCCGGATGCGCCCGAGGACGTCGAGGACCGACACGCGCGCGTGCTGCGGCAGGCTGTCGTAGCCCTGGAGCAGCTCCTGCACCGCGTCCTCCCCGACCCCGATCAGGATCTCCGCCACGCGGATGGCGGACCAGCGGCTCGGGTCGGCGAGGGCCAGGACGAGGGGACGGATGGAGGTGCTCCCCCGGATGAGGCCCAGCGCTCGCGCCGCCCGGATGCGCACCTCGCCCATCGGATCGTTCATGACCTGGACGAGGGGCTCGACAGCCTGCTGGCTGCGCATGACGCCGAGCTTTTCCGCCGACTCCGCCCGCTTCCACCAGCGCCGGCTCTTCAGGCCCTCGATCGTGCGCGCGACGAGACCGACCGCCTCGCACGCCGCGGTGATCCGGTCGCGAGACTCCCCCTTCACGAGCGCCGCCATGTCGAGCAGGATGCCCTCCACGAGCCTGGAGTCGCCGTTCGACATCGGCAGGGCCAGAAACTCCCGGATCGTCCGCGTGTCGGCCGCGCCGACGTAGCGGAAGACATCCGGCTCCAGGATCCGCCGGCGCCGCCGGGCGATGGCCTCCCTCGCTTCGCGCCAGGCCTTGTTCAGGACGATCAGCAGGGTGATGGTCGACAGCAAGGCGATCGTGCCGATGATGACGATGATCAGGAGCTCTCGCTCGCTGTACATCATCCCGCCCATCACCACGTCCTTCCCAGGATCTTCTTCACCCGCAGCAGCAGCTCCTGGGTATTGAACGGCTTGGTCACGTACTCCTCGGCCCCGAGCTTCAGCCCCTTGACGATGTCCTCTTCCCGGGATCGGACCGACAGGATGAGGACCGGGATCCGACGGGTCGTGGCGTCCTCCTTGAGAGCCGCGAGGACTTCGTAACCGTCCCTCAAGGGCAGCACGACGTCGAGGACGATCAGGCGCGGGGCGAGGTCGAAGGCGAGTCGCAGCGCCGCCTCGCCGTCCGCCGCCTCGTGAACTTCGTGTCCCTGCTGCCGCAGGAGCGCCCCGACAAAGCGGCGGCTCAGCGCGTCGTCGTCGGCCAGGAGGATGCGGGCCGGCTCCGCCACGTCACCGCCTCATAGCCGCACCTTGAGGGCCAGCCCGCTCTTTCGGACGGCGAATCCGGGGGCCGATTCCAGAGCGTCGTTGGTGCGGACGTGGAAGGCCTCCAGCCGGACGAGCGCGCCAATCGTCACGCCCAGGACGGCCTCGCCGCCGTGCAGCCGCGCTTCGGGCTCGGCCACCCGGACCCGTTGGAAGTCGTTCGGATCGTAGGACTGGCGGCCCAAGGACGCTTCGGCCCGCCAGAACAGCCGGCCTCCCGCCTCCTCGTCCCAGAGCCGCACCGTGAGCCGCTGCGAGTCGTAGTGGATCGGGTCGAGGTAGCCGAGGTCGCGATCGTCGTGGAAGCGACGCAGGCGCACGTTCAGCGTGGCGGCCACCCGAGGGCGGCTCGCCTGCGGCTCCCAGACAAGCGACGCGGCGGCGGTCTCGCGGGCATTGCCGTCCGAGTAGCGGCTCAGCTCCCCGTCCGCGACGAGCAGCCACTCCGGGTGATAGCGATACTCCAGCCTCATCTCCCCCGTGTCGACGCGAATCCCCCAGTCGATCAGCGGGACCGAATCGAGGAGCGGGCGGCGCGCGGCGAAGGCCCACACCGCGAAGCGGGGTCCCAGGACCCAGTGGATCTGGCCGTCGCCGAAGATCAGGAGGCGGTCGTCTTCATCGAGCGGCACCTCCCGGATCGCTCCGGCGCGGGCCTGGAAGGTGAGCGGGCTCATCAGGCGCGAGGTCACGCCACCCGTCAGCAGCTGCGCGTCCGCGGAGACGTCGCCGTCGACGGCGGCCTCGTGCGCGGTGTAGGAGATCTCGATGGCGCTCTGCGGCTCCGCCATGAAGACCGATGCCGCCGTGAGCGCCCTGGTGCGGTTGCCCCCGTCGTCGCTCGCAATGCGCGGGTCGAACTCGAGGCGCGGCCTGAGGTCGTCGTGGATCGACTCTTGAAGGGCGCGCGCGGCCTCGCTGCCGGGATGGTCGAGCACCAGGTTGTCGACCTGGGCCACCGCCGTCCGGTCCAGCCCGAGGGAGTGCGCCTCGCGGGCCAGACCCAGGCGCGCCTCCAGATTGCCGGGATCGGCCTGCACGGCGTCCTTGTAGAACCGCCGGGCCCCCTCGTGATTCCCCTGCAGGGAGAGGAGGCGGGCCCGTCCCAGACGGGCATCGATCGCCTCGATGTGGCGCGCCTCCATGTCCCGGTAGAGGGCGTCGGCCTCCAGGTAACGGCGCCGCGCGGTCAAGGCTCGGCCCAGGCCCCGGAGGGCCCGGGGGTCGTCCGGCCGCAGTTGCAGGGCCGCCTCGAACAGGTCCCTGGCGGCTGAGGCCTCGCCCTTCAGGAGGCAGGCCTCCGCCTGGCGGATCAGCTCGTCCGGCGACGGCGCGATCTCGTCGACAGTCGGGACGTCCTGGATGGCTCGATCGGCCGGTCGCATCTCGTCCTGCGGCGCCGCACCAGCCGGCCCGGCGGACACCAGGCAGGCAGCCACGACCGCCCCGAGCAGGGGTCGGATCCTGGCAGGCTTCGCCGCAACCGCAAACTTAGGTCCGGTCTCGGGATGGGGCAAGTCGGCTCGCATCGTCAGGGGGCACTCCTTGTAGCGCAAAGCCGGTTCCTTGACAAGCAGTCGCATCCTCTATTAAGGTGGCGGCTCCCCGCGTCGCAGTGAGGCTGTCGTGTCAGACTCGGCTTTGCGCTGGGTCGGCTTGGCGCTCGCGAGTCCAGGCCGTCCGGGACTGCGGCGCAGGCCGGTCGTCACGGCGGAGCCGGATCTCGAACTCCTCCCGCAGGGATGGGAGGCGGGCGCCCGGTCGGAGATTGAGCGCGCCCGCCGGATCGGCGTCACTCTCGTGACGCTGCAGGAGGACGGCTACCCGCCGCTCCTGCGAGCCTCCTCGGACCCGCCACCGGTCCTTTATGTCCGCGGCCGGCTGGAGGCGGACGACCGGCTCGCCGTTTCCATCGTCGGGGCCCGGCGGGCGACGGCGCAAGGCGAGCGCACCGCCTCACGCCTGGCGGAGGACCTGGCAAGGCGCGGCTTCACCATCGTCAGCGGACTTGCACGGGGCATCGACGCGGCGGCGCACCGCGGGGCGCTCGAAGGCGGCGGGCGGACGATCGCCGTCCTCGGGTGCGGGATCGATCGTGTCTATCCCCGCGAGCACGCGCGCCTGGCGGAGGCGATCGCCGGGCGCGGGGCCGTCATCAGCGAGCTGCCGCTCGGATCGGCGCCGCTGAAGCAGAACTTCCCGGAGCGCAATCGCCTGATCGCCTGGCTGTCGTGGGCGACGGTGGTGGTCGAGGCGGCGCGGGACAGCGGCTCCTTGATCACGGGCCGCCTCGCGGCCGACGAGGGGCGGATGGTGCTCGCCGTGCCGGGGCCGGTGGGCGAGCCGACCACCGAGGGGACGAACGGCCTTTTGCGCCAGGGAGCCGCCTGCTGTCGCGGCGCCGACGACGTGACCGAGGACCTTGCGCCGCAGATCGTGGAGACGGCGGCCGCCGTGTCCGCCACCCGGCGGCTCTCGCGCCCGGCACCGGCCGACGGCGATGCGCCCGGCGGAAGGACCGCCAAGGACCTGACGGCCGACCAGCGGCGCATCCTCGGCGCGCTGCCGCCGACCCGCGGCATCGGCGCCGAGGAGCTGGGGGCCGCCTGCGAGGTGCCCCCGGGACGTTTGCTGGCGGCGCTTCTGGAGCTGGAGCTCCAGGGGCTCGTGCGGCCGCTGCCGGGCCGGAGATTCATCCGATCCGGATGACGCACGGCGGCCGCCAGCGCGGCCTTCCGGGCGCCCGGTTTGCCGCCGGATTTGACAGGCGCCTATATTTGTCGAACGATAGGGGCCGATCGTGGCCTCTTCAGGGATGCGATCGAAAAGGAGAATCGGCTTGGGCAAATCGCTCGTCATCGTCGAATCGCCGGCCAAGGCGAGGACTATCAACAAGTTCCTCGGCCGGAATTTCACCGTCAAGGCCTCCATGGGCCACGTCCGCGATCTGCCGAAGCGCCATCTCGGGGTGGACGAGAAGGACGACTTCAAGCCGACCTACGAGATCCTCCCGGGACGCAAGAAGATCATCGATGAGCTGCGCAAGGCCGCCGCGGCGGCCGACAAGGTGTACCTCGCGCCCGACCCGGACCGCGAGGGGGAGGCGATCTGCTGGCACCTGTCGGAGCTCTTGAAGAAATCGAACCGCAACCTGCACCGCGTCATGTTCAATGAGATCACCAAGCGCGCCGTGCAGCAGGGGATCGAGCACCCGCGCAAGATCGACGCGCACCGCGTCGACGCGCAGCAGACGCGCCGCATCCTCGACCGCCTGGTGGGATACAAGATCAGCCCCCTGCTGTGGGAGAAGGTCCGGCGGGGGCTGTCGGCCGGGCGGGTGCAGTCCGTCGCGCTGCGCATGGTGGTGGAGCGCGAGCGGGAGATCCAGCGCTTCAAGCCGGAGGAGTACTGGACCCTGTCGGCGATTCTCGAGGGGCAGGCGCCGCCGCCCTTCGAGGCGCGTCTCATCAAGGTCGACGACCAGAAGGCCGACCTCGAGACCAAGGAGCAGACCGACGCCGTCGTCGCGGGCCTGGAAGGCCAGGGTTTCGTCGTGCAATCGGTGGAATCCAAGGAAAAGAAGAAGAACCCCGTACCGCCCTTCATCACCAGCAAGCTGCAGCAGGACGCCTCCCGCAAGCTCGGGTTCACCGTCAAGAAGACGATGACGCTGGCGCAGCGGCTCTACGAAGGGATGGATCTGGGGGACCTCGGCACCGTCGGTCTCATCACCTACATGCGCACCGACTCGACGCGCATCGCGCCGGAGGCCCTGCAGGAGGTCCGGGAGTTCATCGCCCGCACCCACGGGGCGGACTACCTGCCGGACCAGCCGCGAGTCTACAAAACCGGCCGCCTGGCGCAGGAGGCGCACGAGGCGATCCGCCCCACCTCGATCGAGCTGTCGCCGGAGCGCGTGAAGCCCCACATCCAGAAGGACGAGTACGTCCTGTACAGCCTCATCTGGCACCGCTTCGTCGCGTCCCAGATGAAATCGGCCGTGTTCGACGTGACGACGGCCGACATCAAGGCCGGCCGGTGCCTGTTCCGCGCCACCGGCTCGACCCTCAAGTTCCCGGGATACCTGGCCGTCTACCAGGACGTCATCGACCGCGAGCGCGCCGAGCGCGAGCGGATCGAGCGCGAGCGCCGGGACCCTGCCGCCGCCGGAGAGGAGGACGAGACGACGCGCGTCCTGCCGCTGCTCCAGGAGGGGATGAGCCTCGCGTGCCGCAAGCTCGACCCGCGGCAGCACTTCACGCAGCCGCCCCCGCGCTTCACCGAGGCCTCGCTCGTCAAGGAGCTGGAGGAGAACGGCATCGGCCGTCCCTCGACCTACGCCAGCATCCTGGCGACGCTGCAGGGCCGTGAGTACGTCGAGAAGGTGGAGGGGAAGTTCATTCCGTCCGAGCTCGGAATGACGGTCACCGACCTGCTCGTCGGCCACTTCGGCGACATCGTCGACGTCAAGTACACGGCGCGCATGGAGGAGGAGCTGGACGAGATCGAGGAGGGCCGTCTCGACTACGTCGACGCTCTCAAGGGCTTCAACAAGCAGTTCACCAAGGACCTGAAGGCCGCCTCCAAGAACATGGAGAACATCAAGACCAAGGAGGAGCCGACCGATCGCATCTGCGAGAAGTGCGGCAAGCCGATGGTCATCAAGTGGGGCCGGTACGGGCGTTTCCTTGCCTGCACCGGCTACCCCGAGTGCAAGAACACGCAGGAGATCGGGTCCCTCCTGGGGAACAGCGCCGTGAACGGCTCCGCCGCCGGGTCGGCGCGCGGCGCGACCGGCGTCGGGGTGGCGGAGGCGCCCGCCATCCCCGAGGACCACGGCAAATGCGAGAAGTGCGGCTCGGTCATGGTCCTGCGGCGCGGCCGCTTCGGTCCATTCCTTGCCTGCTCCGCCTACCCGGCGTGCAGAAACACCAAGAAGATCGCCCTCGACAAGGATGGGCGGATCACGGTCACCAAGAAACCGGACCGGATCCTCGAGGAGCCCTGTCCGCAGTGCGGCAAGCCGCTGGCCGTGAAGGACGGCCGCTTCGGCGAGTTCACCGCCTGCTCCGCTTACCCCGACTGCAAGTACATCAAGCTGAAGGAGGTCGGCCTCGACTGCCCTCGCAAGGAGTGCGGAGGCCGGATCGTCGAGCGGCGCTCGCGCCGCGGCCGCACCTTCTTCGGCTGCAGCAACTATCCGCAGTGCGACTTCGTCACCTGGTACCGGCCGATCGCCGAATCCTGCCCCTCTTGCGGCAAGCCGTACACCCTCGAAAAGGTGACCAAGCGCGACGGCACCACCCACTTCTGCGACGGCGAGGGATGCGGCTACAAGAAGGCCGTCAACTCCTGAAGCGTCAGAGCAGCTGGAAGGATCTGGGCCCGGCCCGTTGGGTCCGCGGGGTTCTGCGTCCGGGCTCGCGGATCGGCCCCGGCTCCCCACGAACATTTGCATCCTCGGCGCGTTCGGCCGGCGGTTGCCGACGACCCCGCGGACCCAACGCCCCGGGCCCCGCACCTGCGAGATCTCAGACCCCTCAGGAGAGCAAACGCGCGCGCGAAAGGCCCTTTGGTGCGGGGCGGCGGGCCTGCTTTCGCCGGGCCGTGTGAGACCCCGCCGGCATGCGAGCGCTTCTCAGCGAGCCCGGCGGGGCGAACGCGAGGGGAGGGCGAGCGGCGGCCGAACGCTCCGCTTTCCGGCAGGCACCGCGATGCAGGGCCGCCCGCGAGCCCGGACCCGGTGCCCGGCGAAAGCAGGCCCGCCGCCCGCGCTTCAGCGCCATGCTATGATTCGTCCTCTGCGAGACATCTCTTCCCCACACGAGGACCGATCGCGCTGCGGCGCGCGACGGGGTCCGGAGTGGTGCGCGGGTCATCGATGAGCGACTCCAGGGTGGTCATCGTCGGCGGCGGGCTGGCCGGGAGCGAGGCGGCGTGGCAGGCCGCGCGCCGCGGCGCGAGCGTCGACCTGTACGAGATGCGGCCGGCGCGCTCGACCCCGGTGCACAAGACGACCGATCTCGCCGAGCTCGTCTGTTCCAACTCGCTCAAGTCGAACCTGATGGACACGGCGTCCGGCCTCCTGAAGGAGGAGATGCGCCGCCTCGACTCGCTCATCATCCGGGTCGCCGACCGGGCAAAGGTGCCGGCGGGCGGGGCCCTGGCGGTCGATCGCGAGGGCTTCGCACGCGGCGTGACCGAGGCGATCGCGGCCCAGCCGGGCATCCGACTGATCCGCGAGGAGATCACATCGATCCCCGCGGGTGGGCCGTGCATCCTGGCGACCGGTCCCCTGGCCTCGGAGGCCATCGCCGCTTCGATCGCCACCTTCACCGGCAAGGACTACCTCTATTTCTTCGACGCCATCTCTCCCATCATCGAGGCCGACACCATCGACCGGGAGAAGGTGTTCGGAGCGTCGCGCTACGGCAAGGGAGGGGACGACTACCTGAACTGCCCGCTGACCGCGGCCGAGTATGACCGTTTCTACCAGGAGCTGATCAACGCGGCCGAGGCGCCGACGCACGAGTTCGAGCGCGGCATCGCCTACTTCGAGGGCTGCCTGCCGATCGAGGAAATGGCCCGCCGCGGGCGCGAGACCCTGCTGTTCGGCCCGATGAAGCCGGTCGGGCTCGTCGACCCGCGCACCGGCCGGCAGCCGTTCGCCGTCGTGCAGCTACGGCAGGACACGCTGGCGGCCGATTTCTATTCGATGGTCGGCTTCCAGAACCATCTCAAGTTCGGCGAGCAGGCACGCATCTTCCGGATGATCCCCGGGCTCGAGCGCGCCGAGTTCCCACGCCTCGGCCAGGTGCATCGCAACTCCTACATCAACGCGCCGGCCATCCTCTTGCCGACCTTCCAGGCGCGCCGCCGGCGCGACCTGTTCTTCGCGGGGCAGATTTCCGGCGTCGAGGGCTATCTGGAGTCGGCGGCGTCCGGTCTGATCGCCGGGATCAACGCGGCCTGCCTGGTGGACGGCGGCCAGCCGATCATCTTTCCGGCCACGACGGCGCTGGGCGCCCTGGCCCACTATGTTTCGTCGTCCGACACGACGAACTACCAGCCGACGAATATCGCCTTCGGCCTCCTGCCGCCGCTCCAACGGCCGATCCGCGACAAGCGCCAGAAGAAGGCCGCCCTGGTCGAGCGGTCGCTGCGCGACCTGGAGAGCTTCACCGCCAGGCTGCCGGCTTCCGGCGCGACGGTCAGCCCTGGTCGCCGGTGACGGGTCACGCCAGGACGAGGAACGCCGCGCCGGCCGCAGCCACCTGGACCGTGAGGTTGTCCACCCCGTGGGTGCTGAAGGCCTCGACCAGGGCCCCGGCGGCGCCGCACAGGGCCCCGACTCCCACCGCTGTCAGGGGGGACACGCCCTGCGCCAGGAGGCCGAGGAAGGCCGCCAGGGCGCCGGCCATCAGGACGGCCGCCGATCCTTCGAGGCTGCGGACCGCGCGCACGCCGCCCAGGGACGGCACGCGATACCGGTGCCTCCCGAACGCCGCCCCGACCGGCTCGCCGACGGCGTCCCCCCAGCCGCCGACGAGGTATCCGACGATCGAGAAGGCGCCGAAGAGCAGGTTCGCCAGCAGGCCGCCCAGCGCGGTGGTCGCGAGCGGCACCAGGATGAACAGCGTCTGCCGCGGAGCGTCCGCGGGCCGCGCCAGGGCCTCGTAGAACGGAAAGCCGACGCCGCGCAAAACGGCGTACAGGACGACGAGGCTGACGAGACCGCCGAACAGCATCACCGCAGGCAGCCCCCCCATCACCTGAAGCCCCCCCGCCACGGTGAAGATGGCGAAGTGGAAGCCCTTGCGGCTGTAGGCCACGGGCCAGTCCCGCGCGACGCGGAGCCAGCCGAAAAGGGCCGCCGCAAACGCGGTGAACAGGAGCAGGACCGGCCCCAGCACGACGATCATCTCGACATCCGGCAGCGCGCGCCGCAAGAACGCTGCCGCAGGAGCGTCCGGTGACGCCTCCCGGGGCTCCTTCGACGAGGGCGTGGCTGCTGACGTCAGGGCGGCGAAGCGCGCCTCCGTGCCTGGCGCGATCCGTTCCGGCACGGCGGGGCCGAAGCGCTCCGTGATCGATCGTCGCAGGCGCGGACTCACATCCCCGTAGAGGTAGTACGGCCCGTCGCCCTCCAGGGTGCGCAGGAGGGGCCCCTCCTCGGCGGCATCGACCGCGCGCCACGGCAGCTTCGCCTCCGCCGCCGCGGAGCGATCCACGGTCGTCGCCCGGCGGCCCGGGCCGCCGATGGCGAACACCTGCCGCACGCCGCGCGCCCGAAGATAGGCGCCGAACTCCTGTGGCCGCGGCCGCGGCCCGATGGCGACATGGGGCGCGATCACCGCGAGAGGTCCGTCCGCCATCCCTTCCGCGAACAGTGACGGCGGAAGCGGCGGGCGGCCGGTCAGGTAGGCCTGAAGGAACGCCTCGGCGGCCGGGGCCCGGCCCGAGGCCGGCGACAGGAAGGCGTGGACCGCCACCTCGCCCGGAAGGCCGCGCACCCGGCGGGCCGCATCGAGGGCGACGTGCGGATCGTACGGGTGATGCCGCACCGGGAGGCTCAGGAACGGCACGTGCGCCTGTTCCAGTATCGCCCTCTCCTTGTCGACCCAGGGACGGTCCTCGGGATGGTCCGGATCGAGCAGGGAGACGACGTGATCCACCGCGTCGCCGATGAAGCGGCCGAGGAACTCCTCGTCCGTCGGGTAGGGGGTCAGGTGCACGCGCTCGTCGAGGTGGACGATCGGCCCGCGCTCGAGGGCGTGCTTGTCATCCAGCCCCTGCCCCGCCGTCAGCGTCTCGGTCGCCGCCCCGGCCCCGCTCGCCTCGACGATTCTCTTGACGAGGTGCACGCGGTCGCGCCCGAGGTAGCAGTGGACGTAGTACCGTCCCGCGCCGCTTTCAGCCAGCGTCCGGATTCTCTCGAGCGCCTCGAGGTTCTCGCTGACCCAGGGGAGCATCGGCAGGTGGATGACCTCGATGCCGACGCGCGCCGCCGCGGCCTTCTCCAGCGCCAGGAGCCGTGGCTCGAACGGGACGACCGCGGGATGGAGCAATGGCACCACCGCGGTGTACCCCTGCCGCTTCAGCGAGAGGAGCCGGTCCTCGTCGGGGTACGGGCCGAACGTGAATCGAGGTCCGGACGTCGTCTCCTCGCCACTCCGGGCTGCCAGCATGCGCGGCTCCATCCAGAGCGCCAGCGCCGAAACGGCCGCTGCCAGGGCCAGCGCCGGAATCCCGAGACGAACCTCGAGGCGGGCGGACCCCAGGACGACCCGCGTGAGCGCCAGGGCGACACACGCCGTCACCGCGACGAGCAGGACGATGATGGCGGTGACGGCCGCCTTCTCGACGCCCTCGCCCAGACCCCGCTCCCGGCACAGGATTGTGACCCAGCGGACCGGGCCGAGGAGCGTGCCGGTGCCAACGGAGAAGCCGATCGCCAGCCACAGGAGCAGGAAGAGGATCGCGCGCTTCATGTCAGGGAGGCGAGGCGCGCCTCAGAACAGGCGGGAGATCCCGACACCGACCAGCCAGCCCTGTCGCTGCGTTCCGGTCTCGTATTCGCGGCTCTCGACGCCGGTCTTCGCCTCGATGATCCAGAGAGGACGGAACATCTTCTGCCACTCGAACGTCAAGCCGTAGTGCGTATCCTGGATCAGCTCGTCGAGCGTTTCATCGCTTTCGCTTCCCTGCCCGCCCGAAAGACGGAGCGTCCAGTAATCGTGCCGCGTCTCGAAGTAGCGCCGCATCATCAGGCTGAGCGAGGTCGAGGTTTCTCCCGGCTTGTTCGAGATCCAGGGACGCGCGACGTAATAGTAGTTGCCGTGGTAGTAGCCGACCGTGCCGGTGAGGATGTGGACCGTCTTGTCGTCAAACTCCAGCCGCCTCAGCCCTCCCGAGGCTTCGAACGACTTCGGCAGGCTGAAGAATATCTCCGCACCGTAACGGCGATCGGGAAAGTAGCTTTCCTGGGCGACGCCGAAGTTCAGATAAAGATAGGTCTTCTTGGTGAGCTTCGGATAGGCGTCGACTTCGTACTGAAAAGCGGAGTTGTCGAACCGCCGCGCCCAGTTGACCCGGCCGATCAAAGATCCCCAGTCGAAGCGGTGCCCGTATTCGACGGAGAACCAGTGCCAGGGGGTGAAGTCCTGGTTGAAGTTTTCGTAGTTGTAATCGGCCGAGATCCGGTTGCGCGGCTCCTCGGGCGGGGCCGGCTTCGCGATGACGTCGATCGGCCGCGTCCTGGTCTGGGCGATGGCGGAGCCGGGCAGCAGAATCGACGCCGCCAGCAGGACGCAGGATCCCCACCACGCTTCTTTCATGAGCCGGGACACCCCCCCCGTTGGAGATCGTGCACAAGATAAGGTGGGCCCGCGGGTCGGTCAACCGCGGCGGGCGTACCCGATTCGCCGCCGGCCTCCGGGCCCGGCGCCATCATCTTCATGAGGCGCCCGACAGGCGCTCGACCACGCGGCCCAGGATCTGCGTCCCCTGCCGCCCTTCTCCGTGCGCCTGGGCCGACAGGAAGAGCTCCCTCAAGAGAGCCGTGGCCGGGAGAGGCGCCCCGCTCGCCGCGACGGTCTCCAGCACCAGCCTCAGGTCCTTCTGCATCAGGTCGACCATGAACCCCGGCGCGAAGTCGCCCCGGAGGATGCGCGGGCCCAGGTTGGAAAGCTGCCAGCTGCCCGCCGCGCCACTTTCCACGGCCCGGATCATCACCTCGGGGTCGAGCCCGCTCCGGCGGGCGAAGGCGATCGCCTCGCTGACTCCAAGCAAGGTCACGCCGACCAGGATCTGGTTGCAGAGCTTGGCGAGCTGGCCGCTGCCGACCTCGCCGCAATGCGTGATGCTCTTTCCGAGGCGTTCCAGGATCGGACGGACGCGTTCGAGGGCCAGGGGATCGCCGCCCGCCATGATGGCGAGCGTGGCGTTCCGCGCGCCGACGTCTCCTCCGGAAACCGGCGCGTCGATGAGGCAGGCACCGCGCTCCCGCAGCCGGCCATCCAGCCGCTTCTCGGTGGCAGGGGAGATCGTGCTCATGTCGACGACGACACTACCCGGGCGGACCGCTGACAGGACGCCGCGCGCGCCTTCCACGACCTCCTCGACGTCGGAGGAGTCGGTGACCACGATCAGGATCACTTCCGCCGCCGCTGCCACCTCGGCAGGCGATCCGGCGACACGGGCGCCCGCCGCGGCCAGCTCGGTCGTGCGTCCGGCGGTGCGGTTGTAGATTGTGAGCGGGTGCCCGGCGCGCAGCAGGTGACCCGCCATCGGCCGTCCCATGATTCCCAGCCCGATGAGCCCGACCGGTGTCATGACCCCTCCCCGGCGCGTTGTGCATGCGAGCGCAATGGCCGCGCCATTCTACATGGGTGCGGCATCGCGCGGTCCGCGCGGACGCTCGCGCAGATTGAGCAGCAGCGCCGCCGAGAGCAATCCCGCCAGGAGGGCCGCGACCCACATCTCCCGGGGCCCGAACCCCTCCATGACCTGCGCCCCGAGCCAGGGCGCCAGGGCGAAGGCGCCGCTGAAGCTCATCGAGTAGAGGCCGATGTACTCGCCCCGACGGCCGGGCGGCGCGGCCTCGGCCGCATACGCCGCGCTCCCGGGCACGAAGATCATCTCGCCGAAGGTCCAGACCACCACCATCGCCGCCACGCTTCCAAACCCCTGCGCCAGGAACAGGGCGCCGAAGCCGGCGCCGATCAGAAGCGCCCCCAGGGAGAGCGTTGTCCGGTACGACCAGTCCGACAGCGCCGCGACGAGCGGCACTTCGACGAGGGTGACGAGCAGCGTGTTGATCGTGAACAGGAGACCGTAGGACGACTCTCGCAGTCCCAGCTCGCGGACCAGGAAGAGCGGCAGCATGGAGTTGTGCTGGAAGAAGACGATCTCCACCGGCAGGATCGCCAGGATGAAAAACAGGTACCGCGGATCCAGGGAGGCGGGCCGGTCGGGGACCGCGTTCTCTCCCGAGGGGGTGGCGGCCGCTCTCCGGGCTTCCGTTGGGCTCCCGGCTTCCGCCTCTTCCACCGAGGCCGCCCGCGCCGCGCCAGCAAGGCTCTTCCCGGTCGCGAGCATCAGAAGCGCCCCGGCCACGAGCGAAGTCGCCGCGTCCAGCACGAAGATCGCAGTGAACGACACCTGCACGATGAACCCGGCCGCCGCCGGGCCGAGACTCATGCCCAGGTTCACCGCCAGCCGGCTCAGGGCGAAGGCGGCGCGGCGTTTCTCAGGCGGGACGAGGTCGCTCATCCAGGCCAGGCTCGCCGGCCTCAGGCCCTCGCTCGCGACCGACCAGAGGAGGGTCATCCAGAGGATCGAGGCGAAGGAGCGCAGCAACGGATAGGCCAACAGAAGCAGGCCCGACAGGAAGAGGGAGACGGTGACGATCCGGCGCGGGCCGACGCGATCGGCGAGGCGCCCGGCCAGGGGCGCGGTCAGGACCGCTCCGATCCCGTACGCCGCCATCACCAGGGCGGCGCGGCGCGGAGAGAGGGAAAGGCTGCGCGTCAGGTAGAGGACCAGGAACGGCAGCACCATCGTCCCGGCGCGGTTGATCAGGATCGCGGCGGAGAGCAGCCAGGCTTCGCGTGGCAATCCGCGGAGGCGGCTCCAGGGGTTGGTCACGGCGCCTCCCGGACCCTCAGGAACTGGCGCGAGGCGACATCTTGAAGGACGGTGTGCCGGCCGTCGGGCCACCGGACGTCGACCGTCTCCGCCCGCTCGGCGGCGCCGAGGCCGAAGTGCAGCCGCGGGTCGTGGCTGCTGGCGTAGGAGTCGGAGGTCGCCACGTCCCGCCGGAGCGTCCGGCCGCCCGCCCGTACCGTGACCTGGGTGCCGATCGGCGGCGGGCCGCCGTTTTCGGCCTCGCAGACGACCGTCATCCAGGCGCCGCCCGGCGTGTCGTTCCGCAACAGAGTGGGAGGGAGATCGAGGTTTCCGATCAGGATGTCGAGGTCGCCGTCGTTGTCGTAGTCCCCCACGGCCAGTCCGCGGCTCGAGGCGACCACCTGGAAGCCCGGCCCGGCCCGGTTCGTCACGTCGCGGAACACGCCGCCGATGTTCTCGAGGAGCGTGTTCCGCTGCGCGTAGGTCCCCAGGATCTCGGGGTGGCGGTCGATCTGGGGGTAGATGTGCCCGTTGGCGATCACCAGGTCGAGGTCGCCGTCGCTGTCGAAATCGGCGAGCGCCGTGCCCCACGACAGGACCCGATAGGTGGCCGGGCCGACGCCGCTCGCTTCGCTCACGTCCTCGAAGAGGCCGCCTCCCAGGTTGCGATACAGCGTCTTGAAGTCCTCGGAGAAGTTGGTCACGAAGATGTCGGGCGACCCCGTCCCGGCTGTGTCGCCGACGGCGATCCCCATGCTGGCCTGCGCCGCCCCGTTGGCGTCCAGGCCGCAGCCGGACCAGATGCCGATCTCCTGGAACCGGCCAGCCCCCTCGTTGCGGTACAGGTAGTTGGCGTCCGAGTCGTTCGCGACGTACAGGTCGAGGTCGCCGTCGTCGTCGAAATCGGCGGCGCGCACGGCGAAGCCGTAGCCGCGGGCCTTGTCCTCGAGCCCCGCGGCCTCGGTCGCCTCCACGAAGCGGCCGTCCCCCTGCCGGAAGTAGCGATCGCGGGCGCCCTCGAGGCCGAATGGCCCCATCGCAACCTTTTCGAGCCCTTTCCAGTCGAGCGAGGGCACGGCGGCGAGGACCTCGTCCAGCGTGCAGTCGATGTACGCGGTGATGTAGAGATCAAGGTCGCCGTCGGCGTCGGCGTCGAAGAACGCCGCCCCCGTGTTCCACCCGGGCGACTCGACCCCCGCCGCCGGCGCGACATTATCGAAGCGGCCGTCGCCCCGGTTGCGGTAGAGCAGGTTGCGGCCGAAGTTGGTGACCAGCAGATCGGTCCAGCCGTCGCCGTCGTAATCGGCGGCGGCGACACCGGCCCCCCACTGCCCCTCACCCGCCACGCCGGCCTCATCGGTCGTGTCCTCGAAGGTGCCGTCGGGCAGGCCGCGGTAGAGCGCATTCCTGCCGCGCTCGACGATCCGGCTGCCGTCGAGCCGCCAGGCGTTCGGCAGGTAGATGTCGAGCCGGTCGTCGCGGTCGTAATCGAGGAAGGCGACACCGGCGCCCGCCGAATCGAGCAGGTGGTCCTTGCCCGGCCGCCCGGCCAGGAAGGGGCGTGACAGGCCGGCCTCCGCCGCCACGTCGACGAACCGGAATCCTTCGATATCTGCGGGCCGGGCGGACAGTCGCTCCGGAGGGGCCTGGGGCGCCGCCGCGCGGTGGACGCACGCGGTCGCGACGAGCGCGGCGAACAGGACGGCCGCCGCAGCGGCGCGGCCGCGGTGGCGGCCCATCGGGAGACCCGGCGCCGGTTCTACCGGGCCGGCTTCATGAGCCCGTTCCAGGTGGCCTGGACCTTCTGCCACTCGGCCTCCAGCGCCTCGGCCTTCGGGGCGCGGGCCATCTGGCCGAGGGCGCGCGACGATTCGAGGAAGGCCGACTTGGCGGCGCGTGTCACGACCACGAACCCTTCGTCGTAGATCCCCTTCGCCTCGCCGTCGGCGTTGTGGTGATGTCCTCCCTCGATCAGGCGCTTGCGCACCGCCGCGACGGCGTTGTCCCCCTCCGAAGCCAGCTGCGCCACGTCCGCGGCCAGCGCTTCGAGGGCGCCCTGCCCAGCCTTGGCGTCGCTCGACTTGATGGCGGCCCGGGCGCGCCCCAGCTCGACCTGCGCGTGGGCGTAGGCCGCGCCGAGGATGGAGCGCACGAGGTTGGCCTCCGTCTTCTTGACCGAGAGGATGGCGTCGGCCAGCGATTCGTAGGTGGTCACCATCTCGGAAGGCGTGCCCGTCGCGTGCTGCTGCGCGCGCGCCGGCGCCGTCAGGCACATCAAGCCCACGACGCAACCGATCGCCGCGACCACCCGCTTGACCAGTTCCCTCGTCATCGCATCCTCCTCTGCAAGGTCCCCGGCGATTCCGCCGTCACGGCGGAAAGCCGGCTCAGTCTAGGAGCCTGTCCGGGAAATAGCAACGACCGCGCGCCGGCTGCCTCAGAAGCGGTGGCCGATGATCAGGTAGACGCGGTCGCGCCCGCCATCGGTCAATCCGTAACCCACGAAGACCGGCCCGAGAACGGTCTGCGCCCCGAGGAAGACCGACCCGCCGGTGCGCAGCGAACCCCAGGTGATCGGGTCGCCGGCGGCGTAGACGTTGCCGGCCTCGAGGGAGAGACCGGCGTAAACGCTGCTGCTGAGCGCCCCCAGATCGAAACGCCTGAGCTGCACGTAGGCCATGATCCTCGCCAATCCGCCGCGATCGCCGAGCAGCTCGTCCTGGCCCAGGCCGCTGAGCCGCAGGAAGCCTCCGAGCCGCACCTGCGAGTCGAGGGTGCTCGGCCCCGTGATGAGCGTCCCGCCCTCCAGGCTCGGGAGGATCGTGACCCGTCCGGCGGTCATGGCGACGCCGGCATTCACGTACGCCCGCTGGCTGTCGGCGTCCGATCCCCACGATTCGAAGCTCTGCTGGTAGAGTGCTTCGACGCTCGCGCCATGGCGCGGGAACACGGAGGCGTCCCGCGTGTCGACCCGGAACAGGAAGCGCCCTCCGGCGCTGTGCTCCTTGTACGGTTCGACCGGCGGCTGGCCGATGCGCACGTCCCCTCTCTCGTACGCGTAGAACGGCCCCAGTCGCGCCTCGCCCCAGTCGCCGAACACCCGGCCGAAGTCGAGGTGCCCCTCGTTGCGATCGACTCGGGACTCGGCGACCGCCTGCCCGTCCTCCCACAGCGACAGGCTTTCGCGCCGGAGCTGGCCCCACGGCGCCACGAACCATCGCATGCCGTAATCGAACGGCTGGTAGAACTCGCTGCGGAACAAGGCGGTGTCGCCGATCTGCAGGGTGTTTTCCCACTCGCCGCCGCGCCGGTCGGCGGCCAGCACCAGATGGCGCATCTCGAGGGACCACGAGTTCTCCCCTTCGAAGTCGTCCCGGAAGCTGACCCCGAACTGGAGGCTGTTCCGCCCATACGGCTTCTGCGGCGTTTCGATCGACAGCGTGCCGGCCCCGTCCTGGCGCTCGAACTCGCCCCGGATGAGCCCGAAATAATCGAGGGCGTGCAGCCTGAGGAGCGTCTCGCGCAGCGCCTCGCTGTCGAACGGCGTCCCCGTCTTCACACGAAGCCGCTCCTGCACGACCTGGTCGGCGACCCAGGAGGAGTTCTCGAGGCGGACCTGGTCCACCACCAGGTCCGATCGTGGTCTCAGCACGTGGCCGGCCTCGAAGGCCGCCCATGCGGCGTCATCCACGGCGAACCGCCGCAATTCTCCGGCCAGGGCGCGCGCGGCGGCCTCGCCGCTCCCCACCGCCTCCGGCGCCCGTTCGAAATCGGTGAAGCTCATGTCGCCCAGTTCCGGCTGGACCAGCACGTCGCCCGGCCGGAGCCTCTTGAGATCCTCGACGCGGTTGCCGTAGGTGATGAAGCTCGACATCTGGCCGAAGATCGAAAAGACCGAGCCGAGCTCTTCCTTCGTGGAGAGCGGGCTGGTGATGTCGACGGCGATGATCCGCTCCGCTCCGAGCCGTTGGGCGATGCCGACCGGGAGGTTCGCGGCGGCCCCGCCGTCGACCAGGAGCCGGCCGTCGATCTCGACCGGAGCGAACATGCCGGCGACCGACATGCTGGCGCGCATTGACGTTGCGAGGCTGCCGTGATCCAGGATCACCGCTTCGCCGGAGGTCAGATCGGCCGCCACGGCGCGGTAGGGGATCGGAAAGCGGTCGAAGTCGCTCTCCCCGGTCGCCTCGATCTCGAGCGAGCGCAGCAGCAGCTCCAGCCGCTGGCCGCCCAGGATGGCGGGCGGCAGGTATGGCTTCCAGCCTTTGAAGCGCAGGCGCGTCGGTATCAGGTAGATGGCGTCGTCCTGCTTGCGGCGGAAGGTTTTCTGCTTCCGGTCGGCCTGGTCGATGAACACTTCCTTCCAGTTCGTCGACACGAGGATTCTCTCGATCTCGGAAGGGTCGTAGCCGGCCGCGTACAGCCCACCCACGATCGACCCCATGCTCGTGCCGACCACCATGTCGACCGGCACGTGCAGCTCCTCGAGCACCTTGAGGACGCCGATGTGGGCCGCGCCGCGCGCCCCGCCGCCGCTGAGGACGAGCGCCAGTTTCGGCCGCGGCGCGGTCCAGGCCTGCGGCGCGGCCCCGGTCGCCGTGAACGGCCACGCGGTCAGCCACGCCGCGAAGAGCGCCAGCGGCCGCGCCGCGCTGCGGGCGGGACCGCGTCTCATGATGACTTCGTCATGCGAACTGTTTGAAGACCTGCCAGTCCGGGTCGTGACGCAGGGTGAACCGGAAGCGGTGCGTCGCGATCGACCGCCCCACCGCCACCGCCTTCCGCTTCGTCGCATCCTTGTCGACCGTGTAGAACACGAACTCGCGCACTCCTCCAGCCGTCAGCACCAGGGCCAGCAGCGACTCGTTCGCCGCGAGCAGCGTCTCGCACAGGCTGTCCTCGACGGCGTGGAGCTCGGCTGACTCGGCCTCGTCCGGCAGGCCTTGATCCGTCGGCGCGCGCAGCGGGACGGCGATCCGGACCTGATCGCGATACTCGGGATGGCCAGCGATCACCTTCAGCCCCTCATTGATGCGGACGAAGATCGGCTTCTCCTGGTGCGTACCCTGCGCCAGCATCCAGGGGCCGGAGCCGTCGATGTCCGCCCTGGCGGGCCACTGCTTTCCGGAGACCCCCATCGCTGATCGTCCTCCATGGACTGCGCCGATCGCGCCAACTCACGGCGGTTCCCCGCCCCGGCGGGCGAGGTGGCATTTTCTCCGATGCTGCCCCGGAACGCCAGGGTATCGTATCCTCCCCGGCATGCCTGGAAGCCACCGGTTCGCTCCACCGCCCCTGCCGCGCGAGCACGGCGCGTGGGCCATGCTCGCCCTGCCGCTGCTGCTGGGGGTCGCGGCCGCATGGCCACCGGGGGCAGCCGCGCTCCCTCTGGCGGCCACCCTGCTGCTTCTGTTCCTGGCGCGGTACGCGGCCGTGCCCGCCGTGGCCCGTCTCACGCAGGGGAAGGCGGTGCCACCGGGAACCCTGGCTCCACGCCTCCTGTGGAGCGCCCTCGATCTGGTCGCGGGCCTCGGCCTCCTCTTCGCGGCCCTGTGGCTGAGGCCGCACGGGGGACGACGGAAGGCCCCGGCGCAGGGGTGCCGGAGCGGAGTCAGGAGGACCCGAAAGCCTTCCCCAGCATGTCGCGCGCCTGATCGACGATGGTCCCCAGATGCTCCGGGCTGCGAAAGCTCTCGGCATAGAGCTTGTAGACGTTTTCGGTTCCCGAGGGACGGGCTGCGAACCAGCCGCTCGCCGCCACGATTTTGATGCCGCCGATCGGCGCGCCATTGCCCGGGGCGCGTGTCAGCTTCGCCCGGATCGGCTCGCCCGCCAGATCGGACGCCACCACAGCCTCGGGCGAAAGTCCTTTCAAGATGCGCTTTTGCTCCGGCGTGGCGGGGGCGTCGATCCGCGTGTAGTGCGGCGCGCCGAGGCGCGCGGCCAGCTCCTGGTAGTGATCTCCCGGGTCCTTGCCGGTCCGCGCGGTGATCTCGGCCGCCAGCAAACCCAGGAGGAGGCCGTCCTTGTCGGTGGTCCAGGCGGTGCCGTCGCGGCGCAGAAACGCGGCCCCGGCGCTCTCCTCCCCTCCGAAGCAGCAGGACCCGTCGTGCAACCCGCTGGTGAACCACTTGAATCCCACCGGCACCTCCCACAGCGTCCGGCCGAGATCAGCGACGACCCGGTCGACGAGGCCGCTGGTGACGAGCGTCTTGCCGACCACGGCCGACGCCGCCCAGCGCCCGCGGGTCTTGATCAGGTAGGCGATCGCGACCGCCAGGTAATGGTTCGGATTCAGCAGCCCCGCGGTGGGCGTGACGATGCCGTGCCGGTCGGCGTCCGCATCGTTTCCGCAGGCGATGTCGAAGCGGTCCTTCAGCCGGACGAGGCCTTGCATGGCGTACGGGCTGGAGCAGTCCATCCGGATCCGCCCGTCGTGGTCGACGCTCATGAAGCGGAACGTCGGATCGACACTGTCGTTGACCACCGTGAGGTCGAGACCGTACTCCTCGCGCACGGCGCGCCAGCAGTCGATCCCGGCGCCGCCGAGCGGATCGACGCCAATGCGCAGGCCGGCCTCGCGGATCGCGTCCATGTCGAGGACGTTGGCGAGGTCCCGCGCGTACGGGCGGATGAGGTCCTGCTCGTGCGTCGTCGGCGCCCTGAGTGCCGCCTCGTAGGCCATCCGCCGGACTCCGCGATTGCCCTCGCGCAGAAGGGCGTTGGCGCGCTCCTCGATCCAGTCGGTGACGTCGGTGTCGGCCGGCCCGCCGTGCGGCGGGTTGTACTTGAAGCCGCCGTCGGACGGCGGGTTGTGGGACGGCGTGATGACGATGCCGTCCGCCGGGCCGGGCGGCCGGGCGGTGTTGTGGATCAGGATCGCGCGCGAGATGACAGGCGTCGGAGCCACGGCCCGGGCCCGCGGATCGTCACCGGCCCTCCGCGCCTCCGGGCCGGGGGCGCTCTGGATCACCGTCTCGACCTGGTTCGCCGCCAGGACCTCGAGGGCGGTTCGCTCGGCGGGCGCCGACACGGCGTGCGTGTCCTTCCCCACGAACAGCGGGCCGTCGATGCCGCGGGCCCGGCGGAAGTCGCAGATCGCCTGGGTGATGGCCAGGACGTGCGCCTCGGTGAAGGAGCCCTCGAGCGGCGAGCCGCGGTGACCGCTGGTGCCGAAGGAGACGATCTGCAGGGGATTGGATGGATCCGGCCGGACCTCGTGATAGGCCCGCTCGAGGGCCGGCGGATCGATCAGCAGCTCCGGGGGCGCCGGCTTGCCGGCGAGAGGGTGCGTGGACATGGGCTCGAGGCTGCATCCTAGGAGCCCGTCCGGGAAATATCAAGGGCCGCGACGCCGATCGATCTCGAGCGCCCGCCAGGTCCAGGCCGCGCTGACCGCGTCGATCGCCCCCAGGATCAGCACGAAGGCGGGCGCGCTCCCCGCCGCCACCAGCACGATCAGGACGACCAGGGCCAGGGGCCGGCCCACGAGCGTCCAGCGAAAGAAGGCGGTCACTTCCTCGCGCGCGGCGCCCAGGTAGTAGAGACCAAGGACCAGCACGACCAGGCCGACGACATGCAGCCAAGGCTCGCGCGTCGGTGGCTGGCCGAACAGGGCGAGGAGAGTGTTCGGGACCAGCAGGAGCCCGATCCCGAGAACCAGCAGGTAGACTCCGAAGGCGAGGACGCTGGCCGCCGCCCGGCTCACGGGGTCGAGCGCTCCGCAGGGACCTGCCACGCGAGGAGCATCGCCGGCACGCTAGCGGCTTTTCGCGCGCCCGGTCCGCCCGGTCTTTCCGCGCCGGCGACGGCGCGCCGCCGGCCGCGCGGGCTGGAACAACGCCGCCACGGCGCCCGCCGGGTCGCGGATGACGCAGTAGCGGCCCATCGACCCCATGTCCTTGGGTCCCGCGACCACGACGCCGCCGAGGTCGACGCAGCGCGCCGCGCTCTGTTCCACATCCGCGACCGTGATGTAGACCAGCCACACCGGCGGCAGCCCGGCGTTCGGGCCGCGCGCGTGGCAGATCCCGGCGACCGTCGAACCGCCCTCCTTGAGGTTCATGCAGAAGTCGTCGTAGCCGCCCATGTCGAGGCCGGTTGACTGCCAGCCGACGACCTCCTGGTAGAAATCGCGCACCCGCTCGGCCGCGCCGACCGTCAGGTCGACCCAGTTGATGGAGCCGATCGCCGGTCGCTTCGTCGCCACCGGCGCATTCTACACCCGCCGGCGACGCGCCCGGGCGCTGCCGTCCCGCCGCGCGCAACGCCGGCGACGCGGCGTGAACTCCTGTCTAGTCGGGACCGACCGTCGCCCAGCACTCGAGCTCGATGCGCGCTCCCAGGGCCAGCCCGCTCGCCCCGAACGCGCTCCGCGCCGGCAGATGCCGGGTAAAGTGACTGGCATACACGCTGTTCATCGCCCCCCATTCGCCGATGTCCGCCAGCATGGCGGTGCACTTCACGACGCGGTCCAGGGACGACCCGTTCTCCACCAGGACCCTGCGGATGTTCTCCAGGGTCTGCCGGGTCTCGGCCGCGATGCCTCCGGGCACAAGCCGGCCGGTCCCATCCGTCCCGATCTGGCCGGAGAGATAGATCATGGGGCCAACCCGCACCGCGGCGGAGAAAGGCCGGCTCGAGCCGGCCGCGAGAGGAATGTACTCGACGGCCGGCCCGGAAGGCCGGGACCGGCCGCAGCCCGCGAGAAGACCTGCGCCCAGGAGCACGGCGATTGCGACCCGCATAGAATCACCTCATCGAGACGGCCGGCTCCGACCGGAGAGCGCCTGCTGAATCCAGTCACGCGCCATCGGATGCAGGCTCGAATACGCTTCCCATGTCGAGCGAGCCCAGCCTTCCACGGCCCGGGAATAGGCCTCCGGGTCCGCCGCGTCGCGCACGTCCGCCACGGTGAGCCCACCGCGGACCGGCGGGGCCTCGGGCTTCTCGAGCCGGACCGATCCGTTCAGCCAGCGTCTTAACGCCTCACTCCCGACCGCCCGGCCGCCGCTCTCCTCGATCAGCCAGCAGAGACCGGTGAGGTGCGCCGCAAAGGACTTCGCGGACGCGCAGTAGCGCTCCGGATGCTGCAGGCAGTACGTGTCCACCGTCATCCGGTGAACCCGAAAATAGGACACGTCGCCGAACTCCCGGGCCCAGAGCTCGTCGACGATCTTCTGGCAGCCGGAGGTCCCGCCCGGCACTACGAGACCGCAGCCCGAGCATCGATCGGCCGACTCTTGACTCCGGGCGCACATGATTCCGCCTCCTTCCTAATGGAAGGGCTGTTCCTCCGAGTCGACCTGAGGTGCGGCGCCATGTTTCTCCTCGTACCGGCGCAGGTTGTCGGTCAGCGCGCCGATGATGCGCTTCAGGTGACCGGGGCTCACGACGATTCTCGCGACGAGGTGCGTTCCCGAGGGCGCGTTGAGCAGCCAGTCGATGATGAACTCCTCCCGACTGTGCACGACGAGCATGTTGTTGCTGTACCTTCCACGGGCCGTCTCATCCGCCGCGCTCACTTGTATCTGGCGCCCCTCCCGGACTCTCTCTTCATTGGCCATGAGTCATCTCCAGGCTGCTCGCCGCGTCGCCCGATCGATGGCGATCCGGAGGCGGCGGGCGCTTCTCCCCTCCGGTCGTTCTTCACCTCCTGGTCCTGCCTACCAGCACACCCCCACCGCGCTTCTCAGGTATCGATCATCGACCACCTGATTGAGCATGAAGTCGGCGACGTCGGCGCGAGAAATGCGGACCGTCCACAGCGGATGCCCGATCCTGCGTCCATGGCGGTAGGCGCCGCGCTTCCGCCCATTCGTGAGAGCGCCGGGGCGGACGATGATCCACTCGAGCGGGCTGGCGCGGATGAGTCGCTCCTGACGGGTCTTGTCATGAAAGTAGAACGGCAGGATGCAGACGCCGACAAAGAGGGTGTAGTACAAGCCCATCCGGCCCCAGCTGTCACCGATGCCGAGGGAGGTTTCACACACCAGCCGGCGCACGGACTGACTCTCCATGGCGCGGATGATGTTGCGGGTGCCGTCGGACAGGATCCGTGTTGGAGAGAGCCACCGCTTGTGTCCCAGCGCGCAGAGCACGGCGTCCTGCCCTCGAACGGCCGTCTCGACCGAGGCGTAGTCCAGGACGTTTCCCCGGGCGATGGCGAGACGCTCGTGCTGGACGCGGAGCCTGGAGGGCTTCCGCACGAAGGCCGTCACCACGTGGCCACGCTCGAGTGCCTGTTCGACCAGCGCACGGCCCGTGCCGCCGGTCGCGCCGATGACCAGGAGTCGCACGAGGGGCATTCTAACGGGCCCGGCCGTGCCACGCGAGCGCTTTCGCTACAGCATGCGGTCCCGATCGGTCATGCCCGGCGCGGTCCATACCTGTTCCGCACCCGAGGGGAGCGAAACACCAGGGCCGAGAGAGCCGTCAGCAGCGCGACGCTGCCGAGAATCAGGAGGAGCCTCGACACTGGTTGCCCGGCCTGGGCCCGCCAGGTGACAAGCCGCGCCAGCGTCCGCACCCACTCCGCGGCCCCGAGCAGGAGTGTCAGCTGGATCACGCGTGCAGCCCATCGGCGGCGCACACCCAGCAGTCCCAGGACCATCAGGACGACCACGACCATCAGCGTATTGCCGGCCCGCATGAAGTGGGCCGCGAGCACGATCAGGCTGAGCGCCACCGGCAGGAGATGGAGCAAGATCAACGACGATCTCCGCCGCGATTGCCTGGAACGGCCGCTCGTCGCGCGCTGTCCGGCCGGGGCAGGCACCGATCACTTCTCACGGCAAGTACTCCACGGGGATCGGATGGCCTTCACGCTCGTTGTCCAAAAATGCTACGCATCGCCCTCGGTCGTTCCGAATGCCGACGTTTGTCACCCGTGTCCCCGGACTGATCTGTTACCTACGTTCCCGGCCGTTCACCGTAACACGACGCCACACTTCGAACAGAATTTCGGGTTCATCTGCTTGCCCAAGTACCGGTCACACGCGGGACAACGCCAGTTCCGAAACGAGAAGATCAGCGCCCCCAGGACTAAGGACGAGGAACCCCGGGAGCCAAACGGCCGATGGAACCCCTAGTAAGGCCTGCTGGTCTGACTCGCTCAGAAACGCCACCGCGAGGAGGGCGACGACCAAGGGTATGGCGAGCACGATCTGCCGCTTCCGACGTAGGGCGAACTCATAGCTTGGTACTTAAGCCGTGACACCGACGTACTCGAGGCCGAACCGCATGCGTCCGCGGACTCGATCGCGTTGAGGGTGAGCGCGCGCGGCGTTGTTCCAGAGATAGCGAAAGATGTTCTCC
>Ga0247727_10002598_pt1 | contig 40994 bp, 38 predicted proteins | sample WisWelCaveWW1625_FD_202498 | JGI IMG/M metagenome (GOLD analysis project Ga0247727, IMG submission 202498) | Biofilm microbial communities from Wishing Well Cave, Virginia, United States - WW16-25 | ecosystem: Environmental > Aquatic > Deep subsurface > Groundwater > Cave microbial mat | place... | reverse complement strand
CGCCCGCATAGGATAGGGACCGAACTGTCTCACGACGTTCTGAACCCAGCTCACGTACCGCTTTAATTGGCGAACAGCCAAACCCTTGGGACCTTCTCCAGCCCCAGGATGCGATGAGCCGACATCGAGGTGCCAAACCTCGCCGTCGATATGAACTCTTGGGCGAGATCAGCCTGTTATCCCCGGAGTAGCTTTTATCCTTTGAGCGATGGCAATTCCACTCTCAACCATCGGATCACTAAGTCCTGCTTTCGCACCTGCTCGACTTGTAGGTCTCGCAGTTAGGCACCCTTATGCCTTTACACTCGACGCATGATTACCAACCATGCTGAGGGTACCATTGAGAGCCTCCGTTACAATTTAGGAGGCGACCGCCCCAGTCAAACTACCCGCCTGGCAGTGTTCCTTTGCCGGATTCACGGCAAGAGGTTAGAATTCAAACAGAACAAGGGTGGTATTTCACTGACCGCTCCATCGAGGCTAGCGCCCCGACTTCAAAGCGTCCCACCTATGCTACACATGCTTTGTCCGGATCCAATGCCAAGGTATAGTAAAGCTTCACGGGGTCTTTCCGTCCATATGCGGGTAACCGGCGTCTTCACCGGTACCACAATTTCACCGAGCCCATGGTCGAGACAGTGACCAAATCGTTACACCATTCGTGCAGGTCGGAACTTACCCGACAAGGAATTTCGCTACCTTAGGACCGTTATAGTTACGGCCGCCGTTTACTGGGGCTTCGGTCGTCAGCTTTATCCCGATTGCTCGGGACTGACCAGCTTCCTTAACCTTCCAGCACCGGGCAGGTGTCACACCCTATACGTCCACTTGACGTGTTAGCAGAGTGATGTGTTTTTGTTAAACAGTCGCTTGGCCCATTTCACTGCGACCCCAACGAGCTTCGGAGAGTAAATCTCCTGACCCATTGAGGCACCGCTTATCCCGAAGTTACGCGGCTAGTTTGCCGAGTTCCTTGACCATGGCTCACTCGAGCACCTTAGAATACTCTTCTCATCTACCTGTGTCGGTTTACGGTACGGACTGTCTGCAGTCTCCCATACGAAGTTTTTCTCGGCAGCCGGATTAAGATCAGTTGTGCCCCTTACGGGGACCCTATTCACCCCTCGGCGATAACTGGGATGCGGATTTGCCTACACCCCACGCCTACAGGCTTAAACCACCTAAGCCAACAGATGGCTGATCGTTCACTTCTGCGTTACTCCTTATGGTCAGACGACTACCTACAGGTACAGGAATATTAAACCTGTTTTCCATCGCTTACGCCGTTTGGCCTCAGCTTAGGGTCCGACTAACCCTGAGACGATGAACGTTGCTCAGGAAACCTTAGATTTTCGGTGGACAAGATACTCACTTGTCTTATCGTTACTCATTCCTACATCTGCGTTTCTATTCACTCCAGCACGGATCACCCCGCACCTTCTGACGCCTTGCGGCGCCACTGTGTTACCACAGTCGCGAATAGAATGCTCCCCTACCACATCCCGCCTTGCGGCGGGATATTCATAGCTTCGGTGCAAGGTTTAGTCCCGAGAATTATCGACGCCAAGTCGCTTGACTAGTGAGCTATTACGCACTCTTTCAAGGAATGGCTGCTTCTAAGCCAACCTCCTAGTTGTCATTGCAACTCAACATCCTTTGTCTGTTAACCTTGACTTGGGGACCTTAGCTGATGATCTGGATTGTTCTCCTCTCGGCGACGGCGCTTATCCGTCGTCGCCTGACTCCCGGGAAACATCATATCGGAATTCGGAGTTTGTCTGGGTTTGGTATCGTTGTGACGACCCTAGCCCAATCAGTGCTCTACCTCCGACAGACTCTTTCCCGAGGCTAGCCCTAAAGCTATTTCGGGGAGTACGAGCTATCACCCAGTTCGATTAGCTTTTCACTCCTATCCTCAGCTCATCCAAGAAGTTTTCAACCCTCACTGGTTCGGACCTCCATGAGGTTTTACCCTCACTTCATCCTGGCCAAGGATAGATCACCGGGTTTCGCGTCTACCGCACGTAACTGATTCGCCCTATTCAGACTTGCTTTCGCTACGGCTGCTGGACTAAGTCCATTAGCCTTGCTACGTACGAGTAAGTCGTAGGATCATTAAGCAAAAGGCACGCCGTCACTCATCCCGCTTCTTGCGAAGCGGGACTTGCTCCGACCGTTTGTAAGCATACGGTTTCAGGTACTATTTCACCCCCTTCTTAAGGGTTCTTTTCACCTTTCCCTCACGGTACTTGTTCACTATCGGTCACCAAAGAGTATTTAGCCTTAGAGGATGGTTCCTCCAGATTCCCACAGACTTCCACTTATTCCGTGGTACTTGGGATCGCGTGCCGAAGAGCCACACTGTTTTCGTTTACAGGATTTTCACCTTCTGTGATTCCGCGTTCCAGCGGATTCAACTAACAATATGGTTTTTTACTCTCCGTCCTATATGCAATTCAGACTGCACACGCCCCGCAACACCTCCGATACAACGGTTGCATCCTTTAATGTATCAGATGGTTTAGGCTCTGCCGCGTTCGCTCGTCACTACTGACGGTATCGTTGACTTACTTTATTGTCCTGAGGGTACTGAGATATTTCACTTCCCCTCGTTCGCTCTACCGTGCCTATGAATTCAGCACAGAGTCACACGACATTACTCGTGTGGGGTTGCCCCATTCGGAAATCGCCGGGTTAAAGGTTGTTTCCACCTATCCGACGCTTATCGCAGGTTACCACGTCCTTCATCGCCTTTTGGTGCCAAGGCATCCACCGTATGCCCTTAATAACTTAACCAAAAATCTTTATCGATTCACATGTCGATGTCACCCGCTCCCAAAGATCCAACAATACCTCGTTGGAAACTCTCTTTGAAAACTACGCGGATGTATTCTTGATGCATCAATAATTGAAAAATATAAATTTTTCGGAAAGAACATTTTTATTGGATTATAGTTATCTATGTTCGACATATTTGTTCATCCCGACTTCGTCGGGATAACTACTAATATCTACTCATAGACAGACTCTTCTAATAGTATGTCAAAGAACATCCTGCCCCGATACCTTGGGAACAGGAAGTGTGGAGCTGAAGGGATTTGAACCCTCGACCCCCTGGTTGCAAACCAGGTGCTCTCCCAGCTGAGCTACAGCCCCGTAGCAGGGTGATACTTCTAGAACTCACACCTAACAGTGGGCCTGAGTGGAGTTGAACCACTGACCTCACGCTTATCAGGCGTGCGCTCTAACCACCTGAGCTACAGGCCCAGTGATGAATAATTTTTAAAAGAACATTGTTATAGTGTTTCTTCTATTATGGAAGAACCACTGACCTTCCCGCTACAAGCGGGACGCTCTAACCATCCCGCCGGAGGCGGGACCCAGTGATAAATAATAAGTTAAAGAACGGTACAGCAAAAAAATGAAAATAGTGTGCAAGATACTTCAGCCGTTGCGAACTTGATTTTCTCTCGAAGCGCTTCTTCAACTGTGAGGTCAAAGAGAGCTCCTTAGAAAGGAGGTGATCCAGCCGCACCTTCCGGTACGGCTACCTTGTTACGACTTAGCCCCAGTCGCTGGTTTTACCTTAGACACCTGCGTCCTTGCGGTTCGCACAGTGTTTTTGGGTACCCCCAGTTTCCATGGCTTGACGGGCGGTGTGTACAAGGCCCGGGAACGTATTCACCGCGTCGTGCTGATACGCGATTACTAGCAATTCCAGCTTCATGGGGTCGAGTTGCAGACCCCAATCCGAACTGAGGTTGGTTTTTTGGGATTGGCTCCACCTTGCGGCTTAGCAGCCCTTTGTACCAACCATTGTAGCACGTGTGTGGCCCTGGGTGTAAGGGCCATGAGGACTTGACGTCATCCCCGCCTTCCTCACTACTTGCGTAGGCAGTCCACTTAGAGTGCCCAGCATTACCTGATGGCAACTAAGTGCAGGGGTTGCGCTCGTTGCAGGACTTAACCTAACACCTCACGGCACGAGCTGACGACAGCCATGCAGCACCTGTACTCCGCGCGTATTGCTACGCTACCCGGCTTTCACCGGTTTACAGAGCTTTTCAAACCCAGGTAAGGTTCTTCGCGTTGCATCGAATTGAACCACATGCTCCACTGCTTGTGCGGGCCCCCGTCAATTCCTTTGAGTTTCAACCTTGCGATCGTACTCCCCAGGTGGGATATTTAACGCGTTTGCTCAGGCACCGATCCTTGCGGACCGACACCGAATATCCATCGTTTAAGGCGTGGACTACCAGGGTATCTAATCCTGTTTGCTACCCACGCTTTCGTCCCTGAGCGTCAGTATCGAGCCAGATGACCGCCTTCGCTACCGGTGTTCTTCATGATCTCTACGCATTTCACCGCTACACCATGAATTCCATCATCCTCTCTCGAACTCAAGACAAACAGTATCGATGGCAATCTCTCCGTTGAGCGGAGAGCTTTCACCACCGACTTGTTCGCCCGCCTGCGGACCCTTTGCACCCAGTAATTCCGGACAACGCTCGCACCCTACGTATTACCGCGGCTGCTGGCACGTAGTTGGCCGGTGCTTATTCACAGGGTACGGTCAATGGCGCCAAAGGCGCCACATTCATCCCCTATAAAAGAGGTTTACATCCTAACGGATTTCATCCCTCACGCGGCGTCGCTGCTTCAGGCTTTCGCCCATTGAGCAATATTCCTCACTGCTGCCTCCCGTAGGAGTCTGGACCGTGTCTCAGTTCCAGTGTGGCTGATCGTCCTCTCAGACCAGCTACCCATCGTCGACTTGGTGGGCCATTACCCCGCCAACTATCTAATGGGACGCAAGCCCATCTTATGACGTTCCGATTTGCATCGGAACCTTTGATTTCAATACAATGCCGCATCGAAATGTCATCGGGTATTAGTCCCGCTTTCGCGGGGTTATTCCCGTTCATAAGGAAGGTTGCTTACGTGTTACTCACCCGTTCGCCGGTTTACTCAAGATATTGCTACCTTTTTCTCCCTGACTTGCATGTGTTAGGCACGCCGCCAGCGTTCGTCCTGAGCCAGGATCAAACTCTCCGTTGTAAATTGTAAAATTTATAACCTCGAGATGATCTGGCCGTTATCTCCCCCGTTCGTACGGAGGGGTTATTGGTTGAAGTTCTGCAAAAGCTGACTTAGAGCTATGCACACTATTTTCAAAGAACATTAGATAAAAATGCCGATCCTTGGTGTGTTTTGAAGGGATCGGTTGTACCACATTGAGTGGGGTATAAATATACATTTTTATTACAAAGAAGTCAAGTCTTTTGTGCAAAAGGCTTGAGACAAAAAATTCCAGCCCCGACCTTAACGGGACCGGAATTCTTATTATTTTGTGGAATAAATATACGGAGTTCTCGGGTAGAAAGCAAGCAGAGATATTATTAAAAAATTTCTGTCTTTATTTTAATCAAGATGTCATACTTTTAGAAGGAAGGTAACAATTTACAGTGTTCGCCGCGGAGAAAGGTCTGAGTGGTGTCTATGTAGACACAAAATAGTTTTGCGGTGGATCCTCAATCTCACGCACGATCTCACTGAGAGCTCGTATCTCCTCATATTCATGTTGTTCGTCTAATTTTTCTGTTGAGAGCTTGATTTCATGCTCATCTGACGCACATTCAAGCTCTTTAAAAAGGATCGTAAAATTGCGTTTTTTCTGTGGCATAGTAACTCCTTAAAGAATTTTTTTCTTTGTCTGGGACTCTAACTGTGTTCTAAGAGTACTTAAGTCATTACGGGTATTGCAGGTTGGACAAATAAACACATTATCCTTCGGAAAAGGAATAGCTCCCTGCTCTAGAGTAATACTTTTCTCTAAGTTTGCTTGAATCTTTGTTTTAGTCTTACAAGTCGGGCACTCAAACTCAATCAAAGCCTTATTGAGCATCTGCTGTGGTGATGGCGCACTGACCTGAGGAGTTACAAATCGATAGATCTGTGACTTAGGTGTTTCATAAATCTTATAGATGTTTGTCGTGTCAAAAGACATCTTTAGAAGTGTATAGTATCGACGAATGGCATCGCACAGCTTAACGTTTTGGTTGTAATCCGTTACCTTCAACCCCATCTCGTGTAGGTCACTGATTGTAATTGATCTCCCATGTGTAAGCCAATGACCGTGATTGCATAAAAGCTCTGCTATATCGTTTGCTCGCAGCTTCTTTTCATCCTCTGTTACTGGATTTCCGTTGCTTTTATGCGTCTGCCAGAACTTGAATTTGTACTTAGAGAGCCACTCTGTAACTAGCGTTTTAGAAAAGGTTAAAGAATTCTCACAGTTCTGTATCTCTCCGGGTGATATATTTTGAAGAATCGGGACATAGGCACGATTCAAATGTCCCTTATCGGTTACTTCTTGCTTTATTTTTTCAAGCCCTTCTAGGAAGGCGTGGGCGGAAAACCGTTTACCACCTTGGACAACCTGTGCATCAATTGGTCCAAGGGCTGATGCTGGTTCCATGAGAATTTCGTCTCCCGCCATCACCATAATTGTACCTGCACTCTTCGCATAGCCTGGTACTATCATTGTAACCTCGGAGAATCTATGTCGTATGACCTCAACAATATCTTCAACAATTTCTGCATAGCCACCTGGGGTCTCAAGAACAATATCTATTTTGTCTCCCTTAAGATTACTAATCTGGTCCAGAATGGGAACCCGGTCATCATAATCTATGCTAATCGGGGCCTGTTTTGTCAGAGCACTAGCAAACGTGAGAATTGCTCTGTCGCCGCGAAGTTTCGAGATTCGCGAGAGTTGCTTCTTACGTTCCTTAGTAAGGGCTGGCCAATCAAGCTGTCTATCAAGATATTCAGAATAAATACCCATAACGACTTAAAAATATAACAAAATTAGCAAAGAGAAAAGGTTCCATTCAAGAGTTGTTGGTTGAAGATAAACAATTTTTATGTGAAGTCAAACCATCGTGGCTGAGCCACTTTAGTCATTAAGCATGATGATTGATCTCTGATGAGAATTAAGCTAACACTCAATGAAAGCAATTCAAAAAAATATATAGCATACACCATGGAAAATGCTAATAGGCTTAAAAAGTTTATAACTATGGTGCTAATTCACTCTCCACCATCTTATACACCTCCACAAGCGGCATCTTATAAGCTTCTGCAAGCCGCTTGCACTCCTCGTACTCTGGCACTAAGCGCTCTTTGCCGTCGAGGATAATCACTTTTACTTTCACTGAGCCAAGCTTTGTTTGTACCTCTCGTGTCTCGCGCTGCAATTTTCTTCGCTCCGTCGGGAGTATGCGCACGCCTATCGTTGTAGTCTGCGCAAAGATCACTTGCAGCACGTCGTCCATCTTGCTTCGTGCAGCGAGTGTCGAGAGCAGGACGCCCGGTCTTCCCTTCTTCATGATAATCGGCACGAGATAGGCGTCGTTTGCCCCTGCGGCAAGAAGCTTTTCAAGCACGTAGGGATAGATCTCCGGGTTCATGTCGTCGATGTTCGTTTCGATCATCACCAGTTCATCGGTATCGTATGCCTGCGGCAACTCGGCAATCATGATTCGCAGCAAATTAGGAACTTGCGGTATCTCCCGCGTGCCCGCGCCGTAGCCGATGTGCTCTATCTTCAGTTGCTCTGTTGATAGCACGCCTCGCGACATCGCCTTGATGATCGCAGCGCCTGTGGGCGTGGTGAGCTCGTACGGGATTTCTGTCAGCACGGTCGGATAATTCTTGAGAATTTCACTCGTCGCCGGTCCCGGCAACGGAAGCCTGCCGTGCTCGGTTGCCACAAACCCGCCGCTGCCGAGCTTCACGGGCGAAGAGTAGACCGCTTCGATGCCGAACTTCTCGAAACAGACCGCCGCCCCGACAATATCCACTATCGAATCCAGCGCCCCGACTTCGTGAAAATGTATTTTCTCGATCGTCGAATTGTGCACCTTCGCTTCCGCTTTGGCGACTTCCATAAAAATCTTCTTCGCGTCGTCCTTGACTCGTGTGCTCAGCGCGCTGTCATCGATGATCTTGTAAATATCTTTGAGGTGCCGGTGATGCGTTTGTTTGGAGGAGATAACGACATCGAGCTTTACAGCGGTGATACCGTTGCGCTGAAGATGTGATGCTTCTAATTCTACGCCTTCGAGACGGAGCTTGGCGATTTCCGCCCGGAGCTCGTCGATGGGCAGTCCCGCGCTGATAAACGCACCGAGTGTCATATCGCCGCTCACGCCGGCTATGGTATCGAAGTATGCTATCTTCATAAGTGAAATCTACAAAACTTTCTCCAAATAGGAAAGGAATCGTTCTGTCGCTCCGGCATTCGACATCACAAGCGTTCTTGCTTTGCCTCCTGCCTGTTGCCGCAATGCATCGTTTTCAAACAATCGCTGAAGTCCCGACAACAGCTCTTCTGCATCATGTGCTGCCATGGCAATTCCTTCTTTTACACAACGGGCTGCTTCCTGCGAGTTTGCATAGTTCGGACCGAAGATCATCGGTACACCATAGGCAGCCGGCTCAAGAACATTATGGATTCCTTTTCCGAAGCTCCCTCCGACATATGCTACCGAAGCATACTGGTACAGCGCCATCAACAAACCTACGCTATCGACTATGACGAACTGTTCATTGCGATAATCGTTGATCTCGGAAAATCGTATATGGGTTGCATGTCCGTTTAACTCGTTTTCAAGGCGCTCAAGATGCTCGAGCGTCGGCTCATGGGGAACAATGATGACAAGAATTTCCGGATGCTTTGCAATCAGCGAAAAACATGCGGGCAACAATTGTTCTTCATCTTCTACCCAGCTGCTGCCTACGACAAAAACTTTTCTGTGCTCCAAAACCTTAGCTGCTATGAGCTGCCGTGATTTCGATTCCTCAGAGCGGCGCAATACTTGATCGTAGCGGGTATCTCCTATAACCTCTACCTGAGAATGCTGTGGTTTCAACAGTTCAAAGATTTGGCGGTCATTTTGCGATACAGTCAAGATATAATCGATGTTATTATAGAGCGCCGCAAAAAATTGATGAATAACCGGAAACGACCGGGCTGTCTTGGATTGCAGCGTAGCGCTTGCGATAAAGGTGGGGATATTTCTTCGTTGCGCCGCCCACAGATGGTTGGGCCACACATCGTAGCGAAGAAAAATTGCCGCAGAAGGTTGAATCAAGGCAACAAACCTCTCGGCGTTCCGATACGAGTCAAACGGAAGATACGTTATAACATCGGCAAGTTTATAATTTTTCGAATGCTCATACCCCGACGGAGAAAAGAATGAAACGATAATCTTAATTTCGGGACATCGTCGCTTCAACTCAGCAATGATGGGCTTCGCCTGCTCAAACTCTCCTAACGAAGACGAGTGAAACCATATACTCTTCGATGAAAGATCTAACCGACGAACGTTCTTTTCCAAATCGTCAAAGAGGTGTTTTCTTCCCCGTATCCCTCGGTTGACTTTCTGGTTCATCAAACTCAAGAGATGGAACCCGATCCATCCCAAGGGCACAATAACACTATTATAGAATAGGCGCCAGAACATTCAACGTTATTTGTTGATGAGTTGAATTGTGTCGCCCCGTCGAATCATTCCTCCTTGAATAACACGTGCCAGCATTCCTCGTTTCCCAGCAATTTCACGAAGCAGCCCGGGGCGTATCTCCTCTATTCTGCTGCAGGGTGAACATGCCTTTGTAATTTCCAAGATAATTCCGCTGCCTATGCTTAACCTATTTCCATATTTCAATCCCATGAGTTGAATACCCAGAGTTGTAATGTTTTCTTTTACCTGACCCGGTTCAACACGAAGCTCGTCCAAGGTTTCTTTCTCTATCAATAATATTTGACGCGAGCTATCGGGCAGTGCATGTTTGTCATTTTTAAATCCCAAGTTTGCAATCGCTTCAACTTCCTCAACCATGTGCATTGGCTTGCGGTAACCCGGACAAAGTTGAAGTGAAATGATTGCACCTTGTGTTGTAAGCATGTTAGGCATTGTGGGTGATCTTTTCAATTGGTGTCGAGTCAAGCAGCGATTGCGCTGCATTCAGGACATCGTCGACGTGAATATCTTTCATGCACCGAAAATGCCCCTGTGGGCATTGCTGCAAACCGATGTGAGAACACGGTCGGCAGTCTAACCCCTTCCTTTCAATGACTATATTCTCAACGCCATAGGGAAAGAATCCAAACTCGCGAACCGTAGATCCAAAAATTGCCACCACTTTTCGCTGGCGAGCACCTGCAAGGTGCATCAAGCCTGTATCGTTCGTAACGATAACATGGCAATGATCGAATGCTGCTGCAGTTTCTAAAAGTGAGAATTTTCCGGCAACACTTTCTGCTGTTGTCCGTCCAACTCTTGCATTAATCATTTGCGCGATGTCTCCGCAATAATCAACATCATCTTTACCGCCAAATATCAAAAGCTTCAACTGACCCCCACTTGTACTTTTGACTCCAAATTCTACAAATCGCTCGGGTAGCCACCGTTTTGTAAAATGTTTTGCACTTGGTACAATACCGATGATGTGATGGTGCTGGTTAAGGTTGTATTTACTTAGCATCGCTGCTGTTGACGACACCGTGTCATCGGGGACAAACACCTCTAATCCCTTACCGTCATCATCAATTCCAAATGATGTTGCCGTTGCGAGATAACGCTGAGCAACGGGAAGGATATTCTTCGGGTAGAAATTCTTTTTAAGATTCACAAGCAAAAAGCGCGCAAGCGCATGCTTCTTCACAACACGAACATATTTTGCACCGGAAAATTTACGCAGATGGCGGCTTCGCAGGCTATTATGAATGTCGAAGATTGCTGTATAGGATTCTTTTTGAATCCTTTGCCGTAACAAGTGAAGTTCTTCGCGCTGCGTTGTTCGTAATTCGATCACCGAGGAAAGATGCTGATTATGTTTTATCAATTCCACATATTCCGATTTTACCAGGAAATCTATTTGTGCCTGTGGGTATGCCGTTCTCAACATACGGATAAGTGGAGATGCTAATATGATATCTCCAATAGAACTAAACCTGATGATGAGAATTTTTTCCAAAGTCGCCATAACGCTCTGGAAAATTAGACATTTTTGAAGGGAATTGCAACATTAACAACGGGAATCGTACACCCTATGCTTCTTCAGCATTATTGGAACATAGAATGGAGAAGTAGACAATGCTCAGCGTTGAGCACTTGAGCTATACTCTTTGAGAGAAATGATAGCTTAGAGTTCGTCGTCCGCTATCAATTCATCGATATCGTAACGCTTATCGTTATCTAATAGTGCAACGACAGCAAGACGTTCTTGTTTTCTTGCTGCGAGCGCCATAGCGATAAAACTTGCGACGATAGCTGCTATAATAGATGGTTTCATCATATTGTGCATTATTGAATGTTGATTAAACTTTCCGACTTCCAGAGTTCGAGATATACCACGATATACCATCGCTGGCGGTCAACTTCGCCTGCGAGGAGAAAATCATATAACAGTTTTTCTTCTGTTGAGAGTGGTTGTAAAGAGTATCTTTTTTTCATCATGTTGGTCGCTTTATTAAGTTCTGTGCGTAATAAAGGAACAACGGGTAGAGCGGGCTGTGTTATGTATCACTCGGTGTGAGATTGAAACGGGCGGTGATCACTAATTGGACAATGAAATTCCAAAAAGAATAGCAGATATAGCTAAGAACTGGTTAGCCCTCTAACTCTGCGTAGATTGTAGCATCTCCATCCGATGATATTGAGACGTGGAGCACATTAGGACGACAGCATACGGTGCAATCTTCAGTATATTCTTGACGATTTCCTCCGGTGGGGTCGATCATTGTTTCATTCTGCTCACCACAGTATGCACACTGGTATGATATGGGGATAAGCTCAGTCATTGTTCATACTTTGAGAAGATACAAAATGTGTCTATCTTTTGATTACTATGAGAAAACCGAAGTACTACGATTACATTGTATTTAATAAACCGTTCGGGGTATTGTGCCAGTTTACCGATACTATGGGTAAACCGACACTCGCCAATTATGGACCTTTTCCGAACGATGTGTATGCTGCCGGACGATTAGATTATGACAGCGAGGGGCTTGTTTTACTGACAAATGATGGCAAGCTCAAACATCGTCTTCTCGATCCTGAATATCGTCATCCAAGAACCTATCTTGCTCAAGTTGAGCGCGTTCCATCACAAGAAGCTGTCACACAACTATGCAATGGCGTCCTCATTGACGGCAAAACAACGCTTCCTGCCGAAGTCAGCATACTTTATAACGAACCTAAACTTCCTCCTCGCCCCATTCCAATTCGATTCAGAAAAAATGTTCCTACCGCATGGTTAAGAATAATACTGTTCGAGGGGCGTAATCGACAAGTACGACGCATGACGGCAGCTGTTGGTTTCCCTACGTTACGTCTTATTAGAATTCAACTTGGCGACCTGACGCTTGGCGGTTTACAACCCAGTGAACATCGGAATCTCTCCCGGGAAGAGGTTTCTTCGCTTCGAGCATTGCTCAGAGATTGAAGAACTTCAGATCGGTACACTTCCGCAATTTCGTGATGTAAATGATCTGTCCCATGTGCTGGGCAACGTGTTCAACGACATGCGATATTGCATACATACATGTATAATCCCACTTTTGGAAATGCCTGACCTCAAGGAGTTTGTCTGTGTCAAAATGTTCCAAGACAGCGTTTGCTTCTGTCACCGTATCCTTGAATAAATTCAACAATTCTGGTTTGGGAATATGCGCTCGCTCGGCAAATTCTTGTGCCCGATTGCGTACGTCGTTTGCACCACCGATACCGGAGATAATCCATTGCCTAATATTTCCAGAAAGATGAAGGATAAGATTTCCAATGCTGTTATCTGTTTCGTGAGCACGCCACCATATATCATCTTCTGAAAGCTCCATCAAGCAGCGTTCTATTTTGGGATAATACTCCGTGAGTAAGTGGTGTCGACAGACAGCGATAAATTCCGCCCCGGCGGTATTTCCTGTAGTGTACGTTTCCATTTCAGTGTGACACTTTGATGTAACCCCAATGCTCTTGTTGCTTCGAGATGATTTCGTAGATACCATCAGGCACTGTCTTAACGCCTTGCAGTAGCTGACTCTTGTCCACTTTGTTGTTCTTCAAAGCGACTTCGCAAGCCACAAACGAAACGTTGGGGTTCTTCATCGCCTCTTTGACTTCTGCAAGCATCGTCGATTTCTCTGGCATGACCAGTTCAAACCCCTTCGCATACATGACGACCTCCATTTCCGCCTTTGGGCTTGTGGTGGAAACTTCTTTGATCCACCGCATCACCGCTTTCTGATCCAAGCTATCCCTACTGGTCAGGTCGAATACCACTCTGTATGGTTGAGCCTGTGAATAGCTGAGACCAAACGCTAACAACGTGAGGCAAAAGATGAATATGATGCGTTTCATAATAACTCCTTTCATTAGTGAGACATTGAGTATGTACTACGAAAAAAAGTTGAAAGATGCAAGAGATTCATCCAAAATCTCCCTACGCCATCTTTTCCCACAAAAAATAAGTTTCATGAAAAATATCAATCGAGGAGTTTAGTTAATTTTTCTTTGCCATTACCAAGAGCTCTTCTGCTTTGGGAACACTTGCGATAGCCTCAAGAATAATAGGATCAATATTTTTAGAAATCAAAAGGGATTCTTTCTTTCCCCATTGCAACGATGCAATTTCAGATTTAAGCAAAACGCGGATGAAATCAATATTTTGCTTAATTAAGTTAGTATCAATCTGGTATGATTTGTATGTACCGATGAAATTATTTATCATTTCATCTGTAACTTTGAATATTTGTTGAAATTTTTCGAATGTTGTGAATTCCACAACGCTACTTGCGCGATGTGAAGCCGCCCACTGTACAGCAACACCGCTCCTATCAAGTTTGCGTAACAGATTAAGTTGCTCAGAATGAACACGGACATCCGGACACACTCCGCTACCGCCAAAAATTGTACGCCCATTCTTTGTCGCGAATTTCAGATTGCCAGAGGGTGCAAGTGAATCGGCGACAAATACCTCCATGTAATAATCCTGAGGCCTTTTCCCTTCGTATGTTCTTTGGAGACAACGACCGCTTGCCGTATAATATTTTCCCATGGTCATTAAAATCGCACCGTGATTACTGAGAAGGAATGTGGACTGAACAAGCCCTTTTCCAAAGCTATTATTGCCGACGATGAGGGCACGATCGAGATCTTGAAGGGTCCCCGCCACCAACTCGGATGCGCTCGCCGAGCTTTGATTGATAAGAACAGTCATTGAATACATGGGCTGCTTGCGTTTGTTTGATGCATATGTTGTTTCATTGGCAACCGCTTTGCGTGCTGCTATCCTTGCTATCATTTCACCTTCTGGTACATACATGTCTAAGATTTCAAGTGCACTTTTCATCACTCCGCCGGGATTTCCTCTAAGATCGAGAATGAGATGTTTCATTCCTTTACGCCTTAATTCACTAACAGCTGATTGATATTCTTCTGATGTCTTTATGCCGAATCGACTAATTTTAACATAGCCAATTGTTGGATCTATCATCGTAGCAAAGGAAATAGTTTTTACAGGAATATCTTTACGGGTGAGCGTGACAACTTTTTCTTCATTTGTGATTGGCTTGCGGATTGTCAACCGTACTTCCGAACCCTTTTCACCCATCAACATTAGTTTTAATTGTGGTTCAGAGTAGTCGTAAGTAAACGTTTCGTTGATCTTGACGAGCATATCTCCGGGAACTAATGTTGATTTCGCCCCTGGGCTTCCGTCAATAAATGAGATTATGAATGGATATCCATTGATTATCTCAAGTTCTATTCCGACGTCGATTGTTGTTCCTTCCGATAAACTTTGGAAGAGTCTAAACTGTCCGGAATCGAGATATGTCGAGTGCGGATCAAGTGATGAAAGAAGTCCAACAATTGCTGACTCAACAAGTTTAGCCGGGCGAACATCTTCAATGTAATTACTACGTACCTGATTAAAAGCATCCGAGAAGAGAGTCAAGCTCTTGTATATATCTGAGTTACCGGTCTGTTGTGCCGGGGATGAAGACCTAAGTAGAAACATTGTAGTAAAAAAGAAAAATCGTTGCAACAACCTATATGTAACATATTTGTTGTACATTTATGTCTTCCCTTCTAATGATCTAAATATTATTTCGTAAGACGAGTAATACTTTCTTGAGCCAGTTGTATGTTTAGGCTATCACGCATTGAAGCAATTGACACATATCGCTTATATTGCTCAATCGCATCAGCTGTTTTCCCGTTGCTTTCGTAGATGCGAGCTAGATTTAAATACAAAGAAGGATACCTCGGTATAATTGATAGTGCCATCTTTAACTCAGCAATGGCTTCATCATATCTCCTTTGTTGAGCTAGCATTGCCCCTTTATTGGAATGAAGAATCGCATCCTCCGGTTTTATTGCAATTGCTGCATCGATTTTTTCTATTGCGGGATTGAAACTTCCTCTGAGGTAATCAACGATGGAAAGCTGGAACTGTGCCATAAATAGACCAAGATTTTGTTCGAGTGCTGCTTTGAACGCAGCTTCAGCAGGATAATATCGCCCCTCCTGCAAATAGGCATATCCAATCATATATTGAAGATGAGAAGTATTAAGATAAATGGGGAGGACTTTTGTCTTATTATACTCTTCCATTTTTTCAATGACACGTCGAAAATCAGCTATTGCATCTTCGTACCAACCCAAATGTGCCAAAGCTAACCCTCGAAGATAGTAACCTTGAATGAAATCGGGAGAATCGTCGATCATTATAGTAAGATCTCCAATAGCTGAGCTATATTCTCCACGAAAAAATTTGTTGAACCCATCTAACTTTAAGTAGAGTGTGATCCCATAGTTCGAATTAACTCTATATTCCAATGGCTTGTAGAAAACTTCAGCTTTTACGAAAAGTCCTGCCATAGATCTATCAAAAAACGGATCGTTATAAAATGCAATATTATCGTGTTCTTTGATCTCTGTTACTTTTATCGCTTTCAACGAGGATGGTGTTTCTTTTGATAATTCGCTTAGGAGGCTTGTATCTTTCAGGATTTCATTACAGTAGATCGCGTAGTGAGCTTCAGAATAGCGAGGATAAATTTCAAGCGCATTCCTATATTCTACTAAAGCACTATCGTAGAGTTTACTTAATGTATATTTGACCCCGAGATTATAATGTGCTACATAATCGTTTGGATCGGCAAGCATAACCGCTTTGGAATCCTCCTTGGTCTGACAATATAATAGTAGCGGAAATTCAAATAACATGCTCGCTATTGCAAACCTGAGGAGGCGGTATGAAAAACTATTCGCTTTTTTAATCATTTTCACCTCTCCGTTGCTTAGGTAGTCTTTAATAACTTATTGGGCTTCGGAATTTGTTAATACACATAATGTGATACTACGGTATCTTGCGCATAACTTACACAAATTTCTCGAATGCTTCAACTCCACCTACGCCACCTCCCTCACCGCTTCCACAAACTTCATCACCTCATCGGGATTGTTGTATAGATGCGTAGAGACGCGGATGGAATTCAGATGGCTTTCAGGCACAAGTCGGATGCGGAAGCCGTTCTTTGCGGCGTGTTCTCCGAACTTATCGTACGGCATGTTCTTGAGCCGGAAACCGACGATACATCCTTTCGATTGCTCTTCCGTGGGTGTGAGCATTTCAACCTTGTCGCCTAACTTGAGCAACTCACTTTGTAAAAGATTTGCCAGCGCTTTGCCACGACGGGCTATGTTTTCCATCCCGACGTGATATAAAAAATCGACTGCCGCTGCAAGCCCGATGGAGATCGGTGCACTCTGTGTTCCAAAGTCGTAGCGGTGCGCCGTAGGCACGTAACCCTTGAACTCCGGCGGATCGACCGTCAGATCCCAGCCGGTATCCGAGTACGCCCCGATCCATTTGGCTTGCAAGACATCGAGCATCTCTTTGCGAACATACAGGAAACCCGTGCCCCTGGGACCGCACATCCATTTATGACCGCATGATGCGTAGAAATCACAACCCATATCTTTGAGATCGAGCACTGTCATACCCGGACCATGTGCGCCATCGAAAAACACCCACAAACCTTTGTCGTGACCAAGTTTGGAAATTTCTTTTACGGGGAACACATGCCCAACGGTGCAGGTGATATGCGGAATCGCAATGACTTTAGTGCTCGTTGTAATGAGATCGTTGATGCGGTTGAGATTTTCATCGGCAGTCATTGCGGGTTTTAGCGTTTTAATGACGATCCCATCGAGCCGCATCCTGTTGAGCCACGGAAGCGCGTTGCCTGCGTGTTCGTGCGTCGTCATGATGACCTCGTCGCCGCGTTTGAGCGGGAGCCCCTGCGCTACAATGTTGATACCTTCCGTGACGTTGTGGGTGAGCGAAATTTCCGTACTATCGGCATTTACCAGCTTTGCGACCTTCGGGCGTGCTGTTTCCCACCCGTCGTACTCACCGCGTGTATCAAGATCGAGCATGGCTTGATGCACAGCTTCAATGACGGGATGGGGCGATGGTCCTATTGTCCCGTTGTTGAAGTAGATACGGTTACGCGTCAACGGAAACTGGTCTCTGACGTCACTCCAAAACTTTTCATCCTCAGCATCGATGCGTTCATCCTTGACAATAATATAGCGTGCGCGGGGTGATGCGGGAAGAGCTGTCAACGCCCACGAGCCGATGATGCCGCCAGAAACCTTCTTGACAAAACTACGACGCGTTACAGTCATGGTTTCACTTTGGGGTCAGGAAATGTTCTGTTTGCAATATGCATACAACGCATCATATACCACAAACTCTTTGGCAAGAATTTCATGATCATCTTTGAGTTCAAGATGACGATACCCTTCGGCAATTGCTTTCAACCCGGCGGCTTCCGGTGTTCTATAAAGATCGTTCGTGACATCAGCGCCGTGAACGATTTTCGCAAGCAGGTGAATCGCCGGATCATGAATCTTATACTTCCCGACAATCGCCTCGAAACTGCATTTCCCGTTATGATGTCCCAACTCCACACCTTCAACATCGTAGGGAATTGCACCTTCGCGCTTCGCTATCTCGTCAACCTGATCAGCCGGCACGAAAAGAAATTCCGCCTCCGGGTCGATAAATTTCTTGATGAGCCATGGACAGGCGACCCGATCAACTTTCACGCGTTCACGTGTAATCCATTTCATGTTCAACCATTTTTTATCAAGCAGTAATACTCTTGTTATCTGTTCCCCACAAACTATATAATATACAACCTGCAACGCCGAGAGCAAACGCAGCATAGAAGGGTAGCTGCGGGCTCATTGTCCAGAGCCAGCCGCCTACAATCGACGCGGGAAACACAACTAATCCTCGAACCAAATAATATGCACCAACGGCACGACCGCGCGAAGCGGCTTTCGCCAAATCGACAATCAACGCTTTACGAGCCGGTTCGCCAATCTCTCGTAATCCGCCAAGAATAAATGCAAAGACTATCAATCCAACATTCGCACTGCTCACCAACCCAAGCGGGAAGAGTGCAAAGAACGCAAACGTCAGCAAGATAAACGGTTTGCGATTAAGCCGGTCTGAAAGTTTCGCGATGGGAATATAAACGAGGATTGAAGCAATCATCTGTATGCTCGTCAGCCAGCCGAACTGTGCCGGCGTCATCTGTAATATGTTGATAACATACAGCACGATGAACACTTTGGGAATGCCTTCTGCCCAGCGGGCAAGACAGTCGGCTGCAAGCAATCGCTTAAGATGAGGATCCATGTCGCGCCAGATCGTTCTGAAACTTGAGCTGTCATGTGAAGATACTTGTTGATCAACATACAATCGATGCACAACAACAATTGCTATCGCTGCAAGGATAAGCGTAATGATGAACCCGACCTGCATGCCGTACAAAAATCCAAACGACGCGACGAGCAGCCCGCCAATGCCCGGTGCAACAACGATAGGCACACGCTTAAGAATAGATTGTACGCCGAAACCAGTAGAGCGTCGTTCTTGCGGCAGCGTATCACCGATAATTGCAAAGACCGCCGGTGACGACAAACTGCTCCACGCCATCACGAACACGGTGCCGATCAGAATCCATACCCACGTTCCACCGACAAGATAAATGACGTAGCCAACCATCGCAAGGAGAATAAACAGCATGAGTGCCCTTCGTCGTCCCAAACGATCCGATAGCCAGCCTCCTGGATATTGATATATCGCATCGAGAATATCTTTAAGCGTTCCATACAATGCTATCACCCACGTACCAGCACCAAGGATCTCCAGATATTTCGGTATAAACCGCGACCATAGTTCTTCACCCATTCCCACTGCTACAATGACAAGAAGCAACACGAGAATGTTGCGCTCCAAGGCAAAGAATTCTCTGAAGCTGTTCATACGCATGCATCTACGAGATGATCATTTCCTGAAATGATTCCAGCCACCGGCATGTAATGGCTCTTGCTCTCCTTGTTCGCACACAAGCACGATACCTTTTTCTTTCTCGGTGATTCTGCCGATGATTGTAACATCCGCAGTTATTTGCTCGAGCTTGTCATATTCTTCTTTGCTCAGCGAAAACAACAATTCGTATTCTTCACCGCCGTATAACGCATACTCTACCGGCGATACTGAAAATTCTGCCGCTATTTTCTGTGTAACTACATCAACCGGGATGTTGTGCTCGTACACCAACGCACCGACATCGCTACTATCACAAAGGTGATGAACTTCTGAAGCCAGCCCATCGCTAATATCTATCATCGCATGAACCTTCACTTCGTTTTGAATGATCCTGACGATATCCGTCCGTGGCTTTGGCATGAGATGACGTTCAATTGCATGGGTGTACGGTTCAAAGTGTGGAGTAAACTCTTGTTGGTTCGAGGATGTCAGATATTCGTTCTTTCCGCGTTGAAGAACTTTAAGTCCTGCTACAGATGCGCCAAGATGGCCTGTAACACATAAATAATCACCTGCTTGTGCGCCGCTCCTATAAATAATACATGATTCGTCTGCTTCTCCTACTATTGTCACGGAGACAACCATATTGGCAAGTGTTGTCGTCGTATCGCCGCCGACAATGAGTCAAGAGTATTTTTTACAAGCAAGCAACGCTCCTTCATAAAATTCTTCAATCATCTCGACGGTTATTTTTTCCGGCAAACTCAGCGACACGGTAATGTAACGAGGATCGCCACCCATCGCAGCTACATCGCTGATACTTGCTGCAATCGCTTTCCAACCAAGATGTTTTAATGAAGTGAATGTCAGATCGAAATGAATACCCTCAACAAGCGCATCGGTTGTAAGAAGCTGGGCTTTTCCGGGCGTTGGGTAAAATACTGCTGCATCATCCGCAATACCTTTGATAAGGTTGTGTTGCACATTTAGATTACCCGAATGGGATCGCACCAGTTCTTGAATGCGTTGGATAAGTCCAAACTCGCCGATGTGTGAAATGTCTGTATGCTGATGGTTCATAGAGGATCTACACCTCCAGAAACATACAGAAAGCAGTTGAAAGAATCAATAACTTATTTTGCTACAGCGAGGAGGGCTTCGGAAAAGAAGGCTTTACTTCGAGGACCTATAATGGTTTGAACTATGTTTCCATCGGCATCAAGGATAAACGATGTTGGCAAAAGACGAACATTGCCGAAAGCTTCTTCTAATTCTTCGGAAGCGATGACAATCTGATATTGAATTCCGTGGTCTCTAACAAATGAGCGAACATCATCGACTGCATTAGAACCTCGGTCAGTCGAAATTCCTACTATTTTAATGCCATGACTGGCAAGCTCTGTGTGTAATGCTACCAGATCGGGAAGTTCTCTCTTGCATGGGCCACACCATGTCGCCCAAAAGTTCACAAGCGTAGCCTTGCCGCGAAACGTATCGAGATTCATCGTGTGGTCTGATTGGTCTTTCCATGAAAAATTTGGGGCTCTATTTTCACGCTTTTCAACGCTCACTACTTCTGCTACATTTTCAATCGCCGGAGGTATATTGGGCGTTGCTGTTTTCGATTCTTGTTGTTTTGAACAACCCAACAACAATAATGCGGTAAGTACTGAGTAAAAAATTAAACGAACATGCATATAATTACTTGATTACCTGAGGGATGCAAGGAGCTGTTCTTGCTTAATATCCGCAACGGCGCAGCATATCGTTGAATCGACTAGCCATATCACCAACGAACAATCGGATTTATAGTTCTTCATATACCATCCAGTACGCTGCAACTCTTCCATGATTTCAGGGGCAAGTTGAAGTTTGTTTCCCTCTATAACATCTTGCAGTTTTGCTTCATAGAGATATATGACATCGTTCCCAAGTTTGTATACGAGTTGGGCAACATGTTCCTCATTGTAAAAAGAGTGCTGTACAGCTACAAAAGAAGCCTTTTTAAGCGCAGGAACCTTCATTTTACAGCCGCACTTACTAAAAAAAGCTCTTGCTTCGTTGGGGTCGCTTGTTGTAATTTCGGGAACAAATGATCCATTCAGCACTCGATCAAAGTTATTAAACGTCTGATGAATAATGTTCGCGTCACTTGGCTGTGCGTGAGAATGGTGAGACTTCGAAGGAGAAAAAATAAAGAATAGTAATAAGATTACCGCGGCACCGCCTAAAGCCAACATACCTCTACGCGGAGAGCTTCCAAAAACAGTTCGTAATAAACCTTGTAAGCGTTTAGCTATGGCTGGCTGGTTTTCATGTTCAATGTTCTGCTTCACGGCAGCGATGACTGCAGGCGTCGCCTTAGCAGGAGCAACTGCTTGATGTATTAGGTTCTTAGTCATCCGTTCAAGCTCGTATTCATTTTGGCAGGAACGGCATTCGTTGATGTGGTGCATCAACTGGGGTTTATGATGTTGCTCTAGCTCTCCGTCGATCTCAGCAGAGATCAATTCGAGTACTTCATTACATGTCACGTGAGGTTTAACCTTTTATCAATGAATCAATAATTATTTCTTAAGTTAGCTATTAGTTACAAACCCGCGTTTCTTTGCATAATCGAATAACATCGAACGCAGCATTTTTCTTCCGCGATGAAGCCGCGAACGCACTGTCCCAATGGGACAATCAACAAACTCAGCTATTTCTTCGTAGCTCAAACCTTCAATATCGCACAAGATCACCACCGTTCGAAAATCTTCCGGCAGCGATTCAATGGCACGAACAACATCATCCTCAAGAAGTCCGCCGAATATCTTCTCCTGTAAATCATTAGGGTCTGACGATTCATAACGGATTGTGTTGTAAAAATTTTGAATATCATTATAATCAACTGTATCCGGTTCCTTTGTTTCTTTACGGTAACGGTTGATATAAGAATTTTTCATTATCCTGAACAGCCAAGCCCGTATATTAGTTCCTTTTTCATACTTATCCCAAAATCGATATGCCTTGAGATACGTTTCTTGCACAAGATCGTGGGCATCATCAGGATCGGATGTCATACGGAGGGCATAGTTATAGAGAATGTCCATATGGGGAATGGCTTCTCGCTCAAATTCCTGATGTATTGACTGTAGTACGTTTTGCCCAGAATGCATACAAAAAGTTATTATGAATTACGGACTTATACGTTTGGCGTTACCAAGTGCGATTCTGATTGAATTCGAGGCATTTCTTTTCACTTGTCTTTAGGCGGTTTTGCCTTCAATATCCGTTTCACCACCTTGGTAAAATCGGCTTCAGTAACGTCACCATGCTTCTTGTTGTAGTCTGCATTTGGTTCGCGGGCTACCGACTTTGATTTCTTGGTTTTGTATTGCTTGAGTTTACTCATCTTTCTTTTGTAAATGTTTTTCAATTATCTGCCATCCGTAACAATTTTCCACTATTTCCTTGATACCTGAAAAATCTATTTTCTTGCCCCCCCCCCCCTCACGCAGTATTGGCATAGGAATTGCAAACTTTTTTAATCGTTCTTCCGACAGCTTTCTTCCATAGTGATACCTCCAAGCCTTGCGTCTTATGAGATGTGCAATGTAAAAAAGTAAGTATGGTTTTAACTTCTCATCAATATCTAAATCTGGTTTTACTTCTAACACCGCCGTTTTTTCTCCCGCAATATAATCTTCGAACTGATAAAACGTAGTACCACAAGTGCCATCTAATGACACCGTAACCGTATCTTTTGAAAAATTAGATTCCGAATCACAACGGATGGAAATTCCATTTGAATTTTCCGTTGTGGTAACGTATGGTGTTGTTTTTTGATCGCTCAATATTTCGTTCATGTAGGGAGCATATTTTCTTTCTACATTACACAACTCTATAAGATCGTAAGATGCGGTGTTTCTATTCTTAACAATCTCTTTACCGTTTTTATTTATCGTGAACTCCTCCTCACTGATAGTCATCAAATATCCAGCAGTCATTCTAACCAGCTCATCTACACCGTTTCTAATTTCACTTATGCTTGGCGTTTTTTCATCAAGATAAACTTCTGGGACTAATTCCAATGAGGAGTCTTTAAAATCAATAGGCGATAATTTGCAAAGCTCAGGAACGTCATTAATTTGAAAATTTTGGTCTTTAACAAATCGTTTTATTTGTTCCTTGTACTCTGTTAAAATATCTCTTTCAGTAAGTGGTGGTTTTGGTTTTAATCTTTTCCCTTTTCTTTTAACAAAACCATCTTGAATAGCTCTCAACCATAATACATTTTGTACTTTTGGATGTTGGATTCCCTTCTTAACTATGATTCCACAACTATTGACACCGATAGGATAGAATAAATCAGGTGGGAATGTTATTACGGAAATAAGGGTGTGTTTTGTTAATAAATCTTTTCGCCATTCTTTGTATTGTCCTCTTGCTAACATTTCCGATGTTGGTAAGATGGCAAAAAGAAGTCCGCCTCTTTGCATTTGGTCGATAGCATGATTAACAAATTTATACTCTTTGTCTACTTCTTCTTTTAACGCAAATGGTGGATTCATCAAAACTTTTGTGACGGGCGGAATTCGATTCGGTGAATTCTCTTGAACATACTCGGCTGTGTTTGTATTGTCCTTCCTTTTCAAGTTCAACCATTCATGAAGGCAATTAGCTTCCTTGATATTGTTTTTTCCGTCTCCTCTAAAAATCATATTGACAATCGCAAGAGCAACAACCGATGCCTCCTGTTCAACACCAAAGATATTGTTCTCTTTGAAATGAGAAATCTGTCCTGCTGTTGAATGTTTCTTTGCATAGTCAAAGGCAGAAACCAAAAATCCAGCAGTTCCGCATGTGGGATCGAACAGAATGTCTTTATGGTTTACATTAAGTATCTCGGCGGCAAACGCTGTAATATGTCGAGGAGTTAAAACAATACCAATTTCTTTTGCCCAATTCCCGTATTTTAAGAAAACTTCGTAGAAGTTTCCTAAAATATCTGTCCCTGAATTCATCGCAGAGCGAATGTTGAGATTATTTAATTCTTGAATGGTTTTTACAAGCGCATTCTTAAATTTTACATGATTCGTCTCCGTTGTCGGCAATGATATTTTGATATAATCATAAAATTCAGGCTTACCTTCTCGCGTCAATACTGAATTCACTCTCGCATTTATTTCCTGAATAAGAACTCTTGGTTTAGCATTTACGTTTGGTTGTGTATCATCAACCAAACTAAGTAGAAGTGCCGACATTACCTTCCCCCTGTCGGTTGCTGGAATAGCTCCATTATGGAGAATGACGTTTATCTTTTCGGCTGTTTGGAAAAAATATTTCTCATCAATTGGTAATTCTTCAATGATATTTGTTTTATTGTCGAGAAGATGTTTTACTATTGAGGGCGAAATAAGGCTGGTAAGTTCTTTGCCATTTGAAATGATTGGCTTGAACTTTCCATTCATGAGGACTTTACTTCTTACTATGTACCCATCTGAGTCGTTTCCTGCTATTCCCGAAATTATCTTTACCGCAATGTGTTTACTCTTATTGATCTTCGTTGCATAGTCTTGCGCTTCTTCTATTGATAAATCAATTTGATTTCTATTCGCCTTCACTTCGATAACATAAAATTCTGTTTCGGAAATTTTAACAATGTTTTCAGGCTTTGTTTGCCCTAATTGTTCTGCTATTCTTGGTTCATCTAAACATTCACCCTGAGTATATATTCCCTGAGCTTCTTTACTCCTTGCAGGGTTCTTAGGATTCCACCCAAGATTTTTTAAATCTTCTTTGATGAAAACATAAGCATCAACTTCTGTTGTTCTTACTCGTGGCATATTATTTGGCTGTGAGAGTTTGATATGTTAATCGCCCTTCACACTTGCTTAGCATAGCAGTAAATCTTTTGGAGTCTTCGGTTTGTCGGGAGTTAAATCGGAATTGGAATTCATCACAGTAACGACGCAAATGTTCTTTACTCACATGATGATAGATGCCGTGAATACCACGCTTGAGCAATGCCCAAAAGCTTTCTATGGTATTTGTGTGAATCTCGCCCTTAACATACTCTTTTCTTCCATGATTTACAACATTGTGCTTGAATTCTTTATCGAGTCCGTTGTATGCCGTCCACTCATCAGTCATCATCGTTGCTTTTGGCGAAACGTTATCTCTAATGAGTCCCTTGAGGGTTTTGGCGTTGACCCGTTCAACTGGTTTGGAGATTACATTCCCGCCACGCTCTGCCATCCCGAATACTGCTGTCTTATTTTCCGATCCCCGACCTCGCTTGCCCTTGTGTCCGCGTCCTCCGATATACGTTTCATCCGCTTCTACGATGTTCTTGAGCTTCTTCGTATTCGTTTTTGGATTCATGCCGTACCGGAGGCGATGCAACATAAACCAAGCTGTTGCCTGTCGTACTCCAATGTCCTTACCAAGCTGAACCGATGAGATACCTTTTTTGTGTGCCGAGAAAACGTACATGGCAAAGAACCACTTTTGAAGCGGTAGGGGAGAATCCTCAAAGATAGTTCCGACTCTGACAGAGAACGGCTTTCGGCAATCGGCACATTTCAAGAGCTTCCCCTTCTGTATGCGGTAGAACTTCTTAGTGCTTCCGCAATGAACACAAGCAGGCTTGCCATTCCATCGTTGCTCAATCAGGAAATCAATACAGCTTTGTTCATCGGGAAATCTCCTTTGAACATCAAGAAGGTTTCTGAATTTCGGCTCGGTTTGTACTTTGGTTGTTTTCACGGCGTTTCCTTATATTGTTGACATCTACAATATACAACAATTATTTGGTAATGTCAAGCGTATAAGTCCGATGAATTATTATGTGAGATAACGGGCTCCAACTTTCCAAACACAATCAATTAGAAATGCGTCCTGCTTGGTAATAAATACATGTGGATACTCACTATAATGATAATACAAAAAAGGTGCTTTATGTACAATTACATTAATTAATTGTAATCGTTTTTTGTTGTAGCGCACATTACAAAGATAAAAAAAGTCAACCCGTACTACTGATGAGGTTGACTTCTCTATAGGAGGATGCGTAGTCCTCAATAAATTTGGACTGCTGTTACTATTCTAAAAACACTGTTATACCCCACATTGTTGGGTCATCGGGCGGATCGGAATTCCAATCATCATATGAATGTGAATCGTCGGTAACATAGTGCAGAGTGTACTCACCTTTATCAAGTAAAAGTGTTGTGTTGACCATGCGGTTTTTTCTTCCGCCCCCAGCATGAAACGTCATGGAATATGTCAGTTCCCAAACTACTGTACTTGTCCGGTCATTTTCAATCCAACCATAATCGAACATTTCGCGATTTTGCCCTTCTCCGATTGCATAAATCTTAACGCGTGTCGGCTGATCGACTTTGAATGTTACCGTTCTCTTTGCATTATCTCCAACATGGATTATTTGTGCAACGACTCCGGATTGCCTCGCAGGATTCTTTTCTATTGTGTTCATAATAAAATTATCGCCTACTCCCGATAGCGTGATGCCCCAATGTTCAGGATCGAAAGGCGGTGATGAGTTCCAGTCATCGTACGAATGCGAGTCATCTGTTTTATAGAATACCGAATAATCTCCTTTCGGCAATGTAACAACCTCATCGATTATACGATTTTTTTCTGCACCTCCGGCATGCTCTGTACGATCGATGTCCATCGTCCATACTCTTTGTCTTGTCCGAGTATCCATAATCCAACCATAATCAGCCATTTTGTGCCCAGATAAACCACCTTCCCCAAGGGCATAAACATGTAATGGAGCATCTTCCTTGAGCGAAAAATTTTCATTGCGCGTCTCATTGCGACGTGTCCGTATAAGTTGTACAATAACGTTCTTGTCCTCGCTTGATTTAGAAATTAATTTGAAATTTCCCTTATCACTTTCATTCTGCACCATGAGCGTAATCCCATAGTTGACAGGATCATCTGGGGGAGGGGAATTCCAATCAACATATGAATGCGAATCATCTGTGATATAATAGAGCGTGTATTCTCCGGAAGGAAGGGTTATTATTTCATCAGCTTTCTCATTTTTATTTGCTCCGCCAGCAGGTGTCGTGTTATTATGAAGCATTTGCCATTCTCTTTTTCGCGTTTTCGCATTGACAATCCATCCGTAGTCCGCAAGACTATTGCCATTCCCCATCTCTCCAAGTGCATACACCCTGATCGCAGTTGGTTTTGTAAGCACAAAAGGCTGACGAACATGTTTGTTTTCACCTGCTTGTGTAGACTTGTAGATTACATTAGGCATCTCTTTGGGAGGAGTAAACATTTGCACGTCGGAGACACGGTCATCGACAAATAATTCAATATTCCAATTCTTAGCACGGCGCGCCCAATCTTTTTCTGCATCCTCGCCAAAGAAATTCTCAAACCACTCGAAAAATCCACGTCGCTTAGACTTATTACCGTAAGAATTCTCTTTGCGTCTATCTATGTTTATATCGAATGTAGAAAACGATGAGCTTGAGAAGTACCCGTAGACCGAGTAGTAGACTTCATAACTGCCTTTGGGCAACGAGATTGTGCCATCAAATTTGCGGTCGTCCTTTTCCTTCTTTGTATTATTCCGATCCATACGCCACACAAGTTCTCTTGTATCGGCATTGATAATCCACCCATAAGCGAACAGGCTTACTTTTGAAAAGGGAAAATTCTTTTCTCCACCTGCACCAAGCGCTTTTATGTGAATGCTCGAATGGGAAGGGAGATTAAATCCTCCGCTCTTTACCTCGGTTTGAGTGAAATCCTTCAGCTGAATAATTAAACGTTCACCGGCAAGTGCATAACGATTCACATATAAAACCATGAGGATCATTGCAACAATAATAAAAGCAAAACTTCGCTTTTTTCGATGCTTTGAATGGTTTTTAATATGTCGAGGGCTCATATATAGTATTTTCCTTTTCCTCTGTACGGTTTGATTTCTATAATGTTTCAACCTACTATAGTATAGAAGTAACTCATTTGAACAATAAAAAGGATTTGAGTAAACAGCTTAGAAGTGGTGGGCGTGAATCCAACCCTGATCATGTAGGTTTGTTGATAACAAAAATGTTACTATTCAGCAGTCCCATCTTCGATAATCGAAATTGAAGCGCAGTTAGAATGCAGCCGAAACCATATTTTACACTTCTTGTAAAGTTGATTGATGACGCTTCTTCAAAATATTTCGCCGGGCAAGTAATCTCTGCTACACGAAATCCCATAAAGAGAATTTGCGAAAGCATCTGGTTATCAAAGACAAAATCATTTGAATTATTGCGCCAAGGAATTTGTTCCAGAACTTTTCGAGAGAAGACTCGGTAACCTGTATGATATTCTGAAAGCTTTGCACCCATAAGAATATTTTGCAAGAGGGTTAAAAAACGATTGCTGATATACTTATAGAGAGGCATACCTCCTTTGAGCGCCTGCCCTCCTAAGATGCGCGAGCCCTGCACAACATCATATTCATTCGACTCAATGAGGTACGTCATTGCCGGAATAAGCTTGGGTGTATATTGATAATCGGGATGCAGCATAACAACAATATCTGCACCATGCTCAAGCGCCGTAGTGTAACACGTTTTTTGGTTTCCTCCGTAGCCAAGGTTGTTTAGATGAGCGATGGTTGTAATGCCCAGACTTTTAGCTATGTCCCCCGTGTCGTCTGTGCTTGCATCATCTACGAGAATAATTTCGTCGACAATATCATGCGGGATGTCTTGATATGTATCGCGAAGTGTCTTCGCGGCATTATATGCCGGCATGACAACGATTACCTTTTTATCTCTTACCATCACTAAAAATGATTGTTTTTGCTCTGCAATTGTACTAACATCTAAAATGATTAGCAAGTCCCCTTTTAACATTGATAATTTACCCGAATCTCACTATCTTTGCACACGTCATGCGAATCATAAAACCAAAACGCTTATACAAAGGAGATGTCATCGGTATTTGTGCGCCGGCAAGCCCGGTGCTCTCTCACGATGCCCTCAACACCGGTATATCATACATAGAACAACTTGGCTATCGCGTATATCTCGCGAAAAACCTATACCGTAAGCGCGGTTATCTCGCGGGAACCGATGCACAGCGTGCTAACGACCTCCATGAGTTATTTTCCAATCGTCATGTGAAGGCAATCTTCGCCGCGCGTGGCGGCTTCGGTACACAGCGCCTCTTACCGCTGCTGGATTACAATCTCATCAAACGAAACCCGAAGATTGTTGTCGGCTATAGCGATATTACAGCGTTGCAGTTTGCGTTGTTAGCAAAAACAGGGCTCGTCTCTCTTTCAGGTCCCTTAGTCATCGAAATGCCGCTGCACGGCAAACCAGAAGAAATGTTCTGGCGAGCTCTTACTTCAACGAAACCCCTCGGCACAATTCACGCAACAGATAAGCCGATCTTCCATCATGCAGGAAAACGGTCTCTATCAGCAGGAAGGCTTATAGGTGGAAATCTATCGCTAATCTCAGCGATACTTGGATCACTATATTTCCCTACGCTAAATAATCCAATTTTTTTTCTTGAGGAAATCGACGAGCGACCCTACCGAGTTGATCGCACGCTTCAGCATCTGAAACTCAGCGGTATTTTTCATGTGACGAAGGGGCTGATCCTCGGCAGCTTCATCGATTGCATTCTTACGAAGGATAAACCATCACTCACACTTCAGCAAGTATTCAAGGATCTATTCTCGAACGCTTCCTTTCCCATTGCTTCCGGTTTTCATTATGGACATGTTAGTCATTCGGTGTCACTCCCTCTTGGTGTAAGAGCTTTGATAAATGGAAAGGACAACAGAATAGAGATTCTTGAGTCTCTCATTTCTTAAATCTTCATTATTTTCACCTCGTTTTATTGACTATTCCTCAAATAATCGTTACATTTCAACGGAAATTTTCAATGGACGGTGACTCACGATATGCTCAACATTGCGGTCTTTGTTTCTGGGAAAGGATCGAACTTCCGTGCAATCCAGAAAGCTATCCTGAATGGCTTTATTCGCAATGCCAAGATAGTCCTTGTCATCAGCAATAACTCGGATGCCGGGGCTCTTGATATTGCGTGTGAGCATGGCATACCGGCAGTGCATCTTAGTCGAAAGCAGTATACAACTGATAATGAATTTAACAATAGCGTTTTACAGACACTTCGACAACATGGAGCGAATTTTATTGTACTTGCCGGCTATATGAAAAAAATTGATTCGTCTATTATACGACACTACAGAAATAGAATCCTCAATATCCATCCTGCACTGCTGCCGGCATTTGGCGGAAGCGGGATGTATGGCATGCACGTACATGAGGCAGTTATTACACAAAAAGCATCCGTTTCCGGCGCTACCGTACATTTAGTGGATGAGGAATATGATCGTGGCGCGATTGTTCTTCAGCGCCAGATCCCTGTTGCACCGGACGATACACCTGAATCACTGGCGGCTAACGTCCTTCAGATAGAGCACGAGCTCTACCCCGAAGCTATCCGCCTGTTTGCTGAAGGTCAAGTAAAAATTGATGGTCAACACGTGACGGTTCTCAACACACCATGAATCTTCGTACTATACATCGTGTCCTCATCAGCGTGTCGGATAAAATCGGCATTGTGGAATTTGCCAGAAAGCTGCGACGATGGAATGTCGAAATTATCTCTACCGGCGGAACATTGAAGACGCTGCGCGAGGCCGGTATCCAAGCAACATCAATTTCCGACGTGACGGGGTTTCCTGAAATATTAGATGGACGAGTGAAGACATTGCACCCTATCATCCATGGTGGATTGCTTGCAGTTGCCGACAACCCTGCCCACTTACAGCAGCTGGAACAGCATCATATTACGCAGATCGATATGGTTGTCGTCAATCTGTATCCATTTGAAGAAACCATAACACATTCCACTGTCTCGATGGATGATGCAATCGAGCAAATCGACATCGGTGGCCCGGCGATGCTGCGCGCAGCAGCGAAGAATTTCAAGTATAAAACTGTGATTGTCAACCCAACACATTACGATATTGTTTTGAATGAAATGGAACAAACGGGTTGTGGTGTTTCAGAAAAAACACGATACATGTTGGCAAAGGAAGTATTTCGTCATACCTCGCACTATGATACCGTTATCGCTCAGTATTTTATCTCGATGAACGGTACGACTGAGAGTGTTGTACTACCGGAGACGTTTTCTCTCTCGCTTCGCAAAAGCGATGAATTACGGTACGGGGAAAACCCACACCAACGCGCTGCACTGTACGGAGATTTTTACACTATTTTTGAAAAGCTTCACGGCAAAGAGTTGTCTTACAATAATATTGTCGATATTCAGGCGGCGGCGGCGATGGTTGAAGAATTTTCTGAGCCGACCGCTGCCATCATCAAACATACCAATCCATGCGGAGTCGGATCGGGTACTTCGTTAGGTGAGGCTTATGACAAAGCGTTGGCGACAGATACGAAGTCGGCTTTCGGCGGTATCGTCGCTGTCAACCGACCGTTAACACTCGATATTGCACAACATATCGATAAGGTATTCACCGAAGTAATCATTGCGCCGCGCTACGAGAGTGACGCGTTGGAATTTCTGAAAAAGAAAAAAGATCGTCGTTTGATACAACAAACACAACAGCTTCGTTCGTTACAACAAATGATGGTAAAAGATATTGCTGGCGGAGTGCTTGTGCAAACTCCCGACAATGTAAATGTCATACCTGATCAAATGAAAGTGGTAACTAAACGCCAACCGACACAAGAGGAACACGACAGCATGATGTTTGCCTGGCGTGTCGCGAAACACGTGAAATCGAATGCGATCGTGTATGCTCGAGCAGATCGAACTATGGGAATCGGTGCCGGGCAAATGTCGCGCTTTGACTCATCCCGCATCGCTGTAACGAAAGCTGCCGAGATGGGTCTCGATCTCAAAGGAACGGCAGTTGCTTCAGATGCGTTCTTTCCCTTTGCCGATGGATTACTCGAGGCAGTAAAAGCCGGGGCAACTGCGGTCATCCATCCCGGCGGCTCGATCCGAGACGAGGAAGTCATCACGGCAGCAGACGATAATAATATTGCAATGATTGTAACTGGCATTCGGCATTTTAAGCACTAACACAACACGAACTTACAGGCATATTCAACATGGGCTTTCTCTCACTTTTTTCTGCTGACTTGGCGATCGATCTCGGTACTGCCAATACACTCATTCATATGAAAGGCAAAGGCATCGTCCTTAATGAGCCATCTATTGTTGCCTTTGATAGGAACACCAAACGTATCGTTGCAATTGGTAATGAAGCACGCGAGATGCTGGGCAGAACCCATCGCGATATACGGACAATTCGCCCGATGAAAGACGGCGTCATTGCTGATTTTGAAATCGCTGAAGGAATGCTTCGAGAGTTCATCAAGAAGATTGCATCAAACTGGCTGCCAAGTCGGCGCATTGTTGTGTGCGTACCCAGCGGCGTAACAGAAGTCGAAAAGCGCGCCGTACGTGACTCTGCCGAGCACGCCGGAGCTAAAGAAGTGCATCTCATCGCCGAGCCGATGGCAGCAGCAATCGGTATAGGATTAGATGTTGATGCGCCTGCAGGTAACATGGTTGTTGATATCGGCGGCGGTACGACAGAGATTGCGGTTATCGCTCTCTCCGGAATCGTCAACGAAGAATCTATCCGCATCGCCGGAGATGAAATGAACAATGCCATTATCCAATTTTTTAAGAAGAATCATAATATTCTCATCGGCGAGCGCACCGCAGAAGCAATCAAATGCGAGGTTGGCTCAGCCATGCCGTTGAAAGAAGAAGTAACTATACAAGTCAAGGGCAGAGACCTTGTCAATGGTATTCCCAAAACGACCGATGCTAGCTCTGTTGAGATTCGCGAATGCCTCAATGAACCTGTACAACAAATCGTCGATGCCGTTAAGCTCACGCTTGAGCGAACGCCGCCGGAACTTTCAGCAGATATTCTTGATCGCGGGATTATGCTCTCCGGAGGCGGTGCGCTGTTAAAGCAGCTTGATGAACGCATTCGTCTTGAAACGAGTTTGCCTGTCCATGTGGCCGATGATCCTCTTACAGCGGTCGTACGCGGCACTGGCAAAGTGCTTGAGCACCTCAACCACTATTCAAAAGTATTAATCAAGAGCAGAAGATATTGAGCTGTAGCGTAGAGCCGAGAGCACGTAACCACATGCTTTGTTGCTTTTCTCCCTTCGCTTGATATGCAGAGATTTCTACACATAATCGTGGCTTTCAAAGAGTACTTTGTTGTTACTCTTCTTATTATCATTTCTCTTTTCTTCATCAGCAATAACGATAACACGCAAGTGCGTACCATACGTTCGTACACCGTTGGCATTTTGGGATTCATTCAAGATGGATTATCAGGTATCCCAAATGTTGTGGGGCTCAAGCGTGAAAACGAGATTCTTCGCAAGCTTAATGTGAATTTATCCGCTGAAGTCAGTCGTCTTCGCGAAGCCAGACTTGAAAACCTGCGGCTGCACGAAATGCTGGGGATGAAGAATCGAGGGGAGTTTTCATTGCTGGCTGCTGAGGTAGTTGGTAAGAGTTTACATCTCCTTCGTAATACTGTCACTCTCAATGTTGGTGAAGATGATGGAATAAAATCCGACATGCCAATAGTGTCGGAGTTGGGGCTGGTGGGAAAGGTTATTGCGACAAGCTCCCATTATGCCATTGGACAGCTCATTATTAATAAGGATTTTCGGACAAGCGCTAAAGTTCAGCGCAGTCGGGTCGACGGTATTATTGCATGGGATGGCGGTGACTTTCTGCAACTTAAAAACGTTTCTAAGAAGCAAGATATAAAAGAAGGGGATATTGTTATTACATCGGAGTATAGCAGGATCATACCTCGTGGCATCAAAATAGGCATTGTAACAAAAGTTATAGAGAATCCTGGCAAGCTCTTCAAAGATATCGAACTTGTTCCTAGTGTTGACTTCTCTTCTCTTGAGCAAGTATTTATTATTACCGTTCTACCTGATAGCGAACGCACCGCGCTTGAAGCTAAGATAACTCATACGAATAATGGGAAGTCAAATTAAATATTTCGTTATTTCTTTATTGTTGATTGTTGTACAATCACAAGCAATGAAATTACTCTCGTTAGAAGGAATAACACCAGATATACTCACTATTTGGATTGTCTATATTGCCTTGCAACAAGGTCAGATCGGGGGAACTTTATGGGGGTTTGTTATCGGGCTGTTTTTTGATTTAGTCACCGGTAATTTTATCGGTCTTGCTGCCCTTACAAAAACAATCTGTGGATTTATTGCCGGCTATTTTTTCAATGAGAACAAAACGGCTATGACAATAAGCAGCTATCGGTTTATTCTTATTGTGCTTATTGTTTCTCTCATACACAACACAATATACTTTGTTGTCTTCACACGCGGAACAGATATCGGCTTTCTGCGCGCAGTGTTTGAATTCGGAATGGCGACGACGCTCTATACTGCAACAGTTTCTCTTCTCCCAATGTTCATCTTTTCACGAAAGCAATAACTGCGTGATCGGGCAATCAGAAGCATCTCCCCATAAAACATTTTTTATTGCTGTAGTCGTACTAATGTTTATTGTGTTTGTCGGGAGATTACTCCAATTGCAGTTTATCTATCAAGATGAATATGGAAAAAAGTCCGCAGAAAATAGCATTCGCTCTATTGCGCATGATCCCATCCGCGGATATCTGTTCGATCGCAATGGAATGCTGATCGTCGACAACCGGCCATCGTATACAGTAACCATCACACCATCAGAATTCCAAACGATCAAGATAGGATATCTTGCAGACTTGCTACAACTTGACACTTCATTCATACAAGAAAGAATTACTAAGGGAAAGCTGTTTAATCGTTTTGCACCGATCAAGATAAAGCGGGATATCTCATTTCAAGAACTTTCGGCTCTTGAGGAAAATCGTTTACAATTACCCGGCGTTGATTATCAGATAGAATCAAAACGATACTATCCCACAATGGCAAAAGCGCCGCACTTATTCGGATATGTCAAGGAAGTTTCCGATCAGCAAATTACAGAAACGCCTAACACCTATCGACCAGGAGATATCGTTGGTGCAACAGGCCTGGAAGCCAAATATGAGCACGACCTTCGGGGGCAAAAGGGGGTTGAATTTATTACCGTCAACGCTCGGGGCGAGCTCCTTGGTGCATATAACGACGGTAAAAATGATCTTCCTCCGAACGAAGGTAATGATCTTTTCCTTGCATTAGATGCAAGATTGCAATCGTTTGCAGAATCTTTAATGACAAATAAGCGCGGTGCAATCATAGCTATAGATCCGGATGACGGCGGTGTTCTTGCTCTCGTCAGTAAGCCCGACTACGATCTTACACAATTCGGAAGCGTCACACCAATCAATGTTTGGAAAGCATTAAACACTGATGAAGCAAAACCGTTGTTCAATCGAGCGACGTTAACTCGCTATCCTCCCGGCTCAACATTCAAGATGGTGCTTGCCGCAGCTGCACTTCAGGAAGGCGTTATCAATCCGACATGGGGTGTGAATTGTTCCGGTGTATTTCAATATGGCAACAAGGCGTTTAAGGATCACATACCACATAATTATACCGGCATGATCGAATCTATCCAGCGATCATGCAATGTGTATTATTATCAATTGATGTTGAAAACCGGATTCGGGAAATGGACGGAATATGGAACTGCGTTTGGATTTGGATCAGCTACAGGTATCGATATCCTTGAAGAAAACTCCGGCTTGCTTCCTTCTGAAGAATATTATGACCGTGTCTACGGCAAAGGAAGATGGACACAAGGTTATCTCGTCAGTCTTAGCATCGGACAGGGAGAAGTTGGTGTCACACCACTGCAGATGGCTTGTTATGTTGCTACGCTTGGCAACAAAGGCAAATTTCATACACCTCACGTTGTAAGAAAAATTCGGGATAAGTCATCCGGACGAATAATTAATACTCCTATCGAAACACGTGTTATATCCCTCTCGGATAATGTTTGGTATCTTATACGAGAGGGAATGAAACGCGCAGTAAACTCCGCGGGCGGAACTGCGTTAACTGCACGCGTCCCGGGAATAGATGTTGCCGGCAAAACTGGCACCGCACAAAACCCCCACGGCAACGATCATGCGTGGTTTATAGGATTTGCGCCATTTGATCACCCTAAAATTGCAATCTGTGTGCTTGTTGAAAATGCAGGTTTCGGCGGGGTCGCTGCTGCGCCTATCGCCGGACTGTGTATAGAGCAATATTTGTTTGGTTCAATCATAAGAAAAACACTCCCACAACCTCCAACAATAACAGAAGAACAAGCTTTGCAAGATTAATGAAGACCTGGCTCAAAGAACATATTGATTTCCCCATTCTTTGCATTGTTTGTTGCCTGTTAGCAATGGGTATCACATCTATTTTTAGCGCAACATATGATACCGGATCACAGATGTACTTTCAGAAACAACTCACATTTATGGGAGTAGGTTTCCTGCTGATGATCTTAATCACTGTCATTCCATTCAGAACATTACAACTTCTTTCTTTCCCCTTGTATGGATTATCCATACTTATACTAGTTATAGTTTTAATGACAGGAAAAGTAGTAGCAGGATCAAGAAGTTGGTTTGGTATTGGTGGCTTTGGTCTTCAACCCTCTGAGATTGCAAAAGTAACAACCATCCTTGCACTTGCATCGTTTCTCTCTCAACGCAATAGAAGTTTGCACCACCTGAAGGATGTGATCATTACATTCAGCATCGTACTTGTACCGGTAGGTCTGATTCTCTTACAGCCTGACATGGGAACTGCGATTATTTATATTGCTTCGTTTCTTCTCATATTATATTGGGCGGGTGCTTCAAATTTACTTTTAATTACATTGATAGCCCCGGGTGTTGCAGCTCTTGCATCGCTGTTTGGTACAACTGCCTTCGTCATTGTTATTTTGTTAATACTCCTGCTGTTATTTATGCAACGTGGTAACCGCTTAATGGCGGCAATGACATTTTCCTTTACTGTCCTTGTTGGCGCTTCAACAACGTTTATCTTCGATCGGCTTGCACCACATCAGCAAAAACGCATACTGACGTTTTTGAATGCCGATGCTGATCCACTTGGTGCAGGTTATAATGTTGCACAATCGAAAATTGCTATTGGCTCTGGTGGATTATTTGGAAAAGGTTTTTTGCAAGGTACTCAAACACAATTGAACTTCCTTCCCGCTCAATGGACGGATTTCATCTACTGCGTTCCGAGTGAAGAATTCGGGTTCATCGGCGCATTTTTTATACTCATACTTCTCACTGCTCTGCTGTTGCGAGGAATATATTTATCCTCGATTGTGAAAAGTCGTTATGCCAGTATCATTGTTATCGGGATAGTCTCCATTTTTGCCGTACATACAATTATTAATATCGGGATGTCTATGGGTATGTTGCCCGTTATTGGTGTTCCCTTGCCATTTCTCAGCTATGGCGGTTCAAATCTCATTACAAATATGATGATGGCGGGTTTACTTCTCCATATGTATGCGAACAGAAGAGAATATTAATCTAAACTTGCCATTTATGAGAAACGTTCTTATTATCTTACATAATGACAAACATATCCGCGAACACATGATAATACTATGGCAAAATTGAAAACAAATTATGAAGTGCCGGCAACCCAACTCCGCTGGCATTGCAATCCTAAACTTATCAACGTCAAATCGACGAACGAAGTCAAGCCAACGAAGGAGATCATCGGACAAGAACGTGCACTTCGTGCATTACGCCTCGGTTTGGAGATGAATCACCCGGGTTATAATGTGTTTGTTACCGGATTCTCAGGCACCGGACGTATGACAACGATTAAGCGACTCCTTGCAGAATTCGAAAATACAGTTGTTCCGCTTAAAGACCTATGTTATGTGCACAACTTCCGCGATAATGATCAGCCAATCCTTATCTCGCTCCCTGTAGGTCAGGGCCGCAAGTTCAAAGATGAAATGGAGACGCTAATACATGACCTGATCAAAGATATTCCGGCATCGTTCGAGACAAAACGCTTCAAAGACGAGCGGAAACGATTGATGGAGCATTTTCAGGAACGCCAGCAAAGCGTGTTAAAAGAATTTGAGAAGCGTGTCAAAGAACGGGGATTCGAAGTCGTTCAAGTACAGGTCAGCACCGGTATGCGCCCCGATATTACGCCGGTCGTCAACAATCAGCCCGTGAATTTTGACCAGCTTGATAATCTCCTCAAAGAAGGACAGACAACAAAAGAAAAAATCGAACAGCTTTCAAAAGACCGCGTTGTCCTTGAAGGACAGATGGAGAATGTTCTTCGTGAGTTACGAAATATCGAGCGCAAAGCACGCGAATCTATGGACGAGCTTGCAGAACGATTCATTCTTCCTATCGTAAAAGACGGCATCGATCGTATTCGTCAATCGTACAATAACGAAAAACTCCATCGGTATTTGGATGAAATTCAGGAAAATATCATGGACGACCTGAATCGCTTCCGCCAGCAAGATGAGCAACAGTTCCCAATTATGGGTATGCCCGTACCACAGCAGGAAGAAGACCAATTCATTGAATATCGTGTCAATGTTGTTGTTGATAATTCTGAAACAAAGGGTGTCCCTATTATTATTGAAACAAATCCTAAGTTCAAGAATATCTTCGGGACCATTGACCGCGATGCCGATCGCAACGGCGTCTGGCGAACCGACTTCACGCTTATCAAAGCCGGCTCACTCCTCCGTGCCAATAGCGGATACCTTGTCATCAATGCGCTGGATGCGCTTCTTGAACAGGGTGTGTGGCAAAACCTCAAGCGAACGCTCCGCAACAATCTTCTGGAAATTCAGCCGATCGAATCAGGACTTTTCGGCGCTGCATCAGCGTTAAAACCCGAGCCGATTGAAATCAACGTGAAAGTTGTGATGCTTGGTGACGCATCTATTTATTTTCTCTTGTATGATCAGGATGACGATTTCAAAAAGATTTTTAAGGTGCGGGCGGACTTCGATACCGAGATGCCAAAAAAGCCGCAAGCTATTAAACACTATGTCTCATTCATCAAAATGGTATGCGATGACGAGAAGCTGATGCCGTTCAACAAATTCGGCATTGCTAGTGTGATCGAGTTCGGCGTGCGCTTAGCAGAATGTCAGGAAAAACTCTCTACCAGATTCAATGTTATTGCCGATGTGGTACGTGAAGCAAACTATTGGGCGATGAAGAGCGGCGCAACCGTCGTTACGGATAAACATGTGTTGAAGGCAGCTGACGAGCGCGTCGAACGGGTCAAACTTATGGAAGAAAAAATTGAAGAAATGATCATGAACGGTGACCTCATGATCGATACAGAAGGCTCTGTGGTCGGGCAAGTGAATGGTTTGACGGTCTACGATGTTCGAGAATATGCGTTCGGCAAGCCCTCTCGCATTACAGCAAAAACATCCATCGGCAATCAGGGTGTTATCAATATCGAACGGGAATCGGAACTTAGCGGACCAACACATAACAAGGGCGTCATGATTCTCAGCGGGTACCTCCATAGCATGTACGCACAGAAGAAACCACTCGCAATGAATGCAAGCATCACGTTCGAGCAATCCTACGGCGGTGTGGATGGCGACAGCGCATCATCAACAGAGATTTATGCCATCCTCTCGAGCGTTGCAAATCTTCCCTTGCGGCAGGACATTGCGGTCACCGGCTCTGTTAATCAGAAGGGAGAGATTCAACCCATCGGTGGCGTGAATCAAAAGATCGAAGGTTTCTTCGGCATTTGCAAAGCACGTGGACTCACCGGCAAACAGGGCGTTATCATTCCCCATCAGAACAAAAAAGACTTGATGCTGCGACACGATATCGTGCAGGCTGTCCGGCGCGGAAAATTTCACATCTATGCAATCGAATCAATCAATGAGGGACTGGAGATTCTCACAGGAAGAAAAGCCGGTAAGCGATTGAAGAGCGGCATGTTTGAAAAAGATTCCATTCATTTCCTCGTTGATCATGCGTTGACTGAATATGCGAAGCACTGGAAGGAATTGAATCAGTAGAACACATGCACAGAACAACTCGCTTCCTGCGAATGTATAATTACTTGATGAGAAGAAGCTTCTTAATGTTAGTGAGGCTCCCAGCTTCGAGCTTGTAGAAGTACACTCCGCTCACGATGGTTCCGGCATCCCATGTCCTTGTATATGTTCCCGGCGGTAATTCCTCATGCACAATTGTCGCCACTTCTCTCCCAAGTACATCGTACACTTTTAGTGTCACAAGTCCGTAATCTGGAATCTGAAATCTGTCTTCGGATTAAACGGATTCGGATAATTCTGTTCTAACCCGAACTGATTTGGGATTTGTCCCGACTTAGTCGGGATGAGATTTGGAATTTCCCTGTCGGGTGGTGATGGCGGCTGTTCACTTGTCGGCATAATCCTGATGCGGTTCATTGCGCTCATGACTTCAGAAGATGATAGTATTAACTGCCCCGCCTGACTCGCCTTCACCCAGTACGCTTCTCCCGGATCTA
>Ga0247727_10002597_pt1 | contig 40996 bp, 42 predicted proteins | sample WisWelCaveWW1625_FD_202498 | JGI IMG/M metagenome (GOLD analysis project Ga0247727, IMG submission 202498) | Biofilm microbial communities from Wishing Well Cave, Virginia, United States - WW16-25 | ecosystem: Environmental > Aquatic > Deep subsurface > Groundwater > Cave microbial mat | place... | reverse complement strand
TCAATCCCTTCCAACTACGCAAAGCTATCGATGCTAAAATCATCAAAATCAAACAGCTCGCTCGGTAACATCAATTATGAGTCAACGATTCAATCCTTCGGTAAGGTTTTGTTATGAGTCAACGGGAATTGAGCCAGCTTCGCAACCTTAGAGCGGCCTCGGATCGTCTTGCGTTCGGATTCGGTGCGAAAAAGAGGCGTGACAGAACTCACTTTCCAATTAGCGAAAAGTTGATCGAGTGAATCGGAGCTATCCGTCGTCGCCAACTTGAACGAACCGCTTGTCGCGAACAAATCGGCCGCGCACACGGTGAGCGTGTCTTTAAACTTAACGATCAATCGGTCGGAAGCGTAGGCAACAACGGGCGTTGTCGCTTCCTCGCCACCCACAGGCTTGGATATATCGATTTGAGCTGTCGCTAACAGTGCAAATAAAAGATAAAAGACGATCATGCTGCAACCCCTGAGTAAAAGTTCTTCCCCACACCTATCTTGACCTTAATTTCAATCCGTATATGTTACTCTATTTTACGCATATTTATGGTAATACTTTATAGATACGCCCGCAAAACAACAGCCCCCGCATGCTTGCGCACACGGGGGCTGCTCTGGGCCAAAAAACCGGCTCGATCAGGCAACGATGGCAAGAATCTCGTCTTCGTTAAGGAAGACATACTCTTTGTCGTCGACCTTGATCTCGGAGCCTGAATACTTGCCGAACAAGATCCGGTCGCCCGCTTTGACGCTCGGCGGGACAACCTTGCCGTTGTTCAGCGTTTTTCCTGAGCCAACCGCGACCACTTTGCCTTCTTGCGGCTTCTCCTGCGCGGAGTCCGGCAGGTAAAGACCGCTCTTGGTCTTTTCGGTCGAGCCTAATCGCTCGACGATCACGCGATCGCCGATCGGCTTGAGTTTCAGGCTGCTGTGCGAACTAGTTGCTGTTGCCATTGTGCGTTCTCCTCATTCACCGGGGATTAATAGTCCATCCCGTGGGGCGCCGCCGGAGCTGAATCTTTCTTGTCTCTCTCCGGAATCTCGGTGATCAGCGCCTCGGTGGTAATCAGGAGTCCTGCGATGCTGGCTGCGTTCTGCAGCGCTGAGCGCACGACCTTGGTCGGATCCACGATGCCGGCCGCGACCATATCCGTGTACTCGAGCTTCTCAGCATCGAAACCGACATTCCCCTTCTCTTCCTTAACGCGCGCTACGACAACCGACCCCTCTTGGCCGGCGTTAGCCGCGATCTGGCGAGCGGGCTCTTCAAGCGAGCGGCGGATAATATCCACGCCGATCTGCTCATCGCCGGAGAGCTTGAGCTTCTCAAGCGCCGGGATGCAGCGGATAAGCGCCGTGCCGCCACCCGCAACGATACCTTCTTCTCGGGCAGCCTTGGTCGCGTGCAACGCATCCTCGACGCGGGCTTTCTTCTCTTTCATCTCGGTCTCGGTCGCAGCACCGACGTTAATCTGCGCAACGCCGCCTGAGAGCTTAGCCAACCGCTCTTGCAGCTTTTCGCGGTCGTAGTCAGAATCGGTGTCGCCGATCTGAGCTTTGATCTGCGCGATGCGGCCGTTGATCGCCGAGGTCTTGCCTGCGCCCTCGATGATCGTGGTGTTCTCTTTGTCGATCTTCACGCGCTTGGCGCGGCCTAAGTCCTCAATCTGGATGTTCTCAAGCTTAAGGCCCAGGTCTTCGGTAATCGCGCGGCCGCCGGTGAGGGTAGCGATATCCTCAAGCATGGCCTTGCGGCGATCTCCATAACCGGGCGCCTTCACGGCCGCACACTGAAGCGTGCCGCGCAGCTTGTTGACCACGAGCGTAGCCAGCGCCTCTCCCTCAACATCCTCGGCAATTAAAAGGATGGGGCGGCCGGCCTTAGCCGTCTTCTCTAAGAGGGGCAAAAGATCCTTCATCGCGGAAATCTTCTTCTCGTAGATCAGGATGTACGGCTCATCAAGCACCGATTCCATCCGCTCCGCATCGCTCACGAAGTAAGGCGAGAGATAGCCCTGGTCAAACTGCATACCCTCGACCAGATCCAAGGTCGTCTGCATGGATTTGGCTTCTTCAACGGTGATAACGCCGTCTTTGCCGACCTTTTCCATGGCATCCGCGATCAACTCGCCGATCGTGGTGTCGTAGTTAGCGGAAATGGTGGCAACCTGGGCGATTTCTTTCTTGTCTTTGACTTGCTTGGAGAGTTTCTTGAGCTGGTTGACGACTTCCTCAACCGCCTTGTCGATACCGCGCTTCAGGGCCATGGGGTTAGCGCCTGCGGTGACGTTCTTGAGGCCTTCGCGGAAAATAGCATCCGCCAAAACGGTGGCGCTGGTGGTGCCGTCGCCCGCGTTGTCGGAGGTTTTCTCGGCGACTTCCTTAACCAACTGGGCGCCGACGTTCTCGTAGGGATCCTGCAGATCGACTTCCTTGGCAACCGTCACGCCATCCTTGGTGATGGTGGGCGAGCCGAATTTCTTCTCAAGCACAACGTTGCGGCCCTTAGGACCCAACGTAACCTTTACAGCATCGGCGAGCTGCCGAACGCCGCTGTAGACTTTCCTGCGCGCATCTTCATCGAACAAAAGCTGCTTTGCCATTGCTAACTACTCCTGTTTAACCGTCACACACGCTTAGCTACACAAACTTTCCTGCCGCATTCACCTTTATGACTGCACAACCGCAAGAACGTCCTCTTCCTTCAGGATGAGGAACTCTTCTCCATCGATCGTCACTTCGGAACCCGAATACTTACCGTAAAGCACGCGGTCGCCCGTTTTAACTTCCAACTTTTTGGTACCGCCATCTTCTAAAATCTTGCCAGTGCCGACCGCGACGATTTTGCCTTCTTGCGGACGCTCTTTCGCGCTGTCCGGCACGATAATGCCGCTCTTAGTCTTTTCCTGCGCCTCAAGTCGCTTGACCACGATCCGATCCTGCAACGGTTTTAACGCCATACCAACCTCCTAGCTGTGATGTGCTTACAAGGGCCTTTCAGCAATCTAACCGGATGAGTGCCAACTTTGAAAAGATTGTACACCTTCTATGGGTTTTTTCAAGGGCTTTATTAGGTGGATTAATGCACTTTATAAGCTATTTAATCGCTATTAAGAGATCAGAGATGCCTTTTTCTCATAGAATCATTTCTTCGGAGTTATCCCTTTGCCAAATCAGGGGGCGACGGACGGGAGTTTTGGGTGTTCTTGGAAAACCAATTGAGGGGATTATCTTGACATTGTCCACCCAAGAAAGGCCGCATTGTTAGACGTACTGCTTCGTTTTGGCCTCTCTTGCAACCCTCCGAAGATATTCACTCAAATCTTTTTCAACTAAAGACAAGTAAGAAAAATGTGTAGTGCCTCCGTTTATTAGGTGCGCTATCTGATTCTCGTCAAACTTTATTGTCCAATTTTCGAACCTATCTTTAGCAATAATCATCGGTCTTGAACCTGCATGCGGAATGCCCAAAATAGGTACATCTTCTTTTACAAACCGCGTTGCCAGCACACCCCATTTGTTCTCTGGGCTATTAGGCTCGGAATCGTGCAATGCATCCACAACATCACCGAAGGGGTGCTTTGTTTCGTAGTAGGTGTCCAACAGCCGCTGGGCGGCTTGAAAGAGCGGAACATCTTCATTTTGCTTCTTAACTAGTCGAAGCCTTTGGTCATGCGCGTATCCGAGTAACATCACCATGCTTGCGGAAAAAGCACCGATTACCCATGCGTACCAAGGAATCATCCTGCAAATTTCGGAAAGATGATCCTCCGAATGTGCAGGAAGAAATACGAAAACAATCGTCTGGATGATACCCAAAACAGCGAAGAACATTGGTGCCCAATGAAATATCTGGGACTCTTTCGCTGTTTCAAACACTTCTCGAATAACCTTGCGCATACACTAGATTCTACGCTCTTACCATGATTTGTTAAGTACACATATTCGTCATTTCTTATCCCCGTTGTTTTCTAGAATCTGAATAACCTTTTCTCCTATTGGAGTAATTTTGTACCTATGCCGTATATCTCCCGTGCCCTTATCAACGGAAACATCAATTTTATCGAAAACTCCCTGTCGAGTTAAAGCCTCAACCGATGGAAGCCAAATTTGATCCTGAGCATGTTTAGGCAAGTCTTTAACCGTGTCAACGTAGGCTTGGATTTCTGTTGTATCAAACGGAACGTCTCCATGCTTTGCCTGAAACAGCATGGCGAGACTAGCTTTATCGGTAATCGTTAGGTGTTTAGCGATTTGTTCAGGGGAGAAAGGATCGGATGGAACTCGAAAAATCAATGGTGCACACAACCAGAGTCCCAATATCAGCACAACAGCATGAATGGCTGGCGGTACTAAATGGCGCAGCAATGACCTTAATTGCCTTGGCAATGATTCAGGTGATTCAATGAGTCGGTCTGTCAATTGCAGAGTGTGTGGGTCTAGGTATTTTACTAAGACTGGGTTCAAGAGTCGCATTAGGATGGCAAATACAATGGCGAAGATCGAGAGCGGAACAAAAGAAATCATCATGTACTATCTATTTCTTCTTTCTAGGGCGGTGGGGTACAGGTTGGGTACTGGGGGTTTGCAAGAGCTCATAAAGACCTTCAAGGACTAAATGAGGCCGCACCTCATCGATGGCAGGTGTCAGCGAGGCTATCAATTTGCCTGTCCCGCCAGTAGCGATAACCACGGCATTATGCGTGTATTTAGATTTCAATTTCGATATAAGCCCCTCGCACAACGCGACGCAGCCATAAAGAATGCCGGAGCGGATGCTGTTGGCGGTGTCCTTGCCAAGCACCTCAGGCGGAATGCGCAGATCTACCTTAGGAAGCAGCGCCGTTCGACTGGCTAGAGCCTCTAGCGAAAGCTCGAGCCCTGGCGCGATGACGCCACCCAAATATTCTCCGGATTTCGTCACCACATCGATAGTAATAGCGGTGCCGAAATCAGCCACGATACAGTCACGCTGGAATAATTTCCAGGCCGCATACGCGCCCACCAACCGGTCTTGCCCTACCTGTTCGGGATAGGTGTAGCGATTCACAAGCGGCACCTGCAAATCCTGGCCTACGACTTGGATGGAATTCGTGCCCACGCTTTGAAGCGCCTGGATCAAAGTAGAAGACATGCGCGGCACCACGCTGCACAGGATGATGCTTTCGGCTTTTTGAAGCGTAAGCCTGTGCGCGCGAGCAAGCGCCTCAACCTGTAGTGTCACTTCATCCGGCGTGCGCGTGGCATGCGTCGCCATAGTGAATTGCGCCTTGAGCTTCTTGCCTTCAAAGGCACCGAAATTTGTCGTGGTGTTTCCGATGTCGATAGTGAGGATCATGTTTTGGCTGTGCCGGCCCCTTTTACATGAAAACCAATCGGATTCTTTTTGGGAACAGGAGGCTCCATCAACGCCCTGAGTGCATCGAAAACGACCTTAAACTGAGCGTCATATTTCTTCTCGAGCTCATCAAGCTTTCGAGCAAGACCCTTATGCGTATTTAGGATGTGACGCAGCCGGACGAATGCACGCATAATCTCGACGTTTACTTGAATCGCGCGCTCGCTCCGAAGGACGCTGGAGAGCATGGCCACCCCCTGCTCCGTAAAAGCGTAAGGCAAATACTTTCTATATTTCCCGCGCCCTGGCTTTAAGGTCACAATCTGTGACCTTAGAGAATCAGCCTCTTTCTTGGACAACTGAAACATAAAATCTATCGGAAAACGCTTAGCGTTTCTCTTTACGGCTTGAACCAGAACCTTAGTGGTAACACCGTATAAGATACCAAGGCTAGCATCGAGTATTACCTTTTCACCGCGTAAAAATAAAATAGAAGTTTCAATCCGATGGGCTATCAAACCCTGCGCCATATTCCCTCTCCTGGAATTGGCGGATAAGGAGGTAATTATCTTAGCAAGGATGGCCGGCGATGGGCAAGTGTAAGAAAAACTTGAGGTCACAAATTGTGACCTCAGAAATCCCACGTTTAAGGTCGCAAATCGTGACCTTAAAGAAAGGCTTCCCGGCTCACTTTCGCTTCTTCCGGTAAATATTCAGCCCGATTTTGGTGTCGTCAACGCTGGGCACATCGACGTTGCCTTCGGTCGTGGCGATGATGATGCTCTTGCCCGATGACGACTCGCCAAATTCCTTGCCCAAATCAACGGTGATGATCAGCTTGCCGTGCTCCACCTTCAAATCGATATTTTTCATGCCCCCTCCTTGATTTTATTTCGGCTTCGCCAGCTCTTTATAGCGCCAGCAGGCCACGATGTGGTCGTTGACCAGGCCCGCGGCTTGCATATGGGCGTAGATCACCGTGCTGCCTACGAATTTAAAGCCACGCTGCTTTAAATCCTTGCTCAAAGCGTCCGATTCAGGGGTCGTGGCCGGCAGCTGCTTTAAAGTTTTCCAACGGTTCACCTTAGGTCTGCCATCCACGAAGCGCCAAATGTAAACGTTAAAGCTGCCGAACTCTTTCTGCACCTCAAGAAACCGCGCCGCGTTGTTGATGGCTGATTCGATTTTGAGGCGATTGCGGATAATACCGGCATCCCCCATGAGCCGCTCCACATCCTTGGCATTAAAGCGAACCACTTTCATTGGATCGAAAGCGGCAAAAGCGCGGCGGTATCCTTCGCGGCGATGCAAGATCGTGCGCCAGCTTAAACCCGCCTGAGCGCATTCAAGAACCAAAAACTCAAATTGCTTGCGGTCATCGCGAACCGGCACCCCCCACTCGGCATCATGGTACTCCTGCATCAACGCGTCCGATACCGGCCACTCGCAACTGGTCTTCTTCGCTGCCATGAGCGTTCCCATCCTATAAACCCCTTTACGGCTTGACGCTCAGCAGGTTGTTCAGCGCGCCGCTCAAGCCTTCTACCACGCAGGCCATGCGCATGTAGTCGAGCGTATCCCAAGTATCCCCATCCACATGATAATTGGGATTACGAAAAAACGCGGTGTCGGTAACCATGACCGCCGAATAGTTCTCTTGCCAGAATGACCAATGATCGCTCCAGCCTATCCCCGGAACCGATTCAAGCGCAACGACAGATTCGATCGGAAACGCCGATGAGCGCTTGAACGCATCGCGCACGCTCCGCAGCAGCTTGGCGGAACGAAAGTTACTCACGACGCCGATAAAATCACCTCTATTCGGATACACCAGCCCAAAGAGCGGCGGATAGCGCTGCGAAAAAGGCTTCGGGTCATAATAGCCGATCATTTCAAGGATCACAGCGCCTTGAATTTTTTCGCCGGCCTCCTTAAGCGCGCGCGTGTAGACGCGGCTGCCCATGAAAGCTGTCTGAAAATACGGCGGCTCTTCATTCGTAAAAGCGACGAAACGCACGGTGCGATCTACCGGAAGCGCGGAAAACGCCCGGGCAAGCTCGATCAAACCGGCTACGCCGCTTGCGTTGTCATCGGCCCCGGGGTTATAGCAGCTATCATAGTGCGCACCGACAATAAAAACATCATCCGGCCGGCGAATGCCTCGACGCTCCGCGATCAGGTTGACGGACGCGCGTCCCGAAATTTCATAGGTTTGGCGCTCGACGGTATAACCGAAGCTTAAGAGCTGCGACTCGATATATTCCGCGGCGCGCTCGAGAGTCGCAGGATGAGAAAGACTGCGATTGCCGATCGCTTCGGACAAAGTCCGCACATGCGCGGTGAGGCGGCGCTCAAGCTGGGCATCTTGAGGCGCCTGCACATACGCTTTCATCCGAAACTTTCCTCCGAACGTCGTTGCAAAAACAAATACGGCCGCTAGAGCAAGCGCGATAAACAATCGAAACGCAAAACGCATCATTATGTGAGCACGCTTGGTCAATTACCTGTGTATCGTTTAAGCGCGTCCGTAGCGCCCGCATGCGCGCTCGATTTAAGCGCCTCCTCATACAAGGGCTTTGCGAGAATGGGGTCTTCCCGACCATAGTAAGCGATCTGGCCCATCACAAAATAGGCCTCGGCCGTTTTGGAACGCGTTTCTTCAGATGACTCCGTGCGCTGCAAAAAATAAACAGCCATTTGCAGCTCATGCTCCGAGCGCTGCAACAGCGTCAAACGGTCGTCGCCGGATTGGTCTTTGGCCAGCAGCATGAGCACGTTGCCGTAAGTCATATGCGCGTCGATATCGGCGGGGTTCATGCGAATGGCTTGCTCGAATTTGCCCACCATTGTTTGGCCGTCGCCTGTCTTAAGCGCGTCGAGCCCTTCTTCCGTGAGGCGGCGGGTTACGGCATCGAGCATCGCGTTGTCCGGCTTGGAATCGTCATCGGCGAACAGTTGAGCGCGCCGCGCTACCTGCTCGCACAGCGCGCGGTTCTGTTCAAAGTCGACTTGCGGAGCCTGGCAAAAAATCGTAGCCAGCACATCTTTCTTTACCGCGGCCAAGACCAGCATCTGCAAAAGGCTTTCGCCGCGGGGATCCATCGCTTTAAGCTCGACTAGCTTTGCCGGCACAGCCTGAACAGCCATATCCTGTGTGGCGATCACTTCAACGTTCTGTCCCAGGCTCGGCAGCACCTCATCGACATAGTGTTTAAGCGTCTCGTCGGCGCTTTTGCCCGCGAACTGCGCGGTCTGTGAAACGTGGTAGTACTTAAAAAACTCGATCACCGTCGGCGACATAACCTCTAAATCGGGGTCGGGTTTTTGCGGCTCGATCGTGACAAGATACGGGTATCGATCTGCGGTCTCGAGCACATGCCACTCTTTGGAATAGAAAAGCTCAACGCCGCGTTCGGGATTCGCAAAGCTCGCCCATTCTTGGCCCTCGACAGCCGGATCAGCGCCGACAACGGATGCCGAAAGAATATTTGCAGCCAGCGCTATTGCCGCAAGACCGCATCCAAAAAACCAGCGACTGCTTTTTTCGCGGCTATCTTGGCGATTCATCATCGCAAAACCGTGACCTCGCCGACGTCAAATGAACGCAACAAACCTGAATCGAGCCGTATTACCAAACGCCCCCGCTCATCCAGGTCGACAGCCTGTCCTTCGACCGCATCCGTTCCCGCGCTCAAGCGAATAACCTGGCCAAAGCCGCTCATCAACGGGCGCAACGCATCTCGGATGGGATCAAAGCCGGAAGCCTCCCACAGATTGACCCGATCGGAAAAATGCCGCGCAAACGCAATCAGCACCGAATCGACATCCACTTTAGCGCCGAGCACTCGAAGAGAGGTGGCCATCTCGGGCAGCTCGCCGGCATCGGCATCCACATTGATGCCGATGCCAACCACAACGCCGTTCTCTTTGCTTTCAATCAAAATCCCGACCAGTTTGCGGCCGCTGACCAACACATCGTTTGGCCACTTTACGCTGGGAGCAAGCGCAGGCGCTACTTGGCGAATCGCTTCGGCGGCCGCCAGGCCTGCGACCAGCGAAAGCTGCGCCACTTCGGCCGCGGCGCGTTTAGGATGCAGCAGCGCCGAAACATAAAGCCCGCCCTCTGGGGAGGCCCAGCTTCGCCCGAGCCTGCCCCTTGCCTGCGTTTGGCTGCCCGCCACAACCAGTGTGCCGTCGCTGGCGCCGGATGCCGCAAGCGCGTGGCAGGCGTCCATCGTGGAAGGAAGCGCGTTGAAAGCGTGCACGGCTACGCCAATACGGCTACCGCGAAGAGCCGCCGTCAGGCGATTTTCACGCTCGGTGTCGCGGACGCGGTCGTGTTCGAGGCTTGGCATCGGTTCCGGTTATCTTGTGGCGCTCCATCATTTCTTGAATCTGGTCGCGCAGCGCCGCGGCGCGCTCAAACTGAAGATTTTTGGCGCAAGCGATCATCTCGTCTTCTAAATCCGAGAGCACTTGGCGGACTTGATGCTCTTCAACACTTTGACCCGTCTGCTCAAGGGCCAAGTTCTCCGCCGAGCGCATGGACTCGATACTTTGTTTAACGGCGTTGATCACAGTTGTAGGGGTGATGCCGTTGGCTTGATTAAACTCGAACTGCTTCTTGCGGCGCCGCTCGGTTTCATCTAGAAGCGTCTTCATAGCGCCGGTGATGCGGTCGGCATAAAGAATCACTTCTCCGTTTACATTGCGCGCGGCGCGGCCGGCTGTCTGAATAAGCGCTGTGGCGGAGCGCAAAAATCCTTCTTTGTCCGCATCTAGAACAGCAACCAGCGTGACTTCAGGCAGATCCAAGCCTTCCCGCAGCAAGTTGATGCCGACCAAGCAATCGAACTCGCCCAGGCGCAGATCCCGCAAGATCTGAACCCGTTCGATAGCCTCAATCTCGGAATGCAGGTATTTGACGCGCAATCCGGCCTGCGCGAGATAACTGGCCAGCTCTTCGGACATGCGCTTGGTGAGCGTGGTCACCAGCACGCGCTCTTTGCGCGCTGCGCGCGTTTTGACTTGTTCGACAAGGTCATCGATCTGGCCATCTGTCGGCTTGATCGTGATCGCCGGGTCCACAAGCCCTGTCGGGCGGATAACCTGCTCGACGAAATAGCCGCCGGATCGCTTCAGCTCGTTCACGCCAGGCGTCGCAGAAACGAAGATGACTTGATTGAGCAAACTTTCGAACTCCTCAAACTTCTGCGGACGATTGTCCAACGCAGACGGCAGGCGAAAGCCGTAATCGACCAGTACCGTCTTGCGGGCGCGGTCGCCTTCATACATAGCGCCTATCTGCGGCACGGTGACATGCGACTCGTCGATAACCATCAAATAATCCTTCGGAAAATAATCGATCAGGCATGGCGGGCGCGAGCCTGGCGCCCGTCCTGATAAAAGCCGCGAATAGTTCTCGACGCCATGGCAAAAACCAAGCTCTTTAAGCATTTCCAGATCGTATTTGGTGCGCGATTCGATACGCTGCGCTTCGAGCAGTTTTCCCTGCGCCTGAAAGTTGCGCACGCACTCGAGCATCTCGCGGCGGATGTCATCCAGAGCGCCTTCGATGCGATCGGCTGTGGTCACGAAATGCTTGGCCGGATAGATCGCGATCTGCGCGAGGTCCGCGATGGTTTCGCCGGTTAGCGGCGTTAGCTCGCGCAAGCGGCTGATAACTCCGTTGGCAAGCTCGATTCGGTATGCCGTCTGGCGATACGCCGGAAACAAATCAATGCTGTCACCGCGAACGCGAAAAGTTCCGCGGGTAAAATCAATATCGTTTCGTTGATAGTGGATGCCGACGAGCCAGCTTAAAAGCTCATCGCGGCGCACTTCTTTTCCGCGCGTCAAAAAAAGCGTCTGGTTCCGGTATTCGTCCGGATCGCCTAAGTTATAAATACACGAGACGCTGGCCACGATGATCGCGTCCCGACGAGACAATAAAGCGCTGGTGGCTGAAAGCCTGAGCCTGTCCAGATCATCGTTTACCGAAGAATCTTTCTCAATATAAGTGTCGGTCTGCGGAACGTAGGCCTCCGGCTGGTAATAATCGTAGTAGCTCACGAAATATTCGACCGCGTTATGCGGGAAAAGACTCTTGAATTCGCTGTAAAGCTGCGCGGCCAGCGTTTTGTTGTGGGAGATGACGAGCGTGGGCCGATTGACCGCAGCGATGACGTTGGCGATGGTGAATGTTTTTCCGCTGCCCGTCACGCCAAGCAGGGTTTGAAATTTCTTCCCGGTTTGCAAGCCGTCGACGAGCGAGGCGATGGCTTGGGGCTGATCGCCCCGCGGGCTCATTTCGCTGACAAGCTCGAAGCGGCCTTCGAGCTCAATGGAACTTTTCATCAACTACGCCACTCTCAGCGAAACGTCAAGAGACGGCGCCGAATGCGTCAGCCGGCCTATCGAAATGCGGTCGACACCCGTCCGAGCTATGCGCCCGACATTCTCCAGAGTGACGCCGCCGGAAACCTCAAGCAGCGGCCAATGCTTGCCGGAAGGCGCCAGCTGTTTGCGCAGCGCAATAGCTCGGCGCAAGTTTGCCATCGGCCAGTTATCGAGCAAGATGCAATCCGGCTGCGCGTCGAGCGCGGCTAAATATTCAGGGAGATTCGCGACTTCGATTTGAACAAAAAGCCGTGGACGCGCCTGTTTGGCTTTCTGTATGGCCTGTTCGATAAGCTGCGCCGATGGTAGCCGGCGCCGCGTTGAGCCTGCCAGCGCGCGCAGGTGATTGCTTTTGATCAAGATCGCATCGTCCAGGCGCATGCGATGGTTGGAGGCGCCGCCTGCGGCTACGGCATACTTTTCGATAATGCGCAGCCCGGGAAGCGTCTTGCGCGTGTCCAAGATGCAAACCGGTGAGCCTTGCGCGCGATCAACGAAGCGGCGCGTTAAGGTGGCGATTCCGGACAAATGCCCGAGCCAATTCAGCGCTGTTCGTTCAGCTTCAAAAATCTTCCGCGCGTGGCCTTCGATAGTTAAAAGCACCTGGCCGTCGGCAACAACTTCGCCATCTTTGCGCTTGAGCCTGCAGCGCAGCGTTGGATCATGGGCCAGAAAAATCCATCGCGCCATTTCTCCGCCCGCCAGTATTCCGGAATCACGGGCAAGCACATGCGCCTGAATACGCAAGGATGGACCCAGAACGCGCGCGGAGGTGGCATCCCCGCGGCCAAGGTCTTCACGCAGGGCCGATCGAATCAAAGGAAGGATCTTTGCTCGGGAAGGCGCACAGAGGAATGGCTTTTTGGAACGCCGAACTTTCCCACGCATCGCCGCCTCCAAAAGCCTATTGGGACATAGCGCAAACGGTAGCCAAATACTCTTCGAACTTCTTCAGCGCATCGCGCACTTCGGCCTGCCGGACGCGCGTTTGCTCGAGCACTTCAGCGGGCGCTTTACTGGTGAATTCCGCGTTTGCCAAACGGCCGTCGATGCCGGCAAGTTGTTTCGTCAGCTCATCTACGCGCTGCTTGAGCCGGCTGCGCTCTTTATCAAGGTCGATCAAACCCGCCAGCGGCAAAAGGACCTCGATACCGCTCACCACGCTGGCCGCCGCGTTCTTGGGGCGGGCTTCGGCTTGCGCGCTGACGGTGATTGCGCCCGCTTGCGTGAGCGTTTGAATGAGCATGCTGTACGCGCTTAACGTGATTTGTAAGGCAGGGTCAGGCGTGATCAAAAAAATATGGGGACTACTCTGGAGCGGCACATGCAGCTCGACCCGCATGGTGCGGATCGCTCCAACGACCGCCTGCAGCGCCGCCATTTCGCGCTCGGCATCGGCATCCGCCAAAACGGCGTTCACCGCCGGCCAAGGAGCACGCATGATCGTGCTGGAAGCTTTTACCGAAGGCGCCAGCTCGTTGAGCCGCTGCCACAGCTCCTCGGTAACGAAAGGCATAACCGGATGGAGTAATCGCATGCTTGTTTCCAGACACTGCCACAGAACCGCAAGCGAGGCCTTTACTTGCGCTTTTTGTGCCACCTGAACTTTTGCGATCTCAAGGTACCAATCGCAAAAATCATGCCATAAGAAATCGTACAAAGTATTGGCCGCGTCGTTGAACAAAAACGCCTCGGTTGAAGCGCTCACGCGCTCGATAGCGCGCTGCAAGCGCGAAAGAATCCAGCGATCCGGCAAGCTCAGCTCAGAGGGTTTAAGCGGCGCCTCAGGATGGGCAACTTCTTTCCAGCCCGGCTGCGCAACCACGAACCGCGTGGCATTCCACAGCTTATTCGCGAAATTGCGGCCGGCAAGAAACCGCTCTTCGGAAAGAAAAATATCCTGCCCGATCGCAGTCGACGTTATTAAAGTATAACGCAGCGCATCGGTTCCTGCTTTCTCGATGACGTCCAGCGGATCGATGCTGTTTCCCAGCGACTTGGACATCTTTTTTCCGGTGATATCGCGCACCGTGCCGTGAATATACACCCGCGTAAACGGCGGCTTTTTCATGCAGTAAAAGCCCGCCATGACCATGCGGGCGACCCAAAAAAAGATGATCTCCTGCGCGGTGACTAAAGCGTTTGTCGGGTAGAAATATTCCAGATCCTTGGTCTTAGCCGGCCAGCCCAGCGTCGAAAATGGCCACAGCCAAGAGGAAAACCAGGTATCGAGCACGTCTTCGTCTTGGCGAAGCGCTTTGGAGGCGCAGCGGTCGCATGCGGACGGCGCTGTTTTTCCTACGATCGCGTGCGGCTGGCGAACAAGCGTTCCCGCAGCGCCGATGGGAGCATCTTTGGAAGTATCCTCGCAGGCATCGCAATACCAGACTGGAAGGCGGTGCCCCCACCAGATCTGCCGGCTGATACACCAGTCTTCGATATTTTCCATCCAATTCAGATAAACTTTTGTCCAGCGATCGGGAGAAAACAGAATTTGGCCCGACTTAACCGCGGCAATTGCCGGCTCGGCGAGCGGCTTCATGCGCACAAACCATTGCAGCGATAAACGCGGCTCGACAACCGTATTGCAACGGTAGCAGTGGCCCACGTTGTGCGTATGCTCATCCACGCTGCCAAGCAGCCCCTGCTCCTCAAGATCGCGGATCAGCTTGCTTCGGCAATCGTAGCGGTCTAAACCCTCGTAAGCCTTGGGAACGCCGGTCATTTTAGCGTCATCGGTCATGACGTTGTAGGTCGGCAAGTTGTGCTTGCGGCCCATCAAGAAGTCGGCAGGATCATGCGCCGGCGTTACCTTGACCGCGCCGGTTCCAAACTCGCGATCGACCATGTCGTCGGCGATAATCGGGATCTTGCGGTTGGCGATGGGAAGCGTAGCGAACTTGCCGATCACCTGCTGATAGCGCGGGTCTTCGGGATGCACCGCGATCGCCGCGTCGCCCAGCATCGTTTCCGGCCGCGTCGTCGCCACTTCTAAATAAGGAACGCCGGGCACACCCTCAACCGGATAGCGGATATGAAAGAGCTTGCCTTGGGTTTCGGTGCGCGGCGCTTCTTCATCGGCAAGCGCGGTCTGGCAACGCGGGCACCAATTGATGATGCGGTGGCCCCGATAAACCAAACCATCGGCGTAAAGCTTAAGAAAAACGTCTTTTACGGCCTCTGAGAGCCCTTCGTCCATGGTAAAGCGCGTGCGGCGCCAGTCGCATGAAGAGCCCAGCCGCTTGAGCTGATAAAGAATCGTGTTGCCGGATTGCTCCTTCCATTGCCAAACGCGCTCGATGAACTTTTCGCGGCCCAAATCATGGCGGCGCTTGCCCTCTTTGGCCAGCGCCTTCTCAACCACGTTCTGCGTGGCGATGCCAGCGTGATCGGTTCCAGGAATCCACAGCGCATTCGCTCCTTGCATGCGCTGGGTCCGGATCAAGATGTCTTGGATCGTGTTGTTGAGCGCGTGGCCCATGTGCAGAATGCCCGTCACGTTGGGCGGCGGAATCACAATCGTGTAGGGCCGTCGCGAAGGATCGGCATCGGCGGCGAAAGCGCCTTGCGCTTCCCACCACTGATAGCGCTTTTCTTCGACGTCTTTTGGGTTATATTGCGGAGATAATTCCGGCATGGGAGCCTCTCGGACTAAAGCGTTACTTCGACTTCCGGCGGTCTTTGAGCAACTTATATTCGATAGAGTCGACGAGCGCCTGCCAGCTGGCTTCGATGATGTTCTCGGACACGCCTACCGTTCCCCAGGAGTCGTGCTCATCCTGCGATTGGATCAGCACGCGCACTTTGGCGGCGGTTCCGGCCTTTTCATCGAGCACGCGCACTTTAAAATCGGTCAAATGCATACCCGAGAGAGTCGGATAAAACGGCAGCAGCGCCTTGCGGATCGCGTTATCGAGCGCGTTTACCGGGCCGTCGCCTTCGGCCGCGGCGTGCTCTGCCTCGCCCTTTACGTTCAGCTTGATCGTAGCCTCGGAGGTGTTACGGTTGGCGCGCTTTTCGGTCACGATGCGAAAGCTCTCTAAAGTAAAGAAAGGCTCTAATTTTTTCAATTCGCGCTTCAATAAGAGCTCCAATGACCCGTCGGCCGCCTCGAAGTGATAGCCTTCGTGCTCGAGCTCCTGTAGCCTAGCGAGCAGCCGTTTGGCCTCGGGCGTTTCTTTGGAAAGATCCAGTTCCAGTTCATGGGCTTTTGAGACGAGCGAAGAACGGCCCGATAACTCCGAAACGAGAATGCGCCGCTGATTACCCACAAGCGCAGGGTCTATATGCTCGTACGAACGGGGCGTTTTCATGACGGCGTTGACATGCACCCCGCCCTTGTGCGCAAAAGCGGTTGTTCCCACAAAGGGCTGGTTCGGATGCTGCGCCAAGTTGCTGATCTCAGCCACAAAGCGCGAAACTTCGGTAAGCTCCTTGAGCTTGTCCGGCGCGAGAGCGCGCAAGCCCATCTTGAGCTGAAAATTCGCGGCGAGCGACACGAGGTTCGCGTTGCCGCACCGCTCGCCATAGCCGTTGATGACCCCCTGCACCTGCGTAACGCCGGCGTGCACCGCGGCGATGGCGTTGGCTACCGCCAGCTCCGAGTCGTTATGCGTGTGAATCCCTGTGGGCACCTTCACCTTGGCCTTGCAGGCGCGCACGGTATCCACGATCTCAGTCGGCAGACTGCCGCCGTTGGTGTCGCAGAAAATGACGACCGAAGCGCCGCCGGCAAGCGCCGCCTCTAGCGTCTTAAGCGCATACGCCGGGTTATCTTTATAGCCGTCGAAAAAATGCTCGGCGTCATAGAAAACTTTCCGATCGCGCTTTACCAAGAACGCAACCGAGTCTTCGATCATCTTAAGATTCTCGTCGAGCGAGATTTTAAGAACATCGCGCGCGTGCAGATCCCAGCTTTTTCCGAAAATCGTGATCACGCGCGTTTCGGCCTCAAGCAGCGCCTTAAGGTTCGGATCGCGCGAGGCTGCCGCATCGCTGCGCCGGGTGCTGCCAAAAGCGGTGAGCGTTGTGCGCTTAAGCTTTAGCTTTGCCGCGCGGGCAAAAAACTCGGCGTCTTTTGGATTGGACCCCGGCCAGCCGCCTTCGACATATGGCATGCCGAGCTGATCGAGGCGCTCGAGCACCTGAAGCTTATCGTGAACCGAGTAAGAAATTCCCTCGGCCTGCGCGCCATCGCGTAGCGTTGTGTCGTACAGTTCTAATTGGCTCATGGGGTTACCGGAAAACCGTAAAGCGGTTATATCTCTGTTAAGCGGTTTCTTTAGTGGCTTTTGATCCCTTGCCTAGGCCAAAAGCTTTATGCAGCAAACGCACCGCGCTTTCGGCATGCTGGCGCCGGATCACGCACGAAATCTTGATCTCGGACGTGGATATCATCTCGATATTGATGCGCTCGCGCGCCATCGCCTCGAACATGCGCGCGGCGACGCCCGAATGGCTGCGCATACCGATGCCCACGATAGAGATCTTGGCCACGCCCTCATCGGTCGTGACTTCGCCGGCGCCGATCCGGCGCGAAATCGAGCGCGACACGCGCAGCGTTTCGGGCAGGTCGCTCTTAGCAACGGTGAACGAAAGATCGGTAGAACCTTCCCGGCTCACGTTCTGAACGATCATGTCGACGTTGACTTCTTTAGTCGCCAGCTCGCGAAAGATCTGCGCGGCCATGCCGGGCTTATCCGGCACATCGCGCACGGTTACCTTAGCTTCGTCTTTGCGAAGCGTGACGCCGCTTACCACTATGTCTTCCATGGCTCTAACCGACTTGGTAATCATCGTTCCCTCCCGCATGGAGAAACTGGATCGCACGTGTATTGGCACATCGAACCGCTTAGCCACAAAAATAGACCTTGCCTGCATCACCTGAGCGCCGAGCGAGGCAAGCTCCAGCATTTCGTCATAGCTGATATGCGAAAGCTTTTTCGCATCCGGCACGATTCGAGGATCAGCGGTATACACGCCTTCGACATCCGTGAAGATTTCGCAGGCATCCGCAACCAGCGCCTTGGCCAGCGCAACCGCCGTCAGATCCGAGCCGCCGCGGCCCAGCGTCGTTATATCCTGGTTCAAGTTGACTCCCTGAAAACCAGCGACGATCACGATATGATTGGCGGCCAGCGCCTTGCGGATGCGTTGCGTGTTGATGGCGATGATGCGGGCCTTGGTATGCGTGCCGTCGGTCAGAATACCCACCTGCGCGCCCGTAAAAGATACCGCCTTCTCGCCCAGCTCCGTGATCGCCATTGCCAGCAAGGCGACCGAGATCTGCTCTCCGGTCGACATGAGCATGTCGAGCTCGCGCTCCGGCGGGTCTTGGCTTACCTGAGACGCGAGCTGAAGCAACTCATCCGTCGTATCGCCAAGGGCGGAAACGACAACCACAACACCCGATCCCGCGCGTTTGGTGTCGACCACGCGCTGAGCGACCCGCTTGATGCGCTCGGGGTTGGCGACAGAGCTGCCGCCAAATTTTTGAACGATCAGGTGTTTAGTCTTTTTCATTCCTTTGCCATCCATGCGAATAAGTCGCCGCTATCCGAAAACTTAAGTGAGCTTTCCTTAAGGCTTTCTACCGTCAGGTTGGCGACAGGCTGCGAAGCTTGTCCCTTGCCGATCGCTACAAATGGAACGCGGCTGCGATCTCGGCTGTCGATCACCGCCGCAAAGCGCGCGTTCGGATCGCGGCTGATGTGCTCGGTGATGGGCTTAAGCACCAATTGATCGAGCCGCTCCATCAGGCACAAGCGCTCAACCGGGTCAGTGCTGCGAATCGGCACGTGAATATACACAAACGCATGCCGCTCCAAATCAGCCAAGGCGCTGCGCGCAAGCTGCCGGCAGCCGGCTTCATCCAATTGCACCTGCGGCGCTTGAAAGCTGAGCCCGGAGGCGCGCGCCAGTCCTCGCAAAAGAAAAGACTCCGATATGACCGCTCCGTTTGCGCCCTTACGAGCGCTTGAATCGCCCGACGGCGTTTGCGTAGCCGCGCCCCATAGCCACAAACAGTTGGCTGGATTTTCGCCAAGATCCAAACGGACACGGTTGACCGGATGCGCTTCAAGCACGGCGCCAGCCTGCTCAAGCAGAGCCAAAAGCGCGTCCCCTACATTCCCTCGCGGCAGTTGTTGTTTCCAATCCAGCCCCAAAAGGGTGTCGGATGAAGCCACGCGGGGAGCCTTACCGCCGAAAGCGTCTTCTTTGACGACGAACAGGTGTTGGTTGCCGTTACCTACGTCCCAGTGCCGCGTGTCGGCTCCGAGCTGCTCATCCAAAGCCTGCAAAAGAACCTGGCATTCCTTAGTCGTGATGTTGCCCGCGGTCGTATCCACGATTTTGCCGTCCTGCTGCGTCACAAAATCGCAGCACCAGACCGCTTCATCCGGATCAATCGACACATTAGCGGCGGATGCGTACCACATGCCTGCCTGCGCTTGCGGCTCGTTCGCTTTCAGCCCCACCAGGCCGCGGTGAATCTGCGGCCGGTCCATGGCCCCTGCCTCCAAGTTCAGCAAACCGGCCGAGCCCGCCTGGCATAAATGCAGCAAGTGAGCGGTTTTCGCGCCCTCAAGCAAGCTGACAAGCCCCGCTCGGTCAGGAGCCAAATCTTCGCAACGCAGCACAACTCGTTTTATCATCGATGCGCTAATGAATGCCTCGCATTTTGCTCTACCGCAGCTTTAGCCGTTTAGCCAACGCCGAAAGCGTTGGCGCGACCGCTTTAGGCACCCGTACGCTTGCGATTGCCCGCTCAGGGTCCTTCAGGCCATGCCCGGTCACGATACATACGATCTTAAGCGATCGTCGCGAAGCCCAAACTCCCTTGGCGAAAAATTTTCTTGATGCCAGCTTTAATAGCCCCGCGACAGACGCGGCCGAAGCGGGCTCGACGAAAACGCCTTCTTCTTTCGCCAATAGCCGGTAGGCTGCCAAAATTTCGGCGTCCGTAACGGCATCGATCAGGCCGTTTGATTCTTTAACCGCCGTCAAAGCGCCTTGCCAGCTAGCCGGATTGCCAATGCGGATTGCGGTCGCTATTGTCTTTGGGTTAGGAACTTCTCGCCCAAGAACAATGGGCGCAGCTCCTTTAGCTTGAAAGCCTGCCATAACCGGAAGGCGCTCAAACTTGCCCATGCCATGATACTCGCGATAGCCCTTCCACTGCGCGGTAATATTGCCCGCGTTGCCGACAGGCGTGATGTGCACATCCGGCGCGCGGCCGAGAACATCGCAAATTTCAAACGCGCATGTTTTCTGCCCTTCGATGCGGTACGGATTAATCGAATTGACGACTGTAACCGGAAATCGGCTTGTCAGCTCTTTGACGAGCTTAAGGCATACGTCGAAATTAGCATCGACCGGAACGACATCCGCATTATGAATCAACGCCTGCGAAAGCTTGCCTAACGCGATCTTTCCGCTTGGAATTAAAACGATGCATTTTAGGCCCGCGCGAGCCGCATAGGCGCTGGCCGAGGCAGAAGTGTTGCCGGTAGACGCGCACATGACCGCAACGGATTTTTCTTCCACGGCCTTGGATATGGCAAGCGTCATGCCGCGATCCTTGAAGGAGCCTGTCGGGTTCATGCCCTCGTATTTAAGGAAAACTTCAGCGCCAGGGCGGCGCATACGCCGGTTTAACGCGGGCGCTGGAACAAGCGGCGTGTTGCCTTCTAAAAGGGTGATGACCGGCGTGCGGTCAGTCACCGGCAGGTGATTGCGATAGGCGCGGATAACGCCGGGCCAACGGGAAGCACCCTGAGGCTCCTGCGACCGGCGAGCTTCGGGTTGTTGCGAATTTTGGCTATTTTGCCGACTCTGGCTGGCCATGGGGCTCAACGCGAACTCGGCTCCTCGGTGCGGATCGCAACAGTCGGTTGCTTGACGAACGGCAACCGGTCGATGCGACGCAGCGCGCGACGGACATCGGATTCTTTAACCTCATCCGTCATCATCACAACCGGCACGATACGCGCGGCCTTGCGTTCTTTTTGATGCACGCTGGCAAGCGAAATACGGCAGCGGCCCAAAATGCCCGCGATGCGTGCCAGCACGCCGGGCTTATCGATCACCGTAAAACGCATGTAGTAGCGGGTCTGGACCTCGCCCATGCGTTTAAAACTGCGGATACGATGCGGACCGGTCGGTACGATGGGATTGCGGCTGCTGTTTCCGCTTGCGATCAGACGCGCGGCATCGGCAATGTCGGAGATAACGGCGCTCGCTGTTGGATTTTGCCCGGCGCCTCGCCCGTAAAAAAGCTGCGAGCCAACGAGGTCGCCGTGAATATACACGGCATTGTAAACGCCGCTCACATTGGCCAAAAGGTGCTTCTTCTCAAGAAGCGTCGGGTGCACGCGCACCTCTAAACGGCTGTTCTCTTCTTTGGCAATCACCAACGGCTTGATGCGGTAGCCCATTTCATTGGCATATTGGATATCGGCCTGTGAAACACTGCTGATTCCCTCGATATAGATATCTTTTTGCCGAATAGGCACGCCGAAGGCAAGCTGCGCTAAGATAGCCAATTTGTGCGCCGCGTCATTGCCGTTGATATCAAGCGACGGATTACGCTCGGCATACCCATGCCGCTTAGCTTCCAGCAAAGACTCGTGAAAGCTCATCCCCTTGTCGCGCATCTGGCTGAGGATATAGTTCGACGTGCCGTTTACGATACCGATGATCGTATCGACATCATTGGCGACAAGACCTTCGCGCAAGATCTTGATGATGGGGATGCCGCCGCCGACTGACGCTTCAAATGCAAGCTGAACGCCATGCTTATTGGCCGCGGCAAACAGCTCTTGGCCATGCTCAGCCAGCAGCGCCTTATTGGCGGTGACCACATGCTTACCCCGCTTGATCGCATTCAGCACTAAAGTACGGGCAGGCTCGATGCCGCCGATGACCTCAACGATGATTTGCACTTCTGGGTCATCAATCACCCGCTGAGGATCTATCGTAGCTATGCCGGCCGGTAATCGAAAGCCGCTCGGCCGAGGCATGTCCCGATCGCAGACCCACCGCAGCGCAAGACGCGTTCCCACGCGCCGCTGCAGCAAACGCGGTTTTTCTAAAAGCGCGCGCACCACGCCGGTGCCGACCGTGCCAAAACCGATCACGCCTACCTGTATATGCTTCATGGCAGCCGTTTCGTGAAAAAATCAGCCATCAAAAAATCGGGGCGGGAGGATTTGAACCTCCGGCCTCCTGAACCCCATTCAGGCGCTCTAGCCAAGCTGAGCCACGCCCCGCAAAATCGAAAAAATTTTAAGCAATTCTTGTTGCTAGACGATGGAAATAGAAGAGTTACAGCTTACCAGGCAGGCTAAAAGGTGTCAAATCAGACGAATTCGGCTTTTCTCTCGCGTTGCATCAGAAGCTCAAGCGCGCGCTTGGGGCCGCGGCCTCGAAAAAGAACCGCTTCCACCTGCTCGATAATAGGAAGCTCAACGTGATGGCGACGCGCAAGCGCAAGCGCCGAGCGCGCTGTCTCAACCCCTTCAATAACCATCGGCGTCGCGGCCAAAACCGAGCGCAATCGCTTTCCACGGCCTAGCTGCTCGCCCAGCCAGCGGTTGCGGCCGGACAAACATGTCGTAACCAAATCGCCCAATCCGCTTAAACCCCAAAAAGTTTCCGGCTTAGCGCCCAGCGCGCGGCCAAGACGCGCCATTTCAACGACCCCGCGCGTCATGAGCGCCGCTTTGGCGTTCGCGCCAAGGCTAAGGCCATCGCTTACGCCCGCGGCAATCGCGATCGGGTTTTTTAGCGCGCCGCCCAACTCAACGCCGATGACATCTTGCGACGTGTAAATGCGCAACTGTTTATTCATAAACCACTGCTGCACCTGGCGCGCCACCTGCTCCTCGCGCGAAGCCGCAACCAAGCTTGCCGGCTTGCCGCGCGCGACCTCCGCGGCGATGCTGGGGCCGGACAGCACGCCAAGCGGCACGCGGCCCAATTCATCGTGAATAACCTCGGACATGCGCTGCAGGCTATGGTGCTCGATGCCTTTGGCAACGCTGACCAACACACGCTTGCTTAAATCCATCGGCGCGAGCCGTTTGATAACGCTGCGTAGGTGCTGCGAAGGGACGGCGACCACTACCGCAGAAGCTTTTTCCAACGCTTCATCTAATGATGCGGTGACACGCACGCCGCGCGGGATCGCGACGCCCGGTAGGTAGCGCGCATTGCGGCGAGTGCGCGCCAGTTGCTTGGCATAGTCAGGGAAAGCGCTCCACAGCGTCACGCGATGGCCTAAACTGAACAAATGCAGCGACAGCGCCGTTCCCCAACCGCCGTCTCCCAGCACCGCGCACGTGATCACGCGCGCGGTTTTGCGTGGATGCGCTCTAGCGGCCAAGATCGACATCCGTCGTCTGTTTGCCGTCGGATAGAGTGACTCCATTGGGACGGATGGCCGTCACCAAAAATCCATCAACGGACTCGCCTACTGCGACTGTATCGCCGTTAATGATCGCCAGCGGCTTTTGGGGATCCCACAGAATACCGACAAGCGATAGGCTTGATCCGCCCGGCTCGCCGGCATTGGAAAACGGATCGCGCGTCCACGACAGCGCAGCCATGCGGATGCGCTGCGCCGCGCGCTTATCCGCGAGGTCTGCGCCGGCTTCGGACGGACTCGCTAAATGGGATAAAATCTCCTGCGTTGAAACACCCGCCGCCAAAGAAACGGGCTCAGCAGCCTGCCGCGACGGACGCAGGTAAACGATCGCGCAAACTACGCATAGCGCAGCCAATGCAGCTCCTTGGAGCGCTTTAGAACGCTGGAAGGTTTCAAGACGCATCGGCGGCCACAGGATCTTCCGACAACATAAGCTCCAACACCACTTCAGCCGCTAACTCAGGCGATTCCGCATCCTGGCGCGCAAACGAAAGACTTTTGACCTGAGCGAAGAAAGGCGCGGTTTCGATTTCGGCAAAAAATGCGCCCAGCAAGTGATAGCGCCCGCGAAGCCGCAACGTTACCGGCACCTGCAGCAGATTCGATTCCGAGCCAATCGCTTGCGATGCCTCCGCTAACGGAGCGGCCGCTTCCTGAGACAGGCTCATTTCAAGACCGGCGCGCTCGGCGCATAAACTTAGCTGCTCGAGCATACGCGCCAGGTTGCCGCCGCTGCCAACCTGGTTGTGCGCATCATCCACCGTGCGCTTGAGAGATGCCAGCCGCTCGCGCTGCTCGTTGATTCGCGGCACAACGGACTCGGCATCGGATGTTTTTGTCTTAAGAGTAAAAGCGGCATCGCGCGCTTGCAGAATCTTGCCCCACAAAGGAAGGTAAACAAAACGCGTTAAGGCCAGGGCCGCAACCACGACAAGAGATCCCACCAGAGCGTATCGCTGCCAAGACCGAAGCTTCAATCGCATGGGTATCATTCTAATTGGCACTCAATGCCGAATTGAACACCCTGCTCGCGATCAGCGGGCCGTTCCGACCTAACCAGATCCACACGACTAAAAAAGATGGAACCTTCTAACGCTTCCACGAACGCAACCAGAGCCGCTTGACTGCCGGAAGCGCCCATGTCCGCCTGGCCCTCAAGCCGCAGGCGTATGGAAGAGGACGCTCCTTCCATACTCAAACGATCAGCGTTCAACGTTGTAAGACGAATTTCAGCCGGCATGACGGTGGCTAATTCCTTAAGGATTCCGTCCCACAGGGGACGGTTCCGGCGTAGACTCTCAGCGGTTGAAAGCAAGCTGGCTAGCTTTCGTTCTTCGCGGCTCAGGCGTTGGTATTCGCTATACATCGGCTCGACCTGCGCCCAGCGCGCCTCCAAAGACCGCTGCGCATGGCGCGCCTGCCAATAAGCCAGGCCTAATCCGGCCAATGCCACCAGCGCGACAGCCGCGAAGGCCAAACCCAGGCGCAGCATCCATTCCGGAACGGCCGGCAATTCACCTTCAGTTGATGGGCGGCCGATCAGATTAAAACTCTGTCCATGGTCAACCGCTAATCCGAACGCGACCGCCAGTTGCGGGCCTTCGGTCTCGGGCGATGCCACGCCTGCCACAAACGCGCCTTCGGTGAACGCCAGCGGATCAACGCAGGTGACCCCTATATCCAGACTTTCGGATAAGGCCTCAGCTAATCCTTTGATGGAAGCGGTCCCTCCACATAGGTACAGTTGAGACACGCCCTGCTCATCCATCTGCATACGGTAAAAATCCAGAAACCGGCGAACTTCGGTTGTCACGCTTTCCAGGACCGGCCGCATCAATGCGGATAAGTGCCGTAGTGGAATACCTTCTTCGCTCAAGCCATCTTCATCAGGCGCCACCACGCCGTAGCGGCGCTTAAGCGTTTCGGCAAGCGCTCCATCGATGCTGATCTCGCCGTGCTCAGAGGATACGGTGCTGACCAACGCCTGGCTAAGCGTGTCGCCGCCAACACTTAGGTCTCGCACAACGCGTACCTGGCCGCCGGCGGTTATCGCTAAGTGCGTCTGTGTAGCGCCAATATCCATAACGGCAATAGCCGTCGTCGACCCGGCGCCCGGATAAAGCGCCTGCACACCTTGGCACAACGCAACGATGTTCGGAGAAAGACTCGCCGGCGTTTGCCCGGCCGCTTGCACCCCGGAAATGCGCGCGTCAATGGCGCTCTTGGAGGCTACGCACGCCAGCACCTCAATAGTGGCAGCTCCCTTCTTTTTAGCTTGCTCAACAACCTGTGTTGCCACGCAAGCTTCCTGGGGAGGATAAGCGAGGTAGTCCTTGATTTGCCAGCGCACCGCTTCGGAAATTTCATGCGCCTCAAGTTGCGGCAGTTGCACGCGGCGGATAACGACATCCGGTCCGCTAAGCCCCATATGCACCTGGCGCGCGCCGAACGCCTCCAAAGCCGCTCTGAGCTGCTGGCCTCGGGAAGCTGGATCCGAGCTCCAAGACTGCAGGGCTGCTCGAGTGATGCGGGGGCCGGAAGCCCGCAAAGCGACCTCGACCAATTTGAACGCGCTTGTGCCCAGATCCAAACCTATCCAGCACTTTTTCCGGACCCATCGCGACACATCTAACTTAGCGCTCATGCAGCATAGCTCTTGATTACCATTCCGTAGTCACTTCTCCTGTGCCCAGCGTTACGGCTATATTGTAACTTTCGAATTCATCCACCGCAGCTTTTCTGTTGCTCGGCACGCCGGTGAAGTAGGCGCGAAAATAACGGTGGGAGGTTGAGCTGAAGTTGGTTGTCCAAGTAGTTCCGGAGTTGCTGACCGCAAGGCCGCTGGGAGCTGTCCAGGTCGACCCGTTATCCGAATACTCGATCGTTAAATTGCTGATGTTGGCTTCTTCGCGCACAACGATACGATCCAGTGTTACGGCGCTGCCGTAATCCATCGCAAGCCATGTGCCGGTGCCGTTGACGCCGGCCTGCCAATGGGTACCGGTGTTGCTGTCTTTGGCATTGCCGGGCGTGTTGCCTCCGTTGGATGACGAAGCGGATGCCGTAGCTGTGAGCGAATAATTGCTTCCGACCGTCACGGTAGCCGTGACCGACCCTTCCTCCAGCTGGCGGCGCGCGATGGCTGCGGCTTGGGTGGGAATATAGGCCGCAGAGGTAACCGTGTAGGTGCAGCTGCTGCTGCAGGCGTTGCTGGCCACAATCGTTACCGCGTACTCGCCGCTGCCAAAGGACTCGGTGTAAGTGTTTCCCGGTGAAATCGCCGCCGCCCAGGTATCGGCTGAAATGGCCTGGCGGGCGCGTTGCCAGCCCGCCTCCGCTATGTACAGCGCGCTACGATCCAGGTATTGGCTGCGGCTGCCGACAAGCGTTGCGTTGGCATAAAAACCCACCGCCGCCACCAGACCGGCCAGCACCAGCATCATCAGAAATGTCAAGAGCAACGCCGCGCCGCGCTCTCGAAACATCATTAAGCGCATCCCCCAGGCCTAGCTGTTGTTCCGCAAGAAAACGGCTGTGGCTAAACTAATGGTTTCCGTTCCCCTAACCGCTGTAACCGTTATCTGGACGACACGGACGTTGGGGCGGTTGGCCGCTGAAACCGGCGTGGTCATCGCCGCATTAGCGAGATCCACATAGTTAAAATCAAGCGTCGATAGGTCTCGAATGAGCGTAACGGTTACGCCGCCCTGAATGCGCACAAGATCGCCTCCCTGCACGACGTAATTGATATTGCTTTCGGTAGTGCCGTTTCCATCGATGTCTGCGTCGAATTGAAACCGCTGATCCTGCGCTTGATCCACGTTGCTCGCCACGCTCGATTCGCGAATCAAGCGCTCCAGCGCATTGACCACCTGCTGGCTGGCATTCGAGCGGTCGTCCGCGCTGTGGGCGGCGCGCAGCCCAACCAGCACGGTCTCATACACTACGGCTATAAAACCGCCCGCTAGGGTCAGCGCTATCATCAATTCAATAAGCGTCAACCCCTCATTGAGCGCGCGACGCTTTAGGCAGCGGCGGCCGACAAAGCGATCAGATCGCAGAGCGATAGGTTTGAAGGGAGACATTGGTTTCCCCACCGGGGACCTGCCAGTAAATAGTGACCACCACCTGCCTCAAATTGGCATAGGGCGTGGTCACCGCCACTTGCCGTTCAAAACGTGTGTAGCCTGCGGGGTCTGAGATGACTGCCCTGGCTTCATTCGCCAAACTGGCATAAGCGACGTTGCGCAGTTCTTCCATCCGGCGCGTGGCTAGGTGCGTGGCAATAAGCGTATTCTCGCCATCGGTAGAGCCCGCCTGGCCTCGGTGCAGCAAATCCAGCATCACAACGCCGCCTACGGCAAAAAGCACAACGGCAAGCAGTATCTCAAGAAGCGTAAAACCCGATGCGCTTTTCAAACGCATGGCAGGCGTTTTCGGGCTGTTACGTGCCCGTTCCATTCGTCACGAAAATGTCTTCGGCCAGCGCTCCACCTACAGCAAGGGTCATGGTTCCTGCGTTAGCGATACCGGCGATATCAGCGGCGCGATCATGTCCATAGGAATAAACAACGTAGTAAACGCCGTTGGCTGACACGGCGTACGTGTAATCGTTTGTGCCCGCCCGGAATGGGTCATCCGGAACGGTGCTGACGATGCGGGGGGTTGCGGTGATCAACGCAGTTAGGTTGGCCGGCAGCGCATTGCTGTTGTGGATGTAGTAAGACTCAATCGCCGTCGCCAGCGTCCGCATCTCGGATCGCGCGCGCTGCTCGGAAGCCTCATCCTGCGTGCCGCGAAAGCTCGGCAGCAACATCCCGACGAGGATCGCGATCACGACGATCACGATCATCATCTCGATCAGCGTAAAACCCTTCGAAGCAAAATTGCCCCGTCGCTTCATCTTGCCCTCCTTATGCAAACCGTTACCGCGCAACGCTTACCAAACTAAATAAAGGCAACAATACACTGGCTAGTATAAAGGCAACCATTGCCCCCATAGCAATTAAAAAAACCGGCTCCACAAAAGCGGTTACCCGCTTAACCCCATGCTGCACGCGCTCATCAAAATAGTCGGCCAAGTGGTGCAGCATCTGATCGACGGTGCCGGATGCCTCCCCCACAGATATCATTTGCGCCATCATAGGTGGAATGTGGGGGCTTGCCGCAAGCGGCTCAGATATGGTACCCCCCTGCTTTACGTTATCATGCACCGCGCGAACGACCCGCGCGATCACACGATTACCGCATGCCTGCTCCACGATTTGGAGCGCATCCAGCATGGGCACGCCGCTGGCAACCAATGTCTGGAACGTTCGAGATAGCCGCGAAAGCACCACTTGCCGCACCAAAGAACCGATCACCGGAATGCGTAACAGCGCAGCATCTATCTGCGCGTGTCCCACCGGCGATCGCGCATAGGTAACAACCAGCGCAAGGCATGCCGCCAGCACCAGAAGCACTAATAGCCACTGCTGCTGCATCATTTGACTCGCTGCATACAGGACGCGGGTTGGAGTTGGCAGCGGAACCTCCGCTTCGATGAAAAGCACCATAAACTTCGGAATGAGGCCCATCACCAAGAACACCATGATTCCTAATCCGAAAACTAATAGAAAGCACGGATAAACCAGCGCTGTCACCAACTGCTGATGCAAGGAAGCCTTCTGCCGGGAGAAATCCGACAAACGGCGGAGCACTTCGTCGAGTTTGCCCGAGGCTTCGCCTGCCCGCACCAAGCTGATGAACACTTCATTGAACACTCGAGGGTGCCGCCGCAACGCATCGGACAGGCTCGCTCCGGATTCGATGCGTGTTGCCACATCCAGAATAATGCGCCGCAAAACGGAGCTCTCTCCCTGATTGGCCAGCGTCCGCAAAGCCGTCAATAACGGAATGCCGACTTCGACCATCTTGGCCAGCTCCATTGAAAAAAGCAGCCGCTGGTCCTTGCTGACGCTTTCCCACCAATTGGTAAGTCCCGCGCGTACAAGCACCGCTTGCTTCTCGCGCACAGCCGTCACCGTTAACCCAGACTGTCTCAACTGATCCACCAACAGTTCGGGGCTGGCAGCCGCCAGCATGCCTGTTACCATGCGGCCTCGACCGTCTCGAGCGGTGTAATCGAACTGTGGCATCTGGCTCACGCGCCCGTCTCAATGGGATCTATGCGGGTGACGCGCAGAACTTCTTCCAAACTCGTTGCTCCGGACAGCGCCTTTGACAGCCCGTCATCCCACAACGACTTCATGCCACCGCGACGGCCGGCATCGCGAATCTGGGCGCTTGAGGAATGCGTCGCCAGCAAATTGCGCACCGCGTCGGACATCATCAACAGTTCGTAGATAGCCACGCGGCCCTGGTAGCCGCTATTCTTGCACTTCGCGCAACCTTTGCCCTCGTAGATGTGGCTTCCTTGCGGCAGCCGCAGCTCTTGCTCAACGGTGGCTGTCGGGCGCTTCTTTTCGCGGCAGGCGGGGCAGATCATGCGAACAAGACGCTGGGCAAGCACGCCCCTTACGCTGGAAGCGATCAAGAACGGCTCGATGCCCATCTCGATTAAACGCGTCAGCGAACTGGGAGCGTCGTTTGTGTGCAGCGTCGATAAAACCAGATGGCCGGTCAACGCGGCTTGTATGGATATTTCAGCGGTTTGGCGATCACGGATTTCGCCGACCATGATGATGTCCGGATCTTGGCGCAAGAAAGAGCGCAGAGCCGAGCTAAAAGTCAAATCCGCCTTTGGATTAACCTGCACCTGGTTGACGCCGGGCACTTGGTATTCGATCGGGTCTTCGATCGTTATGATATTTTTTTCTGCCGAATTGATCGTGTGCAACGCCGAATAGAGCGTTGTCGTCTTTCCCGCTCCGGTAGGGCCTGTGACCAGAACGATACCGTGCGGGCTGCGGATGAGCGTTTCAAACCCGGAGCGCGTAGCCGATTCCATACCGAGCTTCTCAAGCCCCACGATAACCTGCGCGCGATCCAGTAAGCGCATGACGACTTTTTCTCCGAACTGGGTGGGAACGATGGAAGCGCGCACGTCAATTTGCCGGTTGCTCAGGTCGATCCGGAAACGGCCATCTTGCGGCTTGCGTTTCTCGGCGATATCCAAATTAGCCATCACTTTGACGCGGGATACCAAAGCCGCGTGCGCTTCAGCCGGCGGACCCGTAATGTCCTGAAGCACGCCATCGACGCGCAAACGCGTGCGCAACGTTTTTTCGCCTGGTTCAAGATGAATGTCGCTGGCTCTTTCTTTTATCGCCTGCTCTACCATCATCTGGACAACGCTGATAATGGGTGTTTCTTCGGAAGCCATTTCCTCCGCTTGAGAGGCCTGCGCTTGAGCTTCCTGCTCCTGTGCTTCTGCAGTGGCGTGCGATGCTCCGTAGTACCGCTCGATGGCCTGCAGGATGCTTTTGGTGCTCGCCAGCACAGTCTTAATCTCGCACTTGGTCTTTAAGCGCAGCTCATCCACCGCTACAAAATTAAGGGGGTCATCTACAGCGACCGTCAGGTGCTCGCCGATGCGAAAAACCGGCACAACCGTATGTTTGCGGGCTAAAGCCTCGGGCACCATCTGGATGATTTCCGGCTTAACCATGTAGTTGACAAGATCGATCGCGGTAACGCCGGATTGAGCTGCGATCAGGCTGATCATCGCTTGCTCGCTGACGATACCCTGCGCAACCAAAACACGTGTGAGCGGCTGCCCGCTCTTGCTGGCCGCCGTTTGCGCTTGGCTAAGCTGAGCGGGGCTGATGAGCCCCTGCTCGAGCAACGCCGCATCTAACGTTCGCGCGTTTGGTTTTGTCATGAAATATCCGATGCCCGCAAATATCCGCCTGTTTTTTAGGAAACGCCTGGCGTCGTCCCTTCGCCTGCGCTGGGAGCGTCGCGCCCGGGCAGCAACACGCGAATTTGCTCCAAAAGCGTTTCAGCCTTAAACGGCTTGGTCACATAGGCATTAGCGCCGCACTCTTTGCCCATTTTTTCATCTTTCTCTTGAGCTTTCGCCGAGAACAGAATCACGGGAATCTGCGCGTAGCGCGTGTCGCCCTTAAGCATGGTGCAGACTTCGTAGCCGTTCAGCTTCGGCAGCATCAGATCAAGAATGATCAGATCAGGCCCTGTGGTTTGCGCTTTCGCAAGCGCATCCTGGCCATCGGTTGCCGAAAGCACGAGAAAGCCCGCTATCTCAAGCCGCTTGCCGACGACCTTGATGATGCTTGGCTCATCATCCACCAGTAGAATCTTTGGCTTGTCAGCCATTCTCAGAACCCTCCGCCGTTCGCGCCGGGCAGTTTTCGACCCGAGCGCGCGCTCTTTCAACAAGTGCGTGAATTTCTGTTCCGTCTGCGGGCGCGACCGCCCATCCGCAAGAAAAACGCGATGACGCCGATTGGCCGAATACTGCGAGGCGAGAAGCCATGGCTTCGATGCCGTTTGGCTCGGCAATAGCCAGCACCACCACGCGCTCAGCGCCTACCGCGAGTACGATATCGCCTTGTTGGACGCGTCTGCGCACCGTTTCTGCTAAGCGCTCAGACGGCGTAGCGCTCTGCTGGGCGCCTTCGCTTACGTCGGCTGCGATATCCAACACCAGGACTCCCAAAGAACCAGGGCCCGAGCTGTTGGCGAATTCGGACAACTCCTCGAAGCTTTCTTCCAGCGCGAGCTTTGGCGTAAAAACGGGCAGCTTGAATGTAAATAGAGAGCCGCGACCTAACTCAGAACGCACGCTGATCAATCCGCCATGCAGCTCGATGAGCTCTTTGCATAAAGCAAGACCCAGTCCCGTGCCACGCAGGCGTGTCTGCCCGCCGCCCACTTGCGAGAACTTTTGGAAAAGTTTAGATACGTCCTCAGGCGCGATGCCGCTTCCGGTATCCGCCACAGAAACGGCAACATGATCGCCTTCTTGGCATATGCTCACGCGAATAGAGCCTTCGGGCGGCGTAAATTTGACGGCATTTGAGAATAAATTGCCGACAACCTGCATGATCCGGTTAGGATCCGCAAAAACATCGGGCACCGGAACCTGATTGAACTCGACCCGCCGCGAGCCCGCCACCATGCGGTAGCTGTTGAGCAGCGAATTGACCACCGCCCCCAGCTCGAGTTTCTTGCGCACCAGGCGCAAGCGCCCGGCTTCGATCTTTGCCAGATCCAAAATGTTATTGATCAGTTCCGCCAGCCGTTCAATGCCCTCATCGGCTGTCTTTAAAAAATCGCGCTGCTCGTCATTTACCGTCCCCAGCGATCCATCCAGCACAAGGCTGATGCCTTCTTTAATAGCTGTCAGCGGTGTGCGCAGCTCATGGCTGACTTTGGCGACATATTCATCCTTGAGGCTCAAGAGCTCCTTCAAGCGAGCCGACTCCTTGCGTTCTAGCAGCTGCGCGCGGTACCAGAAGAGCCGCGTACAACCGGCTCCCACCGCTAATCCGGCGACAGCTCCCAGGGTAACCGTAAGAAGGGCGCTCATCGCTTCTTGCTCCGGCGTTGCTTGCGGCTGTTGCCTGGCTGCTGCGGGGCGGCCGACATCTGCCGCTCGACCCAAGCCGCCAACGCCTCTTGGCTGAAGCGCCACTGAGAGCCGACCTTGATCGCAGGCAGCATGCGGCCTTTGACCAAACGGTAAACCGTGGTCGGATTCACCCCGAATCGCCGGGCAACTTCCTCAATCGTCAAGAATCGCTGTTCCATGGTTATCTTAAAGTTTCCCGTGTGAGCCGCTAGATGGCGGCTTGTCAGGTACTTGATAAGCGTGCCTGTTTGTTCACGCAATTGTCAAGGCAAGGCGTGTATTTACCAGCTTTGCCAAAAAGTGACAAACGATGGCGAACGTTGGCGAATAGGCGCGATATGGTATAGTTGACCAATGGTGAGAAAATGACTGAACCCAGTCGAGCGGAATTTAAATATCTCGTCGAGCGGCAGCGCGAAGAGATCCGGACGATCAATGAGGTCGGCCGGATTCTGGCTTCAACCATGGACCCGCTTGAGCTGGTCAGGCGCCTCGCCGCCTACCTCAAGCAGACTTTCCCCGTCGCGTTGGTCGGCGTGTTGCTGAAAGATCCCAGCAGCCTGCACATGGTTCAGTTCGCGAATATCGCACAGATGGACATCGCTTCGGCTGTGCGGGAAACATGCGTGGCGGCAAAAGAAATGCTGTCCCAGGCCCTGGATGAGCAAACCCTCGCGCAGACGATCGAATGGGATAACACTTCAAAAAGCTCCCTTTCCGGACCGCTTGGCTACTTGCGCTCCCGCTACATCACCGCTTTAACAGCAAGCGACAAGCGCATCGGCCTGTTAGTAGTGTCTAGCGGCAAACCCGACGCCTTCAGCCAAGACGATCAGCACGTGCTGGATATCGTCGCCGACCAGCTCAGCGCAGCGCTCCAAAGCGCGTATCTGATGGACGAGCTGCGCAAAGCCAACCAACTCAAGAACGACCTGCTCATGGTTATCTCGCACGAATTGCGCATTCCTTTGACCGCTATTAAAGAAGGCCTCAACCTGCTTTTAGAGCAAGCTCTTGGCGAGTTAAACGCCGAGCAGAAGGATTTCTTGGCAACGGTGAACGACAATGCGAACCGCCTGGAAGCGCTCGTCGAAAAAGTAGTGGCCGCGACGCAGCTGGTTACCGATCAACTACTGTACACTTTGAAGCCGTTAGAAATCAAAACACTGATCGAGCAGCTCCAATCCCATTTCACCGCGCGCGCCGCCGCCAAAGGCGTCAAGTTCACCTGCGCGATCCCGATTCCAAAGGCGACGCTTCAAGCAGACGCCAAGCGGCTTTCTCAGGCTATCGGGCATGTGATAGAAAACGCCATCCAAGCCAGCAGCGCCGAACAAATAGTGACGCTTGCCTGTTCGGCGACAGCATCAGGCATTCGTTTTGAAGTGACCGACAATGGCCCCGGCATTCCTCCTCAGGAAATGCACAAGCTATTCGAACAATTCCGGGTTATCGGCGGAATCGATGACCGAAAAACAGGCGGGCTGGGATTGGGACTTTTTCTCGCGAAAGCCTTCTTAAGCGGGCACGGCGGCCAGATTCATGTGGAAAGCGAGCCCGGAAAAGGCACGCGCGTGTGTATGGACGTTCCGCTTTCGCCGCCTAAGACCTCCTAAGGCTTAACGAATATCTTGGGTTTGGCCTGTGCTTTGCGCTGCTCGATCCACTGCTTGAGGGCGTCGTATTTCTTTTTCATCTGCAGCTGGTTCTCGTAAGATGCTCGCTCCTTAGGAAAATCCGCCAAATCGCCGCTTCGTTTATCGAGCAACCGGTAGACCGCCCATTCTTTTGTGCCGAACGGCATAGGCGGCCCGACCTGGCCGACTTCAAGCGCGTGAAACGCGTAGATTTGATCTTTGGAAACGCTCCACAAATCGATATACGCTTCCAGCGTCATGGTGCTGATGGGGCGCACCTCATGCTCGCCTGAGGTTTTCATTTTTTCCCATTCGCTTGCGTTTTTATATTTAGCGTAGAAAGCTTCGGCCTCAGCCAAAATCTCGAACATCACCGCTTCGCCACCCACGTGATTTTTCTCGTTCAAAAATTCCTGTTTCATTTCTTCTTCGGTGGCCGTAATCGTTTGCTCCTCTCGCACCTGGTCCTTAAGTTTCTTGATTTGAATCAGGTACCGCATTTGATTTTCCAAAAGCCCCACATCCTCGTTCAAGGTTTGTTTGGCCCAGTTGCGGTAAGCCTCAGGATCGCTCTTGCGGGTAAACGTCTGCTTCTCATCCCTTAAAAGCTGGTTGACGGTTTCTTCTAACTCTTCTTCGCTAACCTGAACTCCCCGCTCGAAAGCGGTGTAATGCAAAATTAATTGCTCCCAGATATGCGCTTCCCGCTCGGTTTCGGGAAGATCCGCGCCACCCCAGGGCCGGGCAAAAATGTTGGCGACGTACTTGGCGAAATGATAATTAGCCATGCTGACCGGAACGCCGAAAATTTCGCCGGCGACTTCTTCAGAGGAAGTAATCGCGGCAGAAGATTGAGGATTGGCTAACGCGCTATCTGCTTGAGAATCACCTTGTGCCGACTCTCTGTCCGTGCTTACCTCGGATGGCTCATTTTGTGCGGTTCGATCCGGTTGCGCTTTAGGTTTGTTTGGCGAGCAGCCGCTCGCAAGCAAGAATCCAGGCATAATCCAACCGCAGGCGAAAAAAACAATCCAATAGCGCTTCTTTTTCATCGGCTTGCGGCTTCTCCTGAGCGTAATCCTGTCTGTTGCTGTTGTCGGATTCTTTCTTCCAAAACGCGCAGCTTCATCTCTTGCGACGTGGTCTGCTGTTCAACTGAACGCAAACGTGTTTCCAGTGCGCTAAACTTGCGCGAAAGGTATTCTTCAAGCGGAATAGGAGCCACAACCCCATTGCGTTCCTCAATCGGCCAATCGGGCGGCACCGTAAAATGCAGCCCTTTTGAGGTCTTGATCTCGACGGTCTTGGATGGATTCTCCGGCTCGGCAGCGAAGCTCACCGGTATGATTAGAACGAAAGCCGCCGAACCGATACAGGAGAAGACATGCTGAGCGATTCTCATTATTCGTTCGACCCTCCCGATTCCTCAGGCGATAGCTCCTGCTCCAACGCTTGCGCTTGCGGCTGCGCTGTTTCAGCCTCAGGCAACAAAGATTCCGGAGCCTGGACGGCAAGGCTTGTCAGCCGAAACGTTCCCTTCAAGCGCGCAGAGCTCTGATCCTTTGCTTCTATACCCCCCTGATCTATTTGATACAAAGTGGTGGAGGTCTGAAGAATGTACAAAAAACGCACAAGCTCAGGCAAAGTGCCTTCGCATTGAACCTCGAATGAACGCACCTGGTACGCGCCTCCATCCTCAGTCGCCAAGGGTTTAACCTCACCCAGAGTCACACCGCTTTCATCCCCTAGCGATTCGATCTCGCGCAGAAGATTGGCGATCTCGGTTTCTTTGGGCCCCGCCAAGCGTAAATGGTCCTGATAAGCGACAATATCCGCCAAGACCGACTCCTTGCGGCTAAGCAGCTGCTGTTCGGTCGAAATAGCGCGCTCAAGGCGCCCGATCTCCTGCTCGACATGCCGCATATGGCGCCACCAGGGACCTAATACAAACAGATCCAGGCACACAAGACAAATCGCCATGCCGCTTCCCATCGCGAACAACCGTTCGCGCGGCGAAAACTCCGGAATTTTTAAGGGTATTGCAAACTTCATCCCTCGCCTCCGGAAGATTCGCTTTCCTGATCATCGGAAACCGTTTCCAGCACCGCGGTAATTTCGAATTCCGTTACGTACGCTTCACCATCTTTACGCTTTGAAACACGCTTAGCTTCCACTTGCTCAAACAAAGCGGATCGTTCAATGGCAGACACATAATCATAAACACGTGGCATTTGATCGGAAACGCCTTTCACGCTCACTTTTCCTTCTCCAATAAAGGAAAAAGCGTTCCAACGAACGGATGCGGGAGCGACTCGGTTCAACTCGGCCACCGCATCCAGCATTTGGCTGCGCGTCTTAAGCCAATCGCTTACCAATCCGATCTGAACAAGCGACATCTCAAGCGCCTCTGCCGCTTGCGAAGTCTGCCGATGCTCGCGCACCAAAAACGCGTGATAGCGCTCAGCCTTCTGCGCGTGGCCGATCAAAAGAACCAGCAAAAGAATGACCGCAAAAATTACCTGGCAGCCGATTCCAACCAGCGCGCGCGCGCGAACCTCAAATGTTCGGTGCAAGCGAAGAGCCGCTGGAGTCAGGTCGATCTCGCCTGGATAAGCGGTGAGCCCCAACAAAGATGTGCAGGATACCGGCAAAGCTGTGATTTGGCTGCGCACGGCATCCGATAAAGACCAGCGCTGCGCAGACGAAACAGTCGTAACAGGCATTTTGAGCTGCTGGCCGAGAGCCGTAGGGAGCGTGCCGGCGTGAGACGTCTGCCCTGCGATGAGCACGTGCTCGATCGGCAGGTTCAACCCCTCACCTTCGAAAGACTCGATGGATCGAACAATCTCCGCAACAAGTTTAGGGAGCAATTCGGCGTGCTCGGCAAGTTGCGCGGTTCCCGTAGACAAGTTGCGATGAAAATAGGCCTTGCCTTGCTTGAGAATGACCAAAGTCGTGCTGTCGGCATCCAGATCCACTACCAGCACAACCGCTGATTTCTGCAAGGGAGAATCAGGCAACGCCCGCGCCCATCCGCAAAGGCCGTCCAGCTCAAAACCCACGCGCTCAAGCGCCCATCCCATGCCTTTGACGATGCGAAGCGCTCGGTATACCACATCTTGGTGAGAAATAATCAGCATCACGCGGGAATAGCCGCTGGGATCCGTTTCGACAACGATAAAATCAGTCAAAATCTCTTCTTTAGCGTAGGGCGTGTGCTTCTCAGCCTGAAGCTCGATGATATCGCGAATCTCCGCGGGATTGGACGATGGCAGCGTAAAGAGCCGCGCGGTTGTCAGGTGGGAGGGATTCGCGACCAAAACGGTTTCCGGCACCCACCCCTGTTGATTACAGAGATCCTTCAGACGCGCGACAATGTCCTCATGGCTTAAGCCTTGGACAGGAAGCGTCAGCACGCCTGCCACTTCCCGCGAGCCCCAGCGGCCACGCGCGTAAAGCAACCGCAGCCACTGTCCATCGACCGACAGAAAGGCCGTGTTTTGCCCGCCGGATGGCCCCAAAAGCTCGATGAGCTTGCCCAGCCACGGCAGCTTAGCGTTCATCACCCGCCCCATTCCAAAATATCACCTTCTCTATTTATCACGGCTGTCAGACTCACAGCATGCCGGCCGCTCGAGGAGGGAGCCGTCACAGTAATGCGAAAAGCTGTCGATTTTACATCCAATAATTCTTCTTGAATTAAGGGAGAGAGCAGCGCCAGCTCTTTATCAGGCACAAACGGCGCAAGCTCGCCAATGATGATCTGTGGCGAGTCGATTAGGCGATCATCCGCGGTGCCCGCGGCACCATCACCGCCTAGCCGATAAACCAGCACACCGGCAATACCTTGTGAACTCAACCCAAGCGCCGACAGCCCTGCCTCATCGGCGGTATTGATGTTCAGGCGCCCGGTGCCATAAACAGTCAGGAACGGCGCCAAGCGCGCGTAAACAGCCGGCGTCATGCCGCGCACAAGCAGCAATTCTTCCACATTTTCAAATGGAGCATCCTTGCACTCGTACCCTCCGGAGCCTCCACGATAGTCGAAATCCTCCGCTCCTTCCGGATGCGCATCGGAGTCTTCATCGCGCCAATCAAGAACAGCGTCAGCCAAAGCTGCGGCTTTGTCTTGTACGAGTTCCGCTTGCGACACAATAAAACGCGTGAGCATGGGCTGGCTCATAGTATTTAAGGGAAGCTTTCGCTCTTCATCCGTCATGCGCCACACAATAGCCTCATTAGCAATCAACGGTATCTCCGATTCGTGCGACAAAGCCAAACCGAGGCTCTGTGGGTTGTCGATCTCAAAGCGATAAGGCTTGGCCCAGTCGTCTTTGAGACCGTCCACCTCTGCGCTTTGCGCATTCTGATCGGCTTCAAGCACTGAATGCGCGTGCTCTATCGCGCTTTTGGCCAGTTCCTGTGTTTTGAGATCTTGCATAAAACGCGCGGTGCGCGACAAAGATGCCGCGCCTCGCGCCGACAAAGCCATTGCGATAATGCTGAAGAAAGCGACCATCCAGATTACCAAGACTAAAACGCTCCCGCGCGGCGCGCAATAACGTCTTTTTTGCGGGGCGCTCATTCTCATGGCGTTTTCTCTTCGCGCAGCCGCGCAATGGGGATGACCACCATCATTGATCTTCGAATGTCGTCCGCGGCGCTCTCATCCTCGGACGCCAGATCAATTCGCACGGCAACCGGCGGCTCAGCGGCAGACCAACGGGTATGCCAACTGAATGTTCCCGTCTCGGGATGCTGCCCCAGAAAACTAAAACGAACCCGCGAAACGCCGTCCATCACCGCGTCACAAGAATCCGTGATGCGCCTGCGATGCACCACGCGAAAAGGCTCGATCGAGCGGCACAACTGCTGAGTGCGCTCATTCGCATAGTAGCCTATCCGAACCAGCTCTTCTATAGGAGCGGCCGAATCGTCCGTCGCTACGCCCGCAAAAGAAACGCGATCATATTGGCCCTCAAAAGGGATCATCTGAAAACGACGAACACGCTCCAAATCGACCCTAACGCGCTTTAAGCCAACCAAAGAGCGCTGCGCCTCATCGCCATAGCGCTCAAGCCGCTCCCACACGCGCAAAGCTCCGGCTCCGAAACCACTTGCCGTTGCCGTCACAAATGTGAGTAAAGCGCAAACCACCAGCAGCTCAACTAAAGTAAACCCATGGCGCTTCATTCCTGGCCGGAGATGGAGAGCCGCACAATCGTGCGCACCTGGTACGTATCGGTTTCACGGTCCCTAGGCCACGTCAGATCCAGAGTCACCAGGCGAAGCTGCGCATCCAGCTCTATAGGCAGCGCGGTCATGCGCCAGTCTATCTTGTCAAGACCCGCGCGAAAAACGCCCGAAGCTTCTTCCTCTGGAATAACGCCCTGCCGTACGGCAACGTGCAATTCGTCCAACTTGGAATTAGCTAAAAAAACGACTTTGGTTTGGCGTTCTAAAAGGCGGGCCACGCGCGCGGCGACCGCAAGACCGGGCAATATGCCAACGGCGGCAGCCCCAAGCACGCTGACGGTAACCAACAGTTCAATCAAGGTAAGTCCGCAAGCTGGAATGCGCTGTATAGCGGATATGGCGTGGCGGTTCAGTGTTGCGCCCCTTCGGCCGGGCGTTGACTTGCTATCACTTCGATAAAGACCAGTTGCTGACGTCATCCTCGCTGTCGATCCCGTCAGGGCCTAACGAACTTAGGTCATAATCACGCGGAGGATGCGCTCCAGGATACTTGTAGACATACTCTTGCTGCCAGGGATCGAGCGGTTCTTGCTCTAGGTACGGCCCTTTCCAATTTTTTGGCACAGGCGGGCTTGCGGGTTTAGCCAGAAGCGCTGCAAGTCCTTGCTCAGTGGTCGGATAACGGCCATTATCGATTTCGTACATGCGCAGCGCAAGCGAGATATTACCTTTAATATCCGCTTGCGCGATTCCGCGCCGCGCGCCTTCAGTGCGGCCGGCAAGACGCGGCACCGCCATAGCCACCAAAGCGCCGATAATCACAATCACGAGCATGAGCTCGATGAGCGTGAAGCCTTGCTCACTTCTTGGGTGAGGGCGTTGCCGCATGGTTTTTCTCCTTTAAGCAACTTTAAGCAAATAGATTAAACAATACTACCTAATTCGAACACGGGAAGCAATACGGCCATCACGATCCAGCCTACGATCGCGCCGACCAGCAGAATCATGGTAGGTTCCAAGAGCGCTGCCGCTACCTGAAGCGTCCGTTCCGCTTCGCGTTCATAGAAATTAGCGACTTCCGTCAGGGCTTCTCCCGCTCGACCACCCTCTTCTCCAACCGCTACGGTGTTTACGACAAAGGGATTCACTTCGCGCACCTGCCGCATAGCATCGGCTAATGAGCTGCCCTGCTGTAAAAAACCAGGAAGACGCTCTAAATCCGCTCGGATGACCGGATGGCGCACAACCGTCAGGCTCACGCTCACCGCCTGCATAACGGAAACGCCATGATCGATAAGCAGGCCGAATGCGCGGCAAAACCGGCCTAACTCAAGCTGGCGAATCAATAGGTTGATCACCGGAAGTCGCAGCCCCACATGATCCAAAGCCTTGCGCAACGGCTGCCCCGGGGCGCGCCATAACGCCACAAACCCAACAAGCACGCCGCCGGCCAGCACCCAAAACCAAAGG
>Ga0247727_10002596_pt1 | contig 41004 bp, 37 predicted proteins | sample WisWelCaveWW1625_FD_202498 | JGI IMG/M metagenome (GOLD analysis project Ga0247727, IMG submission 202498) | Biofilm microbial communities from Wishing Well Cave, Virginia, United States - WW16-25 | ecosystem: Environmental > Aquatic > Deep subsurface > Groundwater > Cave microbial mat | place... | reverse complement strand
GCGAGGCCGGCACGCCCGCCGCGCTGCAGCTGGTGCTCGACCAGTTCGACGCCTTCGTGGAGGCGGCCGGTCCGGCCGACGCGTCCCGCGCGATGTCGCTTCTGGGGGCGCGGGAGCTGATCGACCCGCTGCGCCGCATCATGAAGGAGGACCTGGCGCAGGTGGGCCAGGCGGTGCTGCTCCTTGCGGGCATCCACAACATCCACGTCCCCGAGGACGCCGCGATCCGGCGCGCCATCGACGAGTACTGGAAGCAGCAGCCCGAGGGGAGCGACAGCGGCGATCCGGGCCCGGACGACGGCTCCGGCAAGTACGTCATGTGAGGGGCCCGGTGGCGCGATCCTCCCTGCTTCTGGCATCCGCTCCGGCGGCGTTCCTTCTGGCGTCGCTGGTCGCCTCCCCGCAGGCGCAAGCCGCCGCGAACCCGGCCGCCCCCACTACCAAACCCGCGCCCAAGGAGGCGGCGCCGGCGGTCAAGCCCGCGGCCCCGGTGCCCAAACGGGCTCCCGCGCCGCCAGCACCGGTCGCCCTGATCCCGAAGGCGTGGGAACGCTCGATCTACGACCTCGAAGGGCGGGTCGTGACGGTCGTCGACGACGTGACGTTTGAGGCCCCGCCGGCCTACCAGGAGAGCTTCGCCTTCTGGACCGGCCGGATGAAAGGCGGGCAGCGAACGGAGCTGCTCCAGCTCCTGACGACTACTCGCGAGCCGGCGGAGGACGGCAGCCTGCCGTTCCGCCGTCAGGTGTCGCGATTCCAGGTCGACATCGTCGAGCAGGGGCAGAACAAGACGCCGGCGGGCCAGCTGAGCCATCTGGTGACGTCGCTGGTGTGGGAGGGTGTTCTCGATCCCGAGGGCAACGTCCGCGACATCACCAAAACCGGCGGTCCGGATGACACCTCCGAGTTCGAACAGCTCAGCTTCGAGCTCCTCGATCGGCTCTTCCCGCGCCTGGGCGAACGTCGCGAGATGAAGCCGGGGGACTCCTTCACCGAGAAGATGCCGATTTCGATGCCGCAGCGCCTGGCGGTGAAAGGCCTCGAGGGGATCGGCCTCATCGTGACGCGCGCGTTCACGCTGCGCGAAGTGCGCGGCAACGAAGCGATCTTCGATGTCAAGGTGACCTACGAGGCGGACCCGGCGACCCCGCCGACCGCCCCGAGGACCACCTGCGCCATCAGCGGGAGCGGGACGGGCCAGGCGACCTTCGACCGGGCCGACGGGCTGTTCATCCAATCGAAAATGGAGAGCCGGATGGTCATCGATCTGGAAGCGCCGCTGCGCCGCCTGCCCGACCAGCCGGAGGGGTTCGACCCCGGCACCGCCAAATCCCGCATCGCGCTGTCGCTCCAGCTGTCCGGCAAGCAGGTCCTGGCGCGGCTCTTCACCGAGCCTGCGGAAGAACCGGCCGCGGACTGAGCGGCGAAGCGTTCGTGCCCGGCCGCGGGCCGGCCAGGCGACCAAGGACGTCTCCCGACAGATCCCAGGCCAGCAGCCTCCACCCGCCGTTCGTCCCCTCGGTCGCGAGGATCGCCACCTCGGGCCGCCGGTCGCCGGTCAAATCGAGGGCGATCGGGTGGGACGCCGCCTGCAGCCCGTCGAGGGTGAATGGGAAGCCGCGCACCGGCTGGCCCCCGTGCCGCATCGCCAGCAGCCGCAGCTGTGTCGAGCCGGCGTACAGGTTGCTGCGCGCCTGCAGGAAATCGGGCCGGTCGTCGAGATCGAGGTCGGTGACGACCCACTGCGATGCCTGCTCCCCCTGCGAGCGCGTGAACGTGCGGTGCACCGTCAAGGGGAATCCCGGCACCAGCGATCCGCCGGCGTCGAGCGCATAGAGGTTGTTCCCGTCGCCCTGCAGGACTTCGGTCCGGCCGTCGCCATCGACATCGGCGAGCAGCGCACCCCAGGCGGCTCCGGTGCCGAGCGGGAAGGGCCATCCGGGCATTTCCGATCCGTCGCGCCGGAGCGTGTGAAGGGCGGCGGGGATGGCGGGACCCGGGCTGGGCGACTCGAGCGAGACCGGTTGCGGCGCCTGGAGCAGGTCTCCTATGAACGGGAGCGTGGCCTGCACGATCTCGGCCAGGCCGTCACCATCCAGATCGCCGGCGACGGGCGCCTGCCGGTCGACAATCTCGCGCAACTGAACTGGGAAGTCCGGCAGAGGCCGACCCAGGTCGTCGAGCGCCAGCAGGCGGGGGGCGAGGCCCGATTCCACGATCAGCACCTCGGGCAGGCCGTCGCCATCGAGATCGGCGGCCGCCGGGGCGGCGTTGATCGACAGGCGGCGCCCCGTCGCGTCGGGCCCGGGACGGAACGGCCAGCCCGGCAGCGGCCGGCCCCAGCCATCAAACGCCCAGACCTCCGAGGTGCCGATGACGCGCACGACCTCGGCCCGGCCGTCACCGTCGAAATCGGTGACCAGGGTTGAGGAAGGGGAACAGGCCACCGGCGTGCCGGTCACGGACACCCGGATCGGCCATCCCGGCAGGTCGGAGCCGTCGGACTGGATCGCGAATATCAGGGCGGCGCGGTCTTCCGGCATCCCCGAAGTGACGCAAACGACGACCTCGCCATTGCCGTCGCCGTCGAGGTCGCCGACGCCCGGGGCGCCGACCGGATAGGCTGGCTGGGGCAGGTGGTCGAACCGGCGCGGCCACCCAGCCATCATCGCGCCGCCCGCCCCGATCGCCACGAGCGTGCCGGACGGGACCGAGGCAATGAGCTCCTCGCGGCCGTCCCCGTCCAGGTCGCCCGCGACGACCGAACCCTGGCGCGGCCTGATGTCGACCGGCCTGGGGAAGAGGAGAGGGAAGCCCGGCGCGTAAGACGGCAGGAGCTTGAGTGGCGTGGCCGCCGAGGGCTCCCGTGTGGCGGGAGCGAAAAACAGGAGTGACACACCGGCAACGATCGCCGGCCCGACCATGCCGAGATCCAGCCAGCACAGGAGCCGGTGGCGGGCGCGATGCGGCGAGTGGTACGGCATCCGGACGCCCCGATGAGTAGGAACAACCTTCTTATACGGCGCCGCCCCGGCGCACGCAAGGTGATTCGGCCCCTTTCGGCTTGTGCGGCGGCGTGCAGATCGGCTTTAATCGGCCCCCCATGACCATGACGGGAAAGAGCGGCGCCGGCGGGGCGGTGCCGCCGCGTGTGCGCTTCGCCCCCAGCCCGACCGGCTTCCTGCACGTCGGTGGCGGGCGCACCGCCCTGTTCAACTGGCTGTTCGCCCGGCGGCACGGCGGGCGATTCATCCTGCGCATCGAGGATACCGATCGGGAGCGCTCCACCGAGGCCAGTGTACGGACGATCCTGGAGGGGCTGACATGGCTTGGCCTCCACTGGGACGAAGGTCCGGTTTTCCAGTCGCGCGGTGTGGAGGAGCACAAGGACCTGGCGCGCCGCCTGGAGCGGGAGGAGAAGGCCTACTCCTGCTTCTGCACGACGGAGGAAATCGAAGCCAGGCGGCGGGCCGTGGAAGCGAAAGACGGCGTCTGGAGATACGACCGGGTCTGCCTCGCGATCGGACCGGACGAGACGCGGCGCCGGCGCGATGCGGGGATGCCGGCGGCCCTGCGCTTCAAGGTTCCGGAGGGGACCACCGATTGGGACGACCGGGTCCACGGCCCCACCTCGTTCGACAACGGCGTCATCGAGGATCTGGTGCTGCTGCGCTCGGACGGCTCGCCGACTTACAACCTGTCCTGCGTGGCCGACGACATCCGCATGAGCATCACGCACGTCATCCGCGGCGACGATCACCTCAGCAACACCCCGAAGCAAATCATGCTCTACCGGTCGCTGGGCCACGAGCCGCCGAGCTTTGCCCACCTGCCGCTCATCCTCGGCGCCGACAAGAAGCGGCTCAGCAAGCGGCACGGCGCCGTGTCGGTCACGGAGTACCGCGACCGGGGGTACGTCGCGGATGCGATGTTCAACTTCCTGGCCCTTCTCGGCTGGTCTCCCGGTGACGGGCGCGAGAAGATGACCCGCGACGAGATTGTGGAGGCGTTCTCCCTCGAGGCGATTAACCGCAAAGGGGCGGTGTTCGACGAGCAGAAGCTGGAGTGGCTCAACAGCCAGTACATCAACGACCTCCCGGCGGAGCGGATCGCGGAGTTGATCGACGCCGATCTCCGGTCCGCCGGCCTCCTGAGCGCCGACATCGAGCCGGGTGGATCGAGGCGCGCCTGGTTCCTGCAGGTCCTGGAGGCGCTCAAGGCGCGCTCCAAGAGGATGCCCGACTTCGTCAGGGACGCGCGGCCCTTCCTGACCGAGGACTTTAATTACCAGCCGGAGGCGATTGAAAAACACCTGCTCGCCCCCGGCAAAGGAGGGCCGGCGGTGGCTGCGGACCGCCTGCGCGCCCTGCGCGAGGCGCTGGGGCGGGTCGATCCGTTCGACGAGGCGCGCGCCGAGGCGGCCCTGCGCGCCCTCGCCGACGGCCGGGGCGAGACCGCCGCCCAGCACATTCATCCGCTCCGCGTGGCCCTGGTTGGGGCCGCCGTCAGCCCGGGTGTCTTCAGCGTGCTGGTATTGATGGGCCGGGAGCGGGCCGTCCGCCGGCTCGACCGGCTGATCGACTTCCTCGCGTCGCGCTCGGTTGACACCCCCGGAACGGGCCGCTAAAATCAGCCCCCGCGTTCCGGGATCGTCTAACGGCAGGACACTTGGCTCTGGACCAAGGAATCGGGGTTCGAATCCCTGTCCCGGAACCAAGAAAGCGTGGCGCTATCGTCTAGGGGTTAGGACAGATGGTTCTCAGCCATCAGACCGGGGTTCGAATCCCCGTAGCGCTACCATAAACCTCTGGCCCCGACCCTGGCTTCGGTTCCCCGCCGTTCGGGACGACGCCGGCCTTGACCAGGGCGCGCGCCTCGACGGCGTCGAGCGCCGCGTCGGTCTCGTCGAGGCGGTACCAGCGGCCGATCAAATCGCGCCACGGAAAGCGCTCCTGGTGCCGGGCCATGGTCGCGAGGGCGCCGTGGAAGTGGGAGAAGTCGCTTCCCCAGCAGCCGCGGATGTCGAGGTGCTTGCGGTTGATCAACGCGTGGGGGTTCAGCGCCGTTTCGCCGTTGTCGGTGTACTGGCCGGCGACCACCAGGACCCCGCCGTCGCAGCACATCCCGGCCCCCTCGGCCACCGCCGCGGGATCGCCGGCCGCCTCGATGACGACGTCCGCTCCTCGACCCGTGGTCAGCGCCCGCACTGTCTCCAGCCGATCCGCGGGCGTCAGCGTCTCGATCGAGTAGGCCTCCGCGGCGCCCATCCGGCGCCCCATGCGCAGCCTTTCGTCGGGCGCCCCGAAGGCGAAGACGCGATCGGCTCCGGCGAGGACCGAGAAGGCGATCGCCGAGAGGCCGAGCGGTCCGGTCCCGAGCACGACGAGCGTCTGTCCAAGACGCACGCCGCCGCGCAGGACGGCGTGGAAGGCGGTGACCGCGCCGCAGCCCCCGCCGATGTAGGCCTCGGGGGAAAGACCCTCGGGCAGCCTCAGGAGACGGACGCCCGGTCGGATCCAGATCCGCTCCGCCCAGCCGCCGAGCAGACCGTCCTCCGCGCCGTAGGTGATGCCATAGACCCGCCGGTGCGGACAGCGTGTCGATTCCTTCGCGACCAGACAGTACCAGCAGGCGCCGCACGTCCCGTGGACGTCGAGGAACGCGGCCACGTCGCCTTCGCGGAACGGGCGTCCCTCGACATCGCGCAGCGGGCCGCGCAGCGCGGCAAGGACCCCCACCGAGACATGACCCGGGATGAGCGGGTAGGGGACTCCCACGAGGCGGCCGTGCCTCAGATGGACATCGGTGCCGCAGACTTCACTGTAGAGCGTGTGCAGGAGGGCGGCCCCGGGCTCGAGATCCGGCGGCGCGAAGGCGCGGATTTCCGTGGCCGCCCCCGGGCGGGGCAGGACCGCGGCACGGACCGTCGTCATCCCTTGAGCGCCGCGGCGAAGCGCAGCAGCTCGGCGCCGGCGCGTTCGACGCCGGCGCGCTGCCTTGCGTCCTTGAGCGCCCCGGCGTCGTCGAATGCCTGGTCGGCGTGGCCCACCGAGACCGTGCTCGGGATGACCACCGCCATCAGCGACGTCAGGGCCTGGCGCAGCGCCAGTACGGCGCGCACGCCGCCGACCTGCCCGGGGGATGCCGACAGCAGCAGGACACACTTCCCCTTGAAGGGCTGATCGGGCGGGCGCGAGACCCAGTCGACGGCGTTCTTGAGGCCACCGGGGATCGAGTTGTTGTATTCGGGGGTGGCGATCAGCAGCGCGTTGGCGGCGGCGATCCGCTCGCGCAGCCGCTTCGCTCCGTCCGGCAGGCCGTCCCGCGCCTCGAGGTCGCCGTCGTAGATCGGCATCGCCACGTCCCGCAGGTCGAGAAGGTCGATCTCGGCCCTGCCGCGCAGGGCCTCGACAGCGTTGGCGAGCAGCTTGCGGTTGAGCGAGCCACCGCGGTACGACCCTGCGAAGGCGAGAATGCGCGTCATGCGCGTCATGCGCGTCCGATTCTATAACAGGGCCGCATACATGCCCCTTCCCGCACTCAAGGGCAAGGCGTGGTCGCGGGGTCGTCGAGCGGGTCGCGCGGGTCGGGCGGCGGGTTCGGATCCAAGCTTGGGTCGAAGTCGCCGTAGGTGCCGTCGGCACAGACATTAGTGGCGCGCGCCAGGTAGAGCCGCGCCATGCCGACCGCTGGGTCGAGGGCCGGATCGGCTGTCGCCGCGGCCGGCGCGTCCGCGACAAGACAGCTGGCCGTCGTCCACGGGAGGGGGGTGGCCGGGCTCAACAGCTCCTGGACGATGACGTCATAGACTGTCGCCGGGCCGACGAAGAGATCCTGGTCCTGCCAGGCCAGGCCGGTGGTGAATCCGCCGACACCATCCGGAGTCCGGTCCACCATGAGGATGGCGACCTCGAGCGGGCGCAGGTAGAGCGCGGGATCGACGGGGGCGCAGTCGCTGATGTCCGGGATTCCATCGCCGTCGCCGTCGTTCCGGACGAGGTTCGCTTCGTCGATCGGGCGGGGCGCGCCGAGCGCATAGTCGGTGGAGTTATTGTGCGGGGTGACGATCCGGATGCGCTCCAGGGCCTTCTGAAGGACGAGGCCGCCGGGGCTGACGGCAGGCGTGCCCCAGGGCCCGTTGTTGCCGGTGAAGTTGCCATAGGCGACGCAGTCGACGTAGTCGGTGAGAAACGGCGCCCAACAGATCCGGCCGCTCGGAAACGGTAGCGAGCCGCTCACCACCTGGCTGGCGGTGAACTGGAACAGATTGACGGCGGCCTGCGTCGCCATGATGTAGTGGGCGCCGTTGGCGGTGTTGGTCTCATTGTGGTCGAACACTCCGAAGTCGCTCAGGGGATTGCCCGCCGCGTCCCAGGTCTTGATCGCGTGGGTGTTCAGGAGGTTCTGGCTCGAAAACGTGGACCGGAGAACCACGTACTGCGCCTCCGGGTGCAGAAACGACCCCGGGTAGACCTCCTCGATGACCATGAAATGGAAGCTGGCCTCGGCGCGCCCGAGCGCCGCGGCGAGGATGATCGCCACGAGAGGGAGGTTCCGGATCGGACGGCGCATGGCGTGACCTCCACCGAGCGGTGCTGCCGGGTATCGGATCGAGCAGATGGACTCATATGGTACCCTGCCCCGAAGCCGTCAAGTAGAAACTCCGAACTCGTTGCGGGTCGGGACGTTACGCCGACGCACGAGAGGACGTTGCGCTCCATCGCGGTGTTGAGCCTGCTGGCGATATCGCCCTGCCCGGCGCGAGCCGACGTGCCAGTCGCCGACGACTCCTCCGAGGCGCAGCTCACGGGGCTTTATGCCGCGGCGCTGTCGTTCACGCCGGTCGGCTACCAGCCCGGGCGCAGGGTGGAGGCCGGCGTGGAGGCCGTCTATCTGCCGTCGCTCGACGAAGATGACCGGCAGACCACCTTCGCCGGTGCCAAGGTGCAGAACACGAACTTCACGAAGGTGCTGCCGCGGCCCCGCCTGCGCTGGAGACCCAGCGCCGACTGGCTCCTGGAGGGGGCCGCCTTTCCTGAGGTGCAGGTCGTCGGCGTGACGCCGGACATGTACGCGCTGTCGGCCGCCTACCACCTCGGGGCTCGCGAGTCGGAGATAGGCTTCTGGGTCCGGGCGCACTACTTGAAGGCCGACATCGAAGGGCCGATCACCTGCCCGGAGGAGGCGGTCGAGGACCCGGCCAAAAGCGTCTGCTTCGGCGGCCAGGTCAGCAGCGATCGCTTCCGCCCGGAGGCCTACGGGGTCGACCTGATCGTCGGCGGGCCGCGGCTGTTCGCCGACGTGCTCGCCTGGTACGCCGCTGCCGGCTACCGTCACGAGACCCTGCGCTTCGAGACGCACTTCGTGAACGCCTTCGGGCGCCTCGACGATCAGGAGCTGGTCGCCCGGCTCGACCGAGCGTCGATTCTCGGCGGACTGACCTGGACGCCGGCGCACGGGTTGCGCTTGACGATGGAGGCGTCGTACGCCCCGGAGGCGCTGCTCACGGGGCGGCTAGGGATCGGCTACGGCTGGGGGGGACGGTGAGGCGCGCCGGGTTCGGAGCGGTCGCCGCCGCCGGCATGCTCCTCTCCGCCTGCACCGATCTCGACATCAAGCCGCTACCGTCGGTCGGTAGCGATGCCTCCGATCCGGCGATCGTCAACCCGTCGTTCGCCGGCGACATCCAGCCGATCTTCATGGCGCGCTGCGCCGTGGCCGGCTGCCACATCACGCCGACGGAGGCCAACCTCGGGCTCGTCCTCAAGGACGCCCCGACGAGCTACGCCCACCTCGTGAGCGTGCCGTCGCTGGAGTTTCCGGGCGTGAACCGGGTCGAGCCGGAGGACTCGGCCGCATCCTACCTGATGTTCAAGCTGGACGCCGGAGAAATTCCGAAGTCCGGTCCTGTGCTGTCGCAAGGGACGCGCGACACCATCCGTTATTGGATCGACCCGGGGGCGCCGGCGAACTGAGCTCCTCCGAGGGCGGCGCGCACGCCCGACGGATCAGGCCGGCAGTTCGCGGAACCGGCGATAGACGGCGAGTGGATCGGGGTGCGGTTCCCAGCCGAGAACCGGCAGCGCGTCCTCGACGTACTCCCGGCGCCGCATCCCGAGCAGAACACAGCTTACCCCCGGCGTGCTGGTTAGCACCCAGAGGGCCTTGCGCGACAGCGGCTCGGAGCGCCGCGCGTCCGGAAGCGCCGGGTCCAGGGTGGAGGCGATCGCCCGCGCCGGGCCGCGGTTCTTCTGGGCCGCGCGCCGGCCGATCTCCCGGGTAAGATTGCCGATAAGCGGCACGCAGCGGTCCCACCAGGCGCGCCAGTCCGCCTCTCGTCCGGGCGTGAGCGCGCGCGCCAGCGACGCCACCAGCATGTTGACCCGCGGGATGAAGTACTGGCCCGCAATCTGCTCCCAGTGCAGGCGGTCGTCGATCTCCTTCGCCAGGCCGGCGACCTGCGCGGTGAGCTGGAAGAGCTGCGCTGCGGCTTCCTGCCCTTCGGCGGAGAGGTCCCCGCTGAACCGGGCGGTGTGCTCCGCCTCCAGCGCCCGCAGCCCGGCCATCACGTCCTCGAGCCGGGCCTCCTGAGGCGGGACGGCGAAATCGGCCAGGCGCATCAGCCGTCCGCCGACGAAGGCGTTGAGCGGCCGGTTGATGAGGACGGTGAGCCCCGCCGCCGCGGCGGCCTCGAGCGCCGTTTGGCCCTCGCCGGGACCGGTGTTGCGCGTCAGCGCGGCCCCTGATTCGAACAGGTTCATCGGCACTTGCAGGACGCGGAAGTGATGCCCGGCCCCCCCCGCCGCCTGCGCCGCCTCGAGCATCCGGCTGACCGAGGTCGCCTCGGGAGCCTCGGGGGAGAGGACGGCGGTGTTCGAGGAGACGCCATACTGCCGGATCACACCAACCCGCGCGCGCTCCTCGAGGAACGCGAAGGCCTCCTTGAGGCGACGGTAGAACTCGTCCCTGATGGCCGGAAGCCCGTCATCGCCGGCCCCGTGCAACCCTCCCTTCGTGGCGTCGGACAGGAAGTACTCCGGGTTGTGCAGCAGACAGACATCGAGGCTCTCCGACTGGAGCCGCTCCAGGGATCGGGCGAGCTGGTCCTGCAGGAATTCGGGATGGATGCAATGCCAGCAGCCGTCCGTGTAGCGCACCACCTCGGGGAATGGACGCCCGGCGCCCTCCCGCTCCATGGCCAGGGCCAGATTCCGTCCCTGAACGTAGCCGATCTTGGAGACCACGATCGTGCGCGCGCGGCGGGCCGGATCGCGGCGTCCCAGGTCCTGCAGCACGGCGCCGACCAGCCGCTCGCTCGCGCCGTCCGTGTAGTTCGTCGAAGTGTCGATGAGGCTGCAGCCTCCCGCCAGGGCCCGCTCGAGGGCCTCGCGGTGCCCGGGCGCCTGATCGTCCACGCGGTAGCAGCCGAATCCGATCCGGCTGACGGGGAGCGCGGAAGTCACTGCGCGGCGCCCCGCGCCGCGCGCCGATGTTCGGTGCGGGTCAAGCCGGCCTATTCTTTCTTCTTGAGGCTCGAGAGGTAGGCGACGAGGGCTTCGAGATCGCCGGCGGTCAGGCTCGGGTACGCCTTCATCTTGCTGTCGGCCTTCATCTCCTTGGGCGACACGATCCACTTCCTGATCTGGTCGGAGGAGAGCTTGCTGCCCACGCCGTCGAGGGGATTGTTCTTGTTCCCTTTGCCCTCGATGGAATGACACATGGCGCATTTCTGCGCCGCGTACACTTCCTGGCCCTTGGCGGCCCCGGAGTCGTCCTGCGCCAGCGCGGGGAAAGACGAGAGCAGGCCGACCACGGCCACGATGGCGATCGAACGCATCATCTGTCCCTCCATGGAGGCCGGCCGCGTCCCAAGACGTCGCCGGTCAGCAGACACCGCGCTAACGATACCACCAACCGATCGCCTCGGTCACCCGCCCGGCGACGTCGTCCAGATGATCGTCGAACCCGTGATTCGCCCCCGCGACCGGCAGCACACGTGCCCCTTCCGGCAGCATGGCGGCGAGGGTCAGGACGAGCCCGAGAGGCGCCAAGGGATCGGACTCGCCCTGGATGAGGAACAACGGCTTGTGGCAGTCCCGCAGAAACCCGAAGTTGTAGAGCCCGACGGGCGCGCCGATGCCGATGAGCGCCATCACGCGCGGGTCGAGGCAGCCGACTCCCAGCCCCACGAAGGCCCCGAACGAGTAACCGCCCACGAGAAGAGGCGCCCCGGGGAAGTGCATCGCCAGGTCGTCGAGGACGACCCGGAGATCGTCCTCCTCCCCCCGGCCATGGTCATGCGGCCCGGCGCTCCGCCCGGCCCCCCGGAAGTTGAAGCGCAGCACCGGCAGGCCGAGGCGCACGAGGGCCTCGGACGCGGCGTGCACGACCTTGTTGTGCATCGTGCCGCCGAACAGCGGATGCGGATGGCAGACGACCGCGGCCGGGCCGGACGGGTGGGTGTCTGGCGGCCGCTTCAGGAAGCACTCCAGGCGGCCCGCCGGGCCCGGCAGAAAGTAGGTCTCGACGCGCGGCCCCGCCCCTTCCGTCAGCACCGGCGGGCCTTCCGTGGCCGGAGTCGCTGGTGTACCCTTCCCGCCGGGCGCACGACGCCGAACCCGGGAGGTGCCGTGGCGGTCACGCCGGAGCAGTTCAAGGACGCCCTGCGATTCTGGGCCAGCGGCGTCGCGATCGTCACGACACGCCGCCCTGGCGGCATCCAGGGGATCACCGTCAGCTCGTTCGCCTCCCTGTCCCTCGATCCGCCCCTCGTCCTTGTTTGCATCGAGATGAAGGCCCGCAGCCACGAAGCCATCGCAGCGCAGCGCTGCTTCGCCGTCAACATCCTTGGTGCGGGGCAGGAGGATCTCTCGGAGCGGGCGGCCGCGCGCCGCGGGGCCGAGGGAAGCTGGCTCCTGGACTTGGAGCACCGGACCGTCGTGACCGGTGCCCCAGTGCTCGACGGCTCCCCCGCATGGCTCGACTGCTCTCTCGCCGCTTCGCATCCCGGCGGGGATCACACCATCTTTGTCGGGCGTGTCGAAGCGGCGGGCGGCGGTGGCGGGCGTCCGCTCGTCTGGTACGACCGGGGCTACACGCGCCTGGTGTCCCGGTCCGTCCGGCCTCGTTGACACCGCGCGCCCCGCTGCGGTCGCCGGGGGCCGGGCTCACGGACCTTCGAGCGCCATGGTCTTGCGCAGGCGTCGCCGATGACGTTCCTCGCCGGTGAAGCGGGCGCGCAGGAAGGCCGCGAGGACCTCCTGCGCCGTCGCCTCGCCGATGACGCGCGCCCCGAGGCACAGGATGTTGATGTCGTCGTGCTCGACGCCCTGATGGGCGCTGTAGGTATCGTGGCAGAGGCCGGCGCGCACGCCCTTGATCTTGTTGGCCGCGACCGAGGCGCCGACCCCGCTGCCGCAGACGATGACGCCGCGCTCCGCCTGCCCCGATGCGACGGCGCGCGCGACCGCGGCCGCCGCGTCGGGGTAGTCGTCCTGGGGATCGTAGCGCGCCGGGTACACCTCCACTACCTCGTGCCCTTCCTGGCGCAGCCAGTCGGCCAGGCTGTTTTTCATGGCGAATCCGGCGTGGTCGCTGCCGAGCGCGAGCTTCATCGCTCCGGTCCCTCCGGGGCGGGCCCGACTTCGAAGGTGAGGGCGGTCCAGAACGACTGCCAGTCGGCCTTCGGGTCGTCGCGCAACGGTATCATGCGGGTCGTCCGGATCATCTGCCAGCCCGGCTGCTCGATCGGCACCTGGACCCGCCCCGCGCCATCGGTCCGCCCGCACCAGGCGTAGGTGTCGTGGCCGCCGTTCCGGCCCGCCCAGGTGGCGCAGATCTGGGCATCGACATACGCGTCGGCGCCGCTGAAGACGCGCACGGGGAGGCGGCCTTTCGGCCGCACTCGCGCCAGGTCGGTCTCGGGGACGATCTCGAGCGGCAGCCCGGCGCGCGTCAGCGCCACCGAGGCCTGCGGCCCGGCGGCGTTGACCACCGTCTTGACGTGGCGCGTGTAGCGCTCGCGCCCCGGGGTCTGCGCCCGACCGGATTTTCGTCGCGCCTCGAGCACCGCCGCGTTTCCCTCATGCAGGAGGTAAGCCTCGAACTCCTCGGGCTTCAGCTCGATGTAGGTGGCGTCGGTGCTCAGGGCGATCACCGCCGTCCCCGGCGCCCTCAGGGTGATGCGTGCCTTCGCCGGGTCCCCCTCGATCACCGGGTCGACCACGTCCCAGCGCCCCTTGGAGTCGGTGGCGAAGAAGTCGACGATCCGGCCGGTCCGCCAGGGCACCGGCGCTCCGGGAAACACGTCGCTGACATGCATCGCGATGAGGAGCGGGGCGCCCGGCTCGGCGCGGGCCGGCTCCGGGAGCAGGCAGAAATCATGCGCCGCCGCCAGGGTCGAGGCCGACGAGAGCAGGAGCACCAGGGCGGTTGTCCGCATCGCCGTCATCATGACACGAGGAGCGCCGCCTGGGTCAGGATTCGATCGGCGGCCGCTTCGCCGCTCCGGACGCAGTCGGGGACCCCGACGCCGCGCAGTCCGTTGCCGGCCAGCGCCAGCCCGGCGTGGCGCTCCAGGCGCGACTCGATCTCCGCCACGCGATCGAGGTGGCCCACCTCGTACTGGGCCATGGCGCCGGCGTGAAAGAAGGCGCGCGCGAACTGCGGCTCGGCCTCGATTCCGAGGATGTCCCGCAGCTCCTCCCGCACGCAGGCGATCGCCCGGTCCGGGTCCTCCCCGGGGACCAGCGTGTCGGACGTGAATGCGCGCAGCAGCACGGCCCCTTCGGGGGCGCGGGCGGGGAACTTGACGCTCGAGAAGGAGCAGGCGATGAGCCTACGATTCTCGGCACGCGGCACCACGAAGCCGAACCCGGCCAGCCGCCGCGGCACGTCCGCCGTCCGCCACGCGAGACTGACGGTCGTGGATGAGCCATACGAAATTGTGGCGAGGCGATCGGCCAGTCCGGAATCGAAGGGCCGCACGAGAGGCGCGGACTCCGAGGCGCGCAGCGCCAGGACGACGGCATGGAACGGCAAGGTCTCGCCGCGCGACGTGAGCAGGCGCCAGCGGCCGTCGGGGTCGGGGGTCGGTCCGCTTCGTCCGGCTCCGCCGAACGGCCCTGCCGGGAGGCCGGTGATGCGCGTCGCAAGCCGGAGCGAGGCGCTCGGAATCTCTTGAAGGAGCCGCTCGACGATCGACTCCATGCCCCGGCGCGGAGTTACGAACAGCGAATAGCGCGCCCCGCTCACGCCCGCCGTCCCGCCACCGGGCCGGCGCCGGCCGCGAAGCAGGCCGATGATGACGCTGCGGTGCTGGCGCTCGAGATCGAGGAAGCGCGGCATGGTGGCGCGCAGGCTGAGCCGCTCCGGCTCGGCGTTGTAGATGCCGGCCAGGAGCGGTTGCGCCAGCCGCTCCAGGACTTCCTCGCCAAAGCGGCGGCGCACGAATGAGGCCAGGCTTTCGTCCGGGACAAGGGGTCCGCGTGGCAGCAGGAGGTCCATGCCGGCGCGCAGCTTCCCGGGGAGGCTGAGGACCGAGGTGGCGGCGAACGGCAGGAAGCGGGCCGGCGCCATCATGTAGAACCCCTCCGGCACCGGCAGGAGGCGCCGCCCGCGCAAGACGTACGACCGGCGACACTCGGGGTTGGTGCAAGTCAGCTCCTCGGCCAGACCGAGGCGCTGGCAGAGCTGCAGGGCCCAGGGCCTGTCGGTGATAAAGCAGTCCGGACCGCCCTCGACCACGAAGCCGTCGCGCCGCTCTGTCCGGATCACGCCGCCGGCGCGGCAATCGGCATCGAACAGCGTCAGATCGATGGGGACGCCCCGGGCGCGGCCGCGCTCGATCAGCGTGAAGCCGCACGTCAGGCCGGCGATGCCGCAGCCAACCACGGCGACCCGCAGGGGAGGCGCCGGGATCAACGAGGACCCTCACGCGCGACCCGGTCGCGCACCAAAGTGAAGAGCAGGCGCGCGAAGGCGGGGTGGCCTCCCGCCGTGGCGGCGCGCTGGAATCCCAGGCCGGCCTTCCGGGCCGCGGCGCGCGCCTGGATGTCGAGGTCGTAGATCACTTCGACGTGATCGCTCAGGAAGCCGATCGGCGCCACCACGACGTCCTTGACGCCCTGGGCCCCCATCTCGCGCAGCGAATCGCTGACATCCGGCTCCAGCCAGCGCTCGGACGGCTGGCCGCTGCGGCTCTGGTAGACCAGGCGCCAGCGGGGGAGCGCCGCCACGTCGGCCACCATCTCCGCGGTGCGCAGGAGGCTGGCCTCGTAGCCCGACTGCTCCGACATCTCAAGGGGGATGCTGTGCGCCGTGAACAGGATGGCCGTCCGATCGCGTCGCCCCGCCGGGACCGCATCGAGCGACTCGCGCAGCCGGGCGGACAGGGCCTCGATGAACAGCGGATGATCGAAAAAGGGCTCCGCGAACTCCACGGAGGGCGCCCTCTCGCCGACCCGCCGTTGCGCTTCCGCCACGGCCCGGAAATAGCTGTCGCGGGAGGCCGGGGAAGGGTGGGGCGCGAGGATGACGCCGATGGCGCGGCCGAGACCGAGCCCGTCGATGCGCGCCAGCGTGTCGGAGACGAACGGGTGCCAGTGCCGCATGCCGACGAACACCGGCAGGCCGGGACCGTCCGATCGCAGCGCCTCGCGCAGACCCCGCGCCAGCGCCTCAGTCAGCCGGTTGAGGGGCGAGGCGCCGCCCACCTCGATGTAATGCTGCACGATCTCCTCGTAGTGATCCTCGGAGATCGGCCGCCCGCGCAGCACGTTGTCGAGGAACGGCCGGATCTCCTCGGGCCGCGTCGGCCCCCCGAAGGCGAGCAGCAGGACGGAATCGAATGGGGCCGGCATCAGGATTCGTTCCAGGCGTGCACGGTCTCGACCAGGGCCAGCACGTTGTCCACCGGCGTCTGGGGCAGGATGCCGTGACCCAGGTTGAAGATCCAGCCGGGACGCGAGGCGGCGCGCGCCAGGAGCGCCCTGGTCCGCCGGATCACCTCCTGCCGGGGGGCGAACAGGACGGTCGGATCGAGGTTTCCCATCAGGCCGACCTCCCCGACGAGGGCCCACGCGTCGAGCAGATCGATTCTCCAGTCCACTCCGATCACCCCCGCCCCGGCAGTGCGCATGTGCGTCAGGAGAGGGCCGGTCAGGGTCCCGAAGAGGATCACGGGTGTCCCGGGCGTGACCGCGGCGACCAGCGCCTTCGTGTGCGGCAGGACGAAGTCCCGGTAATCGCCCGGCGACAGGCATCCCACCCACGAGTCGAAGATCTGCACCGCCTGCGCACCCGCCGCGATCTGGGCGTTCAGATAGGCGGCCGTCAGCCGCACCAGGCGCCTCATGAGTTCGTCCCAGGCGCCGGGGTCGCTGTAGATGAGGGTCTTGGTGTGCCGGTAGCTCGACGAGCCGCCCCCCTCGATCAGGTAGGAGGCCATGGTGAACGGCGCCCCGGCGAAGCCGATCAGCGGCAGGTGTCCGGGGAGCGCGGCCCGGGTGCGACGGATCGCCTCGAAGACGTACCCGAGGTCCGACTCGATGTCGGGCTCCCGCAACCGTCCCAGGTCGGCCGCGGTCCGCAACGGCGGATCGATCGCCGGTCCCTCTCCTTTTCCGTAAGTGAGCCGGAACCCCAATGCCTCCGCCGGGAGGAGCAGATCGGAGAAGATGATCGCGGCATCAACGCCCAGCCGCCCGGCGGCGTGGACAGTCACCTCGGCGACGAGATCGGGGTTCTTGCACAGGTCGAGAAACGGCGTCCGGTCGCGGATTTCACGGTACTCGCGCATGTAGCGGCCCGCCTGGCGCATCAGCCAGACAGGGGGGGAAGCGAGCGGCTCGCGCCGGCAGGCGCGCAGGAAGGGGCTCGTCCTGAGTGCCTCTCCTTCCGCTTTCGACGTGATCGTGCCCATGGAGGTCGCCATCCTACCCCCCGGGTCGGAAGGCGATCAAGGAGACCTGTGGGGTGTGGTGCCCGGAAGTAATCATTGACAAGACTGTATACGTTTCCTAGAATGACCTTGTTCTCTTGCAAGCGGCGGGAAGAGGCGGGAATGAAGGTCTCGGCCAAGGAAGAGTACGGGTTGCGGTGCATGCTGCAGCTCGCCCGCCGGCAGAAGGCAGGGCGGCGAGAGCCGCTGACCCTCGGGGAGGTCGCCCGGGATGAAGGACTGACGGTGGCCTACGTCGCCAAGCTGATCCGGTCGCTGCGGCGCGTCGGCCTCGTGAAGAGCGTGCTGGGCCGGACCGGTGGGTACATGCTGAGCCGCCCGGCGGACGACATCTCGGTGCTCGAGGTCCTGCAGGCCCTGGGCGGGAAGCTCTACGGCACCGATTACTGCGACCGGTTCCCGGGAGAGCAGGCCATCTGCGCGCACATGGGGGACTGCTCGATCCGCTCGCTCTGGGGCGTGATCGAAGGGCTGCTGGACGACGTCCTCGGCCGGACGAAGCTGGTCGATCTGGTGAGTACCGAACAGGGGATGACGGCGGTCCTGGGAGGCAGGGCGCCCGCCGTCGCGCCGCTCGGCAGGAGGTGCTCGTGAGCTCGACGAAGACACTACAGGATCTGACGCAGCAGGACTACAAGTACGGTTTCGTCACCGATATCGAGACCGACACGGTGCCGAGAGGCCTCAACGAGGACACCGTCCGCCTGATCTCCTCCAAGAAGGGGGAGCCGCCCTTCATGCTCGAGTGGCGCCTCAAGGCCTACCGTCACTGGCTCACGATGACCGAGCCGACCTGGGCCAACGTCCGCTACCCGAAGATCGACTACAACGACATTATCTATTACTCCGCGCCCAAGTCGGCCGCCGAAGGGCCGAAGAGCCTGGAGGAGATCGACCCCGAGCTCCGACGAACGTACGAGAAGCTCGGCATCCCGCTGGAGGAGCAGAAGATGCTGGCCGGGGTGGCGGTCGACGCCGTGTTCGACAGCGTCTCCGTTGCGACCACCTTCAAATCAAAGCTCCAGGAGCTGGGGATCATCTTCAGCTCGTTCTCGGAGGCGGTTCGCGAGCACCCGGATCTCGTGCAGCGCTACCTCGGCACCGTTGTTCCGTACAGCGACAACTTCTTCGCCACCCTGAATTCGGCGGTCTTCAGCGACGGATCGTTCGTCTACGTTCCGAAGGGGGTGCGCTGTCCGATGGAGCTGTCCACCTACTTCCGGATCAACGCAGCGGACACCGGACAGTTCGAGCGGACGCTCATCGTGGCGGACGACGGCGCCTCCGTCAGCTACCTCGAGGGGTGCACGGCCCCGAAGCGCGACCGCACCCAGCTGCACGCCGCCGTCGTGGAGCTCGTGGCCCTCGATCGCGCCACCATCAAGTACTCGACGGTCCAGAACTGGTATCCGGGCGACAAGCAGGGGAAGGGCGGCATCTACAACTTCGTCACCAAACGGGGCAAATGCGCCGGGGCGGGCTCGAAGATCTCCTGGACCCAGGTCGAGACCGGCTCGGCCATCACCTGGAAGTACCCGTCGTGCATCCTGCAGGGCGACGACTCGGTGGGCGAGTTCTATTCCGTCGCCCTCGCCAACAACTACCAGCAGGCCGACACCGGCACCAAGATGATCCACATCGGGAAGAACACCAGGAGCACCATCGTCTCGAAGGGGATCTCGGCGGGGCATGGGCAGAACACCTACCGCGGCCTGGTCAAGATCATGAAAGGGGCGGCCCACGCCCGCAACTACTCGCAGTGCGATTCACTCTTGATGTCCGACACCTGCGGGGCCCACACCTTCCCGTACGTCGAGGTGAAGAACAGCACGGCGCGCCTGGAGCACGAGGCCTCCACCTCGAAGATCGGGGACGATCAGATCTTCTACTGCCGCCAGCGCGGCCTGTCGACCGAGGACGCCGTGAGCATGATCGTCAACGGATTCTGCAAGGAGGTCTTCCGGGAGCTGCCGATGGAGTTCGCCGTGGAGGCCCAGAAGCTCCTGGGCGTGAGCCTGGAAGGGAGTGTCGGCTGATGCTCGAGATCAGGAACCTCAGGGCGCGGGCCGGCGGCAAGGAGATCCTGAACGGGATCGACCTGACCGTCCGGGCCGGCGAGGTGCACGCCATCATGGGCCCGAACGGATCGGGGAAAAGCACGCTGGCCCACGTGCTGGCCGGGCGCGAGTCGGTCGAGGTGACGGGCGGCGAGGTGCTCTACGAGGGGAAGAACCTGCTCGATCTGGGGCCCGAAATGCGCGCGCGCGAGGGGATCTTCCTGGCGTTCCAGTACCCCGTCGAGATCCCGGGGGTCAGCAACATGTACCTGCTCAAGGCGGCCCTCAATGCCATCCGGAAGCACCGCGGCCAGCCGGAGCTGGACGCCATCGAGTTCCTGGCGATGGTGAAAGAGCGCATGAAGCTGGTCGAGATCGACCAGGGGCTGCTCAACCGGGCTGTCAACGAAGGGTTCTCGGGCGGGGAGAAGAAGCGCAACGAGATCTTCCAGATGGCCGTGCTCGACCCCCGGCTGGCGATTCTCGACGAGACCGACTCGGGCCTCGACATCGACGCTTTGCGCGTCGTGGCCGGCGGCGTCAACGCCCTGCGAGGCCCCGGGCGGGCGATGATCGTCATCACGCACTACCAGCGGCTCTTGAACCACATCGTCCCGGACCGCGTGCACGTCCTGGCGCAGGGGCGGATCGTCACGACCGGCGGCAGGGAGCTGGCGTTGCGGCTCGAGGAAAAGGGCTACGCCGGGATCGGGAACGACACGCACGGCGCCGCGGCGCCGGCCGGCGTCTCTTGAGATGGTGGCGCCCATGCCGGAGATTCGCGAGGGGATCGAGCCTTACCTCGAGGCCTTCGCCCGGCTCCGCGAGGAGCCGTCGGACGGAAACGGCTGGCTCGCCCGCCGGCGGGAAGAGGCGATGGCCCGTTTCGCGGCGCGCGGCTTCCCGACCACCCGCGAGGAAGCCTGGCGCTACACGAGTCTTCAAGCGCTGGTGCGATCGCGCTTCGAGCTGCGCCCGGCTCCGCGGCCGGAGGCGCTGACACCGGCGTTGTTCGAGCAGCTCACCTTCGAGCCGTGGGACTGCACCCATCTCGTGTTCCTCAACGGGCGTTTCGCTCCGGGCCTGTCGCGGATCGCGAAGCTCCCGCCGGGCGTACGCCTCACCAGCCTCGCCCGGGCGATCCGGGACGATCGCGACTTCGTGGAGGAGCACCTGGGACGTGCCGCGGACGGCAGCGAGCGCTCCCTGACCGATCTCAACCTGGCCTTCACGACCGACGGGATGTTCCTCCACGTGCCGCGTGGCACGGTCCTGCAGGATCCGATTCACGCCCTGTTCGTGTCGATGTCGGACGGGGCGGCGGCGATGTCGCATCCGCACAACCTGATCGTCGTCGAGGAGGGCTCCCAGGCGACGGTGGTCGAGAGCTACGCCGGGATCGGGCCCGCCGCGTACCTCACGAACGCCGTAACCGAGGTGGTGGCGCACAGCAACGCCGTCGTGGACCACTACCGCCTGGAGCGCGAGCAGACCTCGGCGTTCCACCTGTCGCTCGTGGAGGCGCGGCTCGACCGATCCGCCGTCTTCTCGTCACAGGCGATCGCGCTCGGGGGGCGGCTCGTGCGCCAGGACGTGCGCGTGGTGCTCGACGGGGAGGGCGCCGAGTGCACCCTCAACGGGCTCTCCGTGCTCGACGGCGACCAGCACGTCGACAACCACACGTTCATCGATCACGCACGACCGCACGGAACGAGCCGCGAGCTTTACAAGGGCGTGCTCGATGGGCGGTCGCGCGGCGTCTTCGACGGCACGATCGTCGTGCGTCCGGAGGCGCAGAAGTCGGACGCCCGGCAGGTGAACCGCAACCTCCTGCTGTCCGAGGAGGCCCTTGCCGACAGCAAGCCGACGCTGCAGATCGAGGCCGACGACGTGAAATGCAGCCACGCCGCCACGATCGGGCAGCTCGAGGAGGACGCCCTGTTCTATCTCCAGTCGCGCGGCCTGGGCGAGGAGACGGCGCGAAGCCTGCTGGTCAATGCCTTCGTGAGCGACATCGTGGGACGGATCCGGATCGAGCCGGTGCGCGCGGGCCTGGAGTGCCTGCTGTTCACCCGGCTGCCGCGCCACCATGGCGCCACCCGGGTGGGCGCGTGAGCACGACGGCCCCGGCCCGCCTCGACGTGCGCCACATCCGCGAGGACTTCCCGATCCTGCGCCAGACCGTGCGCGGGCGGCCGCTCGCGTACCTCGACAACGCCGCCTCGGCACAGAAGCCGAGGGCGGTCGTCGAGGCCGTGTCACGCTTCTACACGCAGATGAACTCCAATGTGCACCGCGGCCTGCACGAACTGAGCGAGCGCGCGACCGCGGCCTACGAGAAGAGCCGCGCCACCGTGCGCCGGTTCCTGAACGCCGCCGAGGATCGGGAGATCGTCTTTCTGCGCGGCACGACCGAGGCGATCAATCTCGTGGCGAACGCCTGGGGATCGAAACACGTCGGATCCGGCGACGAGATCCTGATCACGGAGATGGAGCACCATTCGAACATCGTCCCCTGGCAGCTCCTGTGCGAGCGGCAGGGGGCCCGCCTGAAGGTCGCGCCGATCACCGATGCGGGCGAGCTCCGGCTCGACGCCCTGGAACGCCTGATGACGCCGCGCACGCGCCTGGTCGCGCTGGCCCACGTGTCGAATGCCCTGGGGACGGTCAACCCGGTGAGGCGCGTCGTGGAGATGGCCCACGGCCGCGGCGTGCCGGTCCTTCTGGACGGCGCCCAGGCGGTCCCGCACCTGCCCGTGGACGTGCGGGCGATCGGTTGCGACTTCTTCGCATTCTCGGGCCACAAGCTGTACGGGCCGACCGGAATCGGAGCGCTGTACGGGCGCGCCGCGCTGCTCGAGGAGATGCCACCCTGGCAGGGCGGCGGCGACATGATCTCCTCCGTCACCTTCGAAAAGACGACCTACAACCGAATCCCGTACAAGTTCGAGGCGGGAACGCCCGACATCGCCGGGGCCCTCGGTCTCGCGGCCGCGATCGAGTACCTGGAAGGGATCGGCTGGCAGGGGATCGAGGCGCACGAGAAGGACCTCCTCGACCACGCCACCCGCGTGCTCTCCGCGCTGCCGGGGGTCCGCATCGTGGGGACGGCCCCCCTGAAGGTCGGCGTCGTCTCCTTCGTGGTCGAGGGTGTCCACCCCCACGATGTCGGAACCATCCTGGACGGCCACGGCGTGGCCATCCGCGCCGGGCACCATTGCGCCCAGCCGCTGATGAATCGGCTGGGCGTGCCTGCCACGGCGCGGGCCTCGTTTTCCTTCTACAACACGCGCGAGGAGATCGACGCGCTGGCCGGCGGGCTCCGGACCGTGCTGGAGGTCTTCGGCCGGTGAGCGAGTTCCAGGATCTGTACCAGCAGATGATCCTCGATCACAACCAGCGCCCGCGGAATTTCCACGCGCTCGAGGGGCCGGTGGGCCGCTCCGACGGCCACAACCCGCTGTGCGGCGACCGCTTGACGGTGTACCTCGACGTGCGGGAAGGGCGGGTCCACGATGTCGCCTTCGTGGGGGCCGGCTGCGCCATCTCCAAGGCGTCGGCCTCGATGATGACCGAGGCGGTGAAGGGGAAGACCCGCGAGGAGGCGGAGGCGCTGTTCCAGGTGTTCCACGGCCTCCTGACCGGCGACGCGACGGTGAGCGCCGACGATCCGCGGCTCGGCAAACTCGTGGTGTTCGCGGGCGTGCGCGACTACCCGGTCCGGGTGAAATGCGCCACGCTCGCCTGGCACACGCTGCGCGCCGCGCTCGAGGACCAGCACGGCACGATCACGACGGAGTGACCGATATGGCTGAATTCCGAGGCCCGGCGCACGGCCGGCCCAACCTGCATCTCGATCCCGTGGCGCGGGACCTGGAGGAAAAGGTCGTCGAGCAGCTGCGTTCCTGCTACGACCCGGAGATCCCGGTCAACATCTACGAGCTGGGGTTGATTTACGACATCCAGGTGACGCCGCCGGGCGCGGTGAAGATCGTCATGACTCTCACCTCGCCCATGTGCCCCGTGGCGGGGTCGCTGCCGCCCGACGTCGAGGCCCGCCTGCGGGCCATCCCCGGCGTCACGGATTCCAAAGTCGAGGTCACCTGGGAGCCCCCGTGGGGCCCCGACATGATGACCGAGGCGGCCCGGCTTCAGCTCAACATGATCTGATCGGCCGTGCGGCGGCCCGTGTCAGGCCAGGAGCGGGTTGTCAGCGGGGCGCGGCGACCGGAGACGGCTGTGTCGTACCGGTCAAGCGGTCGGCGACGAACCGATCGAAGGTGTGCGTCATCCACTCCAGGCGGCTCAGCCTCCCGCGATCGTAGCTGGACGACTGGGTCCCCAGCTGCGCCCGCTCGCACACCTTCCAGTCCTGGCGGTTCGTCGCGTCCCAGAAATCGACCGCGTCCGAAGGCTCGAAGCCAGGCCTCGACACCTCCTCCGCCGCGAACAGGAAGTCGCAGACGATCTCGGTGCGTCCTGGCGCTATCGGCCACAGCAGGTGGGTCATGATGTAGTCCGGGTGCAGGCTGAGGAACATGTTGGGGTAGAGGATGTAATAGTGGATCCGCCGGTGATCCTCCGGATCGATCGTCGCGAAGGGGAGGCGCGCCGTCTTTCCGGACACCGTCATGCTGTTGAACTCCGGCTCGCGGAGCTCCATGTAGCCGCCGACGGCGGCACCGTTGACGAGGTCGGTCTCGCCGCTCCTGTAGTGCGAGATGCGGTTGAGCTCCGGGTGCACGAGGAAGCAGTGGTAGCACTCGGAGTAGTTCTCGCACAGGATCTTCCAGTTCGAGCCGACGTCGTAGGCCTCCCTCCGGCCGAGCCGCAGGGACTCCATGCGGTAGCGGTCGAAATGGTGCGCCATCGCTCCGAGGTGCTCCAGCAGGGGCGGCGTGTCGGGCGAGAGCGTGACGAACAGGAAGCCGGACCAGGTCGCGAGCCGCACCGGATGCAGCGAGTAGTCGCGTGCGTCGAAGTTCCGAACCTCGTCCATGTGGGGCGCGCCCTTGAGTGTCCCGTCGAGATCGTAGGTCCAGGCGTGATACGGGCACTGGATGCGGCCCAGGCCGGCGCCGCGCGGCGCGTCCAGGAGGCGCGATCCGCGGTGCCGGCAGACATTGTGAAAGGCGTGCGCCCGTCCCGAGGAATCGCGCGTCAGGAGGATGCTCTCCGGCCCGATGTTCCGGGTGAGGAAGTCTCCCGGCTGCGCCACGTCCTGCTCGCGCCCGACGCACAGCCACATCCGGGTGAAGATGCGCCGCATCTCCTCGCGGAGGATCGCGGGGTCGTGATAGTAGCGGCCCGGCAGGGTGGTCGCCTCGTCGAGCGGCGCTCTCACCGAGGCGAGGTCGCGCTCGGCCTCCTGCGGATCGAACGGCCGCGGATCCTGGTCGAGCGTCGGACTGTCGCGTGGGTCGCTCATCGTCGTCGCCCCCCCGGGCGCCTCCCGGAGCGGGTCAGGCGACAAGACTACCAGCGTGCCCGGTCCAGATCAAGGGTTTTGAAACTCAATCCTACAATATGAAACCCACGCCGCGGGGACCGTCCCGTATACTGGACTCATGTTCTCGCGACGCCTCCCGTGGCCGCTTCGGGAGAACCGGCTCTCCATCCTCTTGGGAGAGAGGCGGCGGCGACAGGCGCCCCTCCTCGACCTCACCGAGTCGAACCCGACGCGCGTCGGACTGGCGTACCCGGCCGATCGGCTCGCCGCGGCGCTGGCGGATCCCGGAGTCTCGTCGTACGACCCCGATCCGCGCGGCCACGAGTCAGCGCGCCGGGCGGTGGCGGCGTTCTGCGCGCGCCGCGGCCAGGCGGCGTCACCCGACCGGATCGTCCTCACGGCCGGCACGAGCGAGTCCTATGCGCTCCTCTTCAAGTTGCTGGCCGATCCCGGTGACTCGATCCTGATCCCGCGCCCGAGCTACCCCCTGTTCGACGATCTGGCGGCCCTGGAGTCGGTGCGCGCGGAGCCGTACGCGATCGCCCTCGACCACGACTGGCGCATCGACCTCGAGGCAATCGAGCGCGCCCTCGACGGGGTGGCGGGCCGGCCGCCGCGCGCCGTCGTCCTGGTGAATCCGAACAACCCGACCGGCACCTCCCTCCGCGCGGGTGATCGCCGCGCGCTCAGGGAGCTTTGCGCCCCGCGCCACGTCGCCCTCATCTCGGACGAGGTCTTCTTCGACTACCGCTTCGAGGGATCGGAGGCGCCCGTGTCGATCGCCGGCCCGCGGAGTGCGGACGAGCCGCACGCCCTGTCGTTCACGCTCGGGGGACTGTCCAAGGCGTGCGGCCTGCCGCAGATGAAGCTCGGTTGGATCCTTGTCGACGGACCCGACGCGCTCGTGCTGGAAGCGCTCGCCCGGATCGAATTCATCACCGACAGCTATCTCTCGGTCGGCACGCCGGTGCAGCGGGCGGCGGCCGGTCTGCTGGCGATCGGCGGGGAGATTGGTGCGCTCGTCCGCGATCGGGTCCTCGCGAACCACGCGACGCTGCGCGCCTCGGTGCCAGCCGGCTCGCCGTGCCGCCTGCTGCCCGCCGACGGCGGATGGTACGCCGTCCTTCAGGTGCCGGCCGTCCTCCCGGAAGAAGCCCTGGTGCTCCAACTGCTGCAGGAGGACGACGTCCTGGTCCATCCCGGCTACTTCTTCGACTTCCCCCGCGAGGCCTTCCTGGTCCTGAGTCTCCTGCCCGATCAGAAAATCTTCTCCGAGGCGGTCGGCCGCCTCCTGGCACGCATCGGACGCTGACCCGGCCAGGCAAGAAAAAAGGGCCGCCGGCGAACCGGCGGCACCGGTGTTCTCGAAGGATGGACCTAATTGCTGACGCAGCTCAGGAGCGACCCAGCGTCGGTGCAGATCTTCGAGAGCTGGGTCCCCGAGTTCAGGCAGGGGCTCGAGGACACGCCGCCGTAGTGGTGCAGCGCAATGACTCGTCCTGTGGTCGTCTTGACGATCGGAGACCCTGACGATCCGCCCTCGCTGTCGCAGCCGTAGCCTGTCTGGCTGCCGGAGGCCGACTGGCCGTATGTCTGGTTGATGGTGTCCACCTCGCAGCGCGAAGTGTGCGCGGCATCCTCCCAGTAGCCGACCTCCTTGAGTCCGCCTCCGGGATGTTGAATAAAGTAAATGTCATCACCCTGCACCGCGGCCTGTGTGGTCGCCGTCAGCTCACCCTTCGTGGACTCCGGGTTTCCCAGCAGGGTGCACAACGTGTAGTCGAGGCCGCCTTTCTTGCCTCTCCGGTTGAGGGAGTTCGTCTTCAGGAAGGTCCCGCCACCGTAGGTGGTCGTGGTCGCGTTGGTGGTCCCACCGCAGGTCGTTCTCTGGTAATTGAACATCGCCTGCAGCGTGCTGGTCTCGCTCTGTGTGCTGAAGCAGTGGTTGTTGGTCATCAGGGTGCTGTTATTCGACCCGGCGACCAGCCATCCCGTGCAGAGATACTGGCCGCCACCGCTAGTGAACAGGAGCCGGGCCACCGGCTGCTCCAGGCCACCGAGCGCGGAGCTGTGGCAGGCTACGTCCTCCCGGCCGTCGGTGCCGCACACGACGTCGAGGCTCGGCGGGTTCTTCTTGCTGCTCAGGTTCACGGTGCCGTGGCCGATCTCGGCGATGCGATACCCATAGCCGCCGCCGCGCGACCCGTGCAGCTCGACGATGGCGGTGTCGCCGTCGATGGCGAAGGCCCAGACGTCGCCGTTGCCGTGCGGACCGCGGCCGGTGTAAGTCCAGACCTGGCTGCGGTCGGGGCTGGAGACCGTCAGGGAGTCGCCATCCGCGAGGTGCAGGCCGCTGAAGTGGATCCTGATGAACTCCGCTCCGGGTGAGAAGACCCTGTCGGTCCAGGCCCTTGGGTACGGATGCGGGGTCTCGGCGGCGTACGGTTTCACGTCGCCGACTTTGAGGCGCTCTCCGTTCGCCCAGGACGGTGCCGTACCGAGGACCACGAGGGTGAGGACGGCCAGCCACACGAAGCCTGCCCTGCGGTGCATGCGGGTTTCCCTCCTTGGGGCCGCGCCGGGCCGCAGCGCAGGACGTCCGAAACCATTTCGGCTGTCCCGAACGGCGAAGCGAGACGCGGCGTTCCGTTGGGCCCGTTTCATACCCCTTGCCCCCGGGGCTGTCAAGCAGTTTCTTGGCCTCCCCGAGGACTCGATTTGCCAGCCGGGCGAGGCTTGTGTAGCATACCGGCTCACCCAGGGGCCAGGGAGGATGACCGGGCATCACCCTGCCACAATCCATCACACTCACTTCCCGGGAGGAGGACCTGAATGAACAGCAAGAAGGCGGTTGGGTACGCAGTAGCGACGGCAGTCGTCGGGATGCTCGCGACCGGCTACCAGTTCACCGGCGACGAAGGCAAGAAGGACGAGGGGAGCGTCAAGTGCGCCGGCATCAACTCGTGCAAGGGTCACGGCGCCTGCGGCGCGGCCGACGGCAGCCATGCCTGCGCCGGCAAGAACGAGTGCAAGGGCAAGGGCTGGGTCAAGGTGAAGAGCGAGAAAGAGTGCACGGACAAGGGCGGGACGGTCGTCAAGGAAGAAGAGAAGAAGTAGGTCACCCGGCCGGCGGCCCTGGGCCCTTCAACCGGCCCGGGGCCTCCGGAAGAGAGATGCCCTTCGACCGCCCCGCCCAGCGCCCCGCGTTCCTCGGCCACGGCGTGGGTCTCCGCCGCGATCACTTCGACCGCGTCCTGTCCGGGCCCACGCTCATCGACTGGTTCGAGATCATCTCCGAGAACTTCATGGTGGACGGCGGCAAGCCGCTCGATGTCGTGACCCGGGTGCGCGAGCGGTACCCGCTGGTGATGCACGGCGTTTCTCTGTCGATCGGATCGACCGACCCGATCGACGAGCGCTACCTCGACGCGCTCGGTCGCCTTGCGGAGCGCTTGCAGCCGGCCTGGATCTCGGACCACCTCTGCTGGTCGAGCGTCGGCGGCCACCAGGCGCACGATCTTCTTCCGTTGCCGTACACCGAGGAGGTGCTGGCGCACGTGGTGTCCCGCGTGCAGCGCGTGCAGGAGCGCCTCGGCCGGCCGATCGCGCTGGAGAACGTCTCCAGCTACGTCTCCTACCGCCGTTCGGAGATGCCGGAGTGGGAGTTCCTCGGCGAGGTCGCCCGGCGCTCCGGCTGCGGCATCCTCCTGGACGTCAACAACATCTACGTCAGCGCCCGCAATCACGGCTTCGACCCCAGCCTCTACGTCGCCGGAGTGCCGGTGGAGGCGGTCTGGCAGTTCCATCTCGCGGGGCACTCCGACAAGGGGCTGTACCTCCTCGACACGCACGATCACCCCGTCGCCGATCCCGTGTGGGAGCTCTACGCCGCCGCGGTGCGCCGCTTCGGCGCCATCAGCACGCTCGTCGAGTGGGACGACCAGATCCCGGCGTTCGATCGGCTCGAGCAGGAATCGGAGCGGGCACGGGTGATCCACGCGGCGATCATGGCGGAAGCCCCGCACGCGGTGGTGGTCGCATGAGCACGGATTTCAACCTGAAGGCGACCCAGACCTTGTTCTGGGGCCTGATCACCGCGCCCGAGGGCGTGCGCCCCGGGCTCGAGGAGATGGTGCGCCGCGGGGAGGCTGGGCCCTCCGATCTGGAGGCGCTCATCGCCGGCGACGAGCGGCTGCCGGCGGCCGATCGGCTGGACATCTACGCCAACATGTACTTCTACCGGCTGTTCGACTGCCTGCGGGAGGACTACCCGAGGCTTTTCGAAGCGTGCGGCCCCGAACGGTTCCACAACCTGATCACCGACTATCTGCTCCGGCACCCGTCGGAGCACCCGTCGCTGCGCCACCTGGGAGCGCGGCTGCCGGGGTTCCTCGACGGGCATCCCCTTGGACGAGAGTGCCCGGCCCTGGCCGACCTGGCCCGGCTGGAGTGGGCGCGGACGGATCTCTTCGACGCCGCCGACTCCTCGCCCCTGACCCGGCAGGACCTGGCCAGACTTCCCCAGGAAACGGCCGGGAGCGCCCGCTTTCGGCTGGTGCCGGCCGTCACGGTCCTCCGGCTCGCGCACGACGCGGCGCGCCTGTGGACCGAGATGAAGGAGCGCGCCGCGGCGCCGATGGCGGGGTTGGCCGTTCCCGGGGGAGGCGACGGCCCGGAGATTCACAGCGGCACGGTGTGGACGGCGCCGGAGTCGTGCCGGCTGCACGACGAGGGCCCGGCCGTCGCGCTGCCGCGGCTTCCGCGGCGCGACACCGCCGTGCGCGTCTGGCGCCGGGGGTTCGTCGTCTCTCACCGGGCCATCGATCTGGAGGAGATGGACGGGCTCGATCTGCTGCGCGATGGCGAGCCTCTGGCGCGCATCGCACAGCGTCTGGCGGCGGGCCGGTCGGCCGCGCAGGTTACGGAGCGCTTCGGCCGGATGTTTCAGGGCTGGATCGACGACGGGCTCCTGGCGAATCCGATTCTTGCGGCATGAGGTGATCGCCGATGCGCTTGTCACATCCGAGGAACGGGCTGGCCGGGTGCGCCGGAGCCCTGGTCGCGCTTCTTTTCTCCGGGGACGCCTCGATGGCCGCGGGGAGTAACGACAAGCAGGCGCCCGGGCCGCAGCGTCCGGCGACCAGGACGCAGGAGGTCGTGGACACCGTCCACGGCGTGCGGATCTCCGACCCTTATCGCTGGCTCGAGGATGGCGACTCCGTGGAGGTCAAGGCCTGGGTCGAGGCGCAGAACTCCTACGCCGCCTCCCTGCTCCAGGCGCGTCCGGGCCGCGCGCGAGTGCGCGAGCGGCTGGCGGGCCTCCTCTCGATCGGCACGATCGGCGCCCCGGAGGTGCGGGGACAGCGCTACTTCCACACGCGACGCGAGGGTACGGTCCAGAACCAGCCGATCCTCTACGTCCGGCAGGGCCTCGACGGCGCCGACCGGCCGCTCGTCGATCCGAATCCGATGAGCGGCGACGGGACGGCGGCGCTCGACTGGTGGTACCCGTCGCGGGACGGGTCGCTCCTGGCCTACGGCGTGTCGACGGGCGGGGACGAGAAGAGCGTCCTCAAGGTGCGGGATGTCGCGACGGGCAAGGACCTCCCCGTGGTCATTCCCCACACGCGCTACTGCTCGCTCGCCTGGCTGCCCGACAACAGCGGCTTCTTCTACACACGCTACCCCGCGCCCGGCTCCGTGCCCGCCGGCCAGGAGAACTACAACCGGCATGTCTTCTTCCACCGACTCGGCACGGACCCTGTCGACGACCCGGAGATTTTCGGCGCCGAGCGCCGGCCCGAGGAGATCATCCAGATCGACCTGTCGCCCGACGGCCGCTGGCTGACGGCCATGGTGTTCGACGGCTGGACCCGTTCCGACCTCCTGGTGCGCGAGCTTTCGCGCCAGGGCTCCCGCTTCGTGCCGGTGGCGCAGGGGCTCGACGCCCTCTTCATGGGTGGCGTCGTCGACGGAACGCTTTACGTGCGCACCAACTTCGCGGCGCCGCGCTACCGCCTGCTGGCGGTCGACCCGGCCCATCCGGAGCGCCCCGGCTGGAAGATCCTGATCCCGGAGAGCGACGCCGTGCTCAGCCAGTTCCTCGTCGTCGGGGGACAGGTCGTCACCTTGGCGATGAAGCACGCCTCGTCCCGCGTCGCGGTGCACGGCCCGGACGGCGCGCGCCTGCGCGACATTCCGCTGCCGGGGCTCGGGACGATCGAGCGGCTCAGCGGCGAGCACGACGGGAAGGAGGCCTTCTTCGACTTCTCGTCCTACACCGTGCCGCCGCTGGTGACGCGTTGCGACCTCGAGACGCGGACGACGACGGTCTGGGGGAAAGTGGCAGCGGACGTCGATCTGTCGCGGTTCGAGGTGGAGCAGGTCTTCTTCCCCTCGAAGGACGGGACGCGCCTCTCGATGTTCATCGTGTCGCTCAAGGGGCTGAAGCGGGACGGGGCCAACCCGACCCTGCTCTACGGCTACGGCGGCTTCGACGTCAGCCAGATGCCGGAATTCTCTCGCGCCCTCGTGTTGTGGCTGGAGCGCGGCGGGGTGTTCGCCGAGGTCAACCTGCGCGGCGGGGGCGAATACGGCGAGGCCTGGCACCGGGCCGGCATGCTGGAGAAGAAGCAGAACGTCTTCGACGACTTCGCCGCCGCCGCCGAATGGCTGATCGGCAAGAAGTACACGCGCCCCGACCGCCTGGGGATCAGGGGTGGCAGCAACGGCGGGCTGCTCGTCGGAGCGGCCCTGACGCAGCGGCCCGAGCTGTTCAAGACCGTCGTCTGCCAGGTGCCGCTCCTCGACATGGTCCGCTACCACAGTTTCCGGATCGCCCGGCTCTGGGTGCCCGAGTACGGCTCGGCGGAGTCGCCCGATCAATTCCGCTACCTGCACGCCTACTCGCCCTATCACCATGTCAGGAAGGGGGCCGCCTACCCCTCGGTCCTGCTGACCACCGCCGATAGCGACAGCCGCGTCGACCCGATGCACGGCCGCAAGATGGCGGCGCTCCTGCAGACCTCGACGGGGTCCGGGCAGCCGATCCTCCTGCGCACCGAGACGCGCGCCGGACACGGCATCGGCAAGCCACTCAGCAAGCAGATCGACGAGGCGGCCGACGTCTGGACGTTCCTTTTCTGGCAGCTCGGGCTGGAACAGCCGGCCGTCCCATGAGCACGCATCGCTCCGTCTGCCCTCTCGACTGCCCCGACCGCTGCAGTCTCGAGGTGCGGGTCGAGGACGGCCGCGTGCAGTCGATCGACAGCGGCAACGTCAACCCGGTGACCGGCGGCTTCATCTGCGGCAAGGTGCGCGGATTCACGAAGCGCCTGTACGGCCCCGACCGCCTCCTGCATCCACTACGGCGGACCGGAGCCAAAGGCGGCGGCGCGTTCGCCCGCATCTCGTGGGACGAGGCGCTCGAGGAGGTGGCCCGGCGGCTCGAGACCGTGCGCCGCGAAAGTGGCGGCGAGGCGATCCTTCCTTTCTATTACGGGGGCTCGAACGGCCTTTTGACCATGGGCGCGACCGACGCGCGGCTGTTTCGCTCCCTGGGGGCGTCGCGGCTGGCGACCACGGTCTGCGCCGCTCCGACCGGTGCCGCGGCCCAAGCACTCTACGGCAAGATGGCGAGCGTGGACATCGCCGATTTCGAGGCGGCGCGGTTCATCCTGATCTGGGGCGCCAATCCCCGCGACAGCAACATCCACCTGGTGCCGTATCTCAAAGCCGCCCGCAAGGCCGGGGCGCGGATCGCCGTCGTCGACCCGCGCCGAACGATGGGGGAGGGGAGCTGCGACTTCCACTTGGCGGTCTACCCCGGCACCGATGTCGTCCTGGCGCTGGCGATGATCGGCCACCTGGAGCGGATCGGCGGTATCGACCGCGCCTTCCTCGAGACCCATACGACCGGCTGGGAGAATCTGCTCGAGTGCGCCCGCGGCATGACCCTCGACCGTGCTGCCGCGCTGTCCCGCGTCGAGGCGCGGCAGATCGCCGCCGTCGCGGAAGCCTACGCCGAGGCCCGGCCGGCCCTGGTGCGCTGCGGCTGGGGGCTGGAGCGCAACCGCAACGGCGAGGCGGCGGCGGCCGCGGTCCTGGCTCTGCCGGCGGTGGCGGGGAAGTTCGGCGTGCGTGGCGGCGGATACGCCATGTCGGGCTCGGCCACCTATCGCGTCAACGACGACGCCCTGGCCGGCATGCCGGAGCCGCCGGGGGGGCGCACCATCAACATGAACCGCCTCGGCAGGGTCCTCCTGGAGGAGAAGGCCCCGCCCGTGCGCGTCCTGTTCGTCTACAATGCCAACCCGGCGGCGACGATCCCGGATCAGAACCGGGTGCTGCGCGGGCTGGCCCGGGAAGACCTGTTCACGGTGGTCTTCGATCAGGTGATGACCGACACCGCGCGCTACGCGGACATCGTGCTGCCGGCGACCACGTTCCTGGAGCACACCGAGCTGAGCACCTCGTACGGAAGCTACGCCGTGATGCTCGGCGAGCCGGTGATCGCACCGGTCGGCGAGGCGCGGCCAAACGAGGTCGTCTTCCGCGACCTGGCGGCGCGGCTGGGCGCGGCCGGCGAATACCCGACCGGCGAGGGACTGGTGCGGCACGCGCTTCAGGCCATCGAAGGCCCGCTCGCGCTGCCGGGCGCGGGCGATAGACTGGAGCGCCTGCGAGAGCGCGGCATAATGGGCCTCGACTTTCCGGGCGAGCGGCCGGTGCAGTTCGAAAGCGTCCTGCCGCGGACGCCGGACCGCAAGGCGCACCTGTGGCCCGAGGCGCTGGGAGCCGAGCCATACCGGTACCGTCCGGAGGATCCGGGGCCGGGGTCCGGGGGCGCCGGCTTCCCCCTGGCGTTGATCTCTCCGGCGACCGATCGGACGATCTCCTCCAGCCTCGCCGAATACGGGTTCAAGGAGGCGTTCCTCATCATGCACCCGGACGACGCCCGCCCGCGCGGTCTCTCGGACGGTGACACCGTTCGCGTCCACAACGCGCTCGGCGAGGTCGTGGTGCGCCTGCGCCTCGACCGGGACATCCGTCCGGGCGTCGTCGATCTCCCGAAAGGGATCTGGAACCGTCACACCAGGAACGGCGCCGTCGGGAATGCGCTGGTCCCCGACACGGTGTCGGAGATCTCGGGCGGCGCCTGCTTCAACGATGCGCGGGTCGAGGTGAGCCGAGCCTAGGGGCCGGCGCGCACCGCCGCGATCACACCCAGGAGACACACCATGATCCTCCAGAAGAATGCCATGCGCAGCAGGTCCGGCCTCGGAACTTCCGCGACGCCGCAGGTGGTGGCCGCGGTGGTGCTCGCCGCAGCCGGCCTGACGTTCGCCCTCGGCTGCCGGGGAGAACAACCGGCGTCACCTACCGCCGCCCCGACGCCCATCTCCGGCGCTCCGGCGGGCGGGGCCGCCCCGGCCACCGGACGCGGAGAGCCGTTCGCCTCCGGGGACTACAACTTCGTCCTGCCGCTCGGCGTGCAGGCCGCGTCCGCCTTCGTGCGCGACGACAACCCGATGTCGGCGAAGAAGATCGATCTCGGCCGCAGGCTCTACTTCGATCCCCGGCTCAGCAAGGACGGGACGATCTCCTGCGCCACCTGCCACGATCCGGACAAGGGCTTCTCGGATGCCCGGCCGACCTCGGCCGGAATCCACGGCAAGACCGGCGCCCGCAACTCCCCGACGGTGATCAACCGGCTGTTCAGCGCCGACCAGTTCTGGGACGGCCGCGCGGCCGACCTGGAGGCCCAGGCGCTCGGCCCGGTGCAGAACCCGATCGAGATGGGCAACACGCTCGAGGGGATGATCGGCAATCTGAAGGGGATCGCTGAATACGCGCCCCGGTTCCAGGAGGCCTTCGGGGCGCCGGGGATCACGGCGGAGCGCGTGGCGCAGGCGATCGCCTCCTACGAGCGCACCGTGGTGTCCGGCAACGCGCCGTTCGACCGCCACCAGGCCGGAGACGCGACCGCGATGAGCGAATCGGCGGTGCGCGGCATGGCGATCTTCAACGACGCGCAGAAGGGGAACTGCGTCACCTGCCACGCCGGCTTCAACTTCACCGACGAGTCGTACCACAACCTCGGCGTCGGCATGGACCGCCCCAAGCCGGACCTCGGCCGCCATGAGGTCACCAAGGCGGACGTCGACCTGGGGGCCTTCAAGACGCCGACGCTGCGCCAGATCGCCCAGACCGCCCCTTACATGCACGACGGCAGCGAGACCACGCTCCGGCAGGTGATCGACTTCTACGACCGCGGCGGGTCCCCGAACCAGTGGCTGTCGAAGGAGATCCGCCCGCTGGGCCTGACCGAGGTGGACAAGGCGGACCTGGTCGCGTTCCTCGAGGCGCTGACCGGCGAGGTGCGCGGCACCGAGCGGCCGGCCCCGCTGCGGTAGAAACCCGGGAGCCTGCCCGGCGCCGATGGACCGCCGCGACTTCATCAAGATCGCCGTCACCGGAAGCCTGGCCTCGCTCGCCTGCCCGCGCGGGCGCGAGCCCGGCAGACCGGCCGAGCCGGCCGGAGCGACGCCGGCGCCCCGGCTCATCGCGGAGGGCAGCGCCGTCTGCCACGCGGTGCGGGACGGGGCGGGGCTCAGCCTGCCGCGCCCGTCGCGCCACCTGCCGATCGTGATCGTCGGAGGCGGGCCGGCGGGGTTGGCGGCGGCACGCGCCCTCTCTGACCGCCCCTATCTCCTGATCGAGAAGGAAGCGCAAGTCGGCGGCAACGCCACGGGGGGTTCGTGGCGCGGTGTCGGCTTCAGCGACGGAACCTCCTACAGCAATGACGACGAGCTGAAAGCCCTCGCGGCCGAGATGGGAGTGCCTCTCCTTCCGATCGACAGCGTCGACGCGATGATCGTGCGCGACGTCTACGTCCCCGAGTTCTTCACCAACGGCCTGAGACGCGCCCCCTACCCCCAGCACGTCCGGGACGCCTTCCGCCGGTTCATCGACACCTACCGTGACCACGACGTCGACGCCGAGATCGAGCGGCTCGACAACCTGCCGTTCGCCGACATCCTCAAGGACTATCCCCGGGAGGTCAGCGACTTCTTCGACTCCTTCGGCCCGAACAACTGGGGCGCGCGCGTCCAGGACACGTCGGCGTACGTCGGCATCCAGGCGGCCTGGTGGATGGGCGGACTGGAGCCGCGACGCTACGCGGGCGAGGAGGGGTTCGGCCCCCTGACGCGGGCCCTCGGCGCCGCCGTCGTGGCGGGCGGTGCGGACCGGCTGCTGACCGGCGCCACGGTCGTGCGGGTGCAGCAGGACGGCGGCCGTGTCCTGGTCGCGTACGTGCCGGCGGCGTCCGAGGCCGCCTTCGCAGCGGCCGGGCCGGCCGCCGGAGGGGCCGCCCCGGGCGCGGTGGAGTGCGTCACCGCCGACACCGTCATCGTCGCGGCGCCCAAGCTGATCGCCCGGCGGATCGTGGCGGGACTGCCCGGCGATCAGCAGGCAGCGATGGCGGGCATCCGCTACGCGCCCTACATGGTCGCCAACATCTGCTTCGACGGTGTCGTGCACGAGGGCTGCTTCGACACCAACGTGCCAGCGCCGGACGTCATGAGCGATTTCGTGTGCGCCGACTGGACCCGGTGGCGCGGGCGCGGCCCGAAGGACCGCCCGACGGTTCTGTCGTGCTACATGCCGCAGAAGGAAGAGGACCGCGCCCTGCTGCTCGACGAGGCGGAGCCGCGGGCGCTCGCTCTCAAGGCCCTCGGGCGCATCGACCGCTGGTTCCCCGGGGCGGCGCGCAGGTGCCGCGAGATTCAGGTGCGTCTCCGCGGCCATCCGATGTACATGTCGACCTGCGGCATGCTGACAAGGAGAGCGCCGCTCGCCCGCCGCCCGCTCGGACCGATCCACTTCGCGGGCACCGACGGCGTCGGCGGCGTGAGCGAATACGCCACGGCCCTTTCGAGCGGCCGCGAGGCGGCGCGGCAGGCTCTCGCGTCGCTCGGCGCCGCCGCCCGCCGCCGCGCCTGACGCGCTCGCACCGCCCGCCCTCGGATAGAATGCGCGCAAAGGAAGGTGCGCAATGCCGGATCATGAAACGGGCCGAAGCGCGGCCGGGGGAGGGGGCGCCACGCCGGCGGCCTCCGCCGCCCTGACCACCGCGCAGAAACACCAGCGTTACCTGTTCCCCTGCGCCACGACCTACTACGAGTCACCGCTGACTCTGGTGCGCGGCGAGGGGATGCACGTCTACGACGACACCGGGCGGAAGTACCTCGACTGCTTCGGCGGGGTGCTGACCGTCAGCGTCGGCCACTGCCACCCCGAGGTCACCGATGCCATCGTCCGGCAGGTGACGACGCTCGTCCACACCTCGACTCTCTACGCGACGCCGGCGCTCTCCGATCTGGCGGAGGCCCTGGCCGGGATCCTGCCGGGCGATCTGAAGCGCGTCTTCCTGACCAACTCCGGCACCGAGGCGGACGAGACGGCCATCCTGCTGGCGCGCGTCTCCACCGGGCAGCAGGAAGTGATCGTGCTGCGCTATGGCTACGCGGGCCGCTCCATGATGGCGATGGCCGCCAGCGGCCAGGCGTCCTGGAGGCTCCTGCCGCAGCCGGTCCCCGGCTTCGTCCACGCCGTCGCGCCCTACTGCTACCGCTGCCCGCTGAAGCTGACCTACCCGTCCTGCGAGGTCGCCTGCGCCAAGGACGTCGAGGAGGTGATCGAGACGGCCACGTCGGGCCGCGTCGCCGGCATCCTCGCCGAGGTGATCATCGGATCGGGCGGCTTCATCGTGCCCCCGAAGGAGTACTTCCGGATCGTCGCCGACAGCGTGCGCCGGGCCGGGGGGCTGTTCATCGCCGACGAGGTGCAGACCGGCTGGGGGCGGACCGGCGCCATGTTCGGCATCGATCACTACGGTGTCGTCCCCGACATCATGACCTTCGCCAAGGGAATGGCGAACGGCTCGCCGATCGGCTGCACCGCCGCCACGGAGAAAGTCGCCTCGTCCCTGCGGCCGCTGTCGTTCTCGACTTTCGGAGGCAACCCCGTGACGTCGGCCGCGGCGCTCGCCACCCTGCGCGTCATCCAGAAGCAGAAGCTGGTGGAGAACGCACGCGTCCTCGGCGAGTACCTGAGAGCGGGCCTCGAAGAGCTGCAACGCAAGTACCCGGCCATCGGCGACGTGCGCGGCCTGGGCCTGATGCAGGGCCTCGAGCTGGTGGGGGAGAACAAGACGCCCGACGCCCGGATGGTGGGCCGTGTTCTCGAGCACACCCGCCGGCAGGGCGTGCTCATCGGCAAGGGCGGACTGTGGGGGAACGTCGTCCGGCTGGCCCCGCCGCTCGTCGCGACCCGGGCCCACATCGACGAGCTGCTGGCGGCCCTCGACGGCGCTTTCGTCGACGCCGTCCGCGAAAGCGGGCGGGCTTGACCGGCGGCGCGCCGGCGAACCCCATTGCACAACCTCTCCTGGGCGGCAGGGCCTCGGCCCTGGCCCTCATCATGGGCATGTTCGTCGAGGCGGTCGGGTACGGCATGGTGGCCCCGACCTTGCCGTTCATGGCGCGCCAGGTCGGGGCGGACGAGGGACGCATCGGCCTGCTGGTCGGGATTTACGCCGCCGTCGGCCTGTTCGTCGCCGTGCCGCTCGGAGTCCTCGCGCAGCGATTCGGCCGTCGCGCCCTGATCCTCCTGGGCCTGGGCCTCCTCACGGCCGCGTCGATCGCCTTCGTGTTCGCGCCGACCTACGCCTGGCTGCTCGGGGCCCGCGTCGTGCAGGGTATCGGGGCGGCCGGGATCTGGGTCGGAACGCTGACGCTCGGCGCCGACCTGAGCCAGGACGAAGCGATGGGACGCTCGCTGTCGTGGCTGACCGGCGCCTGGTCGCTCGGCTTCATCGCCGGCCCGGCCTTCGGCGGCATCGGCAGCCTGAGCACGCCGTTCATCCTCTACGCTGGATTGTGCGCCGCCGCGCTGTTCGCCGGACTGGCGTGGCTGCCGGTGACGGGTCGCGGCGGGCCGCGGGCAACGGTGGCCGGCATCCTCCGGGTGTTCGCCCGCCCCGCCGTCCTGGTCTCGGGCGTAGCGACCTTCGCCCTGGCGTTCTTCTACGGCGCCATCGAAGCGTTCGTGCCGCTCCTGATGGTCGCGGCCGAGCACGGACGCGGCCGCGTCGGCCTTCTGTTCTCGGTCGCCGGCCTCCCGAGCGTGCTCCTCCCCAGGGTCGTCGGCGTCCTGGCGGACCGCCACGGGGACCGGTGGATCATCGTCGGCGGGTTGCTGTTCGCGGCGGCGCTCAGCGCCGCTTTCCTGCCGCTCCTCGGGCGCCTACCGGATCTCCTGCTCTTCTTCCTGATTGGGTGCGTCGAGGTCGCCGTCTACGTCCCCGCGATCGCCCTCTTGCAGCGCGGTATGCCGTCGGAAGAGCGCGTGTTCGCGACCAGCTCGCACTCGTACGCGTTCTCGGGCGGCTTCTTCCTCGGCCCGCTGATCGTCGGCGCGCTGTTCCCGCTCGGCGGCTTCAACGGCATGTTCGCAGCGCTCGCGATCGTCGCCCTGGCCGCGGCCGTGGTGGTGGCGCGCGTCAGCGTGTGAGGGCGCGGCGAGAGCCGCGGCCCGCACGATGACCCGGAACCGCTCCCGGCCCCTTGCCGATGGTCGCTGCAAGTATTAATGTTCGCTGCGCGATGCCATCCGAAGAAAAGACCGCAGGAAGGATGAACGGCGGCCTGAAGGGCTCCGGCGCCGCCGCCGACAGGGCGGCGCCATCCTCCTTCGCCGCGCCCTCCTCCGCGGCGCCGACCGCGGCGCCCCCGGAGACGAAATCCGCGACCGCCACCGCCGAAGCGCCTCCCGAGCCGCCGGCCCCCGCGACGGCCGCGGGCGAGGCGCCCGCCACATCGACCGCCGTTGCCGCCGAGCCGGTGCGCGAAGCGGGTGGCCTGCGTTTCCTGTTCATCTCCAAGTGGGGCCTGATCCAGGACCTCGTCTGGGAAGTGAAAAAGGAAGGGCACGAGGCCCGCTACCACATCATGTCCAAGGCCGACCGGGACGTGGCCGACGGCTTCGTCGACAAGGTTGAGAAGTGGGAGGACCACAAGGACTGGGCCGACATCATCGTGTTCGACGACTGCGAGTTCGGTTCCCTTCCGGACAAGCTGCGCAAGGAAGGGAAGGCGGTCGTCGGGGGCACGCCCTACACCGACAAGCTGGAGATGGACCGCGACTTCGGCCAGGAGGAGATGATGGCGGCCGGCATGACGACGCTGCCGCGCTGGGAGTTCGACTCGTTCGACGCCGCCATCGCCTTCATCAAGGAGAACCCCGGCCGGTACGTCATCAAGCCCTCCGGGCGGGCGCAGAACGAAAAGGTCCTGTCGTTCGTCGGCCAGGAGGAGGACGGTCTCGACGTCCTCACCATGCTCGAGCACTACAAGAACGGCTGGGCGTCGAAGATCAAGTCGTTCCAGCTCCAGAAGTACGCCGCCGGCGTCGAGGTGGCGGTCGGCGCCTTCTTCAACGGCAAGGACTACATCCTGCCGGTGTTCATCAACTTCGAGCACAAGCGCATGTTCAACGACGAGATCGGCCCGCAGACGGGGGAGATGGGGACCTCGGGCTTCTGGTACGGGCCGAGCACGCTGTTCCAGGAGACGCTGCTCAAGATGAAGGACCGGCTGGCCGAGGCCGGCTATGTCGGATACATCGACATCAACTGCATCGCCAACGTGCGCGGCATCTTCCCGCTCGAGTTCACCTGCCGCTTCGGCTATCCGACCATCAGCCTCCAGATCGAGGGCGTCCTGTCACGGTGGGGCGAGTTCATGGCGGCCCTGGCGCGCGGCCAGGGGTTCAACCTGCGCACGAAGAAGGGCTTCCAGATCTGCGTCGTGATCGCCGTGCCGCCCTTTCCGTTCGTCGATCCCGACGCCTTCAAGAAGTTCTCCGAGGACGCCGTCGTCATCTTCAAGAAGCCGATGTCGGAGGGTATCCACCCGTGCGACGTGCGTCTGGTGGACGGTGACTGGCGCCTCGCCGGCAACTCCGGCTACGCCGTCGTCGTCAGCGGCTCGGGGTCCACTATGGATGACGCCCGCCGCGAGGCCTACAACCGGGTGAGGAACATCCTCATCCCGAACATGTTCTACCGCACCGACATCGGCGACCGCTGGCACCGCGACGGCGACCTCCTGCAGACCTGGGGCTATCTGTCGTAAGCCCCGCGAGGCTCGCGGCGCATGAGCTCGACACCACCTCAGACTCCGGCCGCCGGGAAACGGGGTGCTCTCCGCACCATCGCGGCGGCGATGCGATCCCGTCGGACCGCCGCCGTGTCCCTGCTCGCCTTCTCGTCGGGACTCCCTCTGGGGCTGGTCTGGATCGCCATCCCCGACTGGCTGCGGAGCACCGGCGTCGACATCAAGACCGTCGGCCTCATCACCCTGACCCAGGCCCCCTGGACCTTCAAGGTCTTGTGGGCGCCGCTCATGGATCGCTGGGCCCTGCCGTGGCTGGGACGCCGGCGTGGATGGGCGGCGCTGGCGCAAGTCGCGCTT
>Ga0247727_10002595_pt1 | contig 41006 bp, 39 predicted proteins | sample WisWelCaveWW1625_FD_202498 | JGI IMG/M metagenome (GOLD analysis project Ga0247727, IMG submission 202498) | Biofilm microbial communities from Wishing Well Cave, Virginia, United States - WW16-25 | ecosystem: Environmental > Aquatic > Deep subsurface > Groundwater > Cave microbial mat | place... | reverse complement strand
GGGCGACGTCGAAATATAATTCACCGGTCACCTCGTCCAGCAATAACAGGGACCCGGCTTCGGCATCCATGATGATTGTGGCGGCTTCAATGGCGCGCCGTCGGATCTCGCCATGGTCGAGGCTCGAGTTCAGTAGTGCGCTGATATCCTGGAACTGGCGAAGCGTCTGTTCATTCATTTCCGGAACGCCACCTCTTGATACTGTAAGAAGAAAGTTCTTCGACGTCAGCATGCACTCTAGCATAGAGTATTGTTTTTGCACGCGAAACCAGGATTTCAGTGTAGCGCTCACACGTGAAAAACGAAGCGGGAGTTATGGTGCCGTGCATCAACCCATTGTTGGTTTTCATCAAGATGAATATGGCGATTGGGTAGCCGACTTGACCTGTGGCCATGGTCAGCACGTGCGCCACCAGCCCCCAATGACGAATCGACCCTGGGTTCTGACAGAAGAAGGCCGGAGAAAGCATCTCGGAGAGAGCTTAAATTGCAAGAAGTGTGACGAAGCGGGAGGGTAATTTACTCGATGGTGGTGACGTTCGGGGAAGGTGTTACCCTCATGTCGAGTCCTGGTCCTGACCAGGGGTGCAGGTGTGAACCGTCATATCGGTAGCCACCCGTGACGGGATCATCGGCCAACAAGAGCGGAGTGTCGAGGTCGAGCACGTCGAAGCCGCCGAGTCCCAGGACCAGGCTGAAGGAGCAGCCCATCGCCACGCGTGTTTCGAGCATCCCGCCGATCATCAACTTGAGGCCGGATGCTTTAGTGAAGGACGCGATCTCCACCGCTTCGGCGACGCCGGTCTTCATGATCTTGATGTTGATGTAGTCAGCCGCGCCTCGGGCGACGACTTCTTGCGCGTCCGCGAGCGAGCGGACTGATTCATCCGCCGCAACGGGGATGCCGGTCTCTCGACGGATCGCCGCCATGCTGTCGAGGTCGTCCCGCATCACCGGCTGTTCAAGCAGCACCATCGTCCCGCCAAATCTCTTCACCCCCTGTGCAAACGTGAAGCAGTCCTGGCGTGAGAAGCCCTGGTTGCCATCGCCGATGAACGAGATGCCTGGGAGTGCGCGATGGACAGCTTCCAGGCGCCGGATGTCACTCTCGACATCCTTGCCGACCTTCATTTTGAAGAGGCGAAACCCCTTCGCATACCATCCGCGCGCCAGGGCGACGGTCTTGTCGAGGTCAGTGATGGGAATCGTGATGTCCGTCTCTCGATCTCGCACATCCGCGCCACCCCAAAGTTGCCACATGGGGATGTTCGATGCACGGCAGTAGGCATCGATGACGGCGGTTTCGAGTCCACAACGTGCGGCCGGATGAGTGAGCGCCTGTTCAGATAGCAAGCGCCCAACTTCCTTATAACCTGCCGCCGAGCGACCAAGGACTGCCTTACAGAGCAGGCGGAGGGCCTCAAGGCAGCTCTCGCGAGTTTCTCCTCCGACTTCAGGAAACGGCGCCGCTTCCCCATAACCCCCTGTGCCATTGGCCAGCGTGACTCGCAGGAAGACGTTCTCTGCAATAGTTCGTGCGCCGGTGGCGACGACGAAGGGGTCGGTGATGGGTACATCCACCGGCCAGAATTCCACCTTGCGTATGGCGCCTGACATGTTGTGCATGGGAAAGAAAGGGGCTAAAGGGCTCAGGTCGGCTGGACGGTCTCACCCATATCGATCATTCTCCCAGGGGAAGGCGCTGTTTGAGTAGCCCCGCACTTCCCAGAACCCCTTTTCATCCCTATCCGAAAATGTAATCTCCTTCACCCACTTAGCTCCTTTCCAGGCATAACGCTTCGGGATAATCACTCGGACCGGGCCTCCGTGTTCCTTCGTGAGGGGTCTGCCGTTCCATTTGTACGTCAGCAGTACGTCCCGGTCGTCGCAGGCTTCAAGCGGCAAATTGGTGGTGTAGTCGTCGAACGATTTGAAGAGCACGAACTTCGCCAAGGACAGCGGCTTCACCACGGACAGGATGTGTTTGAAACTGACCCCCTCCCATTCGTTGTCGAACCGGCTCCAGCTCGTGACGCAGTGGAAGTCTGAGACGTTATTGAACTGGGGCTGGGCGAGAAACTCTTCCCAGGTCCAGGTGATTGGATTCGCCACGAATCCGCCGATGGTGAGTTTCCATTCCGAGAGTGGAATGGCAGGCTTTTGGCCGAGATCGAGCACAGGCCAGGTTTCGACGAGATGCTGTCCCGGTGGCAGGCGGGCATCGCCTTCGTAAAAGACTTCCCGTTCTTCGCCGCCACGCATGGCCTTCGCCCACTGTTCTTTCGTTTTAGTTAAGCGACTAGCTTCATCCATAGGTCGTCCTCCACGTACAGAGTAGGACAAGCAGGGCTTGTCTGACAAGTACGAGGCCATAGAATACGGGATAGGTAACGTCAACTCGCTACAATCCGGGGTATTGTCCAGACCTGCTACACTAGAAGGAATTCACAATTGGGAGAGGTATGAGCAGGGGTATCCTAGAACTTGTTGTACTCGGAGTGGTCTGTTCCGTGGCCCTACTTGCGACTACGGTCGGGCAGACGATCGCGGGAACAAAAAAAGCAAAGGAGCCGGCTCCGGTCGTCGCCGAAGCCAAGCCTCCCAAGCAACCATCCGAGCAAGGGCAAACCCTGCCGATCCAGCGAGTTAAGAAGAGTCCTGTACACGCTGTCATAGAGCGCCAGCCGAGGGGTCCGAAAAGCCCCGTATCGGCTGTTACGGAGCACCAGCCTGAGGCTATTCAGAAACAGGCTAAGCCGGTACCGGTTGACCGCAAGCCGACGAGTCCCAAGAGCCCAATACCCGCTGTCACAGAGCGCCAACCGGAGGCTATTCAGAAGCAGGCCGAGCCGGTGCCGACTGAGCTCAAGCCGACGAGTCCGAAGCGCCCCATGCCCGCTGTCGCAGAGCGCCAACCGGAGGCTATGCAGAAACAGGCCAAGCTGGTACCGACTGAGCTCCCGCTGGTGAGTCAGAAGAGCCCTCGACGTATGAAAGTTCATAAGAAGGAGGCTCTCAAAGCCGTCGTGCAGCCGAGAACCGATCTCATGTACCACGGTATGCTGGAAAGCCCCCAGCGCTACGATCCTCGCCGGAATCATCACGTTGGTGCAGGTGTTCCAGACCTGCACAACCCTGAATTGACCCACGACCATTTCCAAGAGCTCGATCGCAACCAGGATGGGTCGATCGACCCAGTTGAACGGGTGTTCGGCCGGCTCGATATGGATCGCGATCTCCACGATCGCCGGCCACGATAGCCGCTCTCCTACCTCCTTCAGTTCGCAACACCCAACCACCGCACTATCTCACTCACGTCGTAGACCTATCAGGTTGCTGCAAAAGCCCACCAGCGTTATTGGAAGGTTAAGGCTCAGGTTAAGGCTGAGATGAAGCAAGTCGAATCTTCGCTCAACCTTGACCTCATCCTCAGCCTACTTCGCATGCTGCGGCAAGGTGTAGTCACTGTAAGACCATGGGACTTCGTGCGACGGAGAGACAGCCGGCCACATTGACAGTCAGAAACGGAGTCCCCATGATACGCGAGGAAACTATCATGACGAACGATATGCCATCTTCTGAAGCAAAGAGCGGATTAAGTGCCGGAAAGATTGCGATCGTCCTTGCGATCGGGGTTGCGGTAGCCGCATTTTTCTACTTCGATCTGGGCCAGTTTCTCTCCTTGCAGGCGCTAAAGGACAATCGCGATTATCTATTGTCGTTCACTGAAACACATGCTGCCGTAGCCGCAGTGTTGTTCGTCCTAGTCTATGTGGCCGTGACGGGGCTCTCGCTTCCTGGCGCCGTGATTCTGACACTGGCTGGCGGATTCCTCTTCGGGGCTGTGTTGGGCACGCTCTTCGTAAATCTTGGGGCGACGACGGGCGCGACGCTCGCGTTTCTCGTGTCCCGCTACCTGCTCCGCGATTGGGTGGAACGGAAGTTTGGAAAGTGGCTGGGTCCGGTTCAGCAGGGCTTCGCGCAGAACGCGTTCAGTTATCTCCTGACACTCCGGCTGATTCCTCTCTTCCCATTCTTTGTGGTAAATCTGATATCCGGCCTGACTCGCATGAACGTGGGCGCCTACGTCGTGGCGACGGCACTCGGGATTATCCCGGGTTCTTTCGTCTATGCCTATGCGGGCCGGCAACTCGGTACGATCAATTCGTTGCAAGACATTGCTTCCCCCGGAGTGATTGGCGCATTTGTATTGCTGGGGCTTCTGGCCCTTGTGCCGAACCTGTACAAGAAGTGGGCTGGGAGACCGGCATGATCGCAAGCCCCGTGAAATGGCCCTCGGCTTGGCTCGGCCTGCGACGAGCTCAGTCGAGTCGGACGGTGAGCTTGTCGAACCGTGAGGCGTGAGGCGTGAGGCGTAGAAGAAAAGTAAGAGTGATGCGATGGTCATGCAGTCAACAGAGAAGATCGTTGTGATGGATCAGGGTGAAGAGAGCCTCGTACTGCCGAACGACGAACATAACCGCACGCTTGTCGGCAACGTGCATCCCTCGAACTGGGTCAATCCCGAACCAGCCAGCCGCTACAATATTGTGGTCATTGGGGCTGGGACCGCGGGATTGATCACGGCCGTCATTGCTGCGAGTCTGGGGGCCAAAGTAGCCTTGATCGAAAAACATTTGATGGGTGGTGACTGCTTGAATGTCGGTTGTGTACCCTCGAAAGGCATCATTCGCGCGGCAAGGGCTTGGGCCGACTTGCGGAATGCCGAGGAGTTCGGCCTGCATATTCCTCCCGGGGTGAAGTACGACTTTGGCGCTGCGATGGCACGGATGAGAAAACTGCGGGCGCGGATCAGCCACAACGATTCGGTTCATCGCTATACGAAGTTGGGTGTGGACGTCTACATCGGCAGCGGACGCTTTACCGGTCCCGACACCATTCAAATCGAAGGGCCGGCCGGCAATCGGACTCTGACTTTTGCGAGGGCGGCGGTCTGTACAGGAGCACGGGCGTCGGCGCCTCCTACTCCCGGCTTGAAAGAGGCGGGCTATCTCACCAATGAAACAGTGTTCTCGCTCACGGAACTTCCGCCACGCATTGGGGTGATCGGTGCCGGGCCCATCGGCTGCGAGTTGGCGCAGTCGTTTGCCCGTTTCGGGAGCCAGGTCTCCCTCATTGAAGCGATTCACGGCATCCTGCCGAACGAAGACCGCGATGCGGCTGATATTGTTGAGCAGCAGATGTTGCGTGACGGAGTGAAGCTGTTCTGTTGCGGGAAAGACTTGAGAGTACAGAAGACGGATGCCGGCAAGCGGCTCACCGTTGATTCACATGGCCGGCAGTATGATGTGACGGTCGACGAGATTCTGGTCGGCGTCGGCCGTACCCCGAATGTCGAGGGAATCGGGTTGGAAGCGGTCGGTGTCGAATACGACAAGAACGGGGTCAAGGTGAACGAGCGGCTGCAGACGACGAATCCAAGGGTCTTTGCGGCGGGCGACATTTGCTCGCGCTACAAATTCACCCATGCCGCCGATGCCATGGCGCAGATCGTCATTCAGAACGCCCTATTTCCACATCCCTTCGGCTTCGGCTATGCCACGGTCGACTCCTTGATCATGCCCTGGTGTACGTTTACGGCGCCGGAAGTCGCGCATGTCGGGATGTATGAGAAGGATGCGAAGGAGAAAGGCATCGAGGTCGAAACCTACACCTACAAGCTCGCCGAGGTCGATCGCGCGATTCTCGACGGCGAAAACGAAGGGTTCGCGCGAGTGCATGTCCAGAAAGGCTCCGACAAGATTCTGGGTGCGACGATCGTGGCGGCCCACGCCGGCGACATGATCAGCGAGTTTTCCGTTGCGATGAAAGCCGGCGCCGGAGCGAAGACAATCGCCGGCACGATCCATCCCTATCCAACTCAGGCTGAAGCCATCAAGAAGGTGGTCAATCTATGGCGCAAGGCGCATTTCACGCCACGGACGAAGAATCTATTGATGAAATTGTTCGTGTGGATGCGAAGGGGATGAGGGCAGACGTGGTTGAATTCCTTGCTCGCAGAACGCGCACACTTACCTACAGAGAGAGGTTAAGGTTGAGGCTCAGGTTGAGAAATAATGAATCTGACCAGGCGGCTTCTCGCCCCTCAACCTCGACCTCAGCCTTGGCCTTCCGATGGGATGCGCGCAGTCGAAGTCGAACCACGCCCGCCCTCAAAGAGGGAAATGGTGGGATGCTGGTTGTGACGGGCGTACTCCTAGCGACTTGGCTGTTGATCGCTCCGGCATGCCTCTGGGCACAGAGCGGGGCAGTGCTTGAGGTGGGAAAATTCTCAACCAGTCAGGTCGGCACCGCGTTGCCCGATGGGTGGAAGCCGCTCATCTTTAAGAAGATACCAAAACATACCTCCTATGAAGTGGTGAAGGATGGAGGCGTGACGATCGTGAAGGCGGTGAGCGAGGCCTCGGCCTCCGGCCTGATCAAGCCGGTGGTGATCGATCCGAAAGAGTACCCGATCGTCCGGTGGCGCTGGAAAATCGACAACGTGCTCCAGCGCAGCGACGTGGCCCTCAAGGATGGCGACGACTTTCCGGCCCGGCTCTACATCACCTTTGAGTACGATCCCGACAAAGTCAGCTTTGGCAAGATGCTCAAGTTCAAAGCCGGGCAGGCTCTGTTCGGCGATATTCCAATCGCCGCCTTGAACTATATCTGGGAAACGAAGACTCCTGTCGGTACGATCGTCGAGAATGCCTATACCGATTTTGCCAAGATGGTGATCGTCGAGAGCGGAACTCAGAAAGTGGGCATGTGGATCGACGAAGAGCGGAATATTTACGAAGACTACAAGAAGGCGTTCGGGGAGGAGCCCCCCATGATTAACGGCGTCGCGATCATGAGCGATACGGATAATACGAAGGAACAGGTCACGGCCTATTACGGCGATATTGTCTTTCAGAAGTCGGTGAAGGCGGCGGCTCGATGACCAAGTGCCGCGTGGTGGTTCATAAGGAACGGGCCGGCCTGTTCAGGGCCGGCCCGTTCCTGGACACCACCACGCGTGAGGTGGGTGCGCGGATTCGAAATGTGAATTACTGAACGGAATTCGCGAAGCCGCCTCGCGTAATTTCCGCGCGGACAGTGTCCCCGACCTTTTTCTTGTGGATGTGTTTCGTGCCTTGCCCGACGCGCAGCGTGACTTGATTACCGTCGTAGTCTTCGACCGTGTAGATGTCGCCTTGGACCTTCTTCACGGTTCCACCGACGGTTTTCCAAGCCGGGCCCGGCACGGAGTCGTGGTGGCTGGCCTTGGGCGCATCGCCTTGTTCAGGGGCATAGCCGGCCGCTTCAGCCGCCGCCTTCGCAGTGGAGTGGCTGGACGTCTTGTTTTTCGAATCCTTGGCCAGCGCAGGGGTCATCGCCAACGCAACAATGGCCACTGTGCTCACCAGGACCAGGAGAATCTTCTTGTTCGCGTTCTTCATAACGAAACCTCCTTGCAGCGTGAGAGTCATGTTCAACCCAGAACCCCTCAGCAAGGTATGTGCCGTAGTGTAGTGCGCAATTCATCAAAGAAGTTCGGTAGGTTAGAAGAGTTGGTGGGTAGTAAAGGCCCTCGAAATGCGAATCAAACAGGGGGAAAATGGCATAAGCCTGTCCAAATATGGCCATATCTGCCGATGTGGGGATAGATGATGGCTGTGCCCTTCACGGTCCTGAACCGAATGCTCAATCCATTCAGCAACCTCCTGGCCGGCCGGCCGGTGTTGGCCACGTTTCAGGTCAATCTCCGATGCAATTCTGCCTGCGGCTATTGCGACCTGCCGCTCAATGTCGGCCGGTACGAAATGACAAGGGAAGAAATCCGGGGCGTCTTTTCCCGTCTCTATCGCGACGGCGTGCGGTTCGTGCTGGTGCAAGGAGGTGAGCCGTTGTTGCGGCGCGATGTGCCGGAGATCCTCGAAGACCTCTCAGCGATCGGCTTTCATCTTACGCTGATTACGAACGGCACGAAGATCACGCCGCAATTTGTCGAACGACTGGGTCGGCTGCCGGTGGCCATCTCGGTGAGCTTGGACACGTTGGATCGAGTGAAGTACCGGCACATTCGCGGTGCCGATCAGCTGGCGCAGGTCTTAGAGGGCATCACGCTCTTGAAAGACTTTTCTCATCCCAAATTTCTCACCTGCATAGTGAGCGAAGTCAATCGCGCCGAGGTACCGGCGGTCGTGCGATTTGCCCGAGAGCAGGGATTCTTGCCGGTGGTGGGAGCCTATCATTGGAATGTCGGAACCTACGGCAGGCCTGATGAGCTGCTCATGTACGATCGATCGAGCGCCGCCGCCGTCTTCAGCGGGCTACTCGACGGCGAGCTGATTCCCCCCGGGTACCTCAGAAAATTTGTCGAAGACAATGTGAGTTGGTTGCGCGGACAGAAGCTGGAACCCTGCGATGCGGGGCGGTACAGTATTGCGATCGATGCATCGGGGAACGTGTCGCCCTGTCTGGCGTTCCCTTCCGTGGGGAACCTGCTCGAATCGTCGCTGAGCGAGATCCTGGGACGTTTCGACCAAGATGCCATCAAAACCTGTTCCGATAACTCGTCCTGCAACAGGCTCGACGGCCGCGTCGTTGGAACAATTCTGCGCAACCCGATCACAGCACTGCGCACACAGCGGTCATTCGCCCCGCGAGGAGCCCTCTCATGAGCCGTTGGATCGGTGGGGCCCTCCTCGTCGTCACCCTGGCCGGCTGTTCAATCGCGCCGCGAACCTTCCAGCCGTCCGATCCCATCGCCCCTGATCTGGTGTCTCACCAGGCCTGGGACCGGATCGTCCAGGCTCACGTCCGCGATGGACAGGTTGACTATCCGGCCATACAGGCCGCCGGCACGCTCGATGGCTATATGAATGAACTTAACCGTATCGATCCGACAAGGTTGCCGAGGCGCCAGGATCAGCTGGCGTTTTGGATCAACGCCTACAACGCCTTTGCCGTCAATGGCATCCTCGACCACTATTCACCGATGACGCTCTGGGGGCGCTATCGCTATTTCATCGGCCGTGACTATCAGGTCGGCTGCGCCACCATTAATCTCTATGATCTTGAGCGGCAAGTGCTGATCGAGCAGTTCCATGAGCCACTGATACATTTTGCCATTGTCTGCGCATCCACATCCTGTCCGAAGCTCCAGCCCTGGGCCTATCAGCCTGAGCAATTAGATCGCCAGCTTGTTCAGGTCGCCAAGGCCTTCATCAACGATCCCTCGCGCAATCGTTTCGATCGAACGCAGAAAGTGGCCGCTCTGTCGATGATCTTTCAATGGTTCGAAAAGGATTTCGCCGGCGCAGCTGGATCGGTGTTGGCCTATATCGCTCGGTATGTCGATGATCCCGATTTGGCGAAGGATCTCGCTCAACCTGGTTACCGCATTGAGTATCTCGACTACGATTGGAGTCTCAACGGCATTGCGCCTAGCCCGCATGATTCATGACGATTCGTCACGAAATCGTGGAGTCGCCCGGCGAGACGGGTGCGCGGAGACCAGGGGACTGGCTCCGCCGTCTGCGGCGGTGCCTGTCCCGCTGTTCATCAGACGGGGACAGGCGCCAAAAAGAAGGGCGCCAGTCCCCAACAGTACGGTGAGGGTTCGAGCGGCGAGCCCGCCCGTTTGGACGCTGTGAAACATGCGGCCAAGCTTGTCGAAGCGGCGAATCCGCGATTGCAGTAGAAGCGCTCGTGAATCATTCGGGCTAAGGAGAGAGCTCATGTTGGTGCATCCTGACGAGAAAGTACCGATCGCACGGCTGCTGACGTTTCTTGAGCATGGAGAGCGCTTGGCGAACGAATGTGCCGAGGCGCAGGCTGCGTTGGTGCCGGATTCCGGATCGCGGCGCTTTCTCCTCAGCCAGGCCCGTCAGGAGGCTGCGCATGGGATGGTCTTTCAAGGGGCCATTGCCTGGCTGGCGCCGAGGCATCTCGGCGATGTTCCGTTTCTGCCTGCGTTGGAAGGGTACCGGAAGCTACTCGACGATGCGCTGGCCCGACAGGACGTGCTTGAAACATTTCTGGCCGAGCAGGTCATTCTTGAAGGATTGGGCGAAGCGATTCTGACGCGCATCGAAGAAGGATTAGCGAAACGGGCGGCGCCGTTCGGTCGGCTGCGACGAGTTTTGCTACAGCAAGAAGAGGCCCATCATGGATTCGGGCGGCGCATGCTCGAACGGGCGATGGCCGAGGGCCGGATCGATGCGGAGACGTTACGCCGCCGTGCGCAGGACTATCTCGCGCTGACGGACGAGATGATACTGACATTGAGCGATCTGTTCGAGTCGATTGCCGAAGATCCTACGGCTTGGTCGAACGATGTGCGGAAGTTTCTACCGGAGTGGCTGGTTGAAACGAGAGCGCATGGCTGATGACAGATAGCCTATAGCAGGCTGTGGGAAAACCATTTCCGCATAGTAGAACTTCGATAATCTGTACGTCTGGGGCAAGAGCAGAATACTCACGCAGGATGTTCAAAAAGACCGTTCAGCAAGGCCGCAGCGAGCGAAGAGGCGAGGCGTACGCTTCGGTACGTTGAGCCTCTGAGCAAAGCGAGAACGCCGCTGGCGGACTTTTTCAGCATCCTGCTAGCAGAAGAAGGAACGATGGTTACAGTCGTCATTCCGGCCTACAACGAAGAGAAGGCGCTTCCGCACACGTTGCGCGAGCTTTTCCGCCAGTCCGGCGACTACGAAGTCATCGTCGTCGATGGCGGCAGCACCGATCGCACAATCGAGTGTATTCAAGAGTTCACACTCAGCACTCAGCGCTCAGCACTGCGATCACTTCGACTCCTCACCGCTCCCAAGGGCCGCGCCTCCCAGATGAATATGGGTGCCAAACAGGCCCAAGGCGACTGGCTCCTCTTTCTCCATGCCGATACGGTCTTGCCGGCCTGTGCGATTGAGCGGCTAAATAAGATGGAGGCGGACCAGACCATCCAAGCCGGTGGGTTCATGCACCAGTTCTCCGGCGATGATTGGCGGCTCAACCTGATCTCGTTCCTGGATAATTTTCGTTGCATCCGCAGCCGGATCATTTACGGCGACCAAGCCCTCTTTGTCCGTCGCGCATTGTTCGAGCAGCTCGGTGGGTTCCCCAGCCAGCGTGTTCTGGAGGATGTCGCCTTCTGTGAAAAACTCATCAAGGTAACGAAACCCCTCCTCCTGTCTCCGTCCGTCGTGACCGACGCCCGAAAGTTTCTGAAGATGGGCGTCTGGCGCAGCTTCTTGCGGGTGCTCCTGATCATCCTCCACGTCGAATTCCGCCTGCCGGTGCTGCCCTGCGCGTTCTTCCAGGACGTTCGGTAGGACGCCTGCCTTCCCGCTTGCCTTTCTCCCGCTCCTCCGTCTAACCCATCAGACGAGGCCATAAGGAGGGTTCAATGTTTGAAACAGTATGGTGACCACCGAGCGACGAGCCCGCCGTCAGGCTTGTCGTAGCTGCGTTTCGGTGGTTGCAGTAGAAGCCTTCGTGAATGATGCGGGCTAGGACATGATCAATGTGGTCAAAAACCTGTTCGCTTCAACAGTGCACCGTGCTAACCTATGATACAGTAGTGTCAACCAGTAACGGACCCACGCGTTGCTACAGCCAAGGGGCACAACTTTACACCTCAAGGAGGCATCAATGAAGAAGATGTTGCTCGCGGTCAGTGCGATGACGTTAATGACGAGTGGAATAGTCTTTGCCCAGGCAGAGACGCCGGTGATCGACCAGCGGCAGACGAATCAGGAAGAGCGGATCGATCAGGGGATCGCGAGTGGGCAGCTGAACGAGCGAGAAACAAACCGGCTGAATAAGCAGCAGGAACACGTCAACAAGATGGAAGACAGGGCAAAGTCCGATGGCGTCATGACGAAAAGAGAGCGGGCCAGGATCGGCGCGGCACAGAATCGTGCCTCGCGCCATATCGCCCGCGAGAAGCACGACCGCCAGGGCAAGCGGCATCGGTAATTCGAAGCTGTGTGGGGACTAACCCGCATTACTCATGACGGTTCGTCGCGAAATCGCGGAGCCGCGTCGCGAGACCGGCGCGCGGAGCCCAGGGGACTGGCTCCGCCGTCTGCGGCGGTGCCTGTCCCGCTGCTCCTCAGACGGGGACAGGCGCCAAGAAGAAGGGCGCCAGTCCCCAACAGTACGGTGAGGCTCCGAGGGGCGAGCCCGCCGGCCGAAGGCTCGTCGTAGCAGCGGATCGGCGATTGCAGCAGAAGCGCTCATGAATAATGCGGGTTAAGCGGGGCGCTCGGGATCGTATCCTGAGCGCCCCGTCTTGTTGATGAGGAACATTGTTCCTCATCGAGAAGGAGATTGCTACAATGGAGTGCCATGAAGCATCGTATGACCCAAAACGATCTGTTGCGTCGACTCCCTCAAGAGCATCTTTCTCTGCTTCGTGAGCTTGGGAACCTCGCGGATGAAGGTGGGGTGTCCTTGTACCTCGTCGGCGGAGTCGTCCGCGATCTCTTGCTGAAGCGGGAGAACTGGGATCTCGATCTCACAGTAGAGGGGAATGGGATCGCCTTCGCGCAGCTGGTAGCCGACCGGTATGGGACAGGGCTGGCGCGGTTTGAACGGTTTGCGACGTCGCGGCTGGTCTTCCAGGACGGGCTCAAGATGGATATCGCGACGACCAGGCGAGAGTCCTACGCGCAGCCCGCTGTCCTGCCTACGGTTCAGCCGGCGTCGATCGAAGAGGATCTCTCCCGGCGGGACTTCACGATCAATGCGATAGCGATACAACTCAATTCGGGGCAGTTCGGTTGTGTGCTCGACCCCTTTAGAGGGCAGCGCGATCTTCGGGCGCGCACGATCCGCGTGCTGCATGCAGGCAGTTTCCAGGACGATCCCACGCGCATCTTTAGAGCGATCCGGTTTGAACAACGGTTCGGATTCCGCCTTGAGCGCACCACAGTGCGCCTGCTCGCGCAAGCGGCCTCCACGAATCTGATCCAGCAACTCTCCGGCCCTCGATTGCAGAACGAAATCCTCTTGCTGTTCGCCGAGCACGATCCGGTGCGCGCGATTGGCCGGCTAGGGCAGTTGAAGTTGTTTCGCTTCCTCCACCGCCTCCTGTGCTACACGAAGAACGTGAAGCGAGTGGTCACTGCCGTTCCCAAGGCGCTTGCCTGGTGGGTGCGCCGATTTCCGGATTCTGTAATCCAGAGGCCGGCCGTCTATCTCATGGCCTTGTCAAGCGAGTCCAGCGCGGTCGTGGTGGCCGCGATGATTCGGCGGTTAGCGCTTTCACGAGAGCAGGCCAAGAATGTGAGTGCCGGAGGACGTCGGGTCGATCGCGTGCTGAATAGACTCACCAATAAAGGGACAACGCGGCCATCGCAGGTGCATCGCCTCTTGACAGAGCTCTCAGACGAGGCGCTCGTGCTGCTTCTGGCGAAGCAGGTAAGCGCGCAGCATGGGGTGCGATTGAGTCTGCTAAAACGACACCTTGTGACGTATGTGAAGAACAGGGAGATCAGGACGGTACTCACGGGGCAAGATCTTCAGGCCATGGGGTTGCAGCCGGGGCCGCAGTACAAGATCATCTTGGGACAACTATTGGATGCGCGCATTGATGGAATGGTCACAACCGAGGCGGACGAACGCGCTTTTGTACGGAAGCGGCTCAGGCTATAAACGCGTTGCGCTGTCAGCTAACAGGCTGCGGGAAAACTATGTTGGCACGCTAGACAGGTGAAGGTTGATCTGGTTCATCTGGTTTGTTTAGTTCATCTGGTTGGTGTTGTTCAACCAAACAAACGAGACAAACCAAATAAACCAAATAACGGTCTTCTGCGGTTGGCGGACTTTTTCAGCATACTGCCTAATTCAGCGAGGTGATGGACAGTGACACTTCGTTTGGCAGCAAGAGCGTCACGTTCGCCTGGTGTGTGGGGTCCGGTTGAATGAGGGCAAACAACGGCACCGGCTGAGGCACCCTGCTCGGCGGCAAGGCCAGCAGGGCCGGAAAGTCGAGCAGGGGCGACACCGTCGTCAGACTGGCCAGGCGCAGACGAAAGGCCATCAGAATGTCGCGCAACCGGCTGGTTTGATCTTCTTCGGGGAGTGATCGGTTTGTGACAATTCCCACTTCCCAGAGCGGTCGGGTGATCGTGACAGGGAACGTGATGCCGAGCTGCAGGGCGGTCGGGGTTACGTCGATCAAGATCCCGGCCTGAATCGCCGCTTCCCGGTCGCGAATGGTTGGAAGCATCGCAGTCCCCTCCACCAACTCTTGCCCACCGGTGTGCTCTTGCGCGAGAGGCTCTTGAGGCCGGAGAGGCTCGCTCTGCGTGGAAGAAGTGGGAATCGCGACGTCTCTGTGAGGCAAGGCCTTCACGATACCGTCGTAGACCGCTTGGGCTGAAGCAGACCATGCTTCATTGAAGGGGCGGCCTGCGAAGGCCGCGTCGGCGGCTTTCTTCTCATCGTTCGACAGGGATTTGGGTGGTGGCGTGTAAGTCATCGCACCAAATATAAGTCGCTTTGGTGGGATGTCAAGGGCTGGTGTGTGTGATGCCGACTCGGAAGCGGTTATTCTCCTTCGCCGAATACCCCGCAGCTTGCTGCGGAGAGCTTCATTCCGGTAGCGGTTTGCCCCTGGTCTCCGGTGCAAAGATTAAGACCATCAATCCTACCAGATAGATCAATGCCACCGTGCTTGCGGCTCGCCCAAAAGTGCCAAGTTCCGTTACCAGCCAGCCGGTGAGAAACGGAGAGGCGGATGCCAGCACACGCCCGGCATTGAAGCAGAAGCCAGCGCCGGTGGCTCGTAGCCTGGTGGGATAAAGTTCGGGGAGATAGATCGGAAATCCGCTGAAGATTCCGTTGTTGAAAAATCCCAGCAGCGGCAACAACATCAAAACGCCGGCATAGGTCGTCGGTAGCAGATACGTGATCGGCAGCATCACGAAGCTGCCGAGGCACATAAAGGCAAACACCGCGCGCCTTCCAAATCGATCCGCCAGCGGACCAAATCCTAAATAGCCGAAGAGGGCTCCTCCGTTGAGGGCCATGATGGCATAGCTCACGGAGGCCGACAGGGTTGCGGCATCGGAGCCCTTGATATCTGGTAGTTCGCGGATGAGCGTGGGCGCCCAGTTTGTCGAGCCCCACAAACCAAAGACGGCGACGAACGCCAGCGCGGACCCTACGATGGTTGACCGTCTGAAGGGGGGATGAAAGATGTCGGTCATATGTGTGGGGTTGATCGTCGCGTCACGGTCGTGGGCCTTGGCCCAACGGTCCGGCTCCTTCACATGCCAGCGGACCAGCAACGACACAAAGGCCGGAAGCACGCCGATCACAAACATCACCCGCCAGCCATAGCCCTTCAACAGTAAATTGAACGACGCAGCGAGAAAGAATCCGACCGCCCAGGCCGATTGCAGTATGCCCGCGGCTTTCGCTCGTTTCTCTTCCGGCCAGGATTCAGCGACGAGCGCTGCGCCGGCCGCCCATTCCCCTCCGATTCCCAGTGCGGTGAGGAAGCGATAGATAGCCAGGTGCCACCAGTCGTGCGACAACGCGGCGAGTCCGGTGAAGATCGCATAGATCAGGATCGTGATGATGAGGGTCTTCGTGCGGCCAAGATGGTCAGCGACCACGCCGAAGAAAATTCCGCCGATGGCCCAGCCGATAAGAAAGATGGAGAAGATGATCCCCCCGTACCAGCCGATTTGCTCAGGTGAGACGGTCTCTCCGGGGGACTGGAGCAAATCATGCAGCGCCGGATGGAGGACGATCGCGTAGATCGTCGCGTCCATCGCATCGAATACCCAGCCAAGCCATGCGATAAACAGGACGAGCCATTGATAACGCGTGACACCCTGTCGCCAAGACTGCCCGCTCACGAGGGCATCTCGCATCGAGGAGACCGGAGCGCTTCAGTGCTGAGTGCTGAGTGCTGAGTAGCGGGTGACGGCATGAATGGCGCCAGGCTACGGAGCTTGCGCGTGGGTGTCAAGGTGCAGGGCTGAAAGGTGCATGCTATAGTCGCCGCCATGGCACGAGTCGACTTCTACCGGGTGCTGGGGGTCTCGCGCGACGCGTCCGACGACGCCATTAAGAAGGCCTACCGGAAGCTGGTCTTTCAGCACCATCCTGACCGCAATCCCGATAGCACTCACGCCGAACCCAAGGTTCGTGAGATCAATGCAGCCTACGAAGTCATCGGCGATCCGGACAAACGTCGCAGTTATGATCGGCTCAATTGGGGAGATGAAACAGCGCGGGATGAAGCGGCTGACCCAGCCGTCATCCTCGACGAAATGGAGAAGAAGCTCTTCGATGAAGGGCGGAAGGAAGTGTTCGCGGTCTTAATGAAAGACGTGAAGCGGATCAAAGCCGAACTCGCCGTAATTCGCGAGCGGACCGTAGCGGATCAAGGGTATGACACATTTAAGGAAGAAATGATTCGGGAGCGGGCATCGGAGGTCATGGAGGAGCTGGTCACTGCTGAGATGGAGGGGCGCACACAGCGGCTCGTCGAAGTGGCGACAGAAATGCTGGTGTCACAGGGTGTGGCGAAGCGTGGCAATGAAGGCGGGATTCGAGCGCTGCGCAATCGGCTCGAAGCGGTATTTCGAAAGGGCCGCGTGCACGGCGTCGCCTCGGCGCTGGAATTGTTCTACGAGCGGCGATAGTGCCATTCAATGCTTAATGTTGAATGTTCAATGTTGAATTGAGTGAGAGCTGCCTGCCTCATTCAACATTCATCATTTAACATTGAACATTGTCAGGCCTGCGATAGAGGGCCTGACACAAACTTGCCCGCCTGCATGACACCGATAATCCTGCTGCGGTCGCGTAGCAGGTCAATGTGACGAAGCGGATTGCCCTCGAACAATATGAGATCCGCCAGTTTCCCTTTCTCGATAGTTCCCACCTGGTCTTGAATCCCGATCAAGCGTGCGGCAGCGGAGGTTGAGGCGAGAATCGCCTGCATTGTGCTCATCCCGAGGGCGACCATCCGCTCGAGTTCCTGGGCGTTCTCGCCGTGAAAGTTAAAGGGCGTCCCCGCGTCCGTCCCCATCGCTATCTGGATGCCGTCTCGCAGGGCATTCTTAAAACTCACTTGATGACGCTTCGTCATGGATTTGGCTTTGTCCAAGGCGCTGTCGGGAATGCCGCACCCGAGTCGGCAGGCGGCAGTGGTGGCAAGCGCAGAGAGAGTCGGCACCATGAAGACACCTTGCCGTTTCATCATGGTCGCGGCTTCTTCGTCCATAAGCGTGGCATGCTCAATCGAATGGGCGCCGGCACGGATGGCATTCTTCATCCCCGATGACCCATGGGCATGGGCGGCGACTTTCCGCCCAGCTCGGTGCGCTTCATCCACGGCGGCCTGGAGCTCCTCCACGGTCATTTGCGCCTGGTCTGGCGAGGTACCGGGCGTGAGGACGCCGCCTGACGCAATGACTTTAATGACGGAAGCCCCGGCGGCGATTTGCGCGCGTACGACGGCTCGTACTTGTCGGACCCCTTCCACTTCCTGGCCGATAAATCTGGCGTGGCCGCCGATCATGCAAATCGCCAGGCCTGCTGCGACAATACGAGGTCCGGGAACGAGTCCTGCGTCGATAGCCTGTTGCAACGTAAAGATGGAATGGTCGCGCGACCCCACGTCGCGTACGGTGGTGAAGCCTGCCTCCAAGGTCTGTCGCGCTGCCCGGCTCGATTTGAGCAATGTCAGCGCGGGCGTCTCTTTGGCGATTGCGTCGAGGATATCCGGCTCAGCACCGAGGCAGAGATGCACGTGACAGTCGATCAGGCCCGGTAATAACGTCAGCCCTCGGCCATCGATCTTGGTCGATCCACGTGGGATGGAGAGGTCTCGATCCGATCCGACGGCGGCAATCGTGGCCCCGCAAATGACAACTGTGGCCCGTTCGATCGTCTGACCGGTCCCGTCGATGACACGCACTGAGCGAATGGCAATGGACTTCATGATGGTATATCGATGAACAGGGTGACAATGCCGCCCATCACCGTACGATTGGGGACTGGCGCCATTCTTTTTGGCGCCTGTCCCCGTCTGAAGCCAGCGGGACAGGCACCGCCGCAGACGTCGGAGCCAGTCCCCTGGGCTCCGCGCGCCGAATCGTCATGAATAATGCGGGTTAGGATGCCGTGCGGCTATAGACCCGTGCGGCAGCCTGGAGTGCGACCCCCGGAGTGGAGAGCCACCCGCCGCGGATAAACAGTTCTTCCAGCGCATTGAGCAGGGTCAAGACGTGAGCTTCAGTCGATGATTCACCCATCAAGCCGATGCGCCAGACCTTCCCCTTGAGTGGACCGAGCCCGCCGCCGATTTCAATGCCATAGGTCGAGAGCAAGTTCGTCCGTATCTCGGCTTCAGGAATATGAGAGGGGATCGTGACACAGGTCAACATCGGCAGTCGATGTCCTATTGGGGGAAGGGGAGAAAGCCCGAGCTCGGTCAAGCCCGCGATCAAGGCCTCGCTATTAAGCTGATGGCGAGCGAAGCGGGCCGGCAATCCCTCTTCTTCGACGAGTCGCAGCGCTTCCCGCAGGGCATAGAGCATGGAGATCGGAGCCGTGTGGTGGTAGGCCCTGGTGCCTTCGGCCCAGTAGTCCGCGATCAAGGCCATATCCAAGTACCAACTCTGGCACGGGGTGCGCCGGGCTCTGATGGCGGCCAACGCGCGGTCGCTGAGGGTGAAGGGAGATAACCCGGGCGGACAGCTCAGACATTTCTGCGTGCCGCTATAGCAGACATCGATGTCCCAACGATCGATCTCAACCGGTGCGCCTCCCAGCGAGGTCACGGCATCGACGAGGAAGAGGGTGTCGTGTTCGCGGCAGAGGCGGGCGATTGGCTCAAGCAGCTGCCAGGCGCCGGTCGAGGTTTCGGCATGCACGATGGCCACAGCTTTGACTGGGCCGGATCGGCGTAACGCTTGATCAATGGCGTCTGGATCAATGATCTGCCCCCACGGGGCTTCCACGCGAATCGCTTTACCGCCGCAGCGTTCGACGATGGTGGCCCATCTCGTGCCGAACACGCCATTGACCCCGACGATCACAGCATCGCCCGGCTCAACGATATTCACGATCGAAGCCTCCATGCCGGCTGAGCCGGTGCCGGAGACGGCGATGGTGAAGCGGTTTTTGGTCTGAAAGACGACGCGCAACAGGGTTTGGATATCGTCCATCAGCGCAAAAAAGGCTGGGTCTAAATGGCCGAGCAGGGGAGTGGAGAGGGCACGCAGGACTCGCGGATGTACCATGCTCGGCCCTGGGCCAAGGAGCAGGCGGCGTGGGGGGATGAAGTTCCGAACCGGCATATCACTCCAAATCTAACAGGATGCTGAAAAAGCCCGCCAGCTTCGTTCTCGGCTCATCGAAATCCTCAACGTACCCCTGAGGGTACGCCTCCGGGTTCGACTCGCCTGCGGCCTTGCTGGACGAGCTTTTTGAGCATCCTATACACTGTACGCGATTACTCCTGTTGCCCAAGATTTACGGACCATCAAACTATCGGTTTGCCTAGTTGAGTATGTCCCCAGCTTGATAAGAATGTTTCTCAGTATAGCGGAGTTGGGTCGCGTTCGGCCACGGGTATTCTGAAGGGTCTCTTTCATTGCCTAGCCTTTCCGAGGGGTTTCGAGTTAGAAAAACAGCATGTTATAGTCTCAAGGATTATGGAACCTGCCTCTCTCTCTCTCAATGAACCGCAGCAGTCCAAGTCCTGGTGGCGAGCCACAGACGTGCCGCCGACGATCGGGGTCTATTCTGAGCGGTTCTCGCCCACGGTCACGCTGTTGTCCGCACTCTTTCTCATGGTGGCTCTGGTGCCGGTTGTATGGCTGTCGGCATCGGCATCTAAGCTCGATCGGATTGAGTCACCCGAGCAGGCGCTTAGTCTGATGGTCAGTCGGACCATGGATGTGCAGGAAGGACTCAAGCGTGCGCCCCAGTGGGAACAGCAGCTCCTGGCCTGGACCTCCGGCGACAACGAGGCTGAACAGGCGCACGAGATTGAATGGTATCAAGAATTGGCCGAGATCTCTGAAGACCCGCTGGTCCCCCTTCAGCTGGCGATTCTCCAAGCCGAGGCCGGCCATGTCTCGCAGGCGCTCCTCTCCGCGCATGAGTGGGCCGTGGCAGAAGGCCCGCTTCCTCAATTCTCCGATCTGGTAACGGCCGCCTATGGCGAAGGACCGGTTCATGACGCCGACAGGTATGTCTTGTGGCAAGCAGAGCTGGCAGAGGTGTTGCCTGCCGGCTGGTTTTACGATCGTTTGGCCGAACGCTTGGCACGCCGTGCCAATGATGGCGTGCTCTTGGCCAGGATTCAGGAACAGGCCGCTGTGCGTGTCGACCGCCAGTTTGTCCGATCGCATCGTTTGACGCTTGTTGAACTCGGCGCGATGGTCGTCGGCACCGTGGTGTGCGTGCTGCTCTGGTTCAGACGGAATGAACCATCCAGTTTTGTCCGGTTGCATGAACCTGGCGTGCCCCCGCCATGGCCGGGCGGCATCGGCGCGGCGGTGTTGCTGCGCGGCGGGGCGATCGGTGCGATGCTCACGGCGCTGTTTTTACTCTATGCGCCACCCGACAATGTCTCGCTCCGGGCGTTGGCCATTCCACTGACAAATGTGCCTGTACTCCTCTTGGCCTATTGGCATCTCTTCCGGCCGTCCGGCATGACGTTCGATGAAGGATTTGGGCTGGAAATCGGATGGGCCAATGCCGGCCGTCTGATGGCCGCGGTGTTGGTGGTGGTGGCAGCCGGTTTGTGGGGGGGGTGGGTGATGGATCGGTTGTCGGAGCATTTCCATCTGACGAGTCACTGGGCCGAATGGTTCGACGCAGATCTCGTCTGGGCCACGCCCTCCCTGACGGCCGTCAGTTTAGTCGAATACGTCATCTTTGCACCGCTGTTCGAAGAACTTGTGTTTCGTGGATTGTTGTTCGCGATCCTCCGCCGCAAGTTCCGCTTTCTGCCGGCTGCGCTGATGAGCGCCGGCATTTTCGGCGTTGCCCATGGCTATGGATTGGTGGGATTACTGAGCGTGTGTTGGAGCGGAGTGCTCTGGGCTTGGATCTACGAAAAGACCGGAAGCCTCCTGCCCGGCATTCTCGCCCATGCGATCAACAATTTGCTGGTGTGTCTAGCGATAATGACCCTCCTCCGGTAGCGGACGTTGAAACTGACTTTCAACTGCGTTCTCGGTTCGCGAATGTCCTCAACGTACCCCTGAGGGTACGCCTGCGGTTTGTGCTCGTCTGCGGCCTAGTTGGAGAACCAGTTTGACCATCCGCAAAGAGAATACACAGACGTGGTGTTCCTTATTCGTCGCACCGTGCGCCCCAGAGGGTACGCCTCCGGTTGTGACTCGCCTGCGGCCTTGTTGGATGACCGTTTTGACAAGCCTGTGCCTACACCCGGTCCGCTGATTCGATCAACGCGAGAGCTTCGTATAAGTCTGGGTGCGTTAGAGTGCAGCCGAGTTCTGCTCGAAGCTTGGCGTTGCTGATTCGTTTTCCCGTTGAGCGGTCTTCTTTTACTGCTGCCGTTGCCACCCCCCATCGTTGCTGTGCCGTTGCGCAGATCTCATTCCAGGTGCGCGGCGTACCGTCGCTGACGTTGTAGGCCTCGCCGGGCTTCCCTTTTTCCAGCGCAAGCAGGCAGATGGCGGCCAAGTCCTCCGCGTGAATGAGGTTCACGTACTTCCGTGATGGGCCGACGCGGCCTTGTCTGATCCAATCCAGCGGGTTCCGCCCAGGTCCGTAGATGCCGGCTACGCGCAGCACGATGGCGCCGAGCTTGTTTCGTAAATACTCTTCTCCCTGCACGCGTGGCTTGGTCAAGTTGATCGGGGTGGATTCGTCAATCCAGGGCGGAGGGTATTCGGCGGAATGATCGGACACCTCGTAGGCGGACGTGCTGCTGAGCACGACGAGGCGATTGAATCGCGAGTGTTGCGTCTCGGCCCATCGCTGAACCTTTGACAAGGGGGTGGCGGGAAAGCACCAGACGAGGTCGGCTCCAGCGGGCAGAGGCCCCCACGTCTCAGGGCCAGCCAGATCGAACTCCAGGCGCTGTTGGGAGGGCACCTCGGTGAGCTGCAGTGCAGGATTCCGGCTCGTGGCCCAGGCGTTGGTTCCTCGCTTGAGGGTCAGCCGCATAATATGCCGGCCGGTATAGCCATACCCGAGGATGATCAGTGGCCGATCCGTCTGGCCAGTCGGTAAGTGCCGGTTGTTCTGTTGGTCCACCAAAGTCTCCTGTGCCAGGAAGAACTGCCCCTACCCCCCATTCGGCTAGTAGCGGGCATCTTCCCATAGTGTAGTAGGATGCGACAATGTGCGAATGGATTTCCCTAAGAAAGAGAAGTAGGCAATTCGGCTCCTTCCATCAACGGTGACGGAAGCCTTGTGGCCTTTGTGTCGTCGGCAAATTATGTCACCGCGCTGGTCTCTGAAGTCGTGGTACAGGAGGAAACATGAAACTCAAGGAAGTAGGATCGTTGTGTCTAGCTCCAGTCGTTCTGGTGGGGTATTTGTTCGCCTCAGACTTACGCACGCAGGTCTCGAAGCCTACATCAGCCAGCACAGGAACCGGCCAGATGCTTGAAGTGCAGACGTGTGAGAGCGGTCTTGGCCTTGATGCGAAAGCGTCAACAAATGGTCTCTACGGAATGGATGTGCAATACGGATTGACATACAGGGCAACAGACAATATGCGTGTCACCTTCACACCAAAACTCGGCATCTCCTATGTCGATCATCCAGTGAAGGAACTCTCACAGACGACTCAGTACGGTCTTGGCGGTCAACTGACACTGGGGTACAAAGACTTCCGTGTGGGGGCTGAGTTGTGGCATCTGTCGAACGGGAATCGCACGATTCCGAACATCGGACTCAATATGATTGCCATTCAAACTGGGTGGGTATTCTAGTGAAGGTACTCACCCTTCTAGTCGCATGAAGCGGTTCCCATATCTACGTCCGGACGTTGCCCTAGCCGGTAGAGCTTCCTCTGGTGGCGTGGTACGATCACGCGCCATGCCCCTCTCTCGATTTCATCCTCTCATCGCCGAATGGTTTCACCATCAGGTTGGTCAACCCACCGATGTCCAGGAACAGGCTTGGCCGGATAGCACCAGATGAGATCGGCGCCCACAGGAATGTTCAGCCAGGTCGAGGGCTGTTCCAAATCAAACCTCAGGCGCTGTTCCGAGGAATGTCTGCGAGATTATCCAGGGGATTTCTGCTGGTGGCATGGACAGTCCACCCTTGCGAGGTTCCTGTTCTGTGCAACACACGTCCTGTGTAGCCGGATCCCAAAACAATGAGAGAAGATGTCATTTGTTGCGGCACTAAAGACCTCCGTACGTAAGGCTTTCTCCCATCTTTTCATAGTTGCCTGAGATGGTACAACTGTTGCGCCAAAGAGGAATTCGTAGGAGAATGCCCCATATGAAATCCATTGCGTCTTTGCTGTCGATCATTGCCCTTGGGTTCGGACTCTTAAACTGTTCGGGCGGTGGGGGTGGCGGTGGGGGCAGTACCCCAGCCTTTGCGGTGTCGACGACCGCAGCCGATTTCGGCGTGGTCGGCAATGCCTATACTTCAACTCTCGCGGTCACAGGAGGAACGGCTCCGTTCACCTGGACGCTGTTCGGCGGGGCCTTGCCGACCGGCTCACCCGACTTGTCCCTCGATGCAGGCACGGGTGTCGTGAGCGGCACCCCAACCGCAGCAGGCAACTTCACTGCGACATTCACTGTGATGGACAGCACAGGTAAGACCGCGACCGGTTCAGTACTGTTTGCCATCCATCCGAGAACGGATCGCGTCTCGGTCGACGGCAGCGGTACGGCGGGAAATGGCGCCAGCTCAACTCCTTCCATCAACGGTGACGGGAGCCTTGTCGCCTTTGCCTCACAAGCGACGAATTTCGTCGCAGGCGTCATCGGCTCGCAGATCTACGTGCACAATCGGCAGACGAATCAAATCGAAGTGGTGTCGCGGGATAGTAACACCACGGTGGTGAATGAAGGCAATGGAGTCAGCAGTGCTCCGGCCATGAGTAATGACGGACGCTTTGTCGCGTTTGTCTCGCAGTCGACCAATTTGGTCACGGGCGTCAGCGGGCAACAGGTGTATCTGCGGGATCGACAGGCCGGAACGACGACATTGGTCTCAAAAGACAATCTTGGCAATGCAGGCAATGGAGCCAGTAGCGCTCCTGCAATCAGTAGTGACGGAAGCTTCATCGTCTTAGTCTCGTTGGCGACAAACCTTGTGACCGGAGTTAGCGGACAGCAGATATACATTCTTGACCGCGTGGCCGCGATCACAACCCTCATTTCCCAGGACAACAGCCCGGTTCCGGTACCAGGCAATGGTGCGAGCGCGACACCTGCCGTCAGTTCAACCGGGCAATTCATTGCCTTTGCCTCACTGGCAACCAACCTCGGCGCACTTGGCGGCAGTCAGCAGATCTACGTCCGTGATCGTCTTACCGGCGTGAACGGGACGACCAGCCTGGTTTCAAAAGACAGCACCGCGACCGCGGGCAATGGAAACAGCGCCACGCCATCGATCAGCGGAGCCGGGCAGTTTGTAGTCTTCATGTCCCTTGCCACGAATCTCGTCACGGGTGCCAGCGGGCAGCAAATCTATCTCCAAGACCGGAATACGGGCGTCAACGGGACCAACAGTCTCGTCTCGCACGACAACAACGGCGTGCCTGTTCAGGGCAATGGTGTGAGCAGCGTTCCATCAATCAGTTCGAACGGTCAAGTAATTACCTTCGCCTCACTGGCGACCAACCTCCTGAACCCTGCTCCGGCCGTGGCCGGTCAACAGGTCTACAGCCACGATCGTCTTGCAGGTGTGAATGGCACGACAAGTCTGGTTTCCAAAGATAACAGTGTGGTTCCCCTTGCAGGGAACTTCGCAAGCGATCGGCCCTCGACGAACAACGACGGCGGTTTTGTTGCCTTCTTCTCTCAGGCTACCAATCTCGTTGCTGGATCGGGCGCCCATATCTATGTCCGAGCGTTGCCCTAGCCGGTAGAGCTTCCTCAGGCGGCGTGGTACGATCACGTGCCATGTCCCTCTCTCGATTTCATCCTCTCATCGCCGAATGGTTTCACAGGCAGATTGGCCGCCCGACCGATGTCCAGGAACAGGCTTGGCCGGCCATTCAATCGGGGGCGGATGTTCTAATTGCCGCGCCGACCGGTTCCGGCAAGACATTCGCCGCCTTTCTCTCCTGCATCGATCACCTCTTCAAACAAGCCCTTGCGCGTGAACTCGATGACCATACGCAGGTGCTTTACGTCTCGCCCCTGAAAGCGCTCAGCAACGACATACAGAAAAACCTGCAGCAGCCACTGGCTGAAATCGGTACCGCAGCGTTGTCTGCCGGGCTCTTGATGCCGGAACTCCGTGTACTGGTTCGCACCGGCGACACGCCGATGACGGAGCGCCAGCAGATGCTCAAGCGGCCACCCCATATTCTCGTCACGACACCGGAGTCGCTCTACATCCTCCTGACGGCAGAGAAGAGCCGCCGACTATTGCAGACGGTCCGGACCGTCATCGTCGATGAAATCCACGCCGTTGCGCCGAATAAACGCGGCGCTCACCTGGCCCTGTCGCTGGAGCGATTGGAAGCGCTGACGCTCACGAAACCTCAACGCATCGGGCTCTCCGCGACGCAACGGCCGATCGAAACCGTCGCGCAGTTTCTAGTGGGCAGACGGGACTCGTCAATGGTCAATGGTCAATGGTCAATCGGTCCAGAGCCATCAGCGATCAGCAATCAGCCTTCAGTCTCGGATTCCGATAATTCATCATTGAACATACAGAATTTCGCATTGACTGAGGCACCCCTCACGAGTCCTTGTCAGATCATCGACGTGGGGCACAAGCGTGAGATGGATCTGGCCGTGGAAGTACCGAAGGATGAACTGAGCGCCGTGGCGACCAATGCCATTTGGGCCGATGTCTACGATCGCGTCGCCGAATTGGTCCGGCAACATCGCTCAACCCTGGTCTTTGTCAATACGAGGCGCCTCGCCGAACGAGTGTCGCACTCTCTGGAAGAACGGCTGCGGGACTTAGGCGCCGACGTCGTTGCGGCGCACCATGGCAGCCTCTCGCGCCAGATTCGCTTATCGGCTGAAGAACGGCTCAAGAGAGGCAAGACGCGCGTCGTGGTTGCCACGGCTTCGCTGGAACTCGGCATCGATATCGGCGCCGTGGATCTCGTCTGTCAGATCGGTTCGCCCCGCGCGATAGCCACCTGTCTGCAGCGGGTTGGCCGGGCCGGTCACTGGATCAAGGCCATTCCCAAGGGCCGCCTCTTCGCCATGACGAGGGACGACTTGCTCGAATGTGCGGCGCTGATGCGTGCGATTCGGACAGGTGTCTTGGATCGCATTGCCGTGCCGCCGGCTCCGCTCGATATTTTGGCGCAACAGATAGTGGCAGCAGCAGCGACGCAGAGCTGGCAGGAAGACGAGTTGTTCGATCTTTGCCGACGGGCCGATCCCTATCGGGCCTTAGCGCGTTCGGAGTTCGATCAGGTGTTGCGGATGTTGGCAGACGGGATTGCGACCAATCGCGGGCGTGGTCTGGCCTATCTGTTCCACGATCGGATCAATCGCCGTATCAAAGGCCGACGAGGGGCGCGGCTTGCGGCGATCACGTCCGGCGGGGCCATCCCGGACACAGCGAACTATGCCGTGGTCGCGGAGCCAGAGGGCACGGTCGTGGGATCAGTCGATGAAGACTTTGCAGTGGAGAGTCTGGCCGGGGACATCATGTTGCTGGGCAATACGTCTTGGCGGATCAAGGGCGTGGAGATGGGCAAGGTGCGGGTGGAAGACGCCCACGGAGCACCGCCTAACATTCCCTTCTGGCGCGGTGAAGCGCCATCGCGAACTGCAGAGCTCTCTATAGAGGTCGCAACATTGCGGCAAGCGATTGCCGAGCGGTTGTCTTCTTCCGATCCGGCTATCAGTTCTTCGGACTCGTCACCCATCACCCATCACCCATCACTCATCACGTGGCTCAAACAGGAATGTGCCTTAGATCAACGTGGCGCGGAACAAACTGTCGCCTATATCGCCGCCGGAATCGCGGTGTTGGGAACTGTGCCGACACAGCAGACGATCGTCGCGGAGCGGTTCTTCGATGAAAGCGGCGGGATGCAGTTGGTCTTGCATACGCCATTCGGTGGCCGGATCAATCGGGCCTGGGGCCTCGCCTTACGGAAGCGGTTCTGCGTGACCTTCGATTTCGAATTGCAAGCTGCGGCGACTGACAACGGGATCGTCATCTCGCTTGGCGAGAAGCACAGCTTCCCGCTCGAGGCGGTGTTCGGGTTCCTCCACAGCCAGACGCTTCGCGAGGTCTTGCTTCCCGCCGTGCTCCAAGCGCCGATGTTTATGACGCGCTGGCGCTGGAATGTCAGCCGTGCGTTGGTCTTGCTGCGTTTCTCTCATGGCAAGAAGGTTCCCCCGCAGATTCAACGGATGAAGGCGGAGGATCTTCTTGGCGCCGTCTTCCCTGATGCGATGGCCTGCCAGGACAATATCGTCGGCGAGCGGACTCGCCAGATCCCGGATCATCCGCTCGTGAACGAGACCTTGCGGGATTGTTTCACGGAGGCGATGGATCTTGACGGGTTGACTGCGCTCCTCAAGCAGATCGAAGCCGGGGCTATTCGCTGTGTGGCGGTCAATACGCCGATGCCCTCTCCGTTCTCGCACGAGATCTTGAACGCCAATCCCTACGCGTTTCTCGACGATGCGCCATTGGAAGAGCGGCGGGCGCGAGCGGTGGAGATGCGGCGCACGCTTCCGGCTCAGCTGGCCGGCGAGGTCGGGGCGTTGGACCCAGCAGCGATTGAGGAGGTCCAGCGCGAGTCCTGGCCAGTCGTGCGCGATCCGGATGAATTGCACGATGCCTTGCTGACGTTGTACTGGCTGCCGGTCGAGGAGGTACATGCCTGGGCGATTCATTTGCCGCGCTTGATCGAGGAGGGGCGCGCCGCCGAATTGGTGGCGAGAGGCCAGGGGCGAGAGGCGAGGGGATGGGTGGCTGGCGAGAACCGAGCACAGATCGAGTCGATGTTCGCCAACGGCGACGAGACGGTGCTCGATGCTCTCGTGCAAGGCTGGATGGAAAGCATTGGTCCAACGACGGTGATTGAACTCGCGACGCGATTGCATCGTCCGACTCAGGCGATTGATCAATCATTGGTTCGCCTCGAAGCATCCGGGCAAGTCCTCCGCGGCCAGTTCCGGCCTGCCAGCCAAATTGAACATTCAACATTGAACATTGAACATTCCGGCGCGGCCAGCGCCGCGCCGGAGTGGTGCCACCGCCGTCTCCTCGCGCGCATTCATCGTTTGACCATCGGCAGACTGCGAAAAGAAGTTGAGCCAGTGACCGCGGCCGAGTTCATGCGATTCTTATTTCAATGGCAGCATGTCTCCCCTGGGTCGCGTCTCCATGGCGAGGCCGGTCTCTTGGACATCATCGCGCAGTTGGCCGGATTCGAAGCGGCAGCCTCGGCCTGGGAGCCGCATCTGCTTAGGATGAGGCTGGCGAAGTATGAGCCGGAGCTTTTGGACCGGCTCTGTCTGAGCGGGACGGTCAGCTGGGGTCGGCTGTCTCCTCATCCACGGCTTGCGCACAGTGGCGATCTTGAACGACGCCGAATCATCCCGACGAGTGTGGTGCCAATTAGTATCTTCCCACGTGAGGAGAGCGAGTGGTTGAGGGATGTCTTCCATGATAACGCCGCATCAAATGGGCCTGATCCGTTTGGCCAGTTGAGTTCCGTGGCGCAAGACCTGCGTCGTACCTTGCATGAGCGAGGTGCGAGCTTCTTTGCCGACCTTGTGCGGATGACCAACCATCTTCCGACGGAAGTGGAAGAAGGACTCTGGGAGCTTGTGGCAGCGGGCTTGGTCACGGCCGACGGCTTCGACAATCTCCGTGCCCTCATGGACCCGCGCCGCCGCCGTGCGGAAGGACGGGAACGGTCTCGCCGGCCTCGACACTCAGCCGGGCGATGGTCACTGCTCCGGCAAGCGAGCGCGTCAACCGTCAATCGTCATTCGTCAATCGATCGCAATTCAACATTGAACATTGAACATTCAACATTGCCTGGTCCAACTCAGTCCTCACGCCTTACCCCTCACCCCTCACCCACGATCGAGCCAGTCGCACGCCAACTCCTTCGTCGCTACGGCGTCGTCTTCCGTGATCTGCTGGCACGTGAGTCTCTGGTTCAGTCCTGGCGCGATCTGCTGGTGCAGTATCGTCGGATGGAACTGCAAGGCGAGATCCGTGGGGGGAGGTTTGTGAGCGGTTTCACCGGGGAGCAATTCGCCTTGCCGGAAGCGGTCGAATCGTTACGGGCGGTGAGAAAACGGAACGAGTCGGGTGCCGCCTCTCACGACATCAAACTGTCTGCCAGCGATCCGTTGAATCTCGCGGGAGTCATCTTGCCTGGTCCGCGAGTGCCCTCGGTGCCGTCGAACTTTCTCACCTACAAAGATGGCGTCGTCGCTCGCACCGTCATGGGCCGGGGTGTCGTTGAACCATCGGAAGCGAAAATTGCCTGGGCCCGCCGGACTCACTGAGCCGGCGGACCCGTGGATGCGCGTACGGTTATCGCGAGATTGCGCGCAACTGGGCCAGGCGCGCCTGTTTGTCTGCCGGTCCCCATTGGCTGAAGCGTTCCTGCGCGGCGGTTTGGAATGTCGGCTGCGCATCCGACGCTACGCCTAACAGGGTGCCCATGGACGTCAGATACTCGCCCTGTCCTCTGGCAACGTCCTGCTCCAAGTTCGCTTCATTATATGTCGCAAAGGCAATGGCCTTATGCTCCGGGAGCAAGAGGCCGTCCTCATTCCACCAGGCGTGGCCTGAGGTCGTGCCTGTGACGTTGGAGGTGGTATCTGTGATCTGTTTAACCGTGCCCTTGAGGGTGCAGCCTGCCGCGAACAGCATGAGCATCGGTACTATGGTCCAAACAGCGATCTGTTTCATTCCTGTACCTCCTAGGTGTGGAAGGGAACGGCTCCCTTCATCGTTGCTCGCCTCCACTATATCACAAGCGCGCTAACAGGCTGCGGAAAAACATGGTTGGTTTGTTTTGTTTATTTGGTTGATTTGGTTTATCTGGTTAGTTTCGTTCAACCAAAAAACCAAACAGACCAGACAGACCAAATGAACGAGGCAGGCTGGCGGACTTTTTCAGCATCCTGCTAAAGTTCGGCCAGATGTGTGCCGATAGGAGAACCACGCGGTACGTCGCACCGAGCCTTTGAATCGAGGAGACGCCTCATGCCTGTCCAAGCTCTGACCCAAGTCGATCCTACACAGTTCTTTAACCTGCCGTCTACGAACGGCACGGGGACCCAGCGATTGGATACCCAGGTCAGCGGGGTCGCGATCTCCAACGACTTCTCTGGCCGCCTAAGTGTCACGACGGCGGAAGGTGACACAATCACCCTCTCGGCGGATCTTGAATCCGACTTCCGTGCAGTGAGCTACAAGTCCCATGCCGTAGGCGCCGGCAAGACAGTGGATATTGAAGCGAAGTATGCCGAGTATTCACTGAAACAAGAGTTTGGCGTGACGGTCGAAGGCGATCTGAACGAACAAGAGATCAAGGATCTGGCCAAGCTGTTCCGAAAAGTAGCCAACATCTTCAAGAAATATTTAAGCGGGCAGGATGACGAGGCTCTGGCCAAGACCGCGAAGCTGGCCGAGCGATTTGGAAGACTGTCATCTCTCTCAGGTCTGGATCTCAGTGTGGATGTGGAACGGTCTGTCACAGTCATTGCCGCGCAGATTGTCTCGGAGGTAACCGGTCAGCCTGCGCTGCCGACGGGCCCACAACCGCAAATATCTACTGTTACGTCTGACACAGCTACCCCGGGTGGGGCGCCCTCGACGGCTGCGGCGATCCCGCAACCGTCCACTGGTACCACGGCGCCCACCCAGTCATCGACCGCTGCGCCGGTTGCGAATTCAGCCGACATCACGCACCTCAGTGCCCCTGCGCAGGAGACGCAGCAGCCCAGGTCGCTGGCTCAGCAAGTCTTGGAAGCCCTGGAGGAGACCAGAGTGGAATCGCGCAAGGTTCGGAAGTATCTTCCGGACTTCCTCAAACAGATACGAGAGGATCTGAGGAAGGAATTGCGAGGCGAGCGGGAGCACCATCACAATCAGCCCGCAAACCAGGTGCAGACACCGGCAACCACGAACACCAGCGTTGTCTTTGCTTATCAGGCCGTGAATCAGACGTCCTTCTCCCTTTCCATTCATAGTTAGCGCAACAGCGTCAGCCTTCGGGTTGGCGTCGAGGGCCGAGAACGGCGAGGCTTGGTGATTCCAAGCCTCGCCGTTCTCGTTTCAGCCTGAGTATAGGCGCTTAGTTTGCCCATAACTGTTGATACCACTTTTTCTCTTCGCTGATCGGCAATGAAGCGATTTTCATCGACTTCCGAATCTCACCGATGTTCCAGCCGGTCAGCGTCGCCAGCGCGTCTGTGCCTCCCGCTCATAGCGCTCGCGCAGCCCAGGGGACTGGCTCTGCCGTCTGCGGCAGTGCCTGTCCCCAAACAGTATCGAGCGGCAGCGGGCGAATCCGCGATTGGAGCAGAAACGTTCATGAATAATGCAGGCTAGGCCGGTCCAGGGGGCGGAGAGTAGCCAGACCGTCCTTCTTGCTCGCAGAAATGGGAGTGAGAGCAGCACCCACGCTAGTCCCTTGCTCCCGGAGCGCGCGTCCTCAACGGTCGCCATCACATGGACGAATCGCTGGTGCAGAAAGCCGTCAAAGACGCTGTTGCGAAGGGAGGACTCATGAAGCGAGCCACGTGCCACACCTTCCGGCATGCCTTCGCCACGCATTTGCTCGAAGGCGGTTACGATATTCGAACGGTACAAAAACTCTTGGGTCATCGTGACGTCAAGACGACGATGATTTATACTCATGTCCTCAACCGCGGCCCGGCGGGTGTTCGCAGTCCGGTGGACGGTCTTTGAACCCATTCAAGGAGGGTGTGTTATGCCGATCCGCATAAGATGCCGTAATCAATGGCCACATGGACCACAACTGATTGAGATTATACCGATTCTCGTGTATTTTCAGGAAAATCGAGGGCGTATTATACGGACAGGAAATTGACGATCTGCATCTTACGGAAGAATAAGGGGTCGCGGAAGAATAAGGGGTCGGGAGTCTTTATGTGGACATGCACGTGTTGAATCGGGGTGGAAAAGGGGTGCGGAGTCCCGAGAAAAAAAGGAGGGACATTCTGGTTTGTTGAGGCCGTACAGGTTGCCGTTACCGGCCAGGCGGAATTTCGACCGCGATCTGGGCGGTAGGGATGGGTCTTGGGGAGAACAACGGGGGCTGATTCCTGAAACGATTCTCGCCAGACTTGTCCGGTTTTCTTGACCGTCAGTTTACGATATACTCCTGATCGTAGGAGTTCTCCCCATGTCTAAGATTGGTCCCACTCCTCCTCCAGGATTCGACGATCTCCCGGTCGACGAGCAGATCGATTTCGTGCAATCTCTCTGGGACCGGATCGCGGCGACCTCTGAGCAAGTTCCCATGCCTGAGTGGCACCGGCAGATTATTCGCGAGCGCTTGGCGGCATACAATGCGAACCCCAGCGCTGGCCGGGCCTGGCTCGATGTCCGCGCAGACATCGAGCGCAAGTTGCGAGATCGTTGATCTGAAGAATGGCACGGCGGCTTGTCGTCCAACCACAGTCCGACCTCGACATCCAAGCAGCCGCCGTGTGGTACGAGGATCAGCGGTCCGGATTAGGTTCGCGGTTTCTCGATGAACTCGACCTGGTGTTTCAACGTATCAAGGACAATCCTCAACAATTCCCGCGTGTGGAAGGCGACGCTCAGCGTGCCCTCCTCCGCCACTTTCCTTACGGCGTGTACTTCCTCGTAGAGTCGGAGGAAATCATAGTTCTGGCGGTTCTGCATCTGCACCGAGAACCTGACATGTGGAAGAGCCGGAATTAGCTCGTGAAGCTGAAAAAAAGTTCCAGGAACCGGTGATAAGCTAGAGTTTGATCGGGACGAGAATTGGCATCAAGGGTTGAGTTCTATGGGACCTGAAGACCTGGTTCGGGTGGCATCGTACCTGTCCGTGCTGGGCGTGATGGCGGCGTGGGAACTGTTGGCGCCGCGCCGGAGGCTGACGGCTTCGAAGCTCTGCCGGTGGGGTGGCAATCTCACGATCGTGATCTTGAATACGGCTATCGCCCGGTTGTTTTTTGCAGGAGGTGTCGTGGCGACGGCGGGGCTGGCGCTGGATCGCGGCTGGGGTCTGTTGAACTGGATCGACTTGCCGGTCTGGCTCGAGCTCGGGCTGGCGGTGGTGGCGCTCGATCTGATCATTTACGGGCAACATCAGGTGTTTCATGCGGTCCCGATCCTCTGGCGGTTTCACATGATGCATCACTCGGATCTGGACCTGGATGTGTCCAGCGGGGTGCGGTTTCATCCGGTGGAGATCGTCATCTCGACGGTGGTAAAGAGCGCGGCGGTGATTGCGCTGGGGGTGGCGCCCCTGGCGGTGGTCGCATTCGAGATCGTGTTGAACGGCACGTCCCTCTTCAACCACAGCAATGTGAAGATCCCTCTGGCTATCGAACCGGTGCTCCGGTGGTTCGTCGTGACTCCGGACATGCATCGCATCCACCATTCGGTGGACCCCTGCGAGACCAATAGCAACTACGGATTCAATGTGCCCTGGTGGGACCGGCTGTTCAGGACCTATTGCGCGGAACCGGCCTTGGGGCAGACGGGGATGAAGATTGGCCTCGAACACCTTGGTCCCCCGGTGTGCTTGAACCTGTTCATGATGCTGCGGTTGCCGTTCGTGACGCAGCTCGGGCGCTACGCCGGTCGCACCCAACCGTGATTCCTCTGAGGGGCTTGACTGTAAACTGTCGAACCGGATCGGCCGTAGACAGACTGGAGGGTCGATATGTGTGTTCGTCGGATATGGATGGGCGTGCTCTTGCTGCTCACCGCTCAGCCTGCCAGTGCCGAAACGATGCAGCGCAATCTCTGCTCATTGTTCACCGGTGCGGAAATCACCAAGTTGCTCGGTACAGCAGTTGAAGGTGGCGAACCGGCTGCAATGGGTACGCAGATTTGGGGTCGGGTCTTGCAATCATACACATGACGGGTCGGTCTCATTCCCCTCGCGCCTCTCGCTCCACGTCATCATCGACATACACCATTCCCGGGCTGCGGCCTGGTACGCGATAGGCTGGGCCGGATTTGTAGCGCGGACAGCCTCGAGGACCGTAGCAGTGGGTTTCAACGCGCCACTTCACTATTGATGGATTCCAGTGGTCGAGGATGATCTGCGTCGGCATCGTCAGGCCGAATGGGCATTGCCCACACTCTGTCTCACAAGTTTCCCGCTTCAGTCTGAAATGCCCCTGCGCACGGTACTGCTCTAGCAGCGGCGCGATGCCGCCGTCTGGGCCAGGCGGCCAATCGCCAGGGTGTCTCCGTTCGATGAGTTGGAGCCCACTGACCTTGTAGAACTCCGCCCATTCTGTTTCAGCGTCCGGGACGGGGATCGCATGTCCCCTAATAGCATCGCCAATCCGAAACTGGTGTTGCTCGTAGGCTTTAGGGCCTATGGCCACTTTGAACCGGCTGCGGGGCACGCCGTCCACCGCTCCATCAAGGATCAGTGTGTATCCTTGGTACTGATGGGTTGGGATTTCATCGAATGACCGGATCAGGCGGATGCGAGCCTTGACGCTGATAATCCTGCCTGTGAATAGAATCTTATCCATGGGTCTTTCGAAAACAGCAGTTTTCGTATAGTACCTCGGCAAGAGGGGTAGCGTCATGGGGTGGGTCTCCTGTCACGGCCTGCCGTCCGTCGATCATGACTGATGACAGCCAGTTGGTGGCGCAACGTGAACCATGGTCGTGAAAGCAATGGCCATGGAAGGAAACATCGGGGTCTGGACCCTGTACATTCATCTGATTGACATTTCTCAGTCTTGTAGTTAGGGTCCGGTCTGTTGAGTGAATGGTCGTTGCGAGGAGGGTAGATTCATGCAGATTCAGGTCAATACAGACAACAACATCACAGGACGTGAAGACGTCGTGCGCCTCGTCCATTCCACGGTCGAGGGGGCTGTATGCCGTTTTGGCGATAGGATTACCCGTGTGGAGGCGCACCTCAGTGACACAAACAGTCACAAATCAAAGGGTGATGACAAACGGTGTTTGCTCGAAGCCAGACTGGCCGGCCTCCAGCCTATCGCGGTGAGTCATCAGGCAGCGACCATCGAGATCGCTGTGACCGAAGCAGCAGACAAACTACAAAGGGCGATAGAAAGCAAAGTTGGACGGCTCCAAGATCGATAACGTTGTGCAGATGATGGGCGTGAGGGGTCTGACTGTCGACGAGAATTCAGAATGCTCCCAATTTGTTGAGCAGAGGCTGGATAGAGGGGGCTGACCCCATTGCTTGGGAAGTCTTTGAGCCGACACGACAATCACAGTGGAATTTTCGGGCCGGTTTTGCGTACTATGCCGGTGGTATAAGCAGTGGTTGGGCGTCTAATTTTGGAGGATGGATACAATGACCACACGTTTTGTCGGAGCTATTACCGCCGCCCTAACTTGCACAGTCTTTGTCGCGGCATGCGGATCAGGCACAGCGCCTCCTAGTAAAGCGTGTGTTGATGCCGCCCGTATATATGCAGAAGCACTAGACACGGACCGTACCGCCCCTGAGGGCGAGAAGGCGGATAAAATTGCCATTAAAAAAGAATCTCTTGCGGCGTTAGAGGAGCGGAAGACAAGAGCGTGTGGGGAGTAAGGTAATCTACCCGCACGTGTTGAATTGGGCTACCGGCCGAGGGTAATATCGACGGCGAGCTGAGCGGTTGTGGACAGATCTTGGTTGACGACGTAGATGGCGCGTTCTTGTGAGCCGGTTTGGTTGCTTGGCGTGATGGATTCTTGGAGTTGGTTGGGAGAGAGCCGGTCGAATATGGCGGCTTCGTGCCTCGTGGTTGGTCCGGGCGGGACTCGGGAGAGATGAGCCGTGAGGGTGACGGGCCCGCTCTCCATAGGCAAAGGAATCTGTTGCCGTTGACCAGCGGTCATCTTCAGGGAGTTCTGACCGGTTTCTTTCTCGGGCCATAGCAGTTGCGGCGTTGAGGACCCAACTGCCTTCCAGACTTGCAGATAGGCGTCCTGATTGGCTTCCACGGTGAGAAATACCGGCTGTATACTCTTCGACGCCGTCGCCTCATCCACTTCTCGCTCCTGCCCATCTGTTCCACGAACGACAAAGCTGTAGCGGAGTCCTAGGGGCCTGAGTTGGGCGACTGTGCCCGCTGCTTTGCCCAGTTGTGAAAGCCCTTCCAGTGGTCGCTCAAGCCGGCTCGCTTGCGGTGCCGACTCGGCCAGGGGCTTCATGGCCTGCTCTTGCTCTTTGGCCATCGCTCGCGTATCAGCTCGGCCTGGCTCTCCTCCGTAGAACAGGGCACGAGCGTTGAGTACCGGCGTAACGGGGGCAGCGATTCGTCCACCGGCCAGCGTTTGTATCTGTTTGGGTTCCGGCGCGGTGGTGGGTGGTGCAGAGCTTGCTGCGAGTTTCTGATCTGCCGACGAGGTCACTCCTTCCGCGGACTTGTTGCGCGCAGCCACGGGCGCTTCGGCTTGTCTGCGGACTTCGTCTTGTTCACTTCGCTGCTTCAGACTGTCTCGTGCAATATCGGAGGCTCGTTCTTTCTTCGATGGAGGCGGCGCGAACCGTTCTGGCTTGGCCAGCTTGTCGATCGAAGTGTCTTTCTTCGGGAGGTCGATGGCGGGCAATACGTTCTTTTTAGCTTTCGCCTGCGGCTCAATGGTTTGAGGCGTTGCCGGTTGAGAGGCTGGCTTTGCCTCTTCGGTTGCGACCGATTGTGCCGCCTGTCTAAGGCTGTCCTGATAAATCCCGATGCCCAGCACCACTGCGAGGGCAGCTGCCGCAAGGCCGCCGGCGAAGGCGAGGCCTGCTGGACGGCGGAACCAATCCAACCATGACAGAGAACCGCCGGCGCCTGAGGCGCTCTTCTGCTCCAATGAAGCGAGGAGTCTGCGTCGCACGGTCGGATCGGCAAGCAACTCTTTCAACGCCTGCTCATCGGCTAGCGCATTGAACAACTCTTGGTCTTGCAGCACGGCGGTATAGAGCGTCTGCTTCTCCTCCGGCGTCAGCGTATCGGCTGCAAATCCACCCAGCAGTTTTTCAAGATCGTGTTCAGACATGTCTGCCAGCCAACGTAAGGCATAAGGCGTGAGGCGTCAGGCGTTTCAGCACCGACTTCGCTCTAACTCCGCCACTAAACATTAAAAACTCAACACTCAACATTACTGCCGTCACTCCCAAGTCCCTCCCATTAAAACCAGCAGTTGCTTGCGGCATCGTAGGTCCCAGGTGTAAATCGTATTGATCGAGGTTTGTCCCATGAGCTTCTGGATTTCCGGAAAGCTTTGCCCTTCCAACTTCCACTTGAACAGTTCGCGACAGCGCTCGCCAAGCTGAGCCATGGCGGCCAGTAGCCGGTCTACTCGCTGTTTCTGGTCGAGTTGCGTCGCCGGGTCGTCGCCGGGATCGGCGAGCGGAAGGTCATCAACTGATTCCTGATTGTACTCGCCTCGTCTGAGCGACTTGCGATGGGCGTCCAGCATCTTGAACCGCAGCACCTGAAAGGCCAGGGGAACCAGCTCGGTCAACTCCGTGACGCGCGCATACTTCTCGTGAAGGAGCACCAGCACCTCTTGAGTCAAATCCTCGGCTTGTGCCCTCGATACTCGTAATGTAGCGAAGGCCAGAATCCTTTCGCGGAGAGATTTGAGAGTCGCGTCTCGATCCATCGCTAGGTCGCTCTAGGGCGTCGTCTTTGCCGTTGAATGAGGGAGCAAATCTCCAAGCGAGTGAAAGCCGAGCTTCAACCCATTACAGACTTCGACTTGCCGATCGAAGCGGTTCTTTGTTCGGATCATTTTCCACAGCGTGCCGAAGGCAACGCGGCCCCAAGCGGCGACGTGGAACACAGACAGGGGATAGTCGGTGCCGAAGAGGAGGCGTTCATGCACCTCGGGGTACTGGCGAAGATGCAGGAGCATCCGGAACCGATTGGGCTGCGTGAGGGCGGAGATGTCCGAATAAAACCGCGGGTAGTGCTGTACCAGGTCACGCAGTGTCGGCAGAAACTTTTCATAGATGATCAGTCCATAGCTGCAGGCATGGGCTGCAATGACGGTGGCGCCTTCGTCCAGGGCGAGGCGGAGTCGATTGGGGTCGCCGAGTGATTGATCCTTGCCGATCAGGCTGAACTCATAGCCAACGTGACTCAGGAACGGCAGCTTCCGTTCGGCGAGGGTTCGGTAGAACGCTTTGTAGCGCGTATCAGCCGGGTCGAACTGCTGCGCGTTGGGGAGGACCTTCACCAATGTGGCGCCGCCATCGGCGCAACGATGGACTTCTTCGACTGCGTCCTGTCGCTGCGGATTGATCGAGACGCCCGCGAGGAATTCATTCGGGTAGGCCCTCGCGGTCCTGAGCACGTAATCGTTACTGATGAGAAAGTCCGTGTGGGCCTGATTGAGCAGGCCATTCTGGTCGTAGACCCCATCCATGCCGAGGAGCACAGCTTTTTGAACATGGCGGGAGGCGCGCAATTCGGTGAGCAGATCGTCGAGGTATTTCCGGTTTGCTTCCCGTGGGTTCGACGGAGACAGTCGGTGTTTCCATAAGAGGAAGCGAAACAGCGGGCTTCGCAGCATCTTCGGCGAGATGTAGCAGCCGTTATCGCCGTCAGGCAGCGCGGCGAGGTGGACGTGACAGTCAATCAGGGTTTTTCCCGTCATTGGTCAATCGGCAGCAATAGCGAGACGCACGGGACGGGCGAGACTTGCGAGACTCGCTTTTTCTGCATCTTACGCCCGTCTCGCGAGATACGTTTCACGAATAACGTTTCACGTTTCACGTCCCCCGAGTCGCTCCATCGCAATCCGTTTGAGACTACGCAAGTCCATTTTCCCAGTACCCAACAGTGGCAGGGCGTCGACTTTGATGAAATTAGTGCGTGGTGGAATATATAGGTTCGGTAGGCCGTTTGCCGTGAGTTTGCTGACGATGCCGGGAATCTGTGATTCATCCAGGGTGTGAAGGACCGCGAGTTGCTCGCCCTTGCGTTCGTCGGGAATGCCTGTGACGGCGAAGACCTGCATCTCGGCGCCGGCGGCCTGCTGCAGTGCCTCTTCCACGCGACCATGCGGGACCATTTCACCGCCGATCTTGGAGAAGCGCGAGAGCCGATCGGTGATCGTCAGGAATCCATCCTCGTCCAAGGTCGCGATGTCGCCCGTAATGTACCAGCCATCGCGCATGGCGTTGGCCGTCAGATCCGCACGCCCCAGGTACCCCTGCATGACGTTGGGGCCTCTGACCAACAACATGCCTGGAGTGTCGGGTGGCAGTGAGGCGAAGCTGTCGGGATCGACGATTTGCACAGACACGCCGGGCAGCGGTTGGCCGACAGTTCCCCGCCGTGAGGCCGGTTGGTAGTATCCGGCGGCTCGGAAGTCCGGACAATTGACGGCAACGACGGGAGCACATTCGGTGACACCATAGCCCTCGATCGGTCCGATGCCGAACCGATCTTCAAATGCCTGCGCGAGCCGGGACGGAAGTTTCTCAGCGCCGGTCAGGACCACGCGCAGCGAGCTGAATTGCTCCGGGGTACAACGACGCTGATACAGATGTAGAAAGGTCGGCGTGGTCACGAGGAACGTGATGCGGTAGCGGCGCACGAGTTCGCCGATGGCGGCGACGTCGAGCGGGGAGGGATGAAAGACCAGGCCCGCGTTGTTGAACATGACGAACCAGAAGACGAGATAGCCGAACGAATGGAAGAACGGAAGAATACCAAGCACTCGCTCGTCCTGGTAGAGATGGAGGACTTGGCTGGCTCCCTGCGCATTGGCGTCGACGCTGAAGTGTGGCAGCATCACGCCTTTCGGTTCCCCCGTGCTGCCGCTGCTGAAGATGATGGTGGCCAAGTCATCCATTGTCAGCTGGCGGTTCTGTCCGCAGGACAGTTCGATCATCCGAGCCGGGGCGCAGAGAGCGAGGAGACTCGCGACGAGTTTCTGTCCTGTGCCGATGGTGCGGGCGACGTCCTCCAGCCAAACAATCGACGGCCCGTCCGGCAACTCCAACTTGGCCTTCTCGACAAAGACCCGGCTGGTGACGATCGTGCGAAGGCCGGCGAGTCGCACGGCTGCTTCGAGGCCGGATTTGCCGACCGTGTAGTTCAGATTCACGCTGATTTTCCCGCACAGGGGAGCTGCCACGTTGACCAATGCGCCGGCGACGGTCGGCGGAAGGAGGATGCCGACATGACGCTGGTCTTCCCAATGTTGCCGAAGCGCTCTGGCGAGTACGATGGACCCGATCAGGGCTTGGAGTGACGACACACGTGGGCGGGTCTGGTCCGCCATTGCGAAGCGGAAGGGATGCCTCCTCATGGCATGGATGAATTCACGGTGCAGCGGGCGGCGATAGGATTTGCGCGAGCGCCAGGCCTCCTCTCCGAGTGTGCGAATCGCGTCGCGGAGCTTGTGCGCCGGCGTGTCCGATGGCAGCGCGGTGCCGAAGGACACTGAGACCGGGTAGGGAATGCGCTCAGGCCATTTCGTGAAGAAACGGCCGCGCTCAAAGCTGAAGATGCTGCCCCACACGCGATCCAAGTGCACGGGGATGACCGGCACCTGCCGTCCCTTCACAATACGTTCAAAGCCGCGACGGAACGGCAGCAGCGTGCCGGTGCGGGTGATCTGTCCTTCAGGGAAGATGCAGACGATCTCTCCGTCGTCGAGTGCCTGCCCCGCGCTGCGCAGCGCCCGGAGGATCATGCGGG
>Ga0247727_10002594_pt1 | contig 41013 bp, 32 predicted proteins | sample WisWelCaveWW1625_FD_202498 | JGI IMG/M metagenome (GOLD analysis project Ga0247727, IMG submission 202498) | Biofilm microbial communities from Wishing Well Cave, Virginia, United States - WW16-25 | ecosystem: Environmental > Aquatic > Deep subsurface > Groundwater > Cave microbial mat | place... | reverse complement strand
CACCGCCGCGCGCAAATCATCGCCGCTCGAAGCCGGATTGGAATGGGCGGTGAAATTCGACAAGGGCGATTTCGTCGGCCGCAAAGCGCTGCTCGCCGAAAAACAGCGCGGCCCGCAATGGAAGTTTGTTGGATTGGAAGTTAATTGGGACGCGCTCGAAGCTTTGTACGCCGCCGCCGATTTGCCGCCGCAAGTCGCCGGTCGCGCTTCGCGCGTTGCCGTTCCAATTTTTAGAAACGGAAAACAAATCGGCCAAGCGACGAGCAGCGCCTTTTCTCCGATTCTGAAAAAATATATCGCCATCGGCACGGTTGAAAGCCAATATGCCAGGCTCGGAACTGCGGTCAATCTGGAAATCACTGTCGAATTTGCGCGCCAGCAAGCGCCAGCGAAAATTGTGAAGACGCCGTTTTTTGATCCGCCGAGGAAGAAAACATGATAAAACATTTCGCAAGCGTTGATTCTCGACCAAAGATTTAGTATCTTTGATTGTCGGATCGATAATCTTCAGAGAAAACCATTCTTGAATAGGAGAATTTTATTATGCAAGCTTATGAATTTCAAATTGAGACTTCGGAAAAAGGCGAAGTTATGTTTCCCCAACAATTTCAACAAATTTTGAAAGAACGGAAAAAAGCTCGCGTCATTCTGCTTTTTGAAGACGAAGAGGCCAACTGGAAACGCTTCACGAGCGAAGCTTTTTTTGCCGGCTATGCTGAGAAGGATGCTGCGTATGACAACTTATGATTTCGGTACTCTCGTTTTGCTGAATTTTCCTCACACTAACTTGCAACAAGCTGGCAAAAGACCCGCCCTTGTTGTCCATGATGAAGGCGACGACGATGTTATCGTTGCGAGAATAACCAGCCAGACTTATACTGGCAGGCGCGATTTTGAAATTATAAATTGGAAGCAAATGGGATTGATTTTTCCTTCATGGATAAGAGTTGGGAAGTTAGCTACGCTTGAAAAAAATATTGTTCTGCGTGTCATTGGTAAATTGCCACAAACCGATTGCGCGAAAATAAAAGATATCTTGAAGGATATGTTCAAATAGTAAATTTCGGCCTCTCAGTAATCTATGTAACGCCTCAAATTATCCTCACATTTCAAAATTAAGATATAACAATGCCCCAAAACTACGACGCCATCATCATCGGCGCCGGCCACAACGGTCTCGTGACCGCGGCATATTTGGCCAAAGCCGGAAAAAAAGTTCTCGTCCTCGAAAAGCGCCATCTCGTCGGCGGCGCGTCCGTCACCGAAGAAATTTTTCCCGGCTTCAAATTTTCCGTTTTCTCCTACGTCGTCAGCTTGTTTCGCCCGGAAATCATTCGCGATCTCGATTTGCCCAAACATGGCTTGACGATTTTGCCGCTGACGAGCACGCTGACGCCGACGCCGGACGGCAATTATCTCTATCGCGATTGGGATCATTTCCGCACGCTGCGCGACATTGCGCGGCACTCGCAGCGCGATGCCGAAGCGTACGACGATTATGGCCGCACGATGTACTTCATGGCCAAGGCCGTCAAATACATGCTCGGCATCATCCCGCCCGATCCGACGACGCTCGAACCGAAAGATTTAATGGGACTCGCCAATCTCGGCAAGCACATTCTCGGATTGGGCGAAGAAAATATTTATACGCTGACGAAATTGATGACGATGAGTTCCGCGGATTTTTTGGAAGAGTGGTTTGAAACCGACGTGCTCAAAGCGACGCTGTCATCGAGCGGCATCATCGGCACGTTTCTCGGCCCGCGCTCGCCCGGCACGGCGTATGTGTTGCTTCATCATTATATGGGCGAAATCGACGGCAGTTTTCGCGCGTGGGGTTTTGCGAAGGGCGGCACCGGCGGCATTGCCAACGCGATTGCCAACGCGGCAAAATCTTTTGGCGCCGAAATCCGCTGCGAGGCGCCCGTCGCCAAAGTGCTGACGAAGAACGATACCGCGGTCGGCGTCGCGCTCGAAAATGGCGACGAATATTATGGGAAAATTATCGTCTCGAGTCTCGATCCCAAACTCACGTTTCTCCAATTGGTTGAACCCTCCCTCCTGCCGGATGATTTGACGAGCGCCATTCGCAATTTCAACATTCGCGGCTGCTCGGCGAAAGTAAATTTGGCGTTGGAGGCGTTGCCGAATTGGGCTTGCATGCCGGGCGATGGGCCGCATCTGCGCGGCGCGTTTTCGATTAGTCCGAGCGTCGATTATCTCGAACGCGCGTACGACGACGCGAAGTACGGCGACTTCTCGCGGAAGCCGTACATCGACATCATCTTACCGTCAATGATCGATCCCGACATGGCCCCGCCCGGAAAGCATGTGATGTCGTGCTTCGTGCAATACGCGCCGTACCAACTTCGCGAAGGCACGTGGGAACAAAAGCGCGAAGCCCTCGGCGACGCCGTCGTCGACACGTTGTCGGAGTACATTCCCAATTTCAAAAATATTATTTTGCACCGCCAAGTGATGACGCCGTGGGACATCGAACAAATCACCGGCCTTTCGCAGGGCAACATCTTTCAAGGCGAGCTGACATTGTCGCAATTATTTTTCCTGCGGCCGGCAGCGGGTTGGGCGAAATATCGCACGCCAATTCGCAATTATTATCAATGCGGCTCCGGCACGCATCCGGGCGGCGGCATCACCGGCGCGCCGGGACGCTTGGCGGCGCTGGAGATTTTGAAGGAGCACAAGTAGCAAGCCGCAGGTGGCAAGTTGGTCAATCCTGATCAGAACTCTGCGCTTTAAGCAACGCCAAGAATTCGTCCGGAGTCAAAACTTGCACGCCGACGCCGGAAAAATCCTTCTTGTTGCGGGTGATAAAATAATCGCTTTTGACTTCCAAAGCCGAGTAATATTGAATGGCATCTTCAAAATCTCGAAAATCAGAACTCAAGGCTGAATCAATGACTTTTTCCAATGCCGGCGCGGTTTTGAGCACAATACGGATCTTTTGCAAAACCCTGATCGCCTCGTCGCGATCCAATTCTTGTTTGAGCAGATAAAACAAAATCGGATAGCTAACCGCACTGAGATAACCTTTGGCTTGCTTATTTTCAACCAGACTAAACACCTGCGCCGAAGCCCGATAGAAAGGCTCGCGTTTTAAAAAAATATCCAGTACGATGTTGATGTCAAAAAACAAGGCTTTCAAAGGTATTTTTCCTGGAGATATTTGTGATATTCATTTCGCAAGTTTTTCTTGTCGGAGGTTTTTGACAACACGCCAGTAATTTCTGCAAGTACCGGCGTGGGCTTAAAAGTCGCGGGGGTCGCCCGTTTGCCTGAAATCAGTTGCAAATAATCCGCAATCAGTTTGGACAAACTCGTGCCCTGTTGTCGGGCATGCCTCTTGGCGGCATGAATGATGTTTTCGTCCATTCGCAAAGTGAGCTTGGTCTCCATTGTCGTCTCCTTAAGTTGACGTATACAATATATGTTTTTGTACGTCAAGAAACAAGAAAAACTTTTTGTGCAATATGCGTCGATGCGGAATTGATAAAACTCTTGCAAAACAGCCGAAAGTGGTATAAATTTAAAATATTTGCTGGATTATTTATAAGCATTTTAGAGTTATGTATATTCGCATTTCAGAACCCATCACCCTTGATGAAGTCACCCCTCTCGTCAACCACCTGTGTGACATCGAGCGCGAAGAACTCCGGCATTATCTTGAGCGCCAACCTCGTCTCGACTGGAAAACCGAATGGGAAAAGACCGTGGCGCATTTTCAACAACGCTTCGTCCAATTTCCCGAAACGGAGGTTGAAGCGGATTTAACGCGCGCTGGAACGCCACGAGCAAAACGAAGCGCGTGTCATTCCCGTCATTGTGCGCGATTGCAATTGGAAGATCGCGCCGTTTGCGAAGTTACAGACGCTGTCCAAAGAGGGCAAAGCCGTGAAGAAATGGCCGGGCAAAGATTCAGCTTGGCGCAACGTGGCGGAGGGGATTGAGCGGGTTGTTGAGGAGATGCGGAAAAAGTAGAACACGCATCTACTTGACATTCCCAAAAAACTTTTGCATCTTTTATCCCACCAAATTTAAATAACGAACTACAACCGCTGACGAAGGAGATGCTTTCGGATGAAAGCCAGACTCTATCTTTCAATCCTTATTGTGTTTGTCTTCGCAAGTTTGCCCCTCGCGCAGCCATTCGAATTTTACCCCAATGCCAAATACAATCCCGCCATTCCGACGCTCGAACAAGTCGTCGGGCACAAGTGGGGCGAAAAATCACGATGCATCATGAAGCCAAGAAATATATTCACCGGCTGGCGGAAGTTTCCAAAAATATTCGGCTGGTGAAATATGCCGAGACGTGGGAAGGTCGCGCGTTGTATTACATGATCGTGGCTTCGGAGCAACATTTGGCGCGCCTCGACGAAATTAAATCCGGCATGCAAAAGCTGGCTGATCCGCGCCAAATCACGGCGGCGGAGGCGGATCGACTCATCTCCTCTCTTCCCGCAATGACGTGGCTGGCGTATGGCGTGCATGGCAATGAAATTTCCAGCACCGACGCGGCGCTGCTCACGGCGTATCATCTCATCGCGGCGCAAAATGATTCGCTGGCGTCAAGCGTTTTGCAAAACAGCGTCGTGATTATTGACCCGATGGAAAATCCGGACGGGCGGGATCGTTTCATCAATTATTTTCGCCAAACCACCGGGCGCTGGCCGGATGCAGATCAACAAGCGGCCGAGCATCGCGAGACATGGCCGAGTGGACGCAGCAATCATTATCTCTTCGACATGAACCGCGATTGGTTTGCGCTGACGCAACCCGAAACGCGCGGCCGGGTGCAAGCTTTTCTCGAATGGTATCCGCAAGTGTTCGTCGATCTGCACGAGATGGGCTCGAACGCGACATATTATTTTGCGCCGCCGGCTGATCCGCTGAATCCGGAAATACCGCCATCGCAAATTCAAATGTTGCAGAAATACGGCAGAAATAACGCCAAGTGGTTCGACCGCATGAAATTCGATTATTTTACGCGCGAAGTGTTTGACTCGTTTTATCCCGGCTACGGCGAAGGGTGGCCGATGTTTCACGGCTCAGTGGGCATGACGTACGAGCAGGCTTCCGCTCGCGGCTTGGTGGTGCGGCGCAATGATGAGACGACGATGCACTATCGCGAGACCGTGCAGCATCATTTTGTCTCGTCGCTTTCCACCGCAGAAACAACGGCAAATAATCGCGTCGAAGTTTTGCGCTATTTTTACGAATATCGCCGTTCCGCGATTGAAGAAGGCAAAACCGGCGAGATCAAAGAATATATCATCGCGCCGGGCAATGATCCGAATCGCGCGGCCAAGCTGGCGAATTTGTTGCAACAGCAAGGCATTGAAGTAAAGAAAGCCGCGGCGTCTTTTCAAAATCGTCGCGTTGAAGATTATTACGGCGGCGGCATTCAAAGCAAAAATTTTCCCGCCGGCGCCTATGTCATCTCTCTCGCGCAGCCGGCCAAACGACTCGCGAAAACGCTGTTGGATAAACACACGACGATGGATGACAAATTCATCAAGGAACAATTGCGCCGCGAGAAGAAACGGCTCGATCATCAGTTTTATGACGTCACCGGCTGGTCGCTGCCGCTTTTATATGACGTCGAATGCTATCGCGCGCGCGATTTTTCGTTGGGCAATTTTGCGGCGCTCGGCCATGAGGCTTCCAACGCCATTTCAATTCAAGGCGGAAAAGCGCAACTGGCTTATTTGATTCCGTGGGGCGCCAACTCGGCGGCAAAAGCTCTCGCCGCGCTGCATCGCCAAAGCCTTCGCGTTCACAGCACGAATCAAGAATTTACTTTGCATGGCCGCAAATATCCGCGCGGCACGTTGCTTGTGAAAGTAAAGGACAATCCGAGCGATTTGTATGAACAAATCAGCGACATCGCGAAAGCGGAGAATCTTGAGATCATCGCCACCAACTCGTCGTGGGTTGATGACGGCGTCAACTTCGGCAGCGGGCAAGTTGCTTTTTTGGAGAAGCCGAAAATCGCGCTCGCTTACAACACGCCGGCCGCTTACACTTCGGTCGGCTGGACGCGGTATTTGATCGAGCAGGCTTACGGCTATCCGGCGACGATTATTCACGCCGATCAAATAGGCAACGCCGATTTGTCCAAATATAACGTGCTGATTCTGCCCGATGCTTTTGGCAGCTTCGACGGCGCGCTCGGCGACGGCAGCGCGATCAAAGATTGGATCAAAAACGGCGGCACATTGATTACGTACGGCAACGCCACGCAATGGCTCACCGGCGAAAAAGTCGGTTTGCTGGCGACGTCGCGCGAGTTAAAAGGCGGCAAGCCGGATAAAGAGGAGAAAAAAGATAAGCCCGACAAAGAGGAAAAAACGAGAGAGAATAAACCTGATTTGACAAAACCGTTTGATGTCGAAAAAGAAATTCAGCCCGAAAAAGAACTGCCCACCGAGCCGCCGGGAACCATCGTGCGCATCGCGCTCGACGCCGAACATTGGCTCGCGTTTGGCTATGACGGCGATGCGAATGTCCTCGTCAACAGCCGCAACATCTTCACGCCGTTGAAACTCGATAAAGGCGCGAATGTCGGCTTGTACATGCCGGAAGACAAACTGGTGTTGAGCGGATTTATTTGGGAAGATTCCAAAAAACAACTGGCCAATAAAGCGTACTTGATGTATCAAACTCACGGCGCCGGCCACGTCGTTGCGTTTGCCGAAGATCCGAACACGCGCGCGTTTTTCGACGGCACGAACCTCCTGTTGATGAATGCCATCTTCTTCGGGCCAGCGCATTGATGGATGTTGGTGATAATACGATGGCGCGTTTTCGTCACGGGCGACGCAAAATCAGGCGACGCAAAATCTTACCGCGCCGCTTGACTTTTAAGAATGTTTTGTATATTATCCATCATTCCATTTAAAACTCAAAACGACTAAAATGTTCAACATCTCCTGGCGTCAGAAACTTTTTCTTTTTGCCATTGTGGCGGCCCTCCTTCCCATTGCCATTTCCAGCACCAACATGATCGGCATCACGCAGGATGAATTAAAGAGCAATATCAACAACGAACTCATTGTCACCACCGGCCAGCTTGCCGAAGAAATCAACAGCTTTTATGCGAATAACTGGCTGTCGCCATTGCTTCTCATCAAGAGCGGGGTTGAAAATGAACTCTTGGGCGCTAATGAGAAGGCGGCGTTTGTTTCGGCCAGCATCGAAAACGTCGAAGACCTCGTGGCGCTAACGCTTTACTTCGAAGTGAATCCGGGGGATTATGCAAAAGCCGTTCAAGCTTACAAAGAGTCTTTCCGAACGCGTTTGAAAAATATTTCCGTTGACCCGTCGGAGATTTTCGATTTGCCGCCGGCGGAGATCAAACAAATAAAAAAGCGCGCGAATTTTATCAGCGCGCCGATCTACCTGACGCCGCTCGATACCTGGCTCATCACCATGCTGGTGCCGGTCAACGTTGCCGGCGCGCCCTCCGCTTTTCTCGCTGCGCGCGTGGCGTTGAACAAACTGCGCGAGCGCCTGCAAGATCACCCATTCAATAAAAATGGCCGGCTCTTCATCATCGACGCCGTCAGCAAAGAAGTTTTTGGCGAAGCGCGGAAGGATTTAAGCGCGCTGAAAGTGGTGCAGGACGCCGTCGCGTTGTTGCGAACCGGCTCGCGGGCGCAGGGCGTCACCAATTATCAAATGCCGAACGGCGAGCGCATGTTGGCCTCGTACGCTTTTCCGCTGAATTTGCAGTGGGCGGTGATTGCCGAAACGGCGGAGAGCAAAGCCTATCTCGCCGTCGCGAAAATGCGGCGCACGCTGTTGTACTGGGTGTTGCTCGGTTTGGCGCTCGCCATTTTCGGCGTGACGATTTTTTCGCGGCAAATCAGCCGGCCCATCATCACTGTGAGCAAAGCCGCGGATCAAATCTCCTCCGGAAATTTTGACGTGGCGGTGAATTATAAAGCCAAAGACGAGATCGGCGTTCTCGCCGCTTCGTTGACGAACATGAGCCGGTCGCTAAAAGAAAATTTCGATAAGATCGCGGCGCAAAACAAGGCATTGGAGGGATACAGCAAAACCCTCGAGGAAAAAGTGCAAGCGCGAACGCGCGAGCTGCAGGAAAAAAACACGGCGCTGGAAAACACGCTGGCGCAACTTCAACAGACGCAGAAGCAATTGATCATGCAGGAAAAGCTGGCGTCATTGGGCGCGCTCACCGCCGGCATCGCGCACGAAATTAAAAATCCGCTGAATTTCGTCAATAATTTTGCGCTGCTCACCGTCGAACTGGCCGACGAGCTTAACGAAGAGATTGCGAAAAAATTAGCTGAAAATGAACTGAGCGACGTCAAAGATATTCTCGGCGATATTCAATTAAACGTCACGAAAATTGCCGAACATGGGAAAAGAGCCGACGGCATTGTGAAAAGCATGCTCGAACATTCGCGCGGTGAAACCGGCGAGATGCAAGCGACGGACTTGAACAAGATGCTGGCCGACTTTGTTAATCTCGCTTATCACGGCATGCGCGCCCAAGACCCGAACTTCAATACCAAAATTGAGGAGCATTTCGATCCGGCCGTCGGCGCGATCAAAATCAATCCGCAGGCGTTCAGCCGGGTGATTATCAACATTTGCAACAACGGCTTCTTTGCGACGCGCGAAAAAAAGCGCCGGCGCGGCGAGGCTTATCACCCGACGATTTCTCTCACGACGGTTGATTTGGGCGATCGCGTTGAGATTCGCATCCGCGACAACGGCACCGGCATGCCGCAATCTATTTTAGAAAAAATTTTCAATCCATTTTTTACGACCAAGCCCGCCGGCACCGGCACCGGACTCGGGCTGTCGATCAGTTATGACATCATCACGCAAATGCACAAAGGCGAGCTGAAAGTGCAAACCGCAGAGGGAGAATTTACCGAGTTCATCATTCGCTTGCCGAAGAATTTGTAATGAATTTAGAAAAACCTTGCAAAAGAGTTGATTACTATGCAGAGAAAACAAAAATTTTTCACCACCAAGACACGAAGACACAAAAAAACTTGGCTAACTTCGTGTCTCGGTGTCTTAGTGATTAACAATAAAAATTGGGCAGGCTTTTTGTTAATTAGCGTCATTTATTTAATCGGTCACATCGACGCTTTCGCGCAATCATCCAAAATTCTTTCCGTCACCGTGCTGCCGGGGGAAAGCATTCGCGATCTGGCGCAAAAGCATCTCGGCGATCCGGATTTGTGGGAAGAGATTTTGAAAAGCAACGGCTTGCAATCCGCCGCCGAGATCAAATCCGGCATGCAGCTAAATATTTCCGCCGATATCGTTCAGCTTTCCACTCAGCAATTGCAAGGCGCCTTGCAAGCCGTGCAAAACGCCACGGAAGCCGGCGCAAAAATTTTTGCCGCGGACAGTCTCTCGCGGGCCATGACGCTCTACGACGCCGCGATGGCGAGCCGCAAAAACGCTGAATGGCAAAAGAGCATCGAACGGGCGCGCGCCGCCAAAATCACCGCGGAAAATGCCCGGCGCGAAACTTTGGCGCGACGCAAAACCACCGGCGTCGCCGAGCTGACCGACCGCAAAGGCGCGGTCGAAAGCCGCAAGCCGATTGACGCGCTTTGGAAAGACGCGCCGTTGAACGCCAAATTGATCGAAAGCGAGATGGTGCGCACGCTATCAAGCTCGCTGGCTGAAATCACTTTTCACGACGAGAGCCGCATTCGCCTCAACGAAAATTCGCAGGCAGTGATTCAACGCATGCGGGTGGATTTGCTGGACAAGAAAAAAGAATCGAGCGTCAGCTTGGTGACGGGCAACGCCTTCGCGCTGCTGGCGAGCAACCAAAAGAAAAAAACTTTTGATTTCGTCATTCCCGGCATGGCGACGAAAGTCAACTCCAAAAATTTTTGGGTGCAAAAAGATGAGCGCGTCACGAAAGTGGCGAATTACGAAGGCGAGATCGAGCTTTCGGCGCAAGGGGCGACGGTCGTGGTGGGAGAAAATCAAGGCTCGATTGTGGAAGCAAACAAAAAGCCGACGCTTCCCACTTCCCTGCTGCCGAGTCCGGCGCTGTCGTCGCCCAAAAACAACGCCACACTTTTCGACACGCGGCTGACATTCAAATGGGAAGCCGTCGCGGGCGCGCGCAACTATTGGTTGGAAATTTCGCGCGACAAATCTTTCACGAACGTCGTCGTCAACACTGGCGCGATCAAGAGCAACGATTTTGCGGCCGCGCTCCCCGGCAAGGGCAGCTATTATTGGCGCGTCGCGGCCATCGACGCGAATGATTTTCCCAGCCGTTTCAGCGAGCGCGGATTTTTCGATACTGCCAGCGACACGACCGCGCCGTTTCTGCAATTGACGGCGCCGGAAGATTTGGCTATCGTGCGCGAGAGTTCCGTGCGCGTTGCCGGCGCCATCGAAAAAGAGGCCGCGTTGTTTCTGAACGGCGTCGGCGTGGAAATCACCGACGGCAAATTTCAAACGGAACATCGGCTGCGCGACGGCGCCAATGAGATCACCTTGGAAGCGCGAGACGCGGCGGGCAACATCAGCCGCATTCGCCGCACCGTGACGTATGTTGCCGATTCGCGCGTCGGCATCAGCTACAGCCTCGGCTTGAAATCCATTCGCCCGAAACATTTCGTCGTGCAAAATTCCGAATTCACCTTGAGCAGCCGCAGCACGCCGCGGTCGCTCGTCACGCTGCAAAGGCTGCTGACGCTGGCGCAAATGCGAACTTTTGCCGACGAGGCCGGGTACTTCCAATTTACCATACCGAATCTCGCGCAGCAAGAACGATTCGGCCTTTCGGTGTTGACGCCGGCAGGTTATTCGGCCAAAGATACTTTTGCGGTCGAGGTTGACAACACGCCGCCGCAGATTATGTTGAGCGCCGATCTGCCGCCGGTGACGAACTCGGACACGTTGCGCTTGTCGGGTCTCGTTTCCGACGCGACGAATTTTAAAATAAATGAAAAAGAAATCAAACTCGTCAATGAGAAGTTTGTCGAGGCGATAACGCTCAAGCTGGGAACGAACATGATAAAAATGACGGCCAGTGATTTTGCCGGCAATGTGATGACTTTGGAAAAGCAAATCGTTTTGGACAAAGAGCCGCCGCAATTGATGCGGCATCAATTAACGCCACAAGCGACGGCGAATGCGAAATTGGTGCAAATTTATGTCAAAGCGCAAGACGCCTCGGCGATGAAACGCACGGCAAAATTCAATCTGCAAGCCGGCAATTTCAATTATTCGGGTTATTTGAAATTCAATCCGGCTTCGCAAGCTTATGAAGAGACGGCCACGCTTCCCAAAGAGACACCGGAGGGCGTCAAGTTAAAATCCGTGGCGTTGGAAGATTATTGCGGCAACAGAAAAGAGTATCAACTATTTTGAACGCAACCAAAGCAAATTCAAATTTAATAATTCGTGGAAATATTTTTGACGCATGTTATCTGTGTTCAAGAAAAGGGGAGGAAAAATGAATCGCATTCTCAAGTTTCTCATCTGCGGGTTTCTATTTTTGCCCGCGGTCATTTTCGCGCAGACAAATGTTTTGATGATCACCTACGGCCCGGCGGCGGCGATTGCCGAAGGCGACGATGATTTCAAGCAAATTATTTTTCTGCAAATTCCCGAGAGTGTCACCGATAGTTTGTATCTGCGCATTTTCGATATGGACTGCGGCAACGCGCATGATCTCGCTTTGGGCGGCAATTGGGACACGCAAACGCGCTTTGCGCTGTATGGCGGCGCCGGCGTTTTTTCCGCGCCGACGATGCAAAGCCCGTTTCCCAATCCGCAGGACTTGGCGGCGGGCGTTGTTATCAAGAATGAAGTTTTCGGCGAAAATCCGCTGCTCAATAATGAATGGCAGACATTTGCGCGCTTTCTGCCCAATGCCGGCGAGAAAGTCGGCGGCTATTATTATTTGAAACTCGTCGTGCAAGGCGTGAAAGGCAACGATGCGAATGCGTTCGATGTGCGATTGAGCCAAAGCGACAATCAAAACAAAACGCCGAGCGGCGTGAAGCTTTTCTCCTATGCTCCCACGATTCGATTACGCAAAGAAGATCCGTTTGCGAGCGTGAAATTTTTCATTCCGGAAAATTTGCAGAAAATCACGGCCCACAATTTTGATCTCGCCGGCGCCGACGTTTCATTTGAAACCGCCCTACGCTCCAATCTGCTGATCTCTTCATCGGGTCAGGGCGAATGGGTGAAAAATAATGTCGCGCTGGAGAAATTGGAAACCGGCCGTGAGTGCGCCATTACGTTTGGGCAGGGCGGCGAATCGCCGAACGACGCGACGTTTTACGTCACCGATGAAGCGGGCAAAGCGCTGCCGATCGATCTGCCGGTTCTGCTCGGCAAGCCGAATCGCCGGCCGGTGATTCAGAAAAAAATTCTCGCGCTGTCGGATTGCTATTCGATGGTTTTTGACGCGAAGGGTTCGACCGACGCCGACGGCGATTTGCTCGATTATTTTTGGGAATTTGGCGACGGCGAAAAAGCGCAAGGCAGCCGCGTTGTCCATCGGTACGCCAATCAAACGCACTACGGAGCGCAATTGATCGTCACCGATAATTCCGGCCAAGTCGGTAACAGCTCATTTGAGCGCTTTGCCGTTGTCGTCAATAAACCGCCGCAAGCTGCGGCCGGCGCCGATATTGTCGCCGCGCTCGGTGAAGTGGCTCAATTCAACGGCTCGGCGTCGACCGACGGCGATGGAACGTTGCAGCGCTACATTTGGGATTTTGGCGATAACAAAACTGCGGAGGGCGCCGCGGCGTTGCATGTTTATGCGAGTCCCGGAACGTATCGCGTGTCGCTGCGCGTTGAAGACAATTCCGACAGCCCGTGCAATTTCAGCAGGGCTGATTTAAAAGTTTGGATCAACGCCGCGCCGCAAGCCGAAGCCGGGCCGAACGTCGTTAACGCGGTTGGAAAAGCTATTCGATTTGATGGCAGCGGCAGCATTGATAATGACGGCGAAATTTCAAGCTACTCATGGGATTTCGGCGACGGCGAAAAAGGCGTCGGTAAAATCGTCGATCATAGTTACGACAAGCCGGGAAAATATACGGCGAGGTTGACGATTCGGGATAATGCGAATGTGAAAAACAGCACGGCCTCCGATCAGCTCACGGTGGTGATCAATTATCCGCCGGTGGCGCGCGCCGGCAGCGATGCGTTGATCGCCAAAGACGAAGTGCTCAATTTTGACGGCAGCGGCTCATCGGATCAGGACGGGCAGATCATCAGCTATCTGTGGAATTTCGGCGACGGCGCCAGCGCCTCCGGCGCGCGCGTCACTCACAGCTATTCGACGCCCGGAAAATACAAAGCCTCGCTCACGGTCAAAGATAATTCCGGCGCCGCTTCCGATACGGTTAGCGACACGATGCTGGTTACGATCAACGCGCAGCCGCTTGTCAACGCCAGTGAAAATCAACTGGTGACGGCGAGTGAAGTCAAATTTAACGGAACGGCCTCGCAAGACGCGGACGGCAAGATCACGCGTTATCAATGGGATTTCGGCGACGGCGCCAATGGCGAGGGCGCGACGCCGGCGCATGTTTACAGCAAAACCGGTACCTATAACGTCAAACTCACGGTAACCGATGACACAAATACTGGAAATAATAAAGCTTCAACTGACATAAAAGTCGTGGTGAATGAAAAACCGCTTGCCGACGCCGGCCCCGATCAAATCGCCGCCGTCGGGCAGGAAATCACGTTGAGCGGCGGTAAATCCTTCGACCCGGATGGACAAATCTCATCTTTTGTTTGGGATTTTGGCGACGGCGCCAGCGCCGAGGGCAAGAGCGCAACGCATCGTTATGCCAAGCCCGGCATTTACACGGCGCGACTGACGGTGCAGGATAACACCGGACAAGCGAATGCCGTTGATTTCGACGAGGCGATCATCACAGTCAATTCGCCGCCGATTGCGATTGCCGGCAAAAATGTTATTGCCGCGCCGAATCAGAAAATTTTGTTGGATGGCAAAGCTTCTTATGATTTGGACGGCAGCATGACGTCGTATCGTTGGGATTTTAGCGACGGGCGCGCCGGCGTCGACGCGATACAAACGAGCCAAACATTTTCCAAGCCGGGCATTTTTAGCGCCACGCTCACGGTTAAAGATAACAGCGGCGCGGCAAATGCAATCGTGCGCGACACGGTTCTCATTCGCATCAATAACGCGCCGATTGCCAAAGCCGGAAAAGATATTTTCACTTGTGAAAACGCGCTTGTCTTTGACGCTTCGACTTCCACCGATCCGGACGGCGATCCCCTTTCCTATTATTGGAATTTTGGCGACGGCAGCCCGGCGGATTCCGGCATGCGCGTGATTCATCAATTTGCCAAAGGCGGCGCGTATCCGATCATTCTCGCTGTTGACGACGGCCTCGGCTTGGCGAACTCGCGCCACGAAACTTCGATCACCGTCAAAATCAATCAGCCGCCGATTGCCGCCGCCGGCGAGAACAGAATCATTTGCGCCAATGAAGTGGTGATTTTCAACGCCGCCAACTCGCGCGATCCCGAAGGCGGTTTGTTGAAATACAATTGGGATTTCGGTGACGGCACAAACTCGGAGGGATTGAATCCCACTAAAATTTATAAAACCGCGGGCAGCTATCAGGTCAAACTCACGGTTACCGACGATTCGGGATTGCCGTGCAATATGGCGACCGACACGAGAGTCGTTCGCGTGGTCGAATCGCCGACCGCCGAGGCCGGGCCGGATTTGACGGTTTGCGCCAATACGCCGTTCCAGTTTGATGGAACTAAATCGCGCGATTTTGACGGGGTGGTCAATAGTTATTTTTGGGATTTCGGCGACGGCACAACCGGCGGCGGCGCCACACCGGCCAAAGTTTATACGAAAGCCGGAACGTATCGCACCGTGCTGACTGTCACCGGCGATCAGGTCGGTGAATGCGATAACATCGACACCGATGAAGTGCTTGTCACGGTGCACGAAGCGCCGGTGGCGCAATTCACGGCGCCGGTTGCAGCGCCGATTAAACAAGTTGTGTCTTTTGATGCGGCGGCCTCAACGAGTCAAAGCGCGAAGATCGCGGTTTACGAATGGAATTTTGGCGACGGCGCGACGGGCAGCGGCAAAACCATCACGCACGCTTACAATCGCGCCGGCAAATTCATTGCGGCCCTCGCCATCAAAACCGATTCACAAACTTCATGCAATTCCGCCGCCGCGCAAAAAGTGATTACGATTAATGACGCGCCAATAGCCAATGCCGGCGCGGATCAACTCGCTGGCATCAATCAGATGGTGTTGCTCGATGGTTCGGCCTCAAAAGATGCCGATGGTTCGATCACGACATTCGCTTGGAATTTCGGCGACGGCCAAACCGCAACCGGCGTTCAGACTCGACATCAGTTTCAAAAGAGCGGCCGCTATGCAGTGGTTTTGAAAGTCACCGACGAAACGAATCTCGCCAACAATTCAGACGCGGACACGATGACGGTGACGGTGAATGCCGCGCCTCGCGCCGTCATCACGGCAAAAACGCAAGTCTGTGCCGGCGAACAAGTTTCATTCAGCGGCGCCAACTCGACTGATGCGGACGGAAAAATTTCGGCGTATCATTGGGACTTCGGCAACGGCAACGCTGCCGACGGCGCGCAGGCCACACATACTTACAACAAGCCCGGGCTTTTTCATGTGACGCTGACGGTTGATGATGGCGCGCCAACCGCGAATAGCAAATCTGATTTCACCGCCAAGCTATTCGTCAATCAGCCGCCGCTTGCGGTTGCCGGGCCGGATCGTATCGTTTGCCCCGGAACTGAAGTGACATTTGACGCCTCTTTCTCGATTGATCGCGATGGACAAATCAACGCGTACAAATGGATTTTGGGCGATGGCACGGAGGAAGACGGAAAAATTATAAAACATATTTACCAAAAACCGGGGCGATACAACGCGCGCTTGATTGTAGTCGACAACACGAGCACGAGTTGCGCGAATGACGCCGACACAGCCGTTGTCATCGTCAATTTCGCGCCATTGGCGGTTGCCGGTCCGGATCGCGAAGCCTTTGTCGGCGGCGCGCACGATGCGATTTTGTTTGATGGAACGAAATCATCCGATCCCGACGACGATCCGTTGACTTACTCATGGGATTTCGGCGACGGCTCGTCCGAACTTGGCGCGAAAGTCTTTCATTATTTCGTCAAGCCGGGGAAATATGTCATCCGCCTGAAAGTAAATGATGGAAAAGAAACTTCTTGCAGCACGGCGGGGGATGAAGTTTTTGTGGAGGTGAAAGAGCGCGGGAAATTTTAAGGTGAGGAAAAAATTGCCGCTTCGTTTATCGATGACGACTTCAAAAATAATCGACGAGTGATTTTGTGACGGAAATTCAATATCGCAATTGACTTTTTGAAATTTTGTTGTAAATTAAATGACAGGTTATTGTGATCTCGAAATAGTTTGAGAAAACATCACATTGCTTGGAGATAAAAAGATGACCATCGACGAGCTTATTCGCAGCATTCACGATCTCGAAAATTATCTGAAAAAATTCGAGGAAAAGTACCGTTTGCGCTCGGAGGATTTCTACAGGCTCGCGAGTGCCGGCAAATTAGAACAATCGAGCGATTTCATCGAATGGTTGGGCGTCTATGAAATCAAGCTCAAGCGCGAACGGAAATATCAGCAACAACTTGCCGAAATGCTGGCGCTGCAGAAGAACGCGCTTCATCTGCCCTTGAGCGAACCTGCTATGGTATGAGCCCGTGCCTCCGACTTTAGAAACTTACGAACATTTCGTCTTCACCTTACCTCAGCGCTTTCCGTCAATCCGCCATTCAACATTAGTTTTTCTGCGGCTGGAGCCTTTTACGGCGATGGTGCGAGGTGAAATATTTTTCGAAAAGGGCATATGCTTGCGGATTTTAGAAATTCTGGATTTTGACGATGAAGAGTGTTTCATTCAGCGTTACAGCTATGAAGCCTATCGTTTTGAAACGGCACAAAAATATTGCGAAATAGCCGAAATTAGTATAAATTGAGCCACTGAATTACCCCAATTTGTATAATTCAGGCTATTGCACATGCTTCAGAGTCGGAATAGAACCAGATTAACTCTCGAACGGCCTCATGATCTACGACGCGATCATCGTCGGCGCCGGACACAACGGCTTGGCGGCGGCAGCTTATTTGGCGAAAGCCGGGCGCCGCGTGTTGGTTTTGGAAAGACGAGAAAAGCTCGGCGGCGCCGCGGCCACGGAAGAAATCTTTCCCGGCTTCAAATTCAACACCGGCGCGCACGATGCCGGTTTGTTTCGGCAAGAGATCATCGACGATCTCGATTTAAAAAAACAAGGATTGGCATTCATCGAAAGTCCGGTTGCCGTTTTTGCGCCGCAACCCAACGGCGCTGCCCTCACGCTTTGGCGCGAGCAAGACAAGAATATCGCTGAAATCGCCAAATTTTCAAAAACTGATGCGGAGAAATTTCCGGCTTTCCTTCGCCTGTTGAGCAAATTGACTGAGGTGTTGAACAGCATCATGCTGCTCACGCCGCCGAGCGTTACGCAAAATACTTTTGACGAGTTGCTCGCGTGGGCCGGCGCGGGACTCAAGCTGAAGCGTTCGGGCAAGCGCGAGATGATGGAGTTTCTACGCGTTTTGCCGATGACGGTTACTGAATTTCTCAACGAGTGGTTTGAAAACGAGGCGCTGAAAGCCGTGCTCGGCGCCGCCGGCGTCACCGGCAGCATGCAAGGCCCGCGAGCTTCCGGCACGGCGTTCGTGATGTTGTATCATTATCTCGGCGCGGCCAATGGCGGATTCAAATCGAGCCGGTTTGTGAAAGGCGGCATCGGACAACTTTCCGCGGCGCTCGCGAATGCGGCGCGCCAACACGGAGCGGAAATTCGCGCTGGCATCGAGGTGGCGCAAATCAAGCTCAGCGCTGATAAAGCGACCGGCGTGGTTTTGAAAAGTGGCGAAGAGATTTCGGGGCGTGTCGTCATCTCTAATGCTGATCCGCGCCGAACATTCTTCGAGCTTGCCGGCGCGCCGAATCTCGGGCCGACCTTCGTGCGGCGCGTGCGCAATATTCGCTATCGCGGCGCGACGGCCAAAGTTAATTTGGCATTGAGCGGTTTGCCGAATTTTAAAAATACTGAAGCGCATTTAAGCGGGCACATCATCATCTGCCCGAGTTTGGAATATCTCGAACGCGCTTATGACGACGCCAAGTACGGCCGTTACTCGCTAAAACCTTATCTCGACATCGTGATTCCGACCATATCAGATTCTTCGCTCGCGCCAGCGGGAAAGCACATTGTGTCCATCACGATGCAATATGCGCCGTACAAATTGCGCCAGAGTAATTGGGACGAGAGCCGCGAGAAATTGGGCGCTGACATTATCAACACGCTTGCCGAATACGCGCCGAATATCAAAGATTTGATTTTGCATCGACAAGTGCTCACGCCATTAAATTGGGAACGTGATTATTTTCTCACCGAGGGCGGCGAATTTCACGGCCAGATGGGATTGGATCAAATGTTGTATATGCGGCCGGTTGCAGGTTTCGGCCACTATCGCACGCCGATTGAGAATTTGTATCTCTGCGGCGCGGGCACGCCTCCGGGCGGCGGCGTCACGGGCGCGCCGGGGCACAATGCCGCGCGGGAAGTGTTGAAGGATCTGAAAAGATGATAACGCGACGAATGGCAAATTTTATTGCGGCAATTTTCAATTTAAAATTTATAACTCAGCGAACGATCGTATTATTTCTCGGCTTTATTTCAACCGGAGATTTGCGGTCACAACCCTATTCCTTTCCATGGCTGAACGATGAGGCAAATCGGCCCGCGATTCAAGAGATTGCACAACCGATTGGCTATGAACGCGTGACAACGTCGGCAAATACGTTTGCCGATTGGCTGCGGAATCTGCCGCTCAAAATGGAGAATAATATTGTCTATCTATACGACGGCACGCCCAAACCGAATCAAGCCGCTCAGCATCGCGTTTTGGCCGTTGACGTCGGCGAAAAAAATTTGCAGCAATGCGCCGATGCGGTAATTCGGCTGCGCGCCGAATATTGGTTTGGCCAGGGAAATTTCGCCGGCATCGTCTTCAACTTTACGAGCGGCCATCGTGCCGCTTTTGCAGCGTGGCGTCAAGGTTATCGGCCTCGGATGCAAGGGCGAAATGTAACTTGGCGTCAATCAGCGCCGGCGGATTCGTCATACAAAAACTTTCGCGATTATCTCGAAACCGTTTTTCTTTATGCCGGCACCTTTTCTTTGAGCCGCGAGATGAAAAAAGTCGCGCGCCCCGAGGAGATCGAAATCGGCGACGTTTTCATCAAGAGCGGCTTTCCGGGGCACGCAGTGATCGTGGTCGATCTTGCCGCCGAAGCCGGCACGGGCAAAAAAATTTTCTTGCTGGCGCAAAGTTACATGCCGGCGCAGGAGATTCATGTTTTGCAGAATCCAAAGCATGACGGGCTCAACCCGTGGTATGAAATCAACGCCGCCGGCAAATTATACACTCCGGAATGGACCTTTGAATGGCCGGATTTAAAACGTTTTTGAAAAATAAAGATGTCTCAGCTTGCAAAAAACGAAGTCGCTGCCTTCACCAATGCCGATGTGCTCGATCAATTGACCGGGCAAAAAGGCCCGCTGCTTTGGCTCGGGCGTTACACCGAAGGCGACGTTTTGCATTTGCTGGAACGATTCAGCATTTATCCGGCCCTCAAAGCAACGGGGTTTGCCGAAATCGTTGTCGCCATCAAGCCGGTTGATCGATTCACGCAAGCTTTGAAAATCTTTGGCAAGACGCCCGACGCAAAGAATCAGTTGGCGGAATTTCGTTTGCGCGAAGTTTCTTTTTCTCATCCGTGTCTCGTTATCGGCGCGCCTTTAAACCTGCTGAAGCTCGAATGGCTGATGCTGCAAAATCCCCAAGCCGATTTTACGCCGGAACGACCGCGTTTGCCCGGGCAGCGGCGTCCCGGTTTGGGTCTGGCCAAAGCTGTTTTGCAACTCTTGACACATTTGGCCGCGGAGAATAAACTCGCCGGCGTTCTGAATTTTCCAGAATTTTTTCACAACGCCTACTTCTATTTGGAATACTTTTATTATTGCAATCCACAGCTCAAAGGCATCGTTCTGGCGCTGCGGCGCGACTTGTATGATTTGTCTTTGGATGAGCTGTCATGGGCGATTTATCGCGGTTGCGTCGTCGACGCGAATACCGGCCAAGCTTATGCGTGGCAGGCGGACGCGCTGGTGCTGCCGTTCGACGAGCAAATCAAGAAACATTTTCATTCTCCAGAGTATGAACAAATTGTCTATGACACGATGTCGACGTCGAGCTTTGTTTTAAATGAACAAAAATTTCACGAGGTTTACTCATGAAAAACATCATTGGGGTTCTGGCGGTGGTATCCACGTTATTCTTCTCGTGCCGCGCCAGCTCTGCCCAAGAGCCCAAAAGTAAAGCCAGGGAAAATCATCTCGATGCTTCCCACGCCTGGGGCATGTATGGGGGGGTCTACTACGCTGTTCCTCAAAAAAAATTTTTGCGCAGCAATTATGACAACGTCTTTCCGGTAACCAATGCTGACTTTCCGCCGGTCGGCCTGGAATTGGGCGCGCTTTATCGTTTTGCTCCTTCGATCGACTTGATGATGGATGTTGGGGCGCGAAAATACATTCTGAGAGCCGAGGAAGGATTGGAAAACGAAGGGATTTTGCGTATTTTTCCAGCCTCCATAGTTGCGCGCCATGTCTGGCGATTTGAAAGCGGGGAAAACCCGTACATCGCGTTTGGCGGCGCTGTGTATTGGTCGCGTTTCTCCTCGACCTTGATAATAACCGGCGAACTTGACCCGACGCCGCTCGGAGAAGATGAAATTGTAAAAAATTATTTTGGCGTCGGCGCATTAGCTGAAGCCGGCCTGCTCGAACGACTTTCCGAAAGGTTTCATTTGGATGTGGGAATTCGTTACGATTTCACCAGATTGGGAAGTCCCACGAACGGCGGATTGGGCAATATCGGCGGCGCGCAAATCAAATTGAAAACAGTTTATTACTTTTGACGGAGAAATAACGATGAAGCGTTTAATTCAGCTGACCTCAATTTTGTTTATTTCGAACAGTTTGATTTGGAGCTGTGAAAAAGGCGCCAGAAATCCTTTGGCTGACGATGGAACCAAACTAGAAAAAGGGAACGGGGAGCGGCCAACCGCAGTATTCATGGAGCAACCTTTTCCCAATCCATTCTATCGAAGCCGGACGACAGATATCGACATCCGATATGGTCTTCCTCAAACGATGCGAGTTACCTTGACAGTGGAAAATATTATCGGTGACGTCATTCTTGTTTTGGTTGATGGAGAACAACCTGCCGGTTTTTTCTCCATAAAATGGAATGCCAAGAACGCCGCGGGCGAACTCGTTAAAGCCGATGCGTACATGGCGCATTTAACCACTGCAATTGCCTCGCAAAGAAAACTGTTTGAAATTAGAGACTAATGCGCGTAAAATAAGGATGAGGAAAAATGCAACATCAGTCCATTTATGAGCTGTTCAACAAGATCAGCGCGGCCAACTCGGATAAAGTTGCCTATCGTTACAAGTCCGGCGGCGAGTGGAAAAATGTGACGTGGCGCGAGCAGGCGGAAACGTGCAAAAAAATTTCGAAGGGTCTCCTCGCGCTTGGCGTTAAAAAAGGCGGCCACGTCAACATTCTCAGCCAGACCCGGCTCGATTGGGTGCAATGCGATTTCGGCATTGTGAATTGCGGCGCGGTGACGGTTGGGATTTATCCCACCAACCTTCCTCCCGATTGCACGTATATCATCAACCACAGCGACGCCGAGGTGATTTTTGTTGAGAATCAGGAGCAGCTCGACAAGATCGCGCAAATTCGAAAAGACACGCCCCTATTGCGACAGATCATCATCTTCGACGGCGCAAGCTCTGCCGATGGCGGCGTGCTGAGTTTTACGGACTTTTTGCGCAAGGGCGAAAATATCCCGGACGCCGATTATGAAGCGCGCATTCGATCAATTCGGCTGGATGATCTCGCCGCGCTGGTTTACACTTCCGGCACGACGGGCGTTCCCAAAGGCGTGATGCTGACGCATGAGAACTTGCTGTTCGTTGCGGAATCCGCGGCGCAATGTCTTTATCTGAAGCCGCATTTTGAAACGCTGCTCTTCCTCCCTCTCGCCCACGTCTTTGCGCGGCTGATCATTTATTTTTGTTTGAACAAAGGCATTGCGGTGGCGTTTGCGGAAAGCGTCGAAAAGGTGGCGGACAATCTCAAAGAAGTGCGGCCGCATTTTATTTGCAGCGTTCCGCGCATCTTCGAAAAAATTTACGCGAAGATCACCACGAGCGCGCAAGACGCCGGCGGCGTCAAAGAAAAATTATTCAACTGGGCGCTGCAAGTTGGTTATGCCGTGAGTCGCTTGCAGCAAAACAAACAGCCGATTCCCAGCGGATTGCAACTCAAGCACAAGCTGGCCACCAAGCTCGTCTTGCACAAAATTCAAGCGGCGTTCGGCGGGCGGCTGGTGTGGGCGGTTTCCGGCGCGGCGCCGCTGAATAAAAGCATCGCCGAATTTTTTCATGCCTGCGGCATTCTGATTGTCGAAGGCATCGGCATGACCGAAAACACTTCTTTCACCAACGTCAATCGCTACGACAACAACAAATTCGGCACCGTCGGTCCGGTTGCTACCGGCATCGAAATGAAACTCGCGCCGGATGGAGAAGTTCTTTATCGCGGCAAAGGTATTATGAAGGGTTATTTCAAAAATCCCGAGGCCACCGCCGAGGCGATTGACCAAGACGGTTGGCAGTATACCGGCGACATCGGCGAGATCGATAGCGACGGCTTTTTGAAAATCACCGATCGCAAAAAGGAATTGATCATCACTTCCGGCGGGAAGAATATCGCGCCGCAGCGCATCGAGCGCATTTTGCGAACGTCGCGTTTCATCAGCCAAGCGATGGCTTACGGTGATCGCAAGAAGTTCATCACGGCGATGGTGACGCTCAATCGCGAGTACGTTGAACCGTGGGCAAAAGAACGCGGCATCACCTTCGACCGTTTCGAAGATTTGGCCGTTCATCCGGAGATCAAAAAATTGATTGATGCAGAGGTGAAAGCAAAAAATGCCGAGTTGGCTTCGTTTGAATCGGTAAAAGAAATCGCGATCATCCCGAACGATTTCTCGATTGCCGGCGGCGAGCTGACCCCGACTTTGAAGCTCAAACGAAAGGTGGTGACGGAAAAATACCGCCATTTGATCGAGGCCTTGTACGGAAATGCGGCCTAAATCTCTTAATGAAAATTCTCACATTTTGGAATTTCTTCTCACTTTTTCTTAAACTTGCGAAATTATGCTTCGAGGAATTTTAGCAAGTGTTTGATGATACGTCAATCAAATTTTCATTTTAGCGGACGGGCCACCAAGTTTTTCCCCAAGGTGGCCGGTGTTATTTTGGTTCGAAAAAAATGACCGGTCGCGAAACGGCAACGACCGGTCAATAAATGCCACGGCTTCGTTCAAAATTTTAGTTGACCCGCTCGAGATATTTTCCCGTTCGCGTATCAATTTTGATCTTATCGCCTTCTTTGATGAAAAGCGGCACCTGCACTTTCGCGCCGGTATCGATGACGGCGTTTTTCATCACGCCGGTTGCCGTATCGCCTTTAACCGCGGGGTCGGCTTCGATAATTTTGAACTCGATAAAAAACGGCAATTCCGCCGAAATCGCGGTCCCCTCATGAAACATGATGTGGCAAAGATTGCCTTCCTTCAAGAAACGCGTTTGGCCGCCGAGCAGATCGGCAGGGATAAAAGTCTGCTCGTAAGTTTCCGTGTCCATGAAATAAAGGTTGCCGTCGGCGTCGTAGAGATACTGCATGTCTTTCATATCGAGGCGAACTTCTTCGATTTTATCAGTCATTCGAAAGGTATGGTCGACGACGCGGCCGGATTTGGCGTGTTTGAGTTTGGTGCGGATCATCGCGCGCCAGTTGCCCGGGTTGAAATGCTGAAATTCCGCCACCACCCAGATGTCGCCGTTGTGCATGATCGCCATACCGTTACGAAATTCTGAAACTGCTGCCATAAAGTTGAACTCTCCTTAAAAATAAAATGACTTGTTTGCTTCGACTTCGCTCAGCATAACTGTTTGAGTCACACTGAGCGAAGCCGAAGTGTCACATGCGCCGCCGGGACGGACCGGAATGGCGGCGAAACTGGCCGCGGCCGCGTCGTCGCGGCGGGCGGGTGTGCGGCTCGTGACCTTCTCTCTCGCCGTCGGCGGAATGAGGCTCGCCATAATGCGATGACGACGAATGGATCGAAACTGTCGAGGGGCTTGCCGCCGAGGTCGAAGCGGCATGGGTTTTCTGTGGTTGGGCCGGATTGGCCACCAGGTTGGAGCCCAAGCGTTGGATCACGGGCATCACAACAAGCGCGAGCGCCCAAAGCAGCGCCCGTCCGGGAATATCCGCAAACGGCGCGAACGACAGCGGCATCAGCAGCGAAAGCAGAAAAATGCCGCCCGCCGCCAACAGCGAGTGATGGATCAAACGCCAATGCGCCTTGGAACTGTAAGCATGTGAGCGCCGCACCAAAAACATCAAGAGCAGCATGACGAGGCCGAAGCTCACAGCGAGCAATACGGCGACAAACGAACTCATAGCATCGTCGTTATCGGAAATTAACTTATCCGAAATTAAAATTTTCAGGAACACCGGCGCCAGCACGATGTTCAGCGCCATCACCATGCCGACCAGCCCGCTCACCCGGCCTCCCAAAATGCCCAGATCGAACATGTTGCCCAAGCGCCGCCAAATGATGACCAGCGCGGCGAATACAATTGTATAAAGAACGACATTGCGGATGAGCATCGAAACCGTATAATCCGTGACCAGGCTCAATGAGAAAGCCCCCAACACCAATGCCAGGCCGAGCACATCGGTCAATATACGATACGTTAAAGAATCTCGCGCTCGATAGTTCATTCATCCTCCTTTTGCGAATAAAAATTTCGCATGGTTGATCCGATCATTTTTGCTTTCGCGCCAAATAAAATCCTCAGACGGGTTAGCACAGTGGCGAAAGCGTGCTTGGCGGCCAAATTCCGTCTGAACTTTGATTATCCAAAATAAGAAAATATCAGTAGAAGTGCAATGAGAAAATTACGTCCTTTGCCAATTCAGTTTTTGATATAGAATGAGAAAAAGGGTGGCGAAGAGGCCGCCTAAAATAAATCCGCCGAGCATGTCACCGGGATAATGGGCGCCCACGACGATGCGCGAATAGCCGACGAGAAAGGCCAACGCAAAAAAGCAAGCGCGATAGCGACTATAAAAATACGCGAAGACAACCGCCGCCGCCATCGAGTTGGCCGCGTGCGAGGAAGGGAAACCATGCCGACCGCCGCACGGAATCAGCAATCGCACATTTTCCAATTCATAACATGGACGCACTCGCCCGATGCCGGGCTTGAGCACGCGCGCGCTAATCACATCGCACGCGCCCACGGCGAGAAGAGCGAGAACAACCGCCGCGCGGCCTTGCTTCCCGCCCTTCCAAATGAGCGAAATCAAAACAATGAGCAGCGGCGCCACCCAATATTTTTGCGTGGTGACGGCCACCATGATCGCATCCCAAATCGGATTGACGAGGAGATGGTTGAGAAATTGAAACAGGATGGCGTCGTAATGCTGCAGAAGATCGATGAGATTCAATGGATTTCTCGATCAGATTTTTTGCGGTTGAGCCAACGCCTCGAGGCGCGATGCGGTTCCCAGAGTTCGACTAATTCGCTCGAGCTGGTGCTAACGGGTAATTTTATTTCATCAAACAGCCGCGCCATTTCGTGAATGGAAACGCGAAGATGCTGCGCCATCCAGCCGAGGCTGATCAGGCCGGCAGAATAATCGCGGTAGGCTTGGGCCAACTGTTGGCGCCAGCTCGCCTCGTGAGCGGCGGGAAATTTTCCGGCGAGGTAGCGTTCGAACTCTTCTTCGATAAAAATCGGCGGCGGCGCCACGCTTTTGGGCTCGCCGAGCATTTGCAAGGAGTGCTCGATAAAGCCGGAATTGTAGCGCGGCGCGATTTGGACAACCATCGCCACCGCCAAATCATGCGGCAGCAGACGTTCGCGTTCCAGTTGCACGATCAAGTCAAGCAAGAGCATCGTGCGGATTTGCAAACGCCGGCAGACAATCGCGGCGACGTAATCGTCCACAATGATGCTGTCAAATTTATCCTGATTTTGCAAGCACAACAAAATGGCTTCTTGCTCGCCCAGCCCCAACTTGTAGCCGGAAAGAATTTCCTTCGCGAGGTCGGCGGGCTGTATGGCGGCGATAATAATTTTTTTTTGCGAAATTAAATTTTGCAGAACCGCTTCGCTGGCAAATTTTTCCGGCTGTACTATCGTTTCGTTCTGCACCGCGGTGGGAATATGGATTTCGATATACTCGGCCAGATATTCGCAAATATATTTCCCGTCGAGCGCATATTTGCTCGCGGGAATCAACGCGCTCGAGTCGAAGATGACTTTTTTCATGACATTCATCCGATGAATATGGATGAAAGGTAGGGAAAAATGGGGATTTTGTCAACAAAATAACCACGACGGCACAAAGACACGAAGTTAACAAAATTTTTTTGGTGTCTTTGTGCCTTGGTGGTTAAAATCTTTGCTTTTTTCACACATTTGACTCTTTCGACACTAACGGAGTTTTCAAACTCACCCTCGCTCTTTCAACCACCGCGCCATGAGCGGCACGCGCAAGCGCCACTCGCCATTCTCTTCTTCAACCAGCAAACGGCGACGCAGCGAGGCATAAATCGCTTCATCCTCCGGCGGCGGCTGCGTCTCGCGTTTGCGGAAAGCGGAGAGGTATTCCCATTCGCCGGGCAGGGTGGACTCGCCGCGCATGAGTTGATACAAAACATTGTGGCCGCTGACAATGGCTTTGTGCAGACTGCGTTCAAACAGCTCGGCATCCACTTGGCGTTTGGTTTCATCGTTGATCAAATCGACAATCGTTTCAGCGATAAGCTGCACCAAATGCGGCCAGCCGCCGGCTTCGTGATGAATACGCTCGATGCCATTTTCTCCCCAAAACTCCGGGCTAAAACGGGGACGTTTGGGATCATCTTTCGGCCACAGCGAAGAAAATTTCATTGGCTCGGTGAGCAACAGACGCGTTTCTGCCAGCGTGAACAACGGCACTTCGATGGTACGGGCACTCACCAGATAGGACGGCCACTCCGCATGTTTTAACTCTGTAATGTCGTGACTGCCCGCAAAAATCCACGTGATGTGGCGATGCGTTTGAATGGACTCTCGCACGGTGACGAGCAAATCTTCCGGGAAAATTTTCTCACCCAACTTGTGATCGATGTTTTCATATTCATCAATTGCTATCAACACGCGTTTACCGGTCGCTTGCAATTTTTCGTTGCTCTGCGCGAGCATTTGCATAAAACGATTCAGATTGATATTGGCTGCCGTATTATCGATTTCGCCCCCAACCGTAGGCGCGAGCTTTTGTGAAACCAAATTCAGTAAATCCGCGAGTGAGGTAAAGGCCTGCGGGTCTTGCATGGAAATAACCACGGGAATAACTGTATCTGGCAAGAAGCCATTCAAATTATGCAAAACCGATGATTTGCCCATACGCCGCCGGCCATAAAGCACGAGACCGGGACAGCCTGTGCTGAGCATGATTTGTTTATCCAGATCGCCCACGACGCCATAGCGCGGCACAAAGGCTTCCTGCTCACGATTGACCGGATCGCCAGCCCGAAACACCACCGGGCTGGGTTCTTTGGTTAAAATGGCCTGTGCCTCTTGCACTTGCTTTTGCGCGATTTCCAACCAATGGGTTGCAGCCTGACGGAACTCGCTCGCCAACGGTTCCGAAAAACCGCCAATTTGATGGCGAAAGTTTTCAATGCGTTCACGCAGCATCTGGGCAATGGGTTCGCGGAGCACGGGACGATTAACCGTGTTCAATCGCATTTGTATACTGGTAATTTCTCCCACCATTTCACGCAGCCGGGGCGTTTGAGCAAGAAACCCCTTCTTGCCTTCGGGCAACGGCGCTAACAGCGCCTCTAATTTTGTTAGATTCTTTTCATGCGCAGCCTGACGCGCAAGAAGAATGGTTTGCGCTTTCAGCGCAGCGCGTTTCTGGCTGGGATAGTCTTGAATCAGCCGCTCAATTTCGCGTTTTCCGGCTTCCGGCGCATATTCTGCATAAGCCACCAGCAGTCGATCCAGCCACGGAAATGGAACACTGCACAAGTCATCCCACGCCACTGGATGATAGGGATAAAGACGGCCACGCGGTTTGGGCCAAGTCAACCACCAATAAAAAGGATGATAATAGACTCGTAATACGCAGACAATAATGGTGATTCCAACGGCGATTCCAAAGGCGATTCCACCGGCGATTCCACCGGCGATTCCAACGGCGATTCCAACGGCGATTCCAACGGCGATTCCAAAGGCGATTCCACCGGCGATTCCAAAGGCGATTCCAAAGGCGATTCCAAAGGCGATTCCAACGGCGATTCCAACGGCGATTCCAACGGCGATTTGATAGATGTGATATTGTAAAATTGCGAAGGTCGTTTCAAACATTTCTTTTGTTGGAATCTCAAGCCACCCAAAAACAATCAACCGGCCGACTATACAAATCAAAACGAGGTAGATCAGGGCGTGCAAGTAGAGTGTAGACCCACTTTTGACGGATTGCCAGCGGGACCAATCTTTTAATGCATTTTGAAATTGAACCGGCCGCCGGTAAAGCAGTCCTAACCACCACAGCGCCGATTTATGATCGCGCCAACGCAAGCCAATTTTGTCAAGCGGGGTGGGGATCATGGTCGACCGTGCAGTTCAACTGTTTTTAAATCAGTGATTGAGGAAAGCGGGTGATCTTTGGGCAAGAATTCTATGAACGGCAAACGAGAATGGATGAGTAGAATCAGCTTACGCTTTTCCGTGATGAGATCTCTTAAAGCGGCAAATAACGCGACGTCATTTTTATAGTCTTCATGCTGAGCAACCATATCAAATCTAAGCAGCGCGAGGCGCGCCGCATTCGGCCGGTTGCTGATCAGGCGTGAAAGCGTGACTAAATCATCCGGCTTGGGCGGTACTTGAGTTGTTGCGCCACAGGCTTTCAGTATTTCTGTTATCAAGCCCCGTCGAGAATCTGTGGCGCCATCATTTAAATCGACCAACCCTAAATCCGGAAAATAATCGTTCTGAATGTGTTTGACCAACTCCAGCCATTTGGGTTTTTTAAAAACCACTAAATTGACGGATTCACCACGACTCAGATAACGCACAATGGCGTTGCGAGCGGCGAGCCAATCCGGTGCACTGATACCGAGGTTCACTCCACACTTTGACAACAGTTTATCCCATTGTGCAGTGTCCTTGTCGTTGCGCAAATCGACATAAAGCGACCTTTTGATAACGCCGGGCAGCGTGCAGTCAATCCGTAAAACCGGAATGACATTGCCTTTCATGAACTTTGGATCACGCTTAATCGCGCGCTTCATCTCGTGCTGACAACTCTTGCTGGCAAGGTATTCCGGTGAAAAGACCAGAACATGGCTATCGGCTTGATCTTGAGTTGAATCCATCTGTTGAAATAAATCTCGACCGGCTTCAAATCGTTCGCGGTCGATAAGCACATCGGCGCCGCCGGCTTTGAGACAGGGCACGAGATTATCCCAAACCCACGCGTCTTGTTGGTGAGAGTAGCTGATAAAAACTTTCTTGCCCATGACGGCTCCGCTTTGAGGTGAGCGAAGTCCGACTGGCGCAGCGAGACTGTGTTAAATTAGAAAATCTTCGCGCGCAAGTCGGACTTCACTTTTCTTTTTCTTCTCTCAACAGGGGAATTTGCAAATGCAAAAATCAAAAGCAACCGGCTACGAAATTGCATTTTGCTTGTTGACTTTATTCAAAAAATTCACTAAATCAAACTGGATGCTCGAGGTTAAATTCAAAATGCAGCATCAAGCATCAAGAATCCAGCATTCAGGATCCAGCAACCAGGAATATGATCCCGAACTTTCGCAAATCTTCTTCGCGGCGGCAATCGTATTCAATACAGAAGGGCCGGACGAGCGCGCGCTTGATGATGTGGGCGACGCTCGGCGTTTTGCTCTACGCGGCGTATTCTTATTTCGGCGGCAGCTATGGCTTGATTCAGCTATGGCGCTTGCAGCAGCGGCAAGCGGCGCTCGACCGCGAAGTGATGCGCTTGCAAGTACAACAAGACAGCCTACGCCGTGAAATCCAGCTTTTGCAAACCGACACGACTTACATTGAAAAAATCGCCCGCGAGCGCTACAAAATGGGCAAGCCGGGCGAAAAAATTTACAAGATCGTCAAGCCGGAAAAGCCATGACCACAGCTTTGGTGCCAACCCCTGAACATAACGTTACGCATAAACTCAAAGGTTATTTTTTAACCGGCCTGCTCGTTTTAGTCCCCATCAGCCTGACCGTTTACATTATTTACGAACTTTTTCTCGCGATTGACGGCATTTTAAAAGAAGTGATCTTTGTGCTGATTAGCGCGTGGTTTGGCGTGCACATCAGCCAGCCGATTCCGGGGTTGGGTTTCATTACGCTGTTCCTGTTGATTCTCACCACGGGCATGGCGGCGCGCAGTTACTTCGGCAAAAAGCTGGTCGATGTCGGCGACAATCTCGTCACGCGCATTCCATTCATCAGCCGCATTTATGGCACCGTGCAGCAAGTGAGCCAGGCGTTTTTTGGCGAGCGTCACGAGGTGTTCAAGAAAACCGTGCTGGTGCCGTTTCCGAGCAAGGGCATGTGGCGGATCGGTTTTATCGTGAGAGAGCCGAGCCGGGAAGTTAAGGAAGCGCTTGGAGATGACGTCGTCGCGGTGCTGGTGCCGCATACGCCGAATCCGACGTCGGGCTTTCTGGTTTTTTTCCCGAAAAGCGAGGTGATCGAAGTCGATACGCCGGTCGAAGACGCGCTGCACTTGATTATCTCCGGCGGCACGGCGCTGCCGAAAAATCGCAAGCCGCCGCACATGATGCTCACGCGCGATAACGTCGAGACTTTGCAAAAGAAGACGTCGTGAAAAAATAGAAAAGGCAAAATAATTTTAGGCAAAATGATTCAACCTCTTTTAGCTTCAACGGTCGCGGCCAATGCCATGAAGCTGATCATTTTGCCAGCAATGATTTTGCTAAATAATTTTTCGACTGGCAGGGCCGCCTGCCCTACAAAAACAGACTCGTCGGCAGCGACTGACTCGACCGTGAGTAAAACATTCCCATCGACTCAACCTGCAACGCGAACGGTTGAAACGCTGTTCTGGCACGACATTGCAATCTACAATTGGCTGACTCGCATCCATATCGAACAATCTTTGTCCGCAAAATGGCAGTTGGCGATCATCGAGAATTTCAACTCGACGCTGCAACGGCAGCCGGAGCGTTGGAAGGATGATCAAAATGCGCGGTTGATTTTGCGCCGCGCGCCGTGGGAAACCAGCCTGCTGGCGGGTTGGCAATGGCAAATTTTGGTTGACTCCAAAATTTTTCGGGATGAGTTCGCCGGACTGGCGGTGGCGACGCGCAATAACGATTTCAATCTCGCCGGACTTTATTCTCGGCTCGAGCGCCAACTGCGCGGCAATCTGTGGGTCGGCGGCCAAGCCGGCTATCGACTGGAGAATTTGTTGGGCCGAAAAGATCGCGGGCCGAATGTGAAATTGAGCGTGGGGCTGGCCCCGACCGAGTGGCAAAATTATTCGCATCGTTTTGACGCAGAGGCGGAAGTCAACCAATATTCGGAGCGCCGCAACGATGACGTGCGGCTGAGCTACAGCGTGTCGCGCCAATTCGAAAATGCCACGAGCGATTCGCTGCTGCTGCATTTTTCGCATCTGCGCCGGGATAATTATTTCGCCGACACCACGTTTTTGTACGTCGATGCGTTGAATCGAAATCGCCGCGCTCTGGAGAATCGGCTCAATTATCGCATCAACAACGATTGGCGTTTCTCGCTGCGCAGCGAATTAGGCCAGTCCGATTTCGACGTTGGCCGGCGACTGGTCGGGCCGGCGCGTCCGCCGAATAGCGGCGGCGCCGTCAGCGCGTTTCAACACACCGATTTCGACACGCGCCATCAAGCCGAATTGCAATGGCAGCGAGCGAATCTTTATAACGAGTTTTCCGTACAATTTTTTTCACAATCCATCGACTATTCGGAACAAGCGGTTTCTTCTCCCCTGTTTCCGCGCTACGGCGGCTTGGGTTATGATTCGGAAGATTGGCATGTGCGCGCCGGCCATCATTTGCGCTGGCGAATCGGCCGCAACGACTCGTTGCGCTGGTTTGGCAGCGCGACGCGACAAGCACACGAGACCGGCAATCGCGCCAATCAGGATAATTTTGACCGGTTGACGTTTCAAGCCAGTTTGCTTTACGGCCATCGCTTTTCTCGCGTTTTTTTCGTGTGGTGGGAAGCGAACGCCTATCTCGAGCATCACGTCTATTTGAAGAGCAGCCATTCCGCCGGCAACAATTGGCGGCGCGTGTTCAAGCTGCAACCATCCGGCATTTTTGATTTCGCGCCCGGCTTTTATTTGAAGCAAAGCTTCGGCGTGTTGGCGCAATACATCGCTTACGATTTTCCCGAGCCGCTGGCGCTCGGGCAAAGCAACGTTTTCAGAAATTTTTTTGTCACCGATTCGTTGTCCATTCGGCTGAGCCGCCGCACGAATTGGTCGACGCAATACCGTCTTCGCCTCGAAGAGCGCGGCCAGTTGGATTGGGCGAATTGGCGGCAGCGGCCGTGGTTCGATCGCCGCGAGCATTGGCTGGCCGCGGTGTTGGATCATCGCCCGGCGCAATTTTGGCAAGTGGCGCCCGGGATCACTTATCAACAGCAAATTGATTGGATGTATCGGCTCTCGCCGCAGAAAGGTTATATCCGCTCTCGCAATAGCAAGCAAACGATTTGGAGCCCGACGTTGTCGATCAGCTATATCCGCTCGCCGCAAGCGGCGTTGATTTTTTCAGCGGGACGGCAAGTGGTTTATCGCGAGCGCGGCCCGACCTCGTCGATCAGCAATGTCCGTTTGTCGGTGCAGTGGTCGATTTAGAAAAATTTTAAATTCTTTTGGTTGCGGCTCAAGCCGCGCTACGACAATGACGGTTAAAGAACACACTAACGAGGTGCCCATGCCCAACTTATCTGACAAAAACTATAAGTTGGTTTTAGCCAGTAAACCGGAAGCCGTCGAGGAGATCGAAAAGTTGGCTGCAGACGCTGCTGAGGCCGCAGGCTTTAGCCAGGAAGAGCAGGATTGCTTGGCCATCGCGGTGACGGAGATGGCCAACAACGCTGTCATTCATGGCAACAAACGCGACCCGAAGAAAAAAATTTTTGTCAATATCGCCGTCGTCAACGCGGAAGTGCGCATGACCATCCGCGACGAAGGCAAAGGTTTCGATCCCGACGCCATCAGTAATCCCCTCGATCCGGAAAACCTGCTGCGTGAAAGCGGTCGAGGGGTTTTCATCGTGCGCTCGCTGATGGACGAAGTGTCGTATGATTTCTCCAACGGCACGCAAGTCACGCTCATTAAGAGAAGAAAAAAATAAGCCGGCGGCAAATTGCATTTGCGGTTTGCCATTGGCTTTTTGCATTTTCAACTTCCCATGAACCTGTCGCATTTCACCGCGCTCATCTATCTCATTTGCGGTATCGTCATCTTCCTGCTCGGTTTGCTCATTTTTCGCGAAGATGCCCGCCAGCGCCTCAACCGGATCACCGCGACGATGTTGTTTCTCGCCGCGCTCGCCCCGCTTCTCGGCGCTTTTGGCTTGCTGCTCGAACAGGTTAAGCCGCAAGCCGGCGTCGACGTCAGTCTGCTCAATCGCATCTTTCTGGTGTGGGAATTCTTTTTTCCACAGTTGGTGTTGTTTAGTCTCGTCTTTCCAATCGCACACCCGGTTTTGCAAAATTATCCCAAGCTTCCCGTCGTGCTCTACATTCCGCAGACATTGAATCTGTTGTTGGCGCTGTTGCTGCCGCATTCAGAGCAGGTGCAAAGCCTCAGTCAATGGTTGGGGTTGAGCCGCGAGTGGCCGCTGCTTTTGCAGCCGTTCAAAGTTCTTTTCAGCCTGTCGATTTCCGTGCTGGATTTTTTCGTGGCCTATCGCGAAACTTATTTTGCCGCGATCAATCTCGCCTATGTTTTGACCGCGATCATCGTCATGTATGTCGGCAGCCATCGCCTTAACAACCCACGTCTCATCGCGCAAGTCCGCTGGGTGTTGTGGGGCATTCGCGCCAGCATGGGGCTTTACGCCATCGCTTTTCTTTTGCCGAAATTATCGCCGTTGGATATCGGGCGAGAAGTTTTTTACGCGCTGACCATTCTTAGCCTGCTCATCGGTTCCGGCGTCATTGCCTGGGCGATCATTCGTTATCAATTTCTCGACGTGCGCTTCATCATTCGGCGCGGCTTCGTGTTTTCGATCACCTCCGGCTTGTTGATCGGCCTTTACATGCTGGGCTACACGCAGGCCAAAAGCATTGTCGAGGCCGCCATGGGAAATTCGGCGCGCCGCGGCGTGCTGGTGGTGGAAGTTCTCTTTCTCACCTGCGCCGTCATCTTGTTTCAACCGCTGCTCAGTCTTTTGGAAAATTTGGTCGAGCGGTTTTTTTTCAAAGGCGGACAAAACTATCAGCAGGTTTTGCATAATCTCAGCCGCGAGATTTTCGGCATTGTCGATCCGGTGCAGCTTCGCAACAAAATCACCACGACGCTGCGCGAAGCCATGCTGGTCGAAAGCGCGCATTTGATTTTGCCCAAATCGGCTGCCGGCATGAATAAAAATTTCGGCCAAACTGCCGCGACCAATTCAGTGTTCTTCACCACCATCCGGCAGGCGCCGATATTGAGTCAAAACCTCAACGGCAACGATCCGGCGCGCTTGCCGGAGAAACACGAGATCGAGCTGCGCTTCGAGCCGAACGGCCAATTCATTTCATTGATGGCGCACATGGAAGCGCCGGTCGACGAACAGGATGTGTTGGATAAAATCAATCTGCCGCTGGAACGGCAAAATTTGGCGCATTTGCGGGCGCGGTTGTTTCTGCCGTTGCTGCATCGCAACGAGCTGATCGGCGTGCTCACGGTCGGCAAGAAAGTGACGGAGCGGCGGTTTTCTTACGAAGACATGACGCTGCTCTCGCTGCTGTCGACGCAAGTGGCGATTGCCTTCGAAAACACGCGGCTTTATCAAGAGCGCCTGACCAAACAGCGTTTGGATGAAGAGCTGCATTTGGCGCGCGAGATTCAGCGCCTGCTGTTGCCGCGCCAAACCCCGGCCAGCGAGCATTTTGACCTCGCGGCGATCAACCTGCCTTCGCAGGAAGTCGGCGGCGACTATTATGACTTCGTGGATTTGCGCAACGGCGTGATCGGCGTGGCCATCGGCGATATCGCCGGCAAGGGCATTCCCGGCGCGCTGCTGATGTCGAATTTGCAAGCCACCGGCCGCGCCGCCGCAAATCGCGGCACTTCGACCAAACTCGTTATGGAAGAGTTGAACAATCAAATTACGCGCAGCACCACCGCCGAGAAATACGCCACGTTTTTTTATGCGCTTCTCTGGCCGGATAAAAAACTTACTTACACCAATGCCGGCCACAATTATCCGCTGCATTGTCATGCCGACGGCAGCATTTGCGAGCTGCGCCAAAGCAACCTGGTCGTCGGCGTGCGCGAGGGCATCAAATATGACGAGCACGAAACCGCGCTGCAATCCGGCGACGCGCTGATTTTTTACACCGACGGCATCACCGAAGCGATGAATACGACTTGGGAAGAATTTGGCGTCGACCGTCTCAGCGAGGTAATTTGCCGGTATTATAAAAGCTCGGCGGAAAATATCCGCAATGCCATTTACGAGTCGGTGCTGCAATTTGCCGGCGACGCGGCGCAGGCCGATGATCTGACCCTCGTTGTGGTGAAGGTGAGGTGACTCAGACGGCGCGGTGGAAATTTATGGCAAAACTTTTGTCCGCGCAACATGAGAAAGACACTGCCCAGTTTTCAGACTAACTGAAAACCGAGGCCATTCGGGCAGCATTAAAGCAAAAGCTTTTGAACACGGATTACGCGGATGACACGGATTCTCATGGATTTTTTTAATCGTTTGCTTTATCCGGGTTAATCCGTCCAATCCGCGTTCAAAAAAAGCCCCGGAAACTTTCAGAATTTTTTTCTGAGTTTTACGGCGTTGACGCTTATTTTTCTATCCGTAATTATCCTCGTGAACGAATCCGCCATCCAACAAGCTCATGAGTTCATCCGCGCGCACGATATCAAAAACGTGCGTCTCGTCTTTGCCGATCAAAATGCGCTCACGCGCGGCAAAAGCGTCCCCGCTGAAATGTTTCTCGAAAATCTCACCGGCGGCTTCGGCTTCGCCACGTCGATCTTCGCGATGGATATCGAAGGCGAGACGATAGTCGAAACCGGCCTCTTGTTTGAAAAAGGCGATCCCGACATTCTCGCGATTCCCGATCTTTCCACGCTCTCACGCGCGCCTTGGAAACCCGGCACCGCGCAGGTAATCGTCGATGCATTCGAAGCTGATAGCGCGCCCTTTTTTGCAGCGCCGCGTCAGGTGTTGAAAAATGTTTTGGCGAAATTATCGGCGGCAGGATACGAAGCCAAAGTGGCGTCGGAACTTGAATTCTATCTTTTGCACGCCGATACGTTCAAACCGACCACCGAAGGCACGCATTCTTACAGCATCCTCCATCTTGTCGAAACCGAAAAACCAATCGAGGCATTCGAGCGTCACGCGCAGGCGATGGGAATTCCGCTCGAAGCGACGCTCTCCGAATACGCGCCCGGACAATTCGAGATCAACTTGCGTTACGAAGAGGCGTTGGCGATGGCGGATCACACGTTTCTTTTTCGCAATATGGTGAAAGAGACGGCGCGGCAACTCGGTTATCATGTCACGTTCATGGCAAAACCGTTTGCGGAGATTGCCGGATCGAGCTTTCATTTGCACGTTAGTTTATGGAAAGATGGAAAAAATCTTTTTACTTTTTCCGAACCCAAATCCACTGTATTGTCGAAGGAATTATTTCACTTCATCGGCGGCTGCCAAAAATATCTCAATCCTGCCGCCGCATTTTTTGCGCCGACGATCAATGCGTACAAACGGCTGCGTCACGGTTCCTACGCGCCGGTGAATGATTCATGGGGCTTCGACAATCGCACGGTTTCGTTGCGGCTGCCGCCGGCGCACGGCAATGCCTGCCGGTTGGAAATTCGCACGCCGGGCGCGGATGCGAATCCGTATCTCGTTATTGCAGCGGCGCTCGCTAGCGGATATTGGGGAATGCAAGAGAAAATTGAACCCAAGCCGCCGGTCGAGGGCAATGCTTACGCGCTCCCTTCCACCCTGCCGCGCGATCTGCACGCCGCGCTCGACGCGCTCGAGAATTGTCGGGAGTTGGTGAATTGGCTTGGGAAAGAATTTGTGCAGGTTTATTCGACGGTGAAACGCGCGGAATGGAAGAAATATATCGGCACGATTACCGAGTGGGAACGCGAAAAATATTTCAAGCTTTTATAATATCCGGCCTTGACATTTTTCCCGAATTGTATAATTTTCAGGCCCGAATGAAATGCATTCAAACGCTCAATGAAAAAACTCAACGTGAGGAGGAAACATGAGCAAGCATTTAGCCGGCATTTCTGTAATATTGTTTTTGGGGACAGCAACGGCACTCGCCCAAACCAAATCCGCCCAACACGGCAAACGCACAGATCAACTCGTCATCACGAATGCCATGATGGTTGACGGCGTCGGCACGCCCGCGGAAGGGCCGGTCGATATCGTGATCAAACAAAATCGCATCGCGAGCGTCAATCGCGCGAAACCGGATGCTGATTATTTGAAAAACGCCGCCGTTATCGATGGCACGGACAAATATGTTCTCCCCGGCTTCATCAACATGCACGGCCATTTGCAAGACGAGCGCGCCGGCAAACCGCAGCCGTTTGACTATCAACAAAAACTCTGGCTCGGCTGCGGCATCACGACGATTCGCGACGTCGGCAGCGAGGTTGAAAAAGCCCTCGTCCAAAAACAAAAAAGCGCGGCGAACGAAATCGCCGCGCCGCGCGTTTGGCTTTACATGTGGGTCAACGGCAGCGGCGCCGAAACGGAAATTCGCGGCCGCATTCGTGAACTCAAAGCCAAAGGCGCGGATGGTTTGAAATGCCATCAACTCGACCGCGAGACGTTCACGATTGTGGCCGATGAAGCGCGCCGGCTCGGTTTGAAAATCGCGCATCACGTCGGCGTTGAAGATGCGAATGCGTGGGATGATGCGGCGCTCGGCACGGCGACCATCGAGCATTGGTACGGCGTGCCCGATGCCGCGCTCGACGGCGTGCAACATTTTCCGCCGGAATTCAACTATAGCGACGAGCTGCATCGTTTTCGTTACGCCGGACGGCTGTGGCGCGAAGCCAATCCCGAGAAGCTGCAAAAAATTTTGCAAAAACTCGTCGACTCGAACGTCGCGTGGAATCCGACCTTGTGCATTTATGAAGCCTCGCGCGATCTGCAGCGCGCCGTCACGCAGCCGTGGTTCAAAGAATATTTGCACCCGGCGCTCGAAGCTTTTTTCACGCCGAACCCGGAATTTCACGGCTCGTTCTTTTTCGGCTGGACGCACACCGATGAAGTTTACTGGAAAGAGAATTATCGCATTTGGATGAAAGCCGTGGCTGATTTCGCGCGCATGGGCGGCGTCGTCACCGCCGGCGAAGACGCGGGATTCATTTATCAAATGTACGGTTTCGGTTATTTGCGCGAGTTGGAATTGCACGAGGAAGCCGGCTTCCAACCGCTGGAGGTGATTCAACACGCGACCGGGAATGGCGCGAAGATTTTAGGAAAGGGCAATGAGCTGGGCCGCATCAAAACCGGTTATCTCGCCGACTTGGTCGTGGTGAATGGCAATCCGCTGGCCGACTTGCACATTCTCTTTCCCACCAACAGCGATCCCAACTTGGATCGCCAACGCGAGAAGGGCCGCGGCGGCATCGCGTGGACGATCAAAGACGGCATTCCCTATCATGCGCCGACGCTGTTTGCCGAGGTGGAGGACATCGTTCGCGCCGCGCGGAGCCAAATCGGGGCGAAATAAAAAAGGCATAGCCTTTGTCATCAGCTATGCCTTCAAACCAACTTCGGAAAAATATTGTACATTACTGCTGCGCCACCGGCTCCAATTTGACGAGCAACTGCAACATATCTTGGCCGCGCAGTTCCTGGGCATTGATCACTTTTAAGACTTCCAAATGGCCGGCCCGCGAAATTTGCACGATATGATTTTGATTGGCGGTTACCGCTGCTTTCAACGGCGATTGGCCGACATAACGATCATCAATAATAACATCAGCGCCGGAAGGCGTTGTATTAATTTGGAGAATCAAAGTTTTTTCCGGCAATGATTCCGGGGAATCCGGTGCGGGTCGAGGCGGTTCGACGAATGGCTGAGGCAGCACAACAATGGGTGGCGGAGTCGCGGGTTTATTGGTGACTTCTTCGATAAGAGGCGTTGGCGCGGCCACGACGACTCGCGGTTCGGCGCGCTCAATAATTGTTGGCGCCGGCGTTGTGACTATGGGGGCGACTCGCGCGACGGCCGCAGGTTCGTCTGCCTCGGCAAGCGCTTCATACGCCATGCGAAATTGCACATTCTTTTGCACCGGGCGGCCCTTGTAGTCTTTGTCTAATCGGCAGGTCAGCACCGTCCGTTGACCGGGCACAATTTTGACCGGCTCGTCCGGCTTGATGTCGAACGCCTGTTCGCGCCAATAACCGACGGCATGATATTCGGCGCGCACGTCATAAATGCCGTGCTGCAAGCGCAAAGGATACGTATATCGCGTCGACATGTTTGTCACTTTTTCAACCGGCGCGACGGCCCGGCCATTCACATAAAGCACGACATAATTGCTGTAGCTTTTCCCGGCATCCGCCACGTTCTCAATTTTAATCAACAAATTTTCCGGAAGCTCGCGCAATTCCCGTTCCGGCAGTTGCTCTTTGGGTTTCAATTCACTGTAAGCGCGCTCGGTGGTGAGCTTTCCTCCTGATCCGCAAGCCACGAGTCCGGCAGCCAAAAGCATTGTCCCGATCTTGGCGAGATTGCCACTAAAAGGCAGACGATACCAAGCGTAACGATTGAGCGATGGCATGTTATCCTCCGATGAGCGATAGGGTTTGAAAGGCGCGTGTAAGCGGCGGCAAGCCAGCAAAATTTAAACGCCGGTGCAGGCGAAAAAGTTCAACTCGCAATAATCGGAGTCGAACTCTTCCAAATTTACAAATTGAAATGGAAAAAGCAAGGCAAAATTACAGGAGCAGCAAAATAATCGATTAAAAAATTTCCGCTTTTATTTGAAGGGCAATAAAGCCTACAACGAGCGGCCAGCAACTACAGTCTTCTATCAAGCCATTTCAATTTAGAATTTTAAAATATTCACGGAGGAAGGCTTCATGAAAAGAGCCAATCGCTGCATTCATTTTATTCTCATTGCGATTTTGGGCTATTTGTCAATGGCGCAAGACCGCCCGCCGGCAAAGCCGAATTTGGCCGTGAGCTGGATGATGCGCGATCCGAAATGGATCGGCAATCAACCGGGCGATCCGTATTGGTCGGAAGACGGCAAGACGGTTTATTTCATGTGGAATCCGGCGAATGCCGACGCCGATTCGTTGCATCAAGTGTCGCGGCGCGGCGGGCAGGCGACGAAAGTGCCCACCATTGAACGTTTGCAACTTCCGAGTCGTTTCGGCGCTTACAACCGCGATTACAGAAAAAA
>Ga0247727_10002593_pt1 | contig 41014 bp, 39 predicted proteins | sample WisWelCaveWW1625_FD_202498 | JGI IMG/M metagenome (GOLD analysis project Ga0247727, IMG submission 202498) | Biofilm microbial communities from Wishing Well Cave, Virginia, United States - WW16-25 | ecosystem: Environmental > Aquatic > Deep subsurface > Groundwater > Cave microbial mat | place... | reverse complement strand
GATCACGCCGGCATTGCCGCGCAAAACGTGGTGGAGAAGCAACTCAAAAAAGAAGGCACCAGCCGTTGGGAATTGGGACGCGAAAAATTCGTGGCGCGCGTTTGGGAATGGAAAGAAAAATCCGGTGGCATTATTTTGGAACAACTAAAAAAGTTAGGCGCTTCGCTGGACTGGTCCCGCCTGCGTTTTACTTTGGATGAAAATTATGCCGAAGCGGTTAAAAAAACATTTTTGCATTACTACAAGAAGGGTTGGATTTATCGCGGCAAACGCGTGGTAAATTGGTGCCCGCGTTGCCAAACTTCCCTCTCTGATCTGGAAGTTGAATATAAAGAAGAAGCCACCAAGCTTTATTATTTTAAGTATCCAGTTGTGGCTCCGACACCAAAGGGTCGGAGCGGTGATTACATCACCGTTGCCACCACTCGGCCGGAAACTATGCTGGGCGACGCGGCAGTGGCGGTAAATCCGAAAGACGAGCGTTATAAAAAACTGGTTGGCCAGAAAGTTTTATTGCCAATTGTGAATCGGGAAATTCCGATTGTCGCGGATATTGGCGTGGATTTGAATTTCGGCACCGGCGCGGTGAAGGTTACGCCGGCGCACGATCTTTTGGATTACGAAATTGGCCAGCGCCATAAACTTCCCTTTTATCAGGTGATTGATGAGCGCGCCAAGATGACCGAACTTGCTGGTAAAGAATTTGTCGGACTCAAAACTAAAGAAGCCCGCGAAAAAGTTGTTGTCGAAATGGGGCGGCTGGATTTAGTGGAAAAAGTTGAGGACTATAAACACAATCTTGCGGTTTGTAGCCGCTGTGATTCCGCCCTGGAGCCGCTCTTAAGCGATCAGTGGTTTTTGAAGATGGAAGAGTTGGCGAAAAAAACCCTTCAGGCCTTAAAAAAGAAAGATGTTGAGATTTTACCAGAGAATTTTTCCAAAGTTTCTTATGCTTGGCTGGAAAACATTAAGGATTGGTGTATTTCCCGCCAAATCTGGTGGGGGCACAAAATTCCGATTGAGGGTTCGGAAGATGTTTTGGACACATGGTTCTCCTCCGCGCTCTGGCCTTTCGCGGGATTATCTGAAAAGGACTTAGAAAATTATTATCCCTCCAACGTTTTAATTACCGCGCGAGATATTATTAATCTTTGGGTAGTGCGGATGATTTTCTCCGGTCTGGAATTTCAGAAGGCAGTGCCTTTCCCGCAGGTTTTGATTCACGCCACGGTGCTGAATAAAGAAGGAAAAAGAATGTCTAAGAGCTTAGGCACGGGCGTGGATCCGATGGATTTAATTGCCAAATACGGCGCGGATGCCACGCGTTTTGGCATTATTTGGCAGGCCATGGGCACGCAGGACATTCATTGGGACGAAGCGGCGGTGCAAGCCGGCAAGAAATTCGCCAATAAACTTTGGAACATCAGCCGATTTGTCTTGGGACGAATCGAAAATCCCAAATCCCAAATCCCAAATTCCAAGGAAATTTCCAAATTTAATTTACGCAAGGAAGACGAAGAAATATTAAAAAAACTTCAAAACACGAAAGAGCAGGTTGAGGGTGATATCCAGAATTATGATTTTGGTCATGCTCTCCATACAGCTTATGATTTTATCTGGCATGAATTAGCCGATAAATACATTGAAGCGGTCAAAAATCGCTCGGATGAAGAGGCGCAAAAAGTGTTATTATTTATATTAGTAAGCGTCTTGAAGCTGCTTCATCCGTTTATGCCCCACTTAACTGAAGAGGTCTACGGCTTTCTTCCTCTGGAAAATAAACAGGCGCTTATTGTGGAGGAATGGTAATCGCTCTTAGTTTAATTATTCTTTTAGGTCTCGCGCCAAGCTTTGTTTGGCTGCTTTTTTATTTGCGCGAAGACGAGCATCCGGAGCCGAAGCGTTTAGTGCTCTACACTTTTTTGTCTGGCGCTGCTATCACTATTCCCGTGCTGGTGGTCCAATATTTTACGGACACCTTTCTTAATTTTTCCGGCTATTCTTCCTACAGCGTGGTCGCCATTATTCTTTTCGCGACTATTGAGGAACTTTTTAAATACTTTGCCGCTTTTCTGGCGGTTAGCCGCCGGCGAGAGTTTGATGAACCGATCGACGCCATGATCTACATGGTGGCCGCTTCGCTTGGTTTCGCGGCGGTGGAGAATATTGCTTCCGTGGCGAGGTTCTTTGATGGTCAAGTTCTCAGTATTGAATCGGTGGAAACTGTGACACTCCGTTTTGTGGGCGCTACCCTGCTCCATACTATTAGCTCTGGTATCGTCGGTTATTACTGGGGGCATGCTATGGCCTCTGGCTCTCCCGCTCGGCCGGAAATTTACAAAGGCCTTGCCTTAGCTGTTCTTGTCCACGCGGTGTTCAATTATTTTATTTTAACCACTGGCGCGGTGTTGCCGGTTATCTTTTTAGTCGGCGCCGCCTTCTTCTTGCTGGCGGATTTTGAAAAATTGAAAATTTCTAAGACAGAAGACCATCTTTCTCCTTAGTTTTGCTATAATAGAAATACCTTATGGAAGAAACGCTAAAAAATTATCAACCGGTTTCGGCGATGGATTTGGAAAGCGCCGACGCTTCTTTGAAAGATGGATTTTCCGATGAAGGCGAAGGTCAGTTGACCATTGACGTGTATCAGAACGCCGAGGAGATAATTGTGGAATCCCCCATTGCCGGCGTGAGTCCGGAGGATTTAGATATCTCCGTAACCAGCGATTCGGTGACGATTCGCGGCAAGCGCCAGCGCGAGCACAGCGTTCATAAAAAAGATTATCTCTACCAAGAATGCTATTGGGGCGCTTTTTCCCGTTCGGTGATTTTGCCCCAAGAAGTAGACGCTGACAAAGCCGATGCTTCCATGAAAAACGGAGTTTTGCGGATAAAAATCCCCAAACTCAACAAACAGCGCAATCAAAAAGTGAAAGTGAAGCTTGATTAAATAAAACCCCGCCCCTTGCGGGTTTTTTGTTTTTGTGATGTAATGTAAGCGGTTTCTTGAACAAGCTAAAACTGGGAGGTTTTATGAAGTCCTCGGACATTGAATTGTTGGGAGATGTGGTTGTTTATTTTGACTCAGGCGCTCTTTTGGGAATTTGGAGCAGTAGAGGCGCGATTGCTCTTTATGAAGAAGGAATCAAGCCAAAACAGATTTGTTGCGCGTCAGTCGGCGCTTTAATCGGGCCGAAATGCGCGGAGAAAAACGATCTTCAATCTGCCAGAGAAACGCGTGAAGTATTTGATGATATTGAAACAAAAGGCGCCCATGTTATTTTTAGCGGTTTTTTCAGAATGGCCGTCAATCTGCTGACTTCTTCCTATCTTCATGATGACAGGGGGGTAGCAAGGGTTATGGAAACACTGGATTTGGAAAAAATTGTTCATTCTCCGGTTGAAGTTCTGTTTGTTGTTAGAAACGAGACTAGCGGTAAAGAATTTCGAATTTTTTCCACTCACGAACCTCGTTTCAAGAATAACCTCAAACTATTGAAAGGCGCCCTTTTCGGCGCGGTGAGAATTCCTGGCGGTTTTCCGGCTGGGGAATTTGATGGGGATATTATTTCTGACGGATTTACTTTTGCTCCGATCATTGAAGAAATGGAAAACACCACTTGCCACACGGCTTTTATTTTCTTGAACGATTGCCCTTACGGCGGCAAGGACGTGAAAGATATGCATTGGGAACGGCGGCTCACGCGAGGAATCCGTTCTTTGATCAGCTATACGAATATCTTAGCGATAAAGCGTTTTTTGGATCGGCGCAAGGATTTTTATGTTTTTGATTATGGCTTGGAACGCCGCGATCATCCGGTTTATAAAGAGGTTTTGGAATATAGCCAAAATCTTGAGCGTAGGGGAATTCCTCCGACTAGGCGATTGGTTATTATTTCGCCCAGAGAATACATTAAGACCTTGAGTTCTAGTAATTTTAAAGGACCCAAGTATTCCGGCAAGAAGTTAATTCGTCAAGGAGATTTAACGGTGCGCGGCGATGAAGCGGAAAGGCGCACGAAAGAAGTTATGGAATTGCTTATTGAACACATTAAGACAAAAGAAGCCCACTAAATTTTAGCGGGCCTTTTCTTTTGCGGCTTCCAAAAATAAAAAGAGCGGAATTTCTTTGCGGGCTTTATCTTCCGCCTTGGCGCGCGGACCCGGTTGGCTTTTTTTATGCGAATTCCATTCTTCTAATTTACCCACGCTAAAACCAGCTTTATTCAAAGCTTTGAAATAATATTGGAGCGGCCGATGGAACGAAAGCGTATACGCTCCCGGATTGTCTCCCGGATGCATTTGGATTTTATCTTTGGATTCGGAAAGATATGTGTCGATCCGACGATACATTACCCCTTTTTCGCCTGCCGTGAGCTCTGTCAAAGGATCCCAACCCCAGCTGGAGGCCTTAAAAACTCGAAAAGCCGGATGAGTCATTACGATAGCCAGCCGCCCGCTGTCTTTTAAAACTCTGGCGCATTCTTCAAAAACCATTTGAACATTTAAAATATTTTGAATCGCCAAAACAATCACGATGGCTTCTGCCGATTTATCCGACAGAAAAGAAAGATTGTGCGCTCCGCTGATTTTAAATTCAATTTCTTTCGGGGAATTTTTTTTAGCGATTTCAATCAATTCTTTACTAATATCCACGCCAACCACTCGCGCGCCCGTTTTTTGGAATTCGCGCGCGAAAAATCCCTGCCCACAGGCGAGGTCCACAACTAACTCCCCTTTTTTAATTTCCAAAAGGCGTAGCAAATTCGGCAAGATTAATTCCTTTTGGTAAGTCCCCTCTTCTTTTAAGAGTTCATCATACCAATTCGCGAATTCTCCCCACGAAGTTTCTTTTTTCATGTACTCGGGGTGGGACTCGAACCCACACGCCCTTGCGGGCAACGGCTCTTAAGGCCGTAGTGTCTGCCATTCCACCACCCGAGCATGGAGGCGCAGGTGGGAATCGAACCCACGCATAGGAGTTTTGCAGACTCCCGTCTTTCCACTTGACTACTGCGCCACAACCCAATCTTAATGATTCATTAACAATTTTTCAACTCGGGCGGCGTTTTCCGGTCCCTTATCCAACTCAAAACGGATTGTAGGCATGGGGCGGATATTCAGTTTTTTGTGCAATAAACTTTGAAGATATGGCGCTCGTTTAGTTAAAACCTTAATCATCTCCTTGCCTTTTTCCGAAGGCAGAGCGCTCATTCTTACTTTGGCGTGTTCTTGATCGGAAGAAATTTCCACATCCGTAATAGTTGCCAAAAAACCGACAAATTCAATTTCTCTGATCAAAAGCTCATTAAGATGTTCTCTGATTAGCTTGCTGACTCTTTCCTGTCTATGGTTCATGGCTTAACTATAAATAAGATGATCGCCAACCTGAATCAATGTTTCGCTCTCAATCAATAATCCGCCCTCACTGCCGACAGGAATTTTCTGCACGTCCTTTTTGTTGGATTGGGTATTGATAATTTTTCCCATTCCCAACTCCTGTTCTCCTCTTTTTATTTTAACATTGGAATGATTCGGAATTTCTCCCATAATGACCTTGCCACCCACAATCTGCACTTTGCCCTTCTTGCCGAAAGTTGCCAGGATTTCTAAATCGCCCTTTGCCATGCCCCTTCCTAAGTTCAAAGCCAATTCCTCAATTTTTTTTACTAAATCGTAAATAATTTCCGAAGTAATAATTTGAGTTTCGTTATTTTTTGCCAAGCTTAAAGCGGCTTTATTGGGTTCCACGTTAAAGCCGATAATTAGGGCGTGAGAGGCAATCGCCATTTTAATGTCGCCGTCGGTGATTTCTCCCACCGACTCTTCCATCACTTCCAGTTTAAAACCCTCCGGCAAACGCGTGCCTTTCAAGACTTGGTGCAGGGCTTCCAGCGAGCCCGAAACATCTGATTTTAAAATTAAGCGGACGGTCTTTTCGTCTATTGGTTGAGCAGTAACGGGTTTTCTAGTTTGCGCGGATCCTTTTACGTCTTCCGCTTTGCCGACAGCAATAGTTTCGCCAACGGCAGGCAAGGTTTCTAATCCCAAAATCAAAACTGGACTGGAGGGAACTGCCTCCTTAATTTTTTTACCCGTGAAATCTTCCAGGGATTTAGCTTTGCCGTGCGCCGAGCCGGCAATCAAAAAGTCCCCCGTCTTCAAAACTCCGTTTTTTACCACTGCCACGGCGGTAATGCCTTTTTTGGAATCGCGGCGGGACTCAATGATAAAACCTTTAGCCGGCGCTTTCGGGTCCCAACTCAAATCTTCCATGTCCGCCGATAAGAGCAGAAGATCCAAAAGTTCATTCACGCCCTCGCCGGTTTTAGCGGAGACGCCTTGCCAGGTAGTGTTGCCGCCGTAGCCTTCTAACAACAAGCCGGCTTGAGCGAGATCGGCTTTCACCTTTTCAATGCTAACGTTAGTTTTATCAATTTTATTGATTGCCACTACAAATGGAATTTTCGTGTCTTGGATAATTTTAATCGCCTCTTTGGTTTGCGGTTGCACACTATCGTCTACCGCGACTACCAGAATTGCCACGTCCGCCACCTTGGCGCCGCGCGTACGCATTTTAGAAAAGGCTTCGTGGCCTGGCGTATCAATGAAGGTGATACGCTTTTCATTATGAATAATTTCATAAGCGCCGATGGATTGGGTAATAGCGCCGGCCTCTTTGGCGGCGACATTGGCTTTGCGGATATAATCCAGCAAACTAGTTTTGCCATGGTCCACGTGTCCCATGACTACGATTACTGGAGAGCGTTTTTCTGGATAAACTGAAGTCATAATTGTTCTCATATTCTACAATTTTTCACCCGAAAAAGCAAAAATCCGCCTGAGCGGAATTCTGCTTGTGATGAGCGGGTAACGGGAGTCGAACCCGTATCCTAACCTTGGCAAGGTTATATAATAGCCGCTATACGATACCCGCGAAATTTGAATTAAAACAGCGCCAAGCTCATGCTTCCGACCATTCCCAGAATGACGATTACTACAAAAATAATCGTCGCGATTCTTAAGACGCTCTTTTTCATTAGTTGTAATATATCAGGAAAACGTTGGTTTTGCAAATAAAAAAACCGCCGTTCGACATTACTTGTCTACTAAGCGGTTCGGCGCCGTGCCGGCGATCGGTTAGGCGGCGTAGGCGACCATGTGCGTTCCGTGATTGATCACCACGGGACTCATCTTGCGGAGATCCTTAGCCCAATGTTGGAAGTCCAGTTCGCACTGCATCGCCCGTCCCCTTTCTTTGCCGCCATTGAGAACGACCACGCCGAGGTTTCGGATTTCTTCGCCACAGTCGATCTTGTAGAGGGTTTTGATCTGCTTGAGCACGGTCATGATCATGTCGTCCTCAAAGGACGGATGCAGGCCGAGACAGAAGCGAATTTGGGACGGGCTGAAGTGTTCGTCGATGTCCTTTTCCCAGTAACCGTTCTCGATCTGATCGGAAATCATTTTTTCTTTCAGGGTCTGCACCATGCGACCAGGCATCAACCGTTCCCAGTATTCGCGGTTTCTCTGCTCTTTCTGTTCCTGAGTCAGATGCATAGGTACTCTCCTTTTTCGCTCCTCCCTTCGGCTACACAGCCAAAATAGGAAGCGATTTATGCTGTTTTGTATTATACCAGAACCAAATAAAAAGTCAATAGGTCGTCGTAATCTAAACCCTAAACGCTATACGCTATCGTGTGTGCGCCCATGTGGAATCGAACCACAATCTCATCCTTCGCAGGGATACGCTCGATCCATTGAGCTATGGGCGCTCGTCGTTATTAATGACTTTCAACTTAAAACTTTATAACCCTCAATAGGCCTTCTGTCAACGATTCTTGGTATTCCTCCTCGGTAAGGCGGGCTTTCAAAAATTCGCGCATTTTCTCTTGGTCGCTATTCAAAAATAAAATTTTTAACGGAAAGGTCGCTTTGCTTTTAGTAAATAAAACCAATTCCGCGTAATCGGGATCGTGATGAGCGTCCACAATCGCGAAGCCCTTGAAATTATGGAGCGGATAAAATTTCTTGCCCAAAATTTCCAAACCCTCTTCGCCAAGCAAAAACTTTAAATTGCGCGGCTCGCGCCCGCCCCAAACAATCAGCAAAATCGCCGAGAGCGCCACGAAGAAAACAAACATCAAATTCCCCTGCCAAATTCCGAAAGCGCCTACGCAAATAGCCAAAATAATCACCAACCAATACCAGCTTTCTTTTTTGTGATAATAAGCGAACTCCGGCGCCACCCACTCAAACTTTTTCTTTTCTTCCATAACCTAACGTTATCTTTTTTTTAGCGCCGAAGCAATCATGATTTCCAGTAGCTTCGGGAACGGAATGCCGGCCACTTTTGCTTGTTGGGGCAATAAGCTGGTTTGGGTCATGCCTGGAATGGTATTAATTTCTAACACATAAAATTTATTGTCGTGGCCCAAAATCACGTCCGTGCGGGAAAATCCGCTTCCGTGAATGGCGCGGTGCGCGGTGAGGGCGATACGCTGAATTTTCTTGATTTGTTTTTTGGGTAAATTGGGGGGCGTGATTTCCGCGGAAGCTCCTTTGGTGTATTTGGCTTTGTAATCAAAAAAGGAACTGCCCTTGGGAATGATTTCGGTGGGCGGCAAAGCAACCAATTTTCCATTTTTTTCCAAAACGCCGCAGGTAAACTCTCGGCCAGCAATAAACTTTTGGATCATGGCGAGTTTGGAGTGCCGCAAAGCGTTTTTAATCGCCGGCGCGAGCTCCGTCAATTCTCGGACAACGCTGGTACCCACGCTAGATCCCCTGTCGGCCGGTTTCACCACCACCGCGCAGTGCAAACTTTCCGGTATTTCTTGGACCACACTTTCTACAATTATAAATTCGGGGATGCTCAATCCCTTTTTTTGAAAAATCAGAGAAGAGGCTCCTTTATCCATGCCTAAGCGGCTGGCTTTGGAATTTGAACCAGTGTAAGGAATTTTTTGTTTTTCCAAAATTGCCTGCAAAGTTCCGTCTTCTCCGTATTCGCCGTGCATGGCGATAAAAACCACGTCAAAATTGTTTTTTAGTTCAGATAAAAAAATCGGCCAGCGTCCCGATTTAGTAATCGTGATGTCCTTGGCGGCGAACTTCTTTTTATTCAGGGCCGCCAAAACCATGCGTCCGCTTTTCAGCGACACTTCGTGTTCCGCCGAGGGTCCGCCCATGAGAACCGCCACGCGAAGCTTCTGATTCATGTTTGTTATCTTAATCTAAAAACCCAAAGAAAAAAACCCTGTTTCAGGGTTTTTGCGATAGATTGTAATTTGAGTAGCGTTTGTCACTCGTGACTTCTTTGGCTTCTCCTAGCCAGGCTGGCAGATTCACCTTATCGTTTACATCCGTCAATTCAATTTCTAAAAGAGCTAAATCGGCTAATCTTTTAGGATATTTGAAAAGATCCAGTTCAAAATATTGGTTGTTATGGATAAAAGTAAATCTGTCTTTGCGGATAGCGTCGTGGTCCGGATTGGCTTCGCATCTAACTAATCGCTGATATTCCCGTTCGGTGATTTGCTCTTCTCTTTCTTCGCGCACGCTTTTAACTGCCGAAGCGGTTTTGAAAGTTCGATAGAAAGTAGAGCCGCCGTCTCGCGAGCGCTTGCGGACCCTTTCCTCGCCTGGCTTGCCTTTGCTTTTTAAATAAACCTGTTCAATCTCGGTTTTTTGCATGTTTGGTAAACCAGAAAGATCGGGCATGGCGGGCAATAGAAATTTACGTTCAATCTCCAACGAAACCGGAATACCGAGCACTCTTTGCAGTCCGCGGAGAGCCTTCTTCATTTTGGCGTTAAAAAGCGTGCTGTTGTCCACAATAATCAGGTGCGGATGCCCATTCCAAGCGGCGCGAATTTTCTGATCGTTTTCCAATGCCTCCTTCACGTTTTCGTAACGCGCGGGATTATTTTCTTTGCTGTAAAATTCCGGTTTGCCATCTGCCGCCGTTACCAGGAAAATGCCGGCATCGTATCTTTCCCACGCCTGCATGGTTGGAATATGTAATTTTTTGAGTAGTTTTGGGAAATCCTTTGGGTTTTTCATGTAGGCCTTCACGTCCGGCAATCCGCGGTCGCAGATAATTACTCCCTTCTCGGATTTTTTTATCGCCAAAATTTTTGGCGCGATAAAATCTTCAAAATGAAGCAGGGTGTGGGCAATCAGTTCCTGCATTTGGCTGTGGCTGTCGTCATTTCTTTCCAACAATTTTTTAGGGGAAAGGCCGGAGTTGATGATGATAGTAGCGCTTTCTTGCGGAAAGGCGCCCTCAATTCCCCAGCCGAGCAATTTTTCTTTCGCCAGATTTAAGAAAGTAGTTTTCCCGGCGCAGGGCCCTCCTGTCACCGCTATTTTTTTGTATTTTGGCTTGGAGTTTCGCATAGAAACCTCCTTAAATCCCACGAGGTGGGATCGGGCGAACAATCTGCTAAGCAGATTGTTTTAGCCTTTTTCAAAGAGCTACGCTAAAATTATATCAATTTTTTGAGTCGCACGCATATGGTATATTAAAAATATGCCCGAAAAAATTGTCAGCCAGCTCTTAAATTACGCTCCTTCGGTGATTTTGGGTCTCACTATAATTTTTTTCTTAGTGATGAGCGCCTTTATGGAGTTCCATTGGAAAAAATATGAAATAGGAATTATTACTAAATTTGTCATCCGCGCTCTCTACTACGTGGTCGGACTTTCTCTGCTGGCCGTGCTTGGTTTGATGGCGTTTAAACTCATATGATTTTTCTCCAATCCGGCGAACATATTATTTTCAAAGCTCGCAAACACTGGTTCGTCTTCGCTTTCCAAATATTGGCTATTTTAGTTTTATCCCTCGCGCCAATTTTAATATTGATTGCCGCCAATGTTTATTTACCGCCAAATTTTTTTGATTCAGTTTATCAATACATCAGCTCGGAAGAACTTTCTAACTTCCTTTTGTTTTTATATGTTGCCTGGCTGATTCTGATGTGGGTGGCGCTCTTTGTTTCTTGGACGAATTATTATTTGGATCTTTTGATTATCACCAACCAGCGTTTGATTGATATAGAGCAATTCGTGCTTTTTCGTCGGGACGAAGTTAGCATTCCTTTGCGGAGCATTCAGGACACGAAAGTCCAGGTTTTTGGTTTATTTGCCACGCTTTTGGGATTTGGAAACTTGCAAGTGCAAACTGCCGGCGCGGTACGGGAAACCATCATTCGCCATCTTGGAGAGCCGCAGAGGGTGAAGCGTTTGATTGACGAGGTTTATCAAAAATCGCTAAACCACCTTTAATAGCGGTTTTAGGGCGGAGATGATTTCTTTTTGGACTTCCTCAATTGGTTTGGAGGCGTCAATCTTCTTTTGCTGATTGGCGGGAATGTATTTTTTAAAATATTCCAAAAAACCCGCGCGAACTTTTTGGTGAAAGGCCAATTCTTCGCTTTCAAAGCGATCTGATTTTCCCATCACAAAGTTTCGTTTTAAACCAGTGGCCGGATCTAAATCTAAAAGCAAGCTGAAATCTGGTTTTAAATTTTGCACGGCCATGGCGTTAATTTCATCAAAGTATTTAATTGGAATGCCTCGGCTCCAACATTGATAAGCGAAAGTTCCGGCGGCAAAGCGGTCGCAAATTACCACCATTCCTTTTTCTAAAGCCGGCTTAATCACCGTTGCCACGTGTTGGGCGCGATCGGCTTCAAAAAGCAAGAATTCCGCGAAGGGCGCGAGTCCCGATTCGTAATTTTTACTTAAGATAATCTCGCGAATATCTCGGCAAACACCGTTGTCCCCGCCCGGCTCTTTGGTAACCAAAACCTTGCGGCCGAGCTTTTCTAATTCAGTTTTTAATAATTTGGCCTGCGTGCTTTTGCCTACACCCTCGCCTCCCTCCAAGATAATCAAAACACCCCTTTCCATTTTATTTTTTAATCACTTTTACAAAGCGATGCCCTACTTTTATTTCCGCGCCGGATTCAATTACCGCGAACTGGTCAGTTGCGGTTTGGCCGTTCACTTTCACGCCCTTTTGCTCAATTAAGCGGCGCGCCTCGCTTTTGCTTTGCGCCAAACCGCTTTCCACCAAGGCGGAAATTATTTGCAAATCCGAAATAGTTTTTGTCGTTATCTCGCTCGGCGCTTCTTTTTTGGAAAAAACTTTTATAAATTCTTCCTTGGCTTTTTCTCCCGTTTTAACGCCGTGATACATTTCCACAATAATTCTTCCGAGTTCCAGCTTGGCTTCGCGCGGGTCAGCGGACTTTCTCTCTTCGTCCGTCAGGAGCGTGTAATATTTATCAATCAAATTATCCGGCACGCGCATAATCTTTCCGAACATTTCATTAGGCTTTTCGTCTAAGCCAATGTAGTTGTCGTAGCTCTTGCTCATTTTTTTTACGCCATCCATGCCTTCCAGAAGCGGCAGCATCAAAACATCTTGTTCTTTCTGACCAAAATGTTTTTGGACCTGTCTGCCCATAAGTAAATTAAATTTCTGGTCCGTGCCGCCAATTTCTATATCCGCCTTAACTTCCACGGAGTCGTATCCCTGCATTAGGGGATAAATAGCTTCACTAATGGATACGCTTCCGCCGTCTTCTATTCTTTTTTTAAATTCCGCCCGTTGGAGAATTTGATTCAGGGTTCCGGTACGAGCAACTTCCATTACAACGGAAAGGCCTTTTTTGATAAACCATTTGCCGTTGTATGACACCTCCGTTTTTTTAATATCAATAATTTTCCCAGCTTGTTTAAGATATTTTTTAAGATTCGCTTTTACCTCTTCGGCAGTAAGAGGCTTTCTTTCCGCCGAACGTCCAGTTGGGTCGCCAATCATGGCGGTAAAGTCGCCAATAATTAAAACCGCTTTATGGCCGGCATCCTGGAACTGGCGGAGCTTGCGAAGCGGCACAGTGTGTCCTAAATGCAAATCCGGCGCGGTCGGGTCAATCCCGAATTTTACGCGGAGCTTCTTATCAGAATTTAAAGCTTGCTCTAAGTGTTCTTTCACAATCACCTCTTCCACTCCTCGCTCCAGCAATTTTTTAACATCATTAGTCATTGCGTTTATTTTAACCAAAACAAAAACAATTCGCCAGCCGGCGAATTGTTTTTGTTTGTCTAAACCCTGTACCCTAAACGCTATACCCTACTTTTTATTCTTAATTATCTCGTCAATCACTCCGTATTTTTGCGCCTCCTCGGCGTTCATGTAGAAATCTCGGTCAGTGTCCTTTTCTATTTTTGCCAAGGATTGGCCGGTGGATTTGGCGAGTATCTGGCTTAATTTATCTTTCATTTTAATAATCTGCTTGGCGGTGATTTCAATCTCCGTTGCTTGGCCTTCGGCGCCGCCCATTACTTGATGCAGTAAAATTTCCGAGTTTGGCAGAGCGAAGCGCTTTCCCTTTTTACCAGCGGACAAGAGCACCGCGGCCATGGAGGCGGCCATACCCACGCAAACGGTGGAAACGTCTGGTTTTACGTATTGCATGGCGTCAAAAATTGCCAAGCCGGCAGTTACCGATCCGCCCGGAGAATTAATATACAACTTAATGTCTTTTTTCGGATCTTCGTGTTCCAGGAACAAAAGCTGGGCAATAATTAAATTCGCCACGGCGTCGCTGACTGGTCCGCCCAAGAAAATAATCCTTTCTTTCAAAAGGCGGGAATAAATATCGTAAGCCCGTTCTCCGTATTGAGTTTTTTCCAAGACAGTTGGCACTAAATAGCCGTGCTCATCCATAGTTTTAAGAAGTTTGTTTTTCCAAAAATTCGAAGACCTTTTTATTTTGAATCACGCCATAAATATAATTATAATACTTTTCGCCGTCAATCTTCTGTCCGGCGCGCGTGGAAAGCGCTTCTAATTCTTTTTCAATTTCCTCCGGAGTCGGCTTCAGCCCTTCTTTTTGCGCGATATCGTAAATCACCAAATTGCCGGCTACTTGCTGTTGGGCGCGCTCGCGCAGATTCTTGCGAAGATCCTCTTCTTTCTGACCGGTTTTTTCCAAGATATGACGATAATCCGCTATCATGGAATCCAGAGTTTTTTCCACCATCACTTCCGGAATTTCCATTTCCGAGCCCTTCACGATTTCTTCCAGCGCCTTGATCTGACGCTTTTCTTTTTCGCGCGCGGTTTTTTCTTGAGCCAAACCCTCCTGAATGCTCTTTTTCAAATCCTCCACACCTTGGAATTTGCCGCCCAAATTTTTAGCGAAATCGTCATTTAGCTCCGCTGCTTTCATTTCATAAACGCTTTTCAACAAAACTTGGAAGTCAAGCTTTTTCTCTCGGAGTTCGCTATTCCAGTAATCTTTCGGGGCGGTGAGGGAGAAATTCAGCGTTTCGCCCTCTTTATGATTTTCCAACTGTTCGTCAAAGCCGGGAATAAAGCGGCTTTCGCCGAGAACAAACTTATCTTCATCTAATTGGGCGTCTGGCAGAAGCTTGCCGTCCAGCCGGCTTTCAATTTTTACCTCTACCAAATCCCCTTTTTGAGCGGCTCGGCTTACCCGCACTTGCGCCGCGCGATTTTTTTGCAGCCACTCCAAAGATTTTTGAATTTCTTCCGGTTTTACCGCCACATCTATTTTTTCTCCGAAAACTTTGGCGGCGGTTTTTTTATAATTGCCGATTTTTACTTCCGGAAAAACGGTAAGCATCGCTTTATAAGACACTCCTTCTTTGGCGTCCAGCACTTCAATTTTTGGAGCGTCAATTAAAACCCAGCTATTTTCTTGAGAGGCCTGGTCTAAGGTGACGCGAATAGCGTGGCGGAGCGCCTCGTCAAAAGCCGCTTCCGGGTTGATGGCCTTCTCCGCCATTTCTTTCGGCGCCGCGCCTGGGCGAAACCCCTTCAAATTAACTTTGGAAATGGCCGCCGCCTTTGCCTCCTCCCAATACGGCTTAAATTCATCCGCGGTTAGCGAAACACTTAATTCAATTTTAGAAGCCGGCAGTTTTTTGAAATCAACTTTCATTAACTTAGTGACTTAATGAGAATTTAAATCAACGCCACAATCAGAAGCGCCACGATGTTCGCGACTTTAATTAACGGATTAATGGCCGGACCAGCGGTGTCTTTATAGGGATCGCCAACAGTATCTCCAGTAACCGCCGCTTTGTGCGCGTCGGAACCCTTGCCGCCGAAATGCCCCTCTTCAATATATTTTTTCGCGTTATCCCAAGCGGCGCCGCCAGTAGTCATGGAAAGTCCCACGAATAAACCGGAAATAATCGTGCCAGTTAAAAATCCGCCCAACGCTTGCGCTCCCAAACAGAAACCAACCAACAAAACGGTTGCTACGGGTAAAAGCGCCGGTATCATCATTTCACGCAAAGCGGCTTTGGTGACAATATCCACCGCTTTTCCATATTCCGGCTTGCCAGAGCCGTCCATAATCCCTTTAATTTCGCGGAATTGGCGGCGGATTTCTTCCACTAATTTACCCGCGGTTTTTCCCACGGATTTCATGGCGATGGAACCGAAAAGATACGGCAAGGCTCCTCCCAAGAACAAGCCAACCATTACCAATGGATCTTCCAAGCGGAACAGGGCAGATTTTCCGATTGCCAACAATTCTTCGGTGTAGCCGGCAAAAAGCACCAGCGATGCCAAACCGGCGGAAGCGATAGCGTAACCCTTCGTGACGGCTTTAGTGGTATTGCCGACCGCGTCCAAGGCGTCGGTAATTTTGCGGACCGATTCCGGCGCGTTGGTCATTTCAGAAATGCCGCCGGCGTTGTCGGTAATCGGACCGAAGGAATCAATAGCGATTATGATGCCCGCCACTGAAAGCATGGAAGTCGCGGCAATGGCGATGCCATAAAGCCCCGCTAGCCAGTAAGATCCTAAAATAGAAGCCACGATAATCATGATTGGAAGCGCGGTGGATTCCATGCCCACGGAAATTCCCATAATAATATTGGTGCCGTGCCCGGATTTAGAAGCTTCGGCGATGGATTTTACCGGACGGAATTTTTTCGCGGTGTAATAATCGGTTACCAACACCATTAAAGCGGTGACGGCTAAACCAATTAAGGTGGTCAAATAAACGTTCCAGAAGTTTTCTGGGAAGAAGCGAGCGGTGGCCCAATAAAAGAGGCCGGCAGAAATCACAATGGAAGCGATTAGTCCTTTATAAAGAGCTCCCATAATGGAACCATTTTGAGAAAGGCGCACAAACCAACCGCCAATGACGGAAGAAATAATTGCCAAACCGCCCAATGCTAATGGAAAAAGCATTTGCACGCCAATTAAACCGGAAGCCGCTGTCGCGCCTAAAAGCAAAGCCGCGGTCAAAGTAACGGCGTAGGTTTCAAAAAGATCTGCCGCCATACCAGCGCAGTCGCCCACGTTGTCGCCCACGTTGTCGGCAATTACGCCTGGGTTGCGCGGATCGTCTTCCGGAATGCCCGCCTCCACTTTTCCAACCAAATCAGTGCCTACGTCCGCGGCTTTAGTGAAGATGCCGCCGCCCAAACGAGCGAAAACGGAAATCAAGCTCGCGCCAAAGCCAAGGCCGATAATCGCTTTTAAGTCCTGTGTGTATAAATAGAGTCCACCGACAGCCAAAAGTCCAAGCGCCACCACCAGAAAACCGGTGACGGAACCAGCCTTGAAAGCGAGCGTCAGCGCCGAGTTCATCCCCTGTTTCGCGGCTTCAGTAGTCTTAGAATTAGAACGAACCGCGATGTTCATGCCGATATAGCCGGCCACCGCGGAAGCGATTGCGCCGATTAAAAATCCAACTGCCGTGTTCCAGCCAAGTGCCCAACCAAGCACTAAAGTTAAGACCGCGGCTACAATGCCGACAGTTTTATATTGTCGGTTCAAGTAAGCGCTGGAACCTTCCTGAATGGCTTTGGAGATCGCCATCATTTTTTCATCACCGGCCGGCTGACGACGAAGCCAGAGAATGATATATGCGCTGTACGCGATAGCCGCGAGCGCCGGACCGAACGTTAAATAATAAATTGTGTTCATACTTATTTTTTTTATTATTTTATTTTTATTCTTTAGGTTCGTTGTTTCCTGATTCTTGCTTCATGCTTCCTGCTTCTTCGTTGCCCGCTGTGCCTCCCGCCTGCGTTTCTTCTGGGCGGGCTTCGGAGCGCACGTCAATCTTCCAGCCGGTCAGTTTGGCGGCCAAGCGCACGTTTTGTCCGCCCTTACCGATCGCCAAGCTCAACTGGTCTTCCGGCACAAAAACGCGGGCCTCGCGGCGAGGTAGAACTTCCACGCTTTTTACTTTCGCCGGTGAAAGAGATTGCGCGATGAACTTGGAAGGATCTTCTGACCACTCGGCAATATCAATTTTTTCCTGACCAAGTTCGTTGATGACCGCCATGACGCGAGTGCCGCGCTGGCCCACGCAGGCGCCCACTGGATCTACGCCCTCTGCTTTGGAAGCGACGGCGATTTTAGTGCGGTTGCCGGGTTCGCGGGCGATGGCTTTAATTTCCACGGTTCCCTCGTTAATTTCGGGAACTTCCAAAGAAAAAAGCTTGCTGACGAATTTTGGATGGGCGCGAGAAAGAATGATGCCGGGGATTTTTGATTCGGGCTGAACGGCCATCACAAAAAATCGCAAGCGATCGCCGGAACGATAATGTTCGCCCGGAATGGATTCATTCGGAAACATAATGCCGGTGGCGCGGCCAAGATCAATAAAAACATTACCCCGTTCAAAGCGCTGAATTACGCCGCTGACAATATCCCCCTCTTTATTTTGAAATTCGCTTAAAATGGATTCGCGTTCCGCTTCACGCAAGCGCTGCAAAATAACTTGTTTCGCGGTTTGCGCGGCAATGCGGCCGAAATCATCTTGCGGTTCCAGCGGGAAAAGCAATTCTTCTCCGAGTTGGACATCCTTTTTAACTTTTTTCGCTTCCGCCATTAAAAGATGGCGGTCAGGGTTGTAGCGAGGCAAAAGCGGATTGCCATTTTCGTCCACTAATTGACCTTCTTGGTTTTTTAATTGAGGCGCCCGCTGTTCATTTTCTGGAATTGCCTCACCCTCCTCGCCTTCTTCCACGAAGCGCACCGTGGTTTCGTCCACCGCGGTTTTTACTTGCCAGAATTTCAGTTCTCCGGTTTTCAAATCAAACTTCGCGCGAATTACCTCGCCCCTTTTTTCATATTCTTTTTTATAAGCGGCGGCAACGGAGGATTCAATGGCATCCAGCACCTTGTTGGCGTCAATGCCCTTCTCTTCCACCACCTGCTCAATCGCCTTGCGGATTGTTTTTAAATCTAACATTTAACCTTTATTTAATTATTTAAATGGGCCGCTTCGCGAGCGACCCAGAATGTTTGAATTATACCAAATTGTTCGGTCTAGTCAAGTTCAAGAAAAAACTCCGCAAAAAATTGCGGAGCTAGTCCACGCCGATTTCCGGCATGCTGGAGAGGCCAACTCCCCAGCGGGCCACTAAGCGATTACAATAAACTTCCGTGAAACCAACTGCTTCCGAAGGACTTAGCCAAAAGAGGGAAATTAACAAAATCATCTCGTTCTTTTCGTTATCCGAAAAAATATTTATTTGTTGGACAATTTTTTGTTCTTTTAGAAATTTAATTTTTTCTTGGATACTTTTTGGGATTGATTCCCGAGGAAAGTCCGAGAGCGGAAAAGCTTTGTGATAAAAATTTTTTAAAACCCCGCCGATTCTTAATCCGCTTCTCCAAGTTTCATTGTCTCCGTATTGGATTAAGTGTTTCTCTATATCAGCCATCGCGCAGACCTCGTCCCACCCGCTAAGGTATCCATTAGTTAATCTGCTCAACAAAAGCGCCATTTTTTCTCCATTCAGCTCTGCTCCGAAATTTTTTTTTGGTAATTTATTCAGGCCCATCCGCCAGAAAGCCAGTTCCGATCTGGCGTGGGCTAGGGCGTAGGGCGCTTCCTCATCGTCTTCTAAATGATTTTCAAAATATTTTACGTCGTCCGTTAATCTCTCAACCTCTTCTTTTGGCGTGGGTTTTTTCAGAAAAATTATCGGCCGAAAATCCCCCTCTTCCTCCCAGGATTGCACTTCCATTTCCGCTTTACCGGCCAGTTCGTCGCATCTTTTGATTTTTACTCCGGGAATTAGTTTTAGTTTTGAAGAAAGGTCTACGCCGCAATCCCTGATGATTCGTTCGCTTCTATCAGCGTCATCATCGGGGTTAAGCTGGCCAGTTTTTAATTTATTCGTCAATTCTTCCAGAGCTTTTTCTTCCGGCGTTTGCTTGCGAAACCAACTGAAAAGGCCCATATGACCTCCTTTCAGTCCGACGCCGAAGGCGTTTAGGACCACTTTTCAAAGTTCTTCCAGAGGATAAAGGATTTTGGGCGAAAATTCAACTATCTTTTCGGCGCGAAGAAGTCCTTATCAATCGTCCGTTCAAAGCAATAATTTCCCTCGGTATGATTCCAGCTGGATTGGCCCAAGAAGGCCTCTTTCGCGTATGGATACGGAGTAGTGGTGGTTTCTCTCTGCATCTCGCTCGCTTTCGCGAAAGCCGCGCAAAGTTCAAATTTTTCCTTTCCTTTAATGGCGTAGCCATAATCCACGCCGGTTTCTGGGTCTTTTGGCACAAAAACGCCGCGCAAATCATCATTTAAATCTTCCAATTTAATCGGCAACTTTCCTTTGTTTTGCCAATAATCAACCAAATTATACTGAAGCTGCTGTAAGTGTTGAACGCGAGTGGCGTCTAATTGGCGCGCTCTTTGTTCGGCAGGAGAGCCAATCATAAAGAATCCGGAAACGATGCCCACGAGAACAAAAGCCGAAGTTGTGTACGCGAAAATTTTACGGAAAGGATATTTAAATTTATTTTCCCGCAGATCCAGCAAGTAGTAGCCGAAAATCTGGCCAGCCACGAAGAGCACCGCGATGACTTTCAGAATAAAACGTAAGGTAAACTCGCCTTCCAGCAAACGATTAATTAAAACTACCAAGTCGCCGATAATCACCAGCGCGGTAATAAATAGCGTGAAGTAAAGCAGCCAGCGGCGCACCCAGATTTCTTTTTTGGAAGGATCTTTGGCGGAAATTTTATTAATTAGCCAAGTGGACCAAAGATAAACTGGAAAAACCACAAACAAAGAAGAAATTGCCCAGCGGATAGTTCCCAGATACCCCTCATAGGCATAATATTCCTCGCCAATTTGCGGAATTAAAATGTTTATATATTGAAAAGCGAGCGCCAAAAAATTTCCGGCGGCGAAATACAGCGTAACGATAGAAAGAAGATGAAGGAAGAAGTCCTTCGGCGTAGTTTTTGCTTTAGTTTGTGCCATTTGCTTATAATAACACGATTTTCAGGAATAAAAAAGCCCAACCTGTTATGGTCGGGCTACCACTTTTTGTTGGGCAGAATCGCCAAGATGATCAAAAGCGCGGCGGCGGCGAAGAGCCAGGGCCGGAGCGGTTTCATCTCATACTTAGTTTTTTCTTCTTCCAAAATCCGATTTTCTTTCACAATCTCTTGCAATTCCAGTTTCAGCTTTTCCTTTTCGGAAAAGTTCGCGTATTTCCCGTTCCCCCGTTCCGCGATCAATTGCAGGATTTCTTCGTCTATTTCCGAATACATTATTTCGCCGTTTTCGTTTTTCCAATAACCCACGAAATTCCCTCCGCTATCGGTGATGACGAGCGGAGTTTTTTCCGCGCCGCCCACCCCGAAGGCGTAAATTTTAAATCCTTTTTCCGCGAGCGCCCTCATATGTTGAACAAGTTCTTCGCGGTTAATGGTAAATCCCTCTTCCTTTCCGCCGTCAGAAAGAATAATCGCGAGGTTTACGGCTTCTTTGCCGATTTTTTTTCTTTCCACTAATTCTTTCAGGCCTCCCAGCGCGGCCACTAAGTCCGTTCCTTGGGCATTGACTGAATCCTCATTCACGTCTTTGAGCACGCTCAAGAAGTTGTGGCGGTTTTTGGAGGGCGGGCAGTAAAACGTGTTCGCTTCGCCCGCGAAAGGCACCAGAGCCACCTCGTAGAGCCCGCCCAAGGATTCATAGAAATCCCCGATTTCCTTTTTGGCGGCCAATAATCTATTCGGTTGAATGTCTTTGGCGGCGGACATGGAGCGGGAAACGTCCAACAGAAAAAAGATTCGGACGTTTTTGTAAACCGGATCCGAAGCTCGTACCGGCCAATGCGGATCGGCTAAGCCGAAAATCGCGGCGGCGAAACCAAGCAGTAAGGCCGAGCTTGCCATGATTCTTTTTTTCAGTGAGGGTAGATGGCTCGCGGGCGCGGGTGGAATTTTTCTAAACAAGCGGAAGGAAAGATAAATCAGTGAGAACAAGGGCAGGGCCAGCGTGAATAGCCAGAGATAGGCGGGAGCGTTTAGCTGAATTTGCACGGCGCACCTCCTTAATCCCCTAGGGATCGGATGAAAAAATCCTCCACGATGCGTGGAGGATTAGAAGTTGCCTTTAGCTCGGCCACTGCCGATACCCATTGGCAATGACTTGATTCTTTCGTTGCCTGGCTTGTTCGCGTTCGCCAGTAATTTGTTCATCTCTTTTAAGAGAAGCTCTAAATCAATTTCCGCGTCCTTGTCGCCTTCCGAGTCTTTCTCTATCGGCTTGAAGGAAAGAGCGTGGCGATAAGCCATTACGGTTTGGTCAAATAATTCTTTTGCCTCTTCTTTTTTGGCGGCCAATTGCAGGACGCGGTAGTAGATGACGCCTTTACGAAGATGCAGGGCGTAATTATATTCTCGGTTCGTATTTGATTTACCCAGACGATCCACTTTCTTTTTGGCATTTTTGTAGAACTCAATCGCTTCCTTCATTAGCCTGTCGGTTTGTTCTGGTAAATTTCCGTCCGTGGCCAGATGCAGCTGCACCGCGTTTCTAATCAAGTCCTCTCCTCTCTCAAAGTCTCCGGTGATCAGCTTTAATTCAATCAGCGGAAGTAAGCTTTGCTGATATTCGGCGGGGAGATTTTTTAATTCTACTTTCAATTGTTCCAGATCCGTGGAATTTTGGCTGACGTCTAAGCGTTGGCGAAAATTCGCCAAGCGCGCCTGCCAAGAGCCTTTTTTTTCTTCTTGCGCTAAACGCGCGGATTCTTCTTCTCGGTAGTTGTGATTTTTCTGAAGCAGAAAGATTGCCAGAGCCAGCGAGGCCGCGATTCCCAACCAGACGAGTATGGTTTTCATGGATTCCTCCTAAACTCTTGTCAAAGACCGGCCAACCTTATTGTTTCTTAACATGAGGGCTAAGGTGAGTAAAGCCATGCCGAGGCCGGCAAAAATAAAAGAGAGGGATTTATTCTGCGGGCGCGCTTCTACTAATTTTTCCGCGGCTCCCGCGGCGGCTATTTCCGCGTAAACTTTTTCTAATTCTTTTTCGTTCAATTTATTCAGAAACAGCGCTTTACCGCCGGTTTCTTGTATTGCGGAATTTAATCTGGCGGGGATGGTTTCCACGGAGAGGAAATGCACGCGCGCGCCGAGTTTCTGACAAAGCTTCAAGAGTTTAATGACGGACATAGATCTTGGAGTCCCGCTGATTCCCACGATTCCGTCCGTAAAAAGAATTAGTTGTGTGCCGACAACTTCCTTCCGCAGAGCCAGAATTTTTTTAGCGAGATTCGTCTCTATATCCAGTTGAAAATCTTCGTCCGCGCCCATCAAGTGAGTCGTGAGTGAGAGTAGTTCTTCTTTGGAAAGTTTCGTGCCGCCATAATCGGCATTTTTCATGAATATCATTAAGAGGCCAGTCCAAATTGCCTCGTTGATTTCCGTGCCGTTGCCGAGAGGCCATTTTCTCCAATTAATAATCTCTAACTTTTCTGTAATGCTAGAAAGTTCGTTGGTTAGATAGGAAACTACAAAAGAGTTATTGGAAAACGCGATCGCGCCGACAAAATCTTTTTCACCGTCCGGACGTTTCAGCGCTTCAATCTGCGCCAGAAAAGCGCGATTGCCGGCGAGTAGGGCGGTTAAGCTGACGCCAACGCCGTTTTCTTTCGCGCTTTCCACCATGGAGCCGGAACCGTCGTTAATTAAGATGTAATTATGAACCAGATTTTTCTCAAATCGCTCTTCGTATTCTAAGGAAACATCCGCGGCCGCGCCGATTAAAAAAAGGCAGGCGGCCCAGATCAGGTATTCCGAAAGGTTTACCCAAAAGGAGCCCCTGCCAACTTCTCTCTTCGCGGATAAGTTCCACGCGAGATACGGCACTTTATAGTAGTAGCGGTTTTTGCGGAGGAAAAGATAAGCAATTGGCAGGATCAATAAGCAGAGCGTCCAGGGATTCTCTAACATATTCACCTTCCTTCCTTGATGTCGTGCGCCTTCAGGAATTCTCGGAGCCGATTTTTCAGCTCGGAAATTTCCTGTTTATTCGGCGGTTCGTTAGAAAACACTCTTCTTAATTCGGTAACCATCTTTTGAATTTCTAGATCAGTAATTTTATCCACTTCAATAGCCGGATGAATACCAAAATCTCTTTGCAATACGATGGAAATCTTGTCGTTGACCATCTTATAGGACACTTCCCATTCTATCGGCGGCTCGGTCCACTTTTCCAGAATCTCCACTGCTTCTCGAAGGTCCAGCCAAGGCTGTTCTCTTTCTTTTCTCGCCGATTTTTTGGCAATTGTCGCGGCTCGCCATTTTTTCAGCCAGCCGAGAATGAGAATGAAGATCGCGAGGATAGCGGGAGCAAGAAGAATGAGTCCCAGCCAATTTCCGTTTTGGTAAATTTTTTCTTGCCAGCCCAGATCGATTTCCGTAGTGGCTAGAATTTCACCAGTAGGCAAGACCTGCCCGCCGGTAGGCAGGAAGTTTTCTAGTTTCAGCGGCCGGAGTGGTTCGATGTCTTGAATCACTGGATCGGCGGCGTGGATGACGCTGCTGACCTGAAAAGAGGTTCTAATACTCACCATGTCGTCCATCAATTTCCCTTCGCGCAGGGCTTTATAAGGAACCGCGATATTGAAGATGTGATGCTCTCCCGGCACGAAATATTTAAACGGCCAGGTGATTTTCAGAGCTCGTCTATTGCCTTCATCAATTTTCTCAATCGTCGGTTTTCCTTTTTCCAGCCAAGTTTGTCCGATGAAATTAGCGGGCAGGAAATCTCCTTCGCCAAATTGTGGAATTAGCTTCGGGTCCACGACGGTGTTTTCGTCAAAAATCTCTAAGGTCAAATTCAAAAACCTTTGCTGATTAATGCCGCACCACCCCTTCGGAGTGACCGACAGATTCGCCAGCAGATTCATGCCAATGGGATTAAAATCCGGTTTGGCGGCGTAAAACCAAGGATCTTCGGAAATCAGATTCGCCAGCACGAAAAGATTCGGCGGCGATTCCAGTTTGCCGATGACCAGGCGATACGTTTGCGGCGTCTCTTCGGCTAAGGAGTTGATGGTAAACTTTCCGAGTTTTGCCAGGCGTTCTTTGACCAAATTTTCTCTAATCGGAGTTTTGGCTTTAAAAACAATTTCGTTTAGCGTCACGTGCTGTCGCCGATTTTTATCGGTGAAAATTGGCAGAAAAATCGCGACCGGCTTTTGAGGAAAGTGCTTTTCTTGCCCTTCCATTAAATTCTTTAAAACGACCAGCGAGTCAGTTCCGGCGGTTAAATTAATTACGACGAAATAAGCGCCAAAATTTTCAATGCTCGCGGCCCTGTTCAATTCTCCGGAAAGCTTGTTGAAGAAAAGATTTTGTTCACGTTTACCAACGCTGAAAAGAACAGCGATTTTTTCTTGCACCGGCAAGGCTTGCGGTCGGCCGTTTTCGTCACGGTAATAAAAATCCCTATATTCGTAATTGTTAATTTTCGCCCATCCGTCATCCCGCATTTTTTCCGCCAAAACCAAAGTCACGTCTTTTGCCTTTTCTTCCGAGGGCAATTGTTCTTCTTGCGCGAGCGCGGCTTGCGCCATAACGAGGAAAAAACAGAGCGGAGCTTTCATAATTCCCCTTTCTTGTTTGCAGTTGTGAACTTACTAATAAGAAGATATCAGATGGGATTGACGCGTCAATGAATTTTTTAGCTGGAAAAATAAAAACCGCTCCACCAAAGGTGGGCGGTTAAGCCGTTTCTGTGTTCAGAAAATATCTGACTAAATTCATCAAGGGATTGTCTTGGTTGATATCCAAAAAGACGGCTTCGGAGCCGGCGCGCCGGAGATCGGCGGTTAACTTTTCTCGCCAGATGGCGACGCTGTTTTGGTAAGCCAGCGCCTCCTTGGGGCTGTGGAAATTCCAGTTTAAGCTTTTCCCCTCAGCTTCCGAATCAGAGATTTCCGCGGAGAACGGAAGGCTTAGCGGCATTTCTTGAGAGCTTGTAGTAATTATGGAAAGAAGCGTGGTGTTTTCCTGGTTGGCGATTTGACGGAGTAAATTCAGCGTTTCCTGCTCTACGGGGAGACAGAAATCGGAGATGAGCGCCACTAAAGCATTTCGTGGTTCCCAGCTCAACAGTTTTTCCAAGGTTTTTTCTAAGTTTGTTCCTGGGCGCGCCTCGGTTTGCCGTTCAAAAATCATCCGCAAATAGTTAGCAATCTCTTCCTCGTCGTGCTTCGGTTCCGAAAAATAACGGATCTCATTGTCAAAGGCGATTAAACCGATTCGGTCATTGGCGTTGGCGGCGGCTTTAGCTAAAAAAAACGCCGCTTGCACGCCAAGTTCCAATTTATTTTCTTCCGCTAAGCCGTGCAATTGCGACGCGCTGATATCCATCGCTAAAAAAAGCGTTAATGCTTTTTCCGGATTAAAAGTCCGGTACATTGGCATTCTGGTTCTGGCGGTGGCTTTAGCGTCCAAGCGCCGATCGCCTGGTTGATAGAGGTGAATGGTGTCAATTTCCGCGGTGCGTTCGTTGAATCGGCTCAAATGAATTCCCGGACTGAAATCAGAAATAATTTTTGAGACAGCGAGTTCTAATTCCTCGAAACTTCTCCGGTTTTTCATGGTCGCCTCCTTTTAGTCTGGTAAAACTTTTCCCAAAGCTTCTTCAATCAGGTGATTGATGATTTCAGATTCCGTTTGCCAGCCGTTTTCGGTGAGCAAACAATTCAGCGCCGGCCCAGTCAACATTAATTTGGCTCGGAAAATATCCGCCGCCATGGCGCGCGCGTCCGCTGGTTCGGCGTGTGGGCGGTCGTGCGAAGCCGCTTCAATAATCGCCGCGCCGTGGAGTTGCAGTAAAACCCGATCGTTCAGGGGAGGAGATTGTTCAAAAAGCTTCAATTTCATTTTTGCCGCCAACGCTCTTTCTTTTTCAAAAAGAGAAAATTCTTCCGGATGGCCGAAAGCCCGCAGCAACTTGGCGCAATATTTTAATACCGGTTTTTTAACCAAAGCGTGATCATAGAAAAATTCTCTGGCTTGGCTGATTTCTTCCACGTCGGTTATGGATTTCAAAGTTTCCGGATCAAATTTGTGCGTCCATTCGGCAATTTCCACTTTTTGATCAATCGTGGTTTCTTTCATTAGAATTTTGATCATAAATCGATCAGAAAGAGCCGGGTTTAAACTGACGGTTCCTTTGAATTTGCTGGGATTTTGAGTGCCCATCACGAAAAACACTTTACCCATCCGATGGGTTTTTCGGTTAATGGTTACTTGGCCCTCCGCCATCGCTTCCAAGAGCGCGCTTTGCGTTTTGGGAGGCAGGCGGTTGATTTCGTCCACCAGCAGAATGTCACAGAAGACCGCTCCCTTAAAAAGTCTTTCCACTCCATCGGCGAGTGGCATTTCATAACCAATTAAATCAGAAGGCATGTGGTCTGGTTCGCAGCTGACGCGTTGCATTTCGCCGCGGACTAAAATGCTCAAAGTGTTGCACAGCACCGTTTTTCCGGTGCCGGTGGGGCCCTCGAAAAGAGCGTGTCCGCAACCCAAAAATCTTTGGGTTTTTCCTTCTTTGTCCAAATAGAATCCTCTTTGGCCGACGGCGAAGAGGCATTTTACCACTTTATCAATCACTTCATTTTGACCGATAATAATTCTCTTCAGCGCGGTGGATAATTTTTGCACCAACTCCAAATATTTTTGCCGCTCTTTCCTGATTTCCGGATTTTCCACCATAAAGCACCAACCTTTCTTTTCAACGGGACTGCCTAAAGAGTAAAACAAAAGGCCTTGGCGAGGCAATCAAAGTCAATCGCAAAAATGCTAATTTCCATTTTTTTAGGATTAGCGCGTTTATAAATCTGCGGGATAATTAAATTTAGGTGTCCGCTCTTCGAAAAAAAGAAAGGAGGGAATCATGTCCCCCAGAAAGACGGTTTGGTTAGGATTTCTTTCGGCGTTTTTATTTATTCCGCTTTTGTCTGGTTGCGCGAACTTCGCGCGAAGCAATGCCCCTCTGACTTTTCAGCAAATTTACAAAGAAGCTGATTATGTCGCGTATATTACCGTGGTGGACGTGATTCGCATCACTAAAACCAAAGAAAAAGTTCATGAAGTCCATCGTTCTCTTTCCGGTTTTGTCTGGTTGGATGAAACTGGTAAGCAGTACATCTTTTCCGCCTGCCACATTCAGCGGGATCGCAAAATGAATATTCGTCGTCAAAACAAAGACGGCTCGGTGGATGAATTTGAGGGCGAGCTGAAAGCCGAGAAAATCACGGCGCATTTTCAGGACGAGCTGAACATTCCTCCGCAGGAATTAGTCCTGCTCGGTTGCGATTCTCTGGTAGACGCCACTCTGCTTGCCTTCAAGGATAAGAATTTCTGGTTCAAGAAGAACTTCGCTGTTTTGGGCGACTCTTCTAAACTGAATGTCGCGGATCCTGTGATGGCGCTCGGCAGCCCGCTTGGTTACAAGTGGATGGGCGCGGTGGGTCACATTATGAATTTGCGCATTGGCAAGGATTTCGGTTACGAGGGTTACAAAAATGGCGGTCTTATCGTGCATAGCGCGATGATGAATTTTGGTAGCTCCGGCGGTCCGTTAGTGAACGCGCGGGGCGAGGTGATTGGCTTGAACATTCTTATCCATGGAGACGTGAACCAGATTGGCATGGCCAATCGCATCAATGATGTCAAAGCCATCCTGAAAGATTTGAAAAATGGAGTTATTCGTTAATTCCCACCTCGCGCTAAGCGCTAAAAGGTGGGTTTTTCTTTTATAAAATCAGCCGGTCAATCACGTTCAAAAGTGAAGCGCCCGTCATTTCTTTAGGGATGGGCAAGCCCAGCAATTCTAAAATAGTTGGCGCCACGTCCGGCAAAATGCCACCTACCGCGCTTTCCAGATGATTTTGCGGTCGTGTTTCCGCCGAAGCTTTTTTATTATCTGGCGTTACTAACCAAAACGGCACGGGATTGACGGAATGTTCCGTGTCCACTCGCCCCGTTTGTTTATTGATCAATTCTTCCGCGTTGCCGTGGTCCGCGGTAATCACCACCGCTCCGCCCGCCGCGAGCGTGGCTTTAATAATTTTCCCCATGCACTCGTCTACTACCTGCATGGCTTGAATGCTGGCCTGTAAGTTGCCGGTGTGCGCTACCATGTCCGGGTTGGCGAAATTCAAGGCGATAAAATCATATTTTTTAGATTGCAGATTTTCTAAAAACTTTTCCGTGATTTCTCGCGCGGACATTTCTGGTTTTTGGTCGTAGCTCGCCACTTTTGGCGAGGGAACCACGATTCTTTCTTCTCCGGCGAACGGCGTTTCCGTTCCTCCGTTCAAGAAATATGTCACGTGTGCGTATTTTTCCGTTTCCGCGATGTGCAGTTGGCGCAGCTTGGCGTCCGCGATTACTTTGGCGATTGGCGATTTTACGATTTGCGGTTGAAAAACTATCGGCAGAGTAAAGTTGTCGTCGTATTGAGTCATAGTCGCCAAATATAATTTTTTCATCTGGCTTTTAATAAAAAGTTCCGTCAGTTGGCGGGCGCGGTCCGGGCGGAAATTAAAATAAATCACCGCGTCACCGTCTTTTACGTGACCTTCTGGTAAAATAATCGTTGGTTTAATAAATTCATCCGTTTCGTTTCTATCATAAGCGTTTTGGACGGCCTCTTCTGGACTATTAGCGGTTTGTCCAGCGCCATTCACAATCGCGTCAAAGGCCATTTGCGTTCTTTCCGCGCGCTTATCGCGATCCATGGCGTAATAGCGCCCGCTGATAGTCGCCACCGCGCCTACATTATAGAGCGCGATTTGCTGCTGCAATTGGCTTAAATAAGTCAGCGCGGATTTTACGGGCGCGTCTCGTCCGTCCGTGAACATATGAATGAAGACTTGGCCGCGGAATTGCTTTTCGTTGATTAAGCGGAGCAAAGAAAAAAGATGTTCAATATGCGCGTGCACTCCCCCGTCCGAACAAAGCCCCATTAAATGAATGGCGGAATTATTTTCTTTGGCGTGATTAATCGCTTCCAACAAGGCCTTATTTTCAAAAAACTCTCCGCTGGAAATTGCCATGTTGATGCGCGGCAAGTCCTGGTAAGTTACCAAGCCGGAGCCGATGGCTAAGTGTCCTACTTCCGAATTGCCAACCTCGCCCCACGGCACGCCCACGGTTAAACCGCCGGCTTGCAGAGCCGTGCCGGGATAATTTCGGCTAATTTCGCGCAAATTCGGCAAATTCGCCTGCGTAACCGGGTTGCCGTCGCGATCTTCAGAAAGTCCAACGCCGTCCATTATTACTAAAACCACCGGACGATACTTCATATATAGGTAATTATATCTTTTGTTATAATAAATGTAATGCTTTTCTCCAAACCAAAAATCACCGCCGTGACTGCCGAAGAAATTTTGGACTCGCGCGGCAACCCGACTATTAAAGCCACGGTTTTTTCAGGAAAAATCAACGCTTCCGCTTCCGTGCCTTCTGGCGCGAGTACCGGCTCTTATGAAGCGCTGGAACTTCGCGATGGCGATGTGCGTCGTTTTAATGGCAAGGGCGTGCAAAAGGCGGTTCATCATGTGAAAAATCTGATTGGTCCAGCCATCAAAGGCATGAGCCCGTTTGATCAGACGGCGGTGGATAAAAGAATGCTCAAGTTGGATGGCACGCCGAACAAATCCAAACTCGGCGCCAATGCTATTTTGGGTGTTAGCTTAGCGGTGGCGCGTTTAGCCGCTAAACTTTCCAATCAACCCTTGCATCAATACTTGCGCGGACTCGCGGATATTAAACCCTCGCGTAAAGTTCCTTATTTATACGCGAACCTCATCAATGGTGGCCAGCACGCGGCGACCAAGCTTCCCTTTCAGGAATATATTTTAGTTCCGCAAGTAAACGATATTCCGGAAGCCATCAATATTATTTATAAAGTCCAAAACGAGCTGAAGCATACTTTGAAAGCGAACATTGGCGACGAGGGAGGTTTTGTGCTGGATATTTCCGATCCGGAAGAACCTCTTCGCTTATTAATGAAGGCGTGCGAAGCCACGAAAACTTTGAGCAAGGTAAAATTCGCCATAGATGTCGCCGCTTCCTCCTTTTTCCAAAACGGCAAATATGATTTTAATAAGAAGCATTATTCTGCCGCGGAACTGGCTGACTTCTACAAGCGCCTGCGTTCTAACTATCCCCTTCTTTCTATAGAAGATCCGTTTCAAGAAGAAGATTTTGATAGTTTCGCCGCGCTCCGCAAGGCCTTTGTGGATGTTTTGGTGGTGGGCGATGATTTAACTGTTACTAATGAGGGGCGGCTCAAAATGGCGGTTGTAAAAAACAGCATTAGCGCTATCATTATAAAACCAAATCAGATAGGTTCGCTCACCGAAACGCTAAATACCATGCGCTTGGCAAAGGAAAATGGAATTGAGTGCATTGTCAGTCACCGCAGTGGTGAAACCAACGATGATTTTATTGTGGATCTCGCGCTGGCCTTCGGCGTTTTCGGCATCAAGCTCGGCGCGCTCCAGCGCGGCGAACGCATTGCTAAATATAATAGATTTTTAGAAATTTTATGAAATCAAAGAAAACCTGCGCTCAAATTATCGCCACCATCGGACCTGCCAGCAGGGAAATTAATGTGCTGGAAAAGATGATGCGCGCTGGTATGGATGTGGCGCGTTTGAATTTTTCTCATGGCACATACGAAGAGCACGCCAAATATATCCGCCGCATCCGCGAAGCCGCGAAAAATATCGGTAAAACAATTCTGATTATCCAAGATCTCTCCGGCCCGCGCGAAAAAACTTCCGGCGGGCATCAGTTCCACGAGGGCGCGGTGAAAGCTATTACGGAAAAAGATAAAAAGGACTTGGAATTCGGACTTTCGCAGGGCGTGGAATATGTCTGCCTTTCTTATGTGGGTAATGCCGAGGATGTGAAAGAATTAAGAGCTCTGATTAAAAAAGCCGGCGCGAAAACTCTGGTGATTGCCAAAGTAGAGCGTCAGGCGGGATTAGATAATATCCAGGAAATTGTAAAAGCGGCGGACGCGATTATGCTTGGCCGCGGCGATTTAGGCCAGGCCATTCCCATGGAACAGCTTCCTTTTGCCCAACATAAGGTGATTGCCGCCTGCAACAAAGCGAGAAAGCCGGTGATTGTGGCGACCGAGATGATGCTTTCCATGGTGAAGAATCCCACGCCGTCGCGCGCGGAAGTGAACGACGTGGCGCACGCCATTTTAGACGGCGCGGACGCGGTGATGCTTTCCGAAGAATCCGCTATCGGCAAGTTTCCGGTGGAAACCGTCTCCATGATGGATAAAATCGTCCACGAAGCTGAAAAACATATTAAACAGAAGTTTAGTTTACTTTAAGTAAATTATTCGTTAAGATAGCTAAGGAACTTTACAAGGAGGGCTTATGAAGGCCATCACTTCGGTTTTTGCTTTGATTTCGATTTTTCTTCTCTCCGGATGCGCCGCTTCGGTACCAGTAAATGATGATATCGCCAAGAACTACAAACTTGAATCGCGCAACTTAATCAAGCAGGTCCTTGCGACTAGTGGGTGGGATTGCGGTGTTGGCGTGGAAATGTATCCCGATACTCAATATAAGAAATCTCACGACAAAGAATTGTTGTTGCATATTAAATATGACTTCCCGTACGGGATGAAGGTGCGTGGAGTGATCAGGCAGGGGTACGAGTGGAAAATGTATTTCGCGGGTATGCGGTCTGGAGAGCTTCGTTTGGAATTGAAGAAAGATAATTCATTAACTGTAAAAACCCCGGACGGTAAAATCGCGCGTCTCGTTGGTCCGATTTTGGAGTGGCGGACGTATTCAGATGAGCGGGGAAAGTCCGTAAAAAAAGTTCCAGTGCTCTGCGTTTCTAATAAGAAAGAGTATAAAGCTTGGGATATCTGGTTGAAGAAAGTCAGAGAAGCCAGAACCTTTGAAGGACTCAAGTCGCCCGAAGTGAAATACAAGACAACCGTCCGCTAATCAGCGGGCGATTTTTTATTTGCTTCCTTCTTTCTAGTTTTGTATACTCTCTTCAGAACCCGTACAGAGAGGTGTCCTATGCGCCGAATTGCTACCTTGGTTTTGCTGATCACTGCTTCGCTTTTCGTGTCTGGATGCGCTGCTGGATTTACAAGTCGCGAACCCGCTCTTCATCATCGTGATTATAACAATCATGGTTTTTACAGGGGATGCGGAACTCGGGTGTTGGGTTACGCGCCTCTTGATTTCAACTTTGAAAAATCAGCCGTTATTGTTATCCAACCTTGCCCTCCAGTCCTTCATCTCTATTGGAGAACCAGCACTGGTCTTGATTTTCGATTTGGAATTCAATAAAAACTACCAAGCCCACCCCGGGCTGTTTTTTATTTTTGTTTTGTAAAAAATTCAGTCAACAATTATGAGAGAGCTAATCTTGCTTTCCGTACGGCAAATCGCGGAGGCGGCAAAGCTTGGTCTTGTTTGCCGCCGAGCGCTTAAGCGCGCTTGGCCGTTGGAGCCAAGCGACGCTGGCGCCGTTAGGAACGCAGGATTAGCTAGCGAACCTCTATCTCAAATTTTTCCTTTAGCGCCGAGAGGATTTTTTCCACCTCCGTGTCCACTTCTTTATCGGTCAAAGTTTTCTCCGCGGATTGGAAAATTAAACGGAAAGTTAAGCTCTTCTTGCCGTCGCCGAGTTTTTCGTCCTGATACCAATCAATCAAATCCACGTCTTCCACTAACTGGCTGGTGTTTTCTAAAACGTCTTGCAAGGGTCCCACTCTTTGTTCGTCGGAAACCAAAAGAGAAAGATCGCGCATGACTGAAGGATATTTTGGCAGGGGCCGATATTCTTTTTCTCCCTGAACGAGTTGAGAAAGTTTCGTTAAATCTATTTCCGCGAAGGCGGAATTTTTACCGGCAGAAATCCAGCCCAGCACATGATGGTCGGATTCTAGGCGGAGTCCCGCGCCATCTTCTTTGGTAAAATAATCCACTAAACCGAGCATTTGAAGCATTTGCTGAACCATTCCCTTTAATTCCAAAAAAGCTTGTTTTCCAGTCGTCGCCATTCCGAGCGATAAATTTTCGTTAATTTCTTCCCCCTTACTCTCAAATATGCGCCCTATTTCAAAAATCCGAACGAAGGCGGAATATTTTAAATTCTCCTCCACGTTTTTTTCTAAGAGCGGGCGCAAACTGGCGCGGAGATATTTTTTGTCTTCGGCGATCGGATTGGCAATTTCCACGCTCCCCTTTTTTGCGAAAGAATAATTGTAAACTTCGTTCAAACCGAAGTTAATGAGAATTTTTCTAACATTATCTTTCAGGCGAATGTCATCCTCAAAACCGGACGGCATCAGCGGCACATGTGGCGCTTCCGGCGGCAGGTTTTGATAGCCATAAAGATTCACAATTTCTTCCACTAAATCTTCAAAAATAGAGATATCCATTCTGGTCGGCGGAATTTCCACGAATGAACCTTTCGCGCCAAAACCGAGTTTTTTCAAATAATCCAAACAAACCGACTCTTTCAACATCAAGCCGGTTAGGTTTTGGAACTTATCAATATGGAATTTCAAAATTCGCTTGGTCGGACGATAGTTGGCGACGCGCATACTCTCGCCTACTTTAGCGTTCAGGACTTCTTTGAGAAGCTGGCCAGCGCGGCGCATGCCAAGATCGGCTAACACCGGACTTAAGCCATGCGAAAAACGGAGCGAGGCATCGGTGGTTAAGTTCAAGCGGCGGGCGGTTTTATAAACGCTGACCGAATCAAAATTGGCGGCTTCCACGATGATTTTCTTAGTGGAGTTGGAAACCTCCGCGCGCTTGCCTCCCTTAATGCCAGCGATGGCGAGCGGGCCTTTTTCGTCCGCGATAATTAAATCTTCTTCCGTCAAAGTAAAATTATTTCCGTCAATGGTAGTAATTTTTTCTCCTTTTTCAGCGAGCCGAACTTCTATGACGCCTTGAACTTTTTCCGCATCAAAGGCGTGGAGTGGTTGCCCGACTTCCAGCATCACGTAATTCATAATGTCCACTACGCCGTTGATGGATCGTAGTCCGCAATCCGCCAAAACATCTCTTATAGTTTTCGGCGCGCCGCCAACAGAGGGAATTTCAAGGTGGGTGCCAATGTATTCTTGGCAAAGCTTCGTTTTAATTTGGAGGTTCGGCCTCGTGCCCTTTAATTCCGTTTTCGGGGTTTTTATTTCGTCTTCGTATTTTTGATTTTTGATGTTTGATTTTTGATTTAGAATTGCCGCGACAATTCTAGCGAGTCCCCAATGCGAGCCGGCGTCCGAATAGCGATTGGCGTAAAGTTTTACGTCAATCATATTTTTCTCCCATCCCTCCACTTCAAAAGCATGAAAAGTCAGCGCTTCCGCGAGCGATTTCAGGTCTTTAATTCCCGGCACCAGTTTTTTTAGAAGTGGGTAAGAAAATTTCATACAAATACTACGAATTACAAATTTATTACGCCGATTTTCTAGTTTTCATTTCTTCAAATTGTTTTCGGCTGATGACGCCAGTCGCGAGATTGGCCAAATAAGCGGCCATCAAATGTCTTGATCTCGGCAGTTCTGGATTATTCATTACCTCTGTTTGATAGGCTCTGAATTCTTCCATGGTTATATTCTCATTTTGAATCTTCTCATAAATTTTCATATCTTCTTCGGAGATATCTTCGGAATTAAACTCCGGCGAGGTTAAATGGGCGGTCGGTTCTTCTCCCGCGAGTTCGCGATCTCTGAAAGCCGACATTTCCATTTTAAATTTCTCTAAATCCATCCCCTCTCGTTGTTCAATGTTTGTTTTCATTTTTTCCATAATTAAAATTGTTTAATAAATCTTAAATCGCCGGAATAAAATAGGCGCACGTCATCTATTTTATATTTAATCATTGCCAAGCGCTCTAAACCGAGTCCAAAAGCAAATCCCTGCGTGCCCTTCGGATATTTTACGTTCTCAAACACGCTCGGATGCACCATGCCAGCGCCCATGACCTCCAGCCAGTCGCCTTTCCATTCAATATCTACCTCCAAGCTCGGCTCGGTGAAGGGGAAATAGCTTGGGCGAAAGCGGATTTTGGTTTTGGCGCCGAAAAGCTGGCGGAAGAAATGTTCAATCACAAACTTCAAATTGGCCAAACTGATATTTTTTCCCACCATTAATCCTTCTACTTGATGAAAATTAATTTCGTGCGAGGCGTCGGTGGCTTCAAAACGAAAAACTCGGCCGGGCACGATAATTTGAAGGGGCGGCTGGTGTTTTTTCATATAACGAATCTGCATGGGGCTGGTGTGCGTACGTAAAAGAAGCTTTTGCCCTAAACCAAATTCGCTTTGCGAATTTGGTCGGGCGAACATTCCGCCTTTGGCGGAATGTTTTAGCCAGAAAGTGTCCCACATGTCTCGCGCCGGATGGCCGGCGGGAATATTCAACGCGTCAAAATTATAATATTCGCTTTCCACTTCCGGGCCTTCCACTACCGAAAAATTCATGCCAAGGAAAATTTCCCGAATGCGGTTTTCCAACAAAGTCAGCGGGTGCAGGTGTCCAGTTTCTATTTTTTTGCCGGGCATGGTGACGTCTAAATCCCCCATGACCGCCGCGCCCTCAAATTCCGCCGCTTTATTTTCCAGCGCCGCTTCTATTTTTCCGCGAAGCGCGTTTGCCGCCGGCCCGATTTTCCGTTTTTCTTCCACGGACAAGTTTTTAAGCGAACTCAAAATTTCGGTTAGTTTTCCGCCCTTCCGGCCAAGATACTTCACGCGCAATTCTTCCAACGCCTTAGCGTTGGTAATGGCGGATAATTCTCTTTTAAAGTTTTCTCCGAGAGCTAAAACTTCCTCCAGTTTCATATTCAAATTATATAGGAGTTTTTTCTTCTTTTCTAATCTTGTATAATAGAAAAATGCCCCTTAGTGAAACTCTTAAAACCCTTACTGAATCGCCAGAACCCTTTTTCGTTTTCGGTTATTTTGTTGCGGGCTTAGCCTTTATTATTGCCACCATCGTTTTTACTATTTATGGGTGGCGTTATATCATTCGCAATTTTGCCGACGGCTATCGTTTGCAAGCGCTTCTTCTGACTTTCACCGATATTCTGCTTGTTTCTTTCGGTCTTTGGTTTCTAACCAATGCTTTCCCGAGATTACCTGGATATATTATTGTTGGCGTCGTGGCAATTCTAGTTTTAGTTGTTTCCACTGGTTCAGTTATCACTAAAGAAAAATCAGCCGCGGGCGGTGCCAAAGAAGGAGGCGAAGCTCCCGGAGGAGAGAAAAAATAATCGCCCGAAGGGGCGTTTTTTGTTTGCCAAAATGGGCAAATCTGGTATAAATTATGTGTATATTGGCTGGGTAGCTCAGTGGTAGAGCAGCGCTTTCATAAGGCGACGGCCGTGAGTCCGATTCTCACCCCAGCCACACCTAAAATAAAAAGAAGCAGGTTTACTGCTTCTTGTCGGCGTTTTCGTTTGGTTTTGTTTCCGCGGGTGAAAACTCTTTCTGTTTTATGAAAACTGTCTTACGTTCGGTTTCGGTAAATCCTAATTCCAGCGCGGTGTGTCGGAATTTTTCAAATCGAACATTGCCGATGGTCATTCTTAAATATTCATCGCTAATTTTTTTATTTTCCGAGTTCCCATTTTCATACAGATCCATTTTTCCGATGGTGTCGTCTTGGATATTTTTGTCATTCACGATTCTGGTCTTGTCTGGCGTAAACATTAGGCACAAATTTTTACTTGGCACCAAGTCAAAATTTTTCCGGAAAAATTCATTGGAAATCCACCAACTTCCATTGCGCGTCAGTTCTTGAAATTCAAGATCTACCGGCGGCGGATAAGTTGTTTCGGAAGCCGTAAAACCTCCCTCGGGCGAACATTTTTGTTTGGGCAAAAATGTTTTAGCCCCTCGTTTGAGCTTAGAAAAAAATATAACTAATGAAAAAGTTTGTCAACAAAAACACCCGCGTTTGCGAGTGTTTTTGTTTTACGGGGTTGCGGGAGAGGGATTTGCACCCCCGTTCTTCTGGTTATGAGCCAGACGAGATACTACTTCTCTATCCCGCACAGATATTATATCAGATTTGTTGAAATTTGCAAAATTTGTTAGATTCTAAGCGATATGCGAATTGCGATTCTTGGCTACGGCCGCGAGGGTAAATCCACGCTGAAATTTCTAAAAAAACAGCCAAAATATAAAAAGGCGGAGTTTGTTATTTTAGATCAAAAGACGGACAAAAATTATCTTGGGCGGTTGAAAGAATTTGATTTGGTTTTCCGCTCCCCCGGCGTTCCTTATAACCTGCCGGAAATTAAAAAAGCCATTAAAAACGGCGTGAAATTTTCTAGCGCTACGAAATTATTTTTTGAACACTGCCCCGCCAAGATTATCGGCATTACCGGCACGAAGGGTAAGGGCACTACATCCACCCTTCTTTATGAAATGCTAAAGAGTTGCGACAAAAAGGTTTTTCTGGCTGGTAATATAGGAAAGCCCGCCTTAGATATTCTTTCGAAAATCGATAGAGATTCAGTGGTAATTCTTGAACTTTCCAGTTTTCAATTGCAGGACTTAGAGAAGCCTCCGCATCTCGCGGTGGTGGTGGATACGTTCCCCGATCACTTGGACGCGCATAAAAACGTTAAAGAATATTTGGACGCGAAAGCGAACATCGCCAAATTTCAAAAGAAAACCGACGCCATTTTTTATTTTGAGGACAATGCTTGGTCTAAGAGGGTTGCTTTGGCGAGTCCAGCGAGAAAGATTGGTATTTACGGCGAGCCGTTTGGTTTAAAGAAAAATTTAGTGATGGCGGCCACGGTGGCGGCTTATCTTGACTGCCACAACGAAAAAAGCGTTCAATCCGCGAAAAAATTTAGGGGCGTGGCGCATCGTTTGGAATTTGTTTGTGAGGTTGGCGGCGTGAAATTTTATAACGATTCCGCTGGCACTAATCCGCAAACCGCCGCCGCGGCCATTCGTTATTTCTCTGATACCCTAAACCCTAAACGCTGTCCCCTGATTCTCATCGCTGGCGGAAAAGACAAGGGTTTGGATTACTCCCCCCTCGCCCAAGCTATTCAAGAATCGCCCAATGTAAGAGCGGTGGTTTTATTCGGAGAAAACAAGCAAAAAATTGCTAAAGCAATTTCAGGAATCAGGAAGCGCGAACCTGCCTACCGGACAGGCAGGTTAAGAATCACGGAAGTTAAAAATTTAACCGAAGCGGTGAAGCAGTCCCGCCTATACGCTAAACGCTATACGCTAAACGCTATAATCCTATTTTCTCCCGCCTCCGCCAGTTTTGATATGTTCGCGGATTATAAGGAGCGCGGCGAGCAGTTCAAAGATATTGTAAAAAAGCTGAAAAGTTAGTATTATGAAAGCCAGTTGCAGTGGTAGCTTAGCTGGCTAAAGCGCCGCCCTGTCACGGCGGAGACCGCGGGTTCGAGTCCCGTCCACTGCGCCATAGAACCAGAGATTGTTTTCAGCAATCACGGTTCATGGCTGCCCTGCACCGTACTTGTTCTGGTGCAGGGCGCCTCCTTAAAAATAAAAACCTCATTCGGGGTTTTTATTTTGTCTGGGACTCGAACCCATTCCTTATAACTTTCAATTTAAAGCTTGCAACTAAATTAAGCCCCACTCCTCAAAAGCGGCTTTGTAGATTCGCAACGCTTCAATGGCTTGCTCGTGCGTGATTTCCACTTCCGGATTTTTAGCCGTTCCTGCCAAATCATGCGCGTTTTTTAATTCTTCTAAATTAGAAAGAAAATCTGGTTTCATGGATTCCAGACGCTCATCAGCATTGCTTCCTGGATGCCCGCTTATTTTTAAGATCTCATAAAGCATCTCATCGGCTTCCATAAGCGCTTTCTTCCAATCGTTTGGGTTGATTGATTGCGAAAGCTGGCGCGCTTTCTTCCATTTGCGGACGATGCGTAGCTTGGCGGTATCCACAAAGCGCCAAAGGTGCATTTTCTCATCAATTTTTCTAGGTAGCCAGCCGGATTTTCTGACGGCGTAAATAATGCCAAATACTAAAACTATCGAAACCGCCACTGAGCCAATTTTCAGCCAAGGCAAGGCCGGTTCTAAAATAGAAATAGTCCACTCGCGAAAAGTAAGAAAATATTCCCAAATTGCCTCAAAAAATTCCTTCATTCTCTAATTATAACTCCAATCTTTCGTAAAAGCTTCCTAGGCCCAAAATATCCTTTTCCTGCCACCATTTTCCGATTAACTGAAAACCGATGGGTAGAGGTTGGTTTTTTACTGGAATGGAGATCGCCGGCACGCCTGCGAGGTTGGTGGGAATGGTCATTACGTCCGAAAGATACATAGCCAGCGGGTCGTGGGTCTTTTCGCCGAACTTGAAAGGAACGGTTGGCGAGGTTGGCGTGAAAATCATATCCACTTCCTTGAACGCTTCTTCAAAATCTTTTTTCATGAGCGCGCGAACTTTCTGCGCTTTGGCGTAATAGGCGTCATAGTGGCCGGCGGACAAAACGAAAGCTCCCAAAATTAAGCGGCGTTTGGTTTCTGGGCCAAAACCATGGCTTTTTGTAGATTTATAAACTTCCCAAAGTTTGTTTGTCCCATGTCCCATTCCCCTTGTCCCGTATCTAATGCCGTCAAAACGGGACAAATTCGTGCTGACTTCGGCGGGCATAATAATGTAATAGCAGGAAAGCGCGTGCTTGGTGTGTGGCAAGTTAATCTTTTTGAACTTCACTCCTAAGCTCTCCAACGCTCTTCGCGTTTCCTCCATAGCTTTTTGAACTTCCGGTTGCACACCCTCCCCGAAATATTCTTCCGGAATGCCCACGGTTAATTTTTTAATGTCTTCCAGTTTTGGGTTCAGGAGTTCTTCGCCGTATTTGTGTGGGCCGGTGGTGGCGTCGAATTGATCCTGTCCGGCAATTTCTTTAAAAAGAATCGCGGCATCTTCCACGGTTTTGGTAATCGGGCCGATTTGGTCCAAGCTGGACGCCATGGCAATCAAGCCGTTCCGGGAAACCGCGCCATAGGTTGGTTTGAGTCCCACCACGCCGCAAAAGCCGGCTGGCTGGCGAATGGAACCGCCTGTATCCGAACCGAGCGCCGCTACTGCCATGTGTGAGGCCACTGCCGCGGCGGAACCTCCGGAAGAACCGCCCGGTACGCGCTCCAAATCGTGCGGATTCTTGGTTTTTTTAAAAGCCGAGTTTTCGGTAGAGGAGCCCATGGCAAATTCGTCCATGTTGGCTTTGCCCAAAAAGACCGCTTTAGCTTTCTTAAGTTTAGAAATCACAGTGGCGTCATAAACGCCGCGATAGTCCTCCAAAATTTTAGAAGCGGCGGTAGCTGGCTGATCTTTGATTAAAAGATTGTCTTTGATGGCGAGCGGCACGCCGGCGAGCATACTTATTTCCTCTCCCCTCGCCACTGCCAAATCCGCACCTTCGGCCTGCAAGAAGGCCTCGTCTTTAGCCAAGCTCAAGTAAGCGCCGATTTCTTCGTCGCGCGTGGCGATGTAATCATAAAAAACTTTAGCGACCTCCAGCGCGCTGAATTCTTTATTCACTAATCCCTCGTGGAATTTTTTAATTGTTAAATCGTGAAGATGCATTTTATTCAAATACTGGCGGAACTTTTAAGAAGCCACGCTCTTTGTCCGGAAACTCTCGGTG